>Ga0247841_10001515_pt1 | contig 51805 bp, 48 predicted proteins | sample LaCruzMarch2015__2_FD_192410 | JGI IMG/M metagenome (GOLD analysis project Ga0247841, IMG submission 192410) | Freshwater microbial communities from meromictic Lake La Cruz, Castile-La Mancha, Spain - LaCruzMarch2015_18m | ecosystem: Environmental > Aquatic > Freshwater > Lake | place: Spain... | reverse complement strand
TGTTCCAGTTGTAGTCCCCTTCGCCGACGATGACGTTGATCCCGTTGTCCTTCATGTTCAGGGCCTGTCCCCTTCCCTGAACGCCGTAGCCGATCACGGCCACGATCTCGTCCTTGAGGACCGCCCGGGCCTTGTCCAGAGTAAATTCCTCCGAGGTGATGACATCTTCGACGACGCCACCGATATTGAGTTGCGACATAATTCCCCCTTCTTTCTTGTTTGCTTAGTTTATTTGCTTAGTCTATTTGTCTTTCCAAAGACACAATCCCGGTCCTGGACATATCATCAATACCAAGAGGTTTCAAGCTTGCCAAGGCCTTCTCGATAATTGCCCGGTCGCCAGTAATCTCCATGACGCAATGGTCACCGTTCATCGTAATTACCCGCCCATTGAACGTGTCAATGATCAAGGCCAGGTGTCCCTTGTTCGTATCCGAAAGCTTCATGCGGACAAGCATCATCTCCCGGGATACGGATTCCACCTTGGTCAGATCCGTTACCTTGTGGACGTCGATAAGCCTGATGAGCTGTTTCTCAATTTTGCCGATCGTCGCCTTATCCTGGATCGTCGTCAGGATGATCTTGGAGTAGGCGGGGTCCAGGGTTGCATCCACGCAAAGGGTTTCAATATTGTAGCCCCGGCCGCCAAGCACGCCGGAGACCCTTGCCAGAACATCGGGCTTGTTGCTGACGAGCAGCGCCAGTGTATATTCCTTTTTTTCCATAGTCTGATTATTACCTCCCTTGAGCTTTTGATTTAATTGGGGACAGCGCCCTATTATTTTCAGGGAGAAACCCATCCCCACCCTAACCCTCCCCTTGAAGGGGAGGGAAATCTAATGCTAACCCTCTCCAAAAAGGAGAGGGAAAAATTGTAAAATCGTTAGTTTGCCATCTCCCGGCCCAGGGCCATTTCATGAATGGGTCCGCCGGGTCGCACCATAGGATAGACGCACTCCTCGCGGGATACGCGGAAGTCCATGAGGACCGGTCCGGGCGCGTCAAGTCCTTTTTGCAGCACCGCTTCCACCTCGTCGGGCTTCGTGGCCCGCAGACCCATCCACCCGTATGCTTCTGCCAGCTTCAGAAAGTCGGGCTGGTAAGTCATGTCCGTACTGGAATAACGTTTGCCGTAAAAAAGCTGCTGCCACTGACGAACCATGCCCAGGTAGCCGTTGTTAAGAAGAACGATCTTTACGGGGATATTGTCCTGGATGGCCGTGGCCATCTCCTGGATGTTCATCTGGATGCTCCCGTCGCCGGCGATATCTACCACCAGTTTGTCCGGGAAGGCAATCTTCGCCCCAAGGGCCGCGGGTAATCCGTATCCCATAGTCCCCAGGCCGCCGGAAGACAGAAACGTGTTGGGCTCGTCGTATCCGTAGAACTGGGCCGCCCACATCTGGTTCTGGCCGACTTCGGTGGCGATGATGGCCTTGCCCTTCGTCAATCTATAGAGGGTCTCGATGACGAACTGGGGCTTGATCTCCGTGTCGCTTTGGCAGTAGCTTAAGGGATTCTCTTTTTTCCAGGCGTCTATCTGGTCTGTCCACTCCTTTCGCTGGTCATCCGTGACGCTGAAGTTCTTCTGCTCCAGGAGGGCGTTGAAGCTCTGGAGGGCGCTCTTGCAATCGCTGACGATAGGCACGTCCACCATGACGTTCTTGTTGATGGAGGAGGCGTCGATGTCCACATGGACGATCTTGGCATTGGGAGCGAAATGATCGATCTTGCCGGTGACCCGGTCGTCAAAACGCATCCCGATGGCAATCAGGAGATCACAGTGACTGATGGCCATGTTGGCATAGTAAGTGCCGTGCATTCCCGGCATGCCCAGCCAGAGAGGATCCGAGGCTGGAAACGCCCCGAGGCCCATCAGGGTAGAGGTGACGGGCATCCTGGTCCGTCGGGCCAACTGCCGGAGTTCTTCCGAAGCGCCGCCAAGGATGACGCCACCACCGGAAAGAATCAGCGGTTTTTTAGATTCAGCAATAAGATCCATGACATAGAATGCCTTTTTCGAGGCGGGACGGGGGCTTTCCTCCGTGATCTTTTTAGGCGGCTGCGGCTCATATTCGGTCATGGCGGCCATGACATCCTTCGGAAGATCTATCAGCACCGGTCCGGGCCGTCCCGACCGGGCAATATTGAAGGCCTCGTGGATCGTCTTGGCGACCTCCTCCACTCGCTTGACCAGGAAATTGTGCTTTGTACAGGGGCGGGTGATGCCGATGATATCTACCTCCTGAAAGGCGTCGGTCCCGATTAGATGCGTGGGAACCTGACCGGTCAGAACAACGATGGGGATGGAATCCAGATAGGCATTGGCGATTCCCGTAACCGTGTTGGACGCCCCGGGTCCGGATGTTACCAGGGCCACTCCTACCTTGCCGGAGGCGCGGGCATATCCGTCCGCCGCATGGACGGCCCCCTGTTCATGACGGACCAGGATATGGCGAATATCGCCCTTGTACAGTTCATCATAAATATCCAGAAGCACGCCTCCCGGATAGCCGAAGATCGTATGGATCCCCTCCTCCTTTAACACCTTGATCAGAATTTCAGCTCCTCTTAGTTGCAATGTAAGCACCTCCGTTATGAATATTTTAAATTTTAAAATAAAAAAAGCCGCTATCTTTGGAGATGCGGCTTCCTGGAATTAAAAAAGCCGCGGGCTTCGGGGCCCGCGGCTCTTGTTTTTAAAGGTTGTTTAAAAACACCGAGCAGCAGTCCCCCTCGGTACGATGACTACAACGACGCTGCCCAGTACAATGACCTTGTTTTTCATTTGGCTGTCTTCCATGTCCTTCAAGTTGAAAAGTGGCCGCACCGTACGAAAATAATTGACCCTTGTCAAGCAGTTTTTTTATTCCGCCTCTTCTCTTGGCACCATTTCTTCGGGTTTAATCTGCTCGGCGTCAACAGGGACGGCGCCGGGAGGCGTGGTTCCCTCCAGGAAGCTCTCATAGATGGCACCGCGGCCGGAAGAGGGGGTGCCCGTTTTCGGGTCCACCTTGACAAAGACGATGCCTTCCGGCACGGGGAAGGTCTCGATCGGTGTCCGGGAAAGAGCCTGGGACATAAAATACAACCAGATCGGGGCCGCCGCCCGACCCCCGACTTCATGTTGACCGAGGGATCTTTCCTGGTCGAAGCCTACCCACACCCCCGTGATCATAGATGGTGTAAAACCGAGGAACCAGGCGTCCCGGACATCGTTGGTCGTTCCCGTCTTCCCCGCCACCGGCCGGCCAATGCTTTTGACCCGCCTCCCGGTCCCGCTTTCCACAACGTCCTGCATGATATAGGAAGAGATAAAGGCAATCCGGGAATCGATGACCTGTTCGACTTTGGGTTGATTCTCTTCGAAGACATGGCCGGTTCGATCAACAATCTTCGTGATAAAATAGGGTGTTACCCGCTTACCCTGATTGGCTAGGACACCGAAGCCCCGTACCATCTCCAGCAGGGTCACGCCGGAACTGCCCAGGGCCAGGGAGAGGTTTCGGCTCAGAGGGGAAGTGATCCCCATCACGTTGGCATAGGAGACGGCGTAATCGACGCCGATATCCTGGAGAACCTTAATGGTTATCACGTTCCGGGATTGGACGATGGCGTTTCTCAGGGTCGTGGGGCCCTTGAATTTCCCGTCGAAGTTCTTCGGCTGCCAGAGGCCGCCGGGTTTGGAGGGATCGGGAAATTGAATCGGGTCGTCGACAAATCGTGTCGAAGGGGTCAGGCCCTTGTCGAAAGCGGCTGTATATATAAAGGGTTTGAAAGCTGATCCCGGCTGGCGGCGGGACTGGGTCGCCCGGTTGAACTCGCTCTTGGAAAACTCCCGGCCCCCAACCAGGGCCTTGACCGCGCCGGTTTTCACATCCATAGCAATAAGAGCGCCCTGGACGAGGCCCCGCTCGTATCCCTGGCGTTCTTCCAGTTCGCTCAATCCCCGCTCCACGGCGTCACGGGCCGCCTTCTGCGCCTCGATATTCAGGGTCGTGTAGACCTCCAGGCCTTCCTTGTACAGGACATCACTGCCATATTTCTCGACGATATAGCGCCGGACGTGCTCAATAAAATAGGCGGCGACCTTGTCCTTGGGTTTGACGGAGCGCAGGGCCAACGGGGTATTCAGGGCCCGGGCCCGGTCCTGTTTCGTGATATAACCGTCTTCCTCCATTCGCTCAAGAACATAGGCCTGCCGCTGACGAGCCTTATCGAAATGAGTGAAGGGAGAGTAGGCGCTGGGCGCCTTGGGAAGTCCCGCCAGGATAGCCGCCTCCGGCAGGGTCAGGTTCCGGGCGCTTTTCCCGAAATATCCCTGGGCGGCCGCCTCGACGCCATAGGTGCCGTGGCCAAGATAGATATGGTTCAGATAGAGATTGAGAATTTCCTCTTTGGTCAGATAATGGTCTATCTTATACGCAAGAAAAGCCTCTTTGATTTTCCGGGTATATCTCTTTTCAGGAGACAGGTAGAGGGCCTTCGCCACCTGCTGGGTGATGGTGCTGCCACCCTGAACGATTCTGCCTGCCTGGAGATTCTTGAAAAAGGCACGGGAAATGCCCTGGAAATCGAGTCCTTTATGTTCGAAAAAACGGGAGTCTTCCGCAGCGACAAAGGCTTGGACAACGTATTTGGGAAGATCGGTGATCTTGATGATCTTCCGGTCTTCCAGAAAAAATTCATCGATCAGCTCATTGTTATCTGCATAAACGCGGGTAGCGATGCTCGGCCGGTAGTCCTTGAGGGTATCAACGCTGGGCAACTCTCCTAAAAAGAAATAGAAGAGATACCCCGTCACGGCCAGAACCAGGGCAACAACCAGACCGATCAGGACGGCAAGGATGCTGGCAAATCCCCATTTGCGCAAAAGGTGTCTCCCGCGGATCATAAAGCTATGATTCCTCCCCTTCAGCAGCGGCCTCCCTATTTTTCCTGGACGTTTTCTCGGCGCGCCTGGCTACGACAATGCTGATTTCATAGAGAATCATCAGGGGAATCGCCATGAGAATCTGGCTGAAGGCATCCGGGGAAGGGGTCAGCACGGCGGCAACAATGAATATAATCAGAATGGCATAGCGTCGATAGCTGGTGAGGATGCGGGCGTTAAGGATCCCTGCCTTTGTCAAAAAGAAGATAAAAACGGGTAGTTCAAAGGATACACCGAAGGCCAGCAGGAACTTCATGGTGAAGGAAAGATATTCCCGGAAGGAGACCATGGGCTTTAAAAACTCCGATGAAAAGGAGACGAAAAATTCAAAGGCCGTCGGAAGGACGAAGAAATATCCGAAGAGGACGCCGCCGATGAACAGGCTGCTGGAGGTCAGGACAAAGGGAACGACATATTTCTTTTCAGATTTATAGAGCCCCGGGGAAATGAATTTCCAGAGCTGGTAGAGGGTGTAGGGGCTCGTAATCAGCAGGGCGGCGAAAAAGGCGACCTTCATGTAAATAAAGAACGCCTCGGGCAGACCGGTGAAGATCATGTGGCTGCCTTTCGGAAGGACTGCGACCAGGGGTCTCGTAATGATCTTAAATAACAACTCCTTGAAATAATAGCAGGCGAAAAACCCGATGCCGACGGCAATTATGATATGGACAAGGCGGGTCCGCAATTCTTTAAGATGCGAAGTTAAAGGTAGTTTTTCGTCTTCTGCTCGGTCCATGGAATAAGTATATTAATGATGGATCTTCAGGCTTGGGTTTTGGGGGTTGTTTCTTTGTCTTTATCTTTCTCGTCTTCCTTGCCGTAAAGGAGAGACTCCTTAAAATCATTGACGTCTTTCTTGATATCGTCGGGCTTCAGGGTGTCCTTGATGGATTCCGTGACGTCATCCGTTGCCCGGCGGAATTCCTGGAATCCCTTCCCCAAGGACTTGGCTAAGCCAGGGAGTTTATCAGGACCGACGACCAGCAGGGCCACAACGGCAATCACAAGAAGTTCAGGCAGACCGATACCAAACATAGTGCCGGTATATATAGCGCCTGTGAAGTACTTGTCAATGGTAAATATTTTTGCACTTCCGGGGGTTTTATGATAGAAGCGGGACGCTCCTTGAGACTCTCAGGAAAATGGCGAAAAACATTCGATTCACCGCTTGCGAACCATTTTCCAAAGATTATGCAAAGATTTCGCAATGCGAACCAGGACTCACCCTATGCCCCTTAGAACGGGAATTGTCTGCGACGACAGGTATTTAAGACATGGTGAAGGGTTTTATCACCCCGAATCCCCCCGGCGCCTGGAAGCCGTTTATGCTATGTTGGATCGGCCGGACATGGACGGAAAATATGTTTCCATTCCCGCCCGCTATGCCACCCCCGAGGAAATCGGTCTCGTGCACAGCAAATCCTATATCGGCCTCATCGCCAGTACGGCAGGCAAGGGCAACTTCTCCCTGGACCCTGACACCCAAACGACGCCTGAGTCTTACGATACGGCAAAGCTCGCTGTGGGCGGCGTATTCAGTGCCATCGACGGCGTTATGACCGGCAAGGTAGATAACGCCTTTGCCCTGGTCCGCCCCCCGGGACACCATGCAAGCGAGCATCAGGCGGCGGGCTTCTGTCTCTTCAACAATGTGGCTATCGGCGCCCGTTACGCGCTATCGAAATATGGACTCCAGCGCATCCTGATCGTCGACTGGGACCTCCATCACGGCGACGGCACCCAGGGTATTTTTTACGGGGACAAAAAGGTCCTTTATTTTTCCACCCACCAGTATCCCGCCTATCCCGGTTCCGGGGTCCTATCCGAAACCGGTCAGGGCGAAGGGCGGGGATACACGATCAATGTCCCGCTGAAGGCCCGCTCCGATGACTCCCTCTACGTCAAGGCCTTCCGCAGCATCCTCCAGCCGGTGGCCATGAAATTCAAACCGGAACTGATTCTCCTTTCGGCAGGTTTTGACTCCTACTTTCAGGACCCCCTGGGAGATATGCGGGTCACCGCCAAGGGTTACGTTTGCATGACCAGAATCCTCATGGATATCGCCGCCGCCTGCTGCCAGAGGCGTCTGGTCGCCGTCCTCGAGGGAGGCTATCATGTTGAAGGTCTGACGGAATCGATCAAGGCGATGCTTAGGGAAATGCGGGGAGACACCCATACCTCGGAAGACGACCTGGAACGAATGGAATACGAGGCTGATCAGGGAAAAGATGTTATCGTTAGACGGGTTATGGATCAGATAAACCCCATCTGGCAGGTATTTTAGGTAAAAAGGAGAGTATCATCTTGAAGATAACAAGAGCGGAAGTAGCCCACGTCGCCCACTTGGCGCGTTTGACTTTCCGGGAGGAGGAAATGGAGAAATTTACCTCCCAGTTGAACGACATCCTTCTCTATATGGAAAAACTGAATTCCATAGATACAACGGGGGTAGAACCCATGACCCATGCGACGGTTCTGCATAACGCCTTCCGGGAAGACGTGGTCAAACCGTCTCTGGCCAATGAGCAATCCCTGGCCAACGCCCCGGACCCTCGAGGTGAATTCTTCCGGGTCCCCAAAGTGATCGAATAATAAAGAGGTATTATGGAGCTCTATTCGTTAACCATCCATGAACTGCAGGACAAGCTGCGGGCGGGGGAAGTCACGGCTGCGGACATTCTCGCCTCCGTCTATCAAAGGATCGACCGGGTGGAGGACAAGGTCCACGCCTATATTACCCTGATGAAAGAAGCGGCCCGGGCCCAGGCCGACGCCGCCGACGCCGCTATCCGCAACGGCGATATCAGGGCCTTGACGGGCATCCCTATCGCCCTGAAAGACATCTATTGCGTCCAGGGATTCACCACCACCTGCGGCTCCCGTATCCTCCACAATTTCGTCCCCCCTTATGACGCCACGGTAGTGGAAAAACTCCGGGCCGCCGGGGCCGTCTTTACCGGCAAGGCAAACATGGATGAATTCGCCATGGGCTCCTCTACGGAAACGTCCTATTTCGGTGTTACGCGCAACCCCTGGGATCTAACCCGCATCCCCGGCGGTTCCAGCGGTGGCTCCGCCGCCGCCGTCGCCGCGGACGAGTGCATCGCCGCCCTCGGTTCCGACACGGGCGGCTCCATCCGCCAGCCGGCGGCCCTCTGCGGTATCGTGGGGATGAAGCCCACTTACGGCCGGGTCTCCCGTTTCGGACTGGTAGCCTTTGCCTCGTCCCTGGACCAGATCGGTCCCTTTACCAAGGACGTCGAGGACTGCGCCATCCTGATGAACGTCATTGCCGGCTATGACCCGCGGGAATCGACTTCCGTCAACCTGGAGGTCCCCGATTACCGATCCTTTCTTTCCCGGGACATCGCAGGACTGAGAATTGGCATCCCCAGGGAATACTTCATCGAAGGCATCGATCCGGAAATCCTTACCTCGGTGCAACAGGCAATAAGTGTCCTTGAAAAGGCCGGGGCAAAATGCGTCGACATCTCCCTGCCCCATACGGAATACTGTCTGGCCGTCTACTATATCGTGGCCCCCGCGGAGGCCAGCTCCAACCTCGCCCGTTACGACGGCGTCAAATACGGATTCCGATCCCCGGAAGGACGGGACCTCCTCGACATGTACAAACAGTCCCGTTCCGCCGGCTTCGGCGACGAGGTGAAAAGGAGAATCATTATAGGCACATATGTTCTTTCTTCGGGATACTATGACGCCTATTACAAAAAAGCCTCCCAGGTCCGCGCCCTGATCCGCCGGGATTTTGACGAGGCCTTTCAGAAATGCGATATCATCGCCACCCCGACCTCTCCCACGGCGGCCTTCCGCATCGGCGAAAAGACAGATGATCCCATGCAGATGTATCTGTCTGATATATTTACAATTTCTGCAAATATGGCCGGCATTCCGGGGATTTCCATTCCCTGCGGGTTCACCGGGGACGGTCTGCCCATCGGCCTGCAGTTCCTGGCCGGCCACTTTCAGGAGGGAACACTGATCCAGGCGGCGGCCGCTTATGAAAAGACGGCCGGGATAGGCGCCCTCATCGCCCGGCAAAAGCAGGCAAAGATGAATTTTGCATAAGGAGTCGTGATACTCAATGGAATTTGAACCAGTCATCGGACTTGAAGTCCATGCGCAATTGCGCACCGATTCAAAAATATTCTGCAGTTGCTCGACACAGTTCGGGGCGGGGCCCAACACCCATACCTGCCCGGTCTGCCTCGGCATGCCCGGGGTTCTCCCCGTCCTCAACCGGAAGGTAGTGGAATATACGATCAAAATGGCCTTGGCGACGCACTGCCGGATCAACCGGGAAAACAGCTTTGCCCGGAAAAACTACTTCTATCCCGACCTCCCCAAGGGCTACCAGATTTCCCAGTACGCCTATCCCCTGGCCGAAGCGGGGGGCATCGAGGTCGAAGTGGACGGAGACAAGAAACGCATCGGCATCACCCGTATCCACATGGAGGAAGACGCCGGCAAGCTGATCCATGACGAACATTTTCCATCGAGCTATGTGGACCTGAACCGGACCGGGGTGCCCCTGATCGAGATCGTCAGCGAACCGGACATCCGTTCTGCCGAAGAGGCCGCCGCCTACCTGCGCCGGATCCACGAAATCCTCGTCTATCTGGAGATCTGCGACGGCAACATGGAGGAAGGCAGTTTCCGGTGCGACGCCAACGTCTCGCTCCGCCCCCGGGGACAGGAGGAATTCGGCACGAGGGCGGAACTCAAAAACATGAACTCCTTCCGGAATGTCCAGCGGGCCCTGGAATACGAGATCAAAAGACAGCAATATGTCCTCGAGGCGGGCGGCGAGGTGATCCAGGAAACCCGTCTCTGGGATGACGCCCAAGGCGTCACCATTTCCATGCGTGGCAAGGAAGAGGCCCATGATTACAGGTACTTCCCCGATCCGGATCTGGTCACCATTGCCGTCAGCGATGCCTGGATCGATGAGATCCGCCGGACCATGCCCGAACTGCCCCTGGAAAAGCGGGAACGCTTCCTCCGGGACTACCAGATCCCCCCCTACGACGCCGGCGTCCTGACAACAAGCCGGGATCTGGCAGACTACTACGAAGAGGTCGTCCGCCTTTGCGGCCAGCCCAAGGCGGCGAGCAACTGGGTCATGGGAGACATCCTGCGCTTCCTGAAAGAGGACAAGCGGGATATCAGGGATTGCCCCATCCCGACGGCGTCTTTGGCCGAAATGATCCGCCTGATCGAGGACGGGGCCATCAGCGGCAAGATGGCCAAGGAAGTAAGCGAAGAGATGTACCGGACGGGTAAGCACCCCCAAACCATCATTGCGGAGAAGGGCCTGATCCAGATCACCGATGAGAGCGCCCTGGCAATGGTAATCGAAACGATCATGGCAGCGAATCCAACCCAGCTTGCCCAATACCGGGGGGGGAAGGATAAACTCTTCGGTTTCTTCGTCGGGCAGGTAATGAAGGCCACCCAGGGAAAGGCCCATCCCCAGCTGATCAATGACCTGCTGAAAAAAATGCTTGCGGCAGGATAATATAGACCATGAAAGCATCTTTGCCCTTTAGCTCCCTCCCCTTCAAGGGGAGGGTGGGGATGGGTTTAGGCATGACCAATTCTATCCGCACCGTTTATTGGGAAGATGACGCCGTCGTCTTCATCGACCAGCGTCTTTTGCCGGGTGCAGAAACATATGTCATCAGCCGGGACTACCGGCAGGTCGCGGCGGCCATCAAGGATCTGTCGATCCGCGGCGCCCCGGCCATCGGCGTCGCCGCCGCCCTGGGAATCGCCTTGGGTGCCCATCACAGTCAGGCTGCCTCTTTAACCTCCTTGCAGGCCGATTTCGAGATCATCTGCGCCACCTTTTCCCAAACCCGTCCCACCGCCCGAAATCTTTTCTGGGCTATCGAAGAGATGAAGAAATGCTTCGGGGAGGCATGTGCCGCGCCGCGGTCAAAGACCAACAGCAGTGGAAAACAGGCACTGAATTACCTGAAACAGTCTCTCATCACCGAGGCCCGCCGGATCTGCGCAGAAGACATCGCCATCAACAGACAGATAGGCGTCTATGGGTCGTCGTTGATTGACGACGGCGATAACATCCTTACCCATTGCAACGCCGGCGCCTTGGCCACGGCCGGTTACGGGACGGCTCTCGGCGTAATACGGGCGGCCCGGGAGGCGGGAAAAGGCATCCATGTCTATGTGGACGAGACACGACCCGTCCTCCAAGGGGCGCGGTTGACCGCCTGGGAACTGATACGGGAAGGTATCCCGGCCACTCTCATCACCGACAACATGGCAGGATTCTTGATGAAACAGGGAAAGATTCAGAAGATTGTCGTTGGCGCCGACCGGATTGCCGCTAACGGCGATGCAGCCAACAAGATTGGCACCTACAGCGTTGCGGTCCTCGCCAAGGCTCATAAAATCCCCTTCTACGTGGCGGCGCCCCTTTCCACCTTTGATGGCGCCATCAAGACGGGCAAGGATATTCCCATCGAAGAACGGGACCCCGCAGAAGTGACCAGTTGCCAGGGCGTCGTCCTGGCCCCGGAGGGAATCGGCGTCTATAATCCCGCCTTCGACGTAACCCCCCATCGCTATATTAGCGCCTTTGCAACCGAGAAGGGTCTGGTTCATCCGCCTTTCCGGAAAACCGTTCCCCTGCTCCTGCGCTCATGAAGGAGTATTGACAGGCATGACAACGAAGCTTTTCCTTTTTGATTTTGACGGGGTACTGGTTGATTCCCTGGATGTCTATCATCGGGTGGTCGCCTGGTGTCTGGAAAAGATCGGCACCCCCATCATCAAAACGCAGGAGGAATATGTCGCCCTCTTCGAGGAGAACTTTTACGAAGCCATGGCAAAAAAGGGGGTCGATCTGGACGCTTTTTCCGGAGCCCTGACAGAATATGCGAGCAATGTCGACTATTACCAGGACGTGAAGCCTTTTTCATCGGTATTGCCGGTCCTGGAGGAGCTCTGCGGCAATAACATTCTGGCTATCATCTCCTCGAATTCATCCCAGGGCATCCGGAAGATCCTGGCCCGTTTCCAATATAACGGCTGCTTCCACGATATCCTGGGTTCGGAATTCCATCTGAGCAAGAAGATCAAGATCGACCACGCCCTCGCAACCTACCGGATAAGCAGAGAAAATACCTATTACGTGGGGGATACATCCGGTGATATCAGGGAGGGAAAAGCAGCGGGCGTCAGAACCATTGCCGTCACCTGGGGATGGCATTCCCCGGAGACCCTGGCGGCGGCGCAGCCGGACTTCCTCATCGACGACCCGGAAGAGCTTAAAACCATAACTGATTTGAGCTAAGGGGACACCCATTAGGAGCGGAGTTATCCAGATATTTTAGAATTCGTTATGCCTTTGAAAATTGCAGGAGATGGCGGAGGTGATCGCCAAGGTAGGAAGTGATGAATCTTTCAAAGAAAGGAGGGCAAAGTTTTTGAAGTAGATAGGCCACTGCTTGGCATTAGACGTCGGGGAAACATGACCATAGGGGAAGGACCGATCCGAGTGATGTTTGTGGATGGGGATGATTATGGATCATTAGTGAACAATTAAATTAGAAATATAATGAGGAGGAATTCAGATGAAGCGGTTCGGAATTATTTTTGTCTCGTTATTGACGGTCTTTGTGTTCGCCTTTAATGCATCGGCGCAGGACGACACCAGGGGTCTTTATGTAGGTCTTCTGGGCGGCTTTTCGTTCCCGCCCTCCCTGTCAACAACGCTTACGGATCAATCCGACGGCGAGAATGACAAGGTAGACATAGGCATGAAAACAGGCTGGTTGGCAGGTGCAAAAGTAGGCTATCTGACGCCTTTCACCAATCGCATCCTTGCTGCGGAACTGGAGTATAATCACCTGGAAAGCAATTTTGACTCGAAGCCGATTGGGGGTGGCACCCTTGACGGCGGCATTAAGGCCGACGTGCTCATGGTAAATCTCATCGGACGCTATCCCGGCGGCAGGTTCCACCCTTATGTCGGCGTCGGTGGCGGTTATGCCAATGTAAAGGTTAATGATATTACCGGCTGGGCGCAAAATGCGAAAATCATGACGATCCAGGGAGGATCGCAAGGAGTATTCGCCTATCAGTTTCTGGCCGGCGTGGATTTTGACATTACCAGGAACTGGATGGTCGGTTTAGGATACAAGTATCTTGCTTCAAGTTCCATGTCCTTTAATACTACCGCATCAGCTGCCGACGGCAGCGATTCCATCGCAGCCAACGTTGACACAACATATAAATCGCATAATCTGGTTCTGACCGTTGGTTATTTTTTCTAGTTCAACTATTCGTTCTCGACCTGCCTTCTGCCCCTCCTTTTGATCCCGGGGCGGAAGGATTCACCTTTACCTGACTCGCAGGCACTGCAAAGCACTTGAACTGATCTTTGCACATCCCCACGACCGGGGCGCCGTCACAAAAGTGCTTGTGGACCCGGGCAACAACAATATCATTTACGCCGGGGCGGTTAACGGCGGCATCAACCTTGCCGGCCAGGTAGGCCAGAGCAATTACTACGCCTATAATCTCAGCGTCGGGTTGCGGATCCCGTTTTAAATTATTGATTATTTTTTCGGAATGATCACCATTTCCCTTTCGTGATTACTGCCAGCCCCACCGCATAAAAATGCGCTACGCCTTATTCCCTTACATACCAGCATTGTGTCCACAGGCATTCCCCGATCTTGACCAATGCTAAAGAAAATGGCATAATAATCTGAGAGTGCGTGCCCAAGGGCACGCAGTCTCAGAATAACCCGCACGTCGCAAAGAAATAGATTTAAACCGGCTAACCTGCTGGTGGCTGCAAAAAAATTACTTTCTGGATGGGTTAACGATGGATATGCCAATATATGTTGCGACCACCCGCACAGTCAAACCGGGTCATGAACAAGATTTCGAAAATGCGGTTTTCACATTTTTTTCTGATGCGTCCAGAGATACGGCAACAGAGGGTGCCTTGCTTATTCGACCTCTGCCGGGGGCTGAAAGCCGTACCTACGGAATCCTAAGGTCTTTTGCGAGTGACCAAGACCGTAAGGACTTCTACGAGTCGAATAAGTTTGCCCAGTTACAGCAGGCTATTAATCCGTATGTGGAAGAAGATTATTCACGTCGCGAACTCCACGGACTGGAGGCATTCTTTTACGACCCCTCAATCAGTCATCAACCTCCTCGCTGGAAAATGGCCCTTGTTACTTGGTTTGGTGTTTGGCCGACGGTATATGTCGTATCCAATTTGGTTAGGAGCCATGTTTCCGACTGGCCTTCCTTCTTGGCCACAGGCTTCGTGACCTTTATTGTTGTTCTGGCACTGGCCTGGGGAGTCATGCCTACGCTTACACGTTTGCTGAGGCCGTGGCTGTTGGGGTCAGCAGATATTCCACGAAGGGATTGAATTGATAAGGCATTGCTTTTGACCGGTTAAAGTAGGGATACCGCCATCAGATCCTATCTCCCGCTACGGTGATGTTTTCGTGATCCCGATTGGGGTCCAGCGCTCTATGATATAGCCAAAGCAAAAACGTAAGGTAAAGGGCAATATTATTATTCAATGTGCCCCATAGCGCCTGACTCTTTATGAGCCCACAATACCAAATCTTATTGACCCATGGATCAATTATCTTTAAACATGTTACAAAGAATCCCTTTTGTGTGCATGAAATCGGACGTTCCACGGCTCGTGGCACCGCTGGTTTCTCATGGATACTTGATGTGTGAACCGAGAAAGGGAATGGTTTCATGAAAAAGACCCGCCTTATTGTTTTTTTATTGTTTTTGTTTATTTTTCCCCCCTGGATAGCATCTGCCGAGGACCTTAGCCCTGACTTTCAGAGGGCCATAACCCTGTCCCGCGAGCATGCCGACAACCCCACCGGCTGGGTTTCCGACTATACCGCCGGGGATAAACGGATGGTCACCATCACCGGTAATCCGGCCACGGAAAATACTGCTTTCGGTCTCAAATACGATCCTAACGGCTATGGTGACGGCAAGAACTATCTGATTGTCCGGACTTTGGGCAAGACTGATTATATGGGAAGTAATTATGTCAATCAACCCGACTACAAGGTATTTGGCAGCGCGACGCAAAAGGCTTACTGGGTGACGACAGGCAATGAAGCCACCAACTTTATCCGGGATAAAGCCACCAGCACCAATTGGGTGAGGCTCATGGAGCGCGGTCTGGGGATGAAGGATGACAACTCCCACACGGCGATGGTGGAATATGCCGTCATTGCCGACAACGACCACATCCTGCGCCCCACGAAAATTTCCGACATCAAGACATATTCCAAGATGGCGTCCGACTATGGAACCAGCGCCAAGTTTCCCACCACACCACCCGACGGTATGACGCAGGCAACCTACGACAATTATGTCGGCGGTAATGGTGTTGCGAAAGGGTTTTACCAGTACTGGAAGGAACAGACTTTTGACAGCGACGTTAAGAGCAATGAAGCCTTCCCCTGGACACAGATCGGCTACACCTTTTTCTGGGGCAACGGGGAGGCAAAACTCGCGGATATTCAGGGGATGAGCGAATTTATCCTCCTGGGCCAAACCCCCGTTCAGATCTATGGCATCTATGCTCCCCAGTCCTACATCTATACCCTCAACAAGGACGGAGCCTTCAGCACCGCTGCCGATGCTCAATACGGCAACGGTTTTGCCAGCTTCAAGATCGATGGAACGTGCGATACGGTTTGGGCGGGCCATCGTTTCCAAAGAAATGTCAGCACCGGCGCGGCCAACCAGATCAATATCACCAATGCCGGCTCGCTTTCCGACGGGCAGGGGCTGCTGATCTGGTCATTGAACTATGCCGTGGACAATCAGGGGACGATCAGCGGCGCCACCGCTAATAAGTTTGCGACGACGAACACCGCTAATATAGCCGTCCTCTTCAAGGGCGATACTACGGCCTATGGCAGCGTCGCCGCCCCCACCGGTTCAAATACCCTCACGAATTCCGGAACCATTTCCAGTCCCGGGACGGCTATCAAGGCGGAGGCGGGGGACACCAACATCACCAACAACGCCGGCGAAATCTCCGGGGGAAATTATGCCATTCAGACCGGCGCCGGCAACGACACGGTTACAGTGAATGGTGGAAAGATTGCCGGCAAGATCGATCTCGGGACGGGTACGACGGATACCTTTGAGACCAAAGCAGGCAGCAAACTGAGCTTCACCCTCAATAAGGGTACCGCCAGTTCGGCCCAGGTGTTGGTAAAGGATGGGAGCAACGGCACGGTGACCATTGCGGACAATACCACCCTGGCCGTAACAGTAGCGAGCACAAAGAATGTTCAAAACAAAGACCAGTTTCTTATCGCCGATGCCGGAAAAACCCTAAGCGTTACTCCGGCGAATCTCGCTATCCAAAACGACATCTCCCTGCCGATGGTCAGCTTTTCGGCCACGAAAGATGGGAATCAGCTCTATCTGGTGGCAGCGCGAAACAGCAGCTATTACGGGGCAAGCAGCGGCAACGCCTCTTTGGGCAACCTCCTCGACAGTCTGGCTAATTCGGCGACGGGGGATATGGCCAATGTCCTGGGCGACCTGGACAAGTCCGGTGACGCCGGGAATGCCCGGAAGCTGGAGCCGACAGTGGACCGGGGAACGGTGCAGGCGGGCTTCGCAACGAACGCCCAGGTCACGCGGACGATTGTCAACCGGATGGTTGAGTTCCGGACGGCGGGACTGGGGGCGGGGGAATCTGGTATTTCCACTGGTGACGAGCCGACTAAGTGGGGCGTCTGGACCCAGGGTTTCGGCGCCTTCATGAACCAGGCGGCGGCCGGTTCCAGTAATGGCTATACAGCAAACATCTGGGGCGGCTCATTGGGCTTTGACCGGCTCGTTTACAAAAATGTCCTGGTTGGCCTGAGCGGCAGCTATGCCCGCAATAATATCCGGACGGAGGACGTAAGCACCAATACCAATGCGGACAGCTACCAGGGCAATCTCTATGGGAATCTGGCGCGGGACGCCTACTATTTGAACGGCATTCTTTCTTATGCCTACAACAGGTATGACGCTTCGCGGCACATCGTGTTCGGAACCACCAATCGCATCGCGACCAGCAATTATGACGGTCAACAGTATTCCGCTTATGCGGAAGGGGGATATGGTTTTAAGAACGGCGGGTTTGATATAACGCCGCTCCTCTCCTTCCAGTATATGCGCCTCCACATCAACGACTATGCAGAAGCGGGGGCCGCTTCCCTGAACCTCAACGTGGACGCCCAGCGGTACAACATGTTTCAGAGCGGCCTGGGGGCGAAGCTGGCCTACCCGATCACGGGGAAGGACCTGCGGTTAATCCCCGAAGTGCACGCCAAGTGGCTCTACGATTTCGTCGGCGATCCCCAGCAGGCGGCCTCCACCTTCACCGGGGGCGGCGCATCCTTCGCCACGCAGGGCTTCGATCCAGCCAAGTCGAGCTACAATCTGGGGGCGATGTTAACCATCATGACGGCGCGTAATGTGACGCTGACCCTGAATTATGACTTTGACATGAAAACGGATTTTTACAGCCACAACGGCTATTTTAATCTCCGCTACGTCTTTTAGGACCTCGTGCTGCCGACAATGCCGAACGGGTTACTCAATATTCTCTGTGTCGCCGCTTTTTTTCTGTACGGATGCGCCGCCGGGACAGTTACGGACAGAATGTCCCTGGCGGATCGTATCGGCCATAAGGCCGGACTGGAGAAATCCTACCTCAAAACGTCGTCATTCATCCTGACGGCGTACAGCCGCGCCTCCCGGCCGGGAGGTACTCTGAATCTCTACATCGAGGGAGACGGATCGGCGTGGATTACCCCGACATGGCGATCTGTGGACCCTTCACCCCGCAACCCCCTCGGCCTGAAAATGGCCGCCCTGGACCCGGCAGCGAATGTGGCCTATCTGGCGAGGCCGGGACAATACCCCGCCCCCGACTCTTCCGCCGTCGATCCTGTTTATTGGTCGGATAAGCGTTTCGCCCCGGAGGTTGTCACGGCGATGAATGAAGCCATCGACTCACTGAAATCAACAACCGAGGCCAGTAAAATAAATCTGGTCGGCTATTCGGGAGGGGCCGCCATAGCGGTCCTGATTACCTCCCGGAGAAGCGACATAGTCAGTCTGAGAACCGTGGCGGGAAATCTTGATTCCGAGGCAGTCAACCGCTATCATCACGTGAGCCCCCTGACAGGATCTCTCAATCCCATGGATGTGGCTGATAAACTTGCAGGTTTACCCCAGCGGCACTTTGTCGGGTCAGAAGACGCCGTGATCCCTTCTTTTATCGCGCTATCGTTTGTCAAGCGCGCGGGCAGTCCGGACGGCCACGAGATCACCATCGTGGAAGGCGCCTCTCACAGCAAAGGATGGCAGGAACAATGGAAATTACTGCTTGAAGTTTCGCTGCGATCCCCGGGTATTGCGGCCAAACAGGATTAATCCGGTAATTAAAGGGTTTCCTGCCGCGACGTTATGGAGCGCCGCGTCTCTTTCTCTTATTCCGATTTTCAATCAAAGATGATATCAAGGCGGCGAGGAAGAGGCGACGCAGGCGTATTATTCATACGTCGAGGAGCCGATGACGATGCCAACGAAGATAGCGCTTTGATTGAAAATCGGAATTGCCTATTTTGCTTTTTTTGCATCGCCTGCAGCGGCACGCGCCTCTTTCGCCCTCGCTCTGTTACGCTCTTTCAGGCGCTTTCTGCGGCGGTCAATTTCTCTTTTCCGTTCGTGCTTTTTGTGTTGTGCCATTTACATCCCTCTGTAATTTTGTATTTTTTTATATCTTTCTTCTTCAAGGAAGTCCATACATCAAAACGCCGTCGATCACAAGCCGTCAAGTCAGCTTTCGTGTCAAAGTCACAATCAATTTTCCCGCCGGGCCTCAGATTTCAATCTCCAGACCGTCATATGCCATTGTAATCTCAAGCTTACTCGTTTCAGAGAGAATCCGCAGATAGGTGCGCGTGTCTTCAAGGAGTTCATCAAAAACGTCGTCGTCATAGGTATGCTCGTGATGGAAAAGACAAAGGCGTTTGACCATGCCTTCGACGGCCAGTTCCACGGCAAGGATGTTGTTTGAATGCCCCCAGTTTTCCTTGTCCCCAATGGCATCGAGCAGGGTATACTGGGCATCGAAGATGAGCAGGTCCGTTTCTCTGATAAAATCCAGATAAGCGTAAACGGGGTTTTCCGCATCCTTTTTGTGCTCTGAATCCGTGGAATAAACGACGCTCTGCCCGTCTTTCTCAAAACGGTAGCCATAAGAGTCGCCGGGATGATGCTGCATCATTCCCCGCACCCTGACGCCGGCGATTTCATAGACCACGTCGTGCTGCAGGGGATGGAAGGTAATCTCCGCCCTCATGGCGTGAAAGGGCACGGGGAAAAAGGGCGGACTCTGCTGGGTGACGAAGGCCTCTTCCACGCCGGGGTGGATGCTGTAGATCTTGATTCGGTTGCCCGGAATGTAAGCAGGCGTAAAGAAAGGAAATCCCTGGAGGTGATCCCAGTGGAGATGAGAAAGAAAGATATTATAGACGCCCCGGGCATTCGCTGCCGGCTGCCCGAAATCTCTAAGGCCCGTCCCGGCGTCGCAAAGGATATATTCATCCCCGCCGCGGATCTCGACACAGGAACTGTTCCCGCCATAGGCGCCCCGGACGGCGAAGGGAAGTTCCCGGTCCACAAATTCTTCCAGGTCGCTGTCATTTTCGAAGGTTTTTCCCTGGGCGGCCCTGAGGGCCTTGATAATCTTTTGTCTAACCTTTTCCGCATTCAGGGATGAAGGCAGGGATCCCCGGGTTCCCCAGAAATGGACGAGCATGAAAAACCTCCCTCCTCAGTTAGTATGCCCAGGATCCTTCCATCAGATCGATGCCAGGCGGAGCCGGATTCATTACAGGTCGTACAGGGTCTCATCTACCCTAGGTCTCGCCTTGCCTGCACCTTTTTTCCCTTTGGATCCATCGAACAGGAAAGGTTCTTCCCCTTCCAGAAGATCCCCCATTTCCGCCTCTATCTGTTCGGGGTCCTCCCCCCTTTCCATGCGCCGGAGCGCCTCTTCCATGGCCGGACCGAGGTTCATTCCCGTGGCTTCCGTAAGTTTCCGCATGAGATTGGCCGCCTGCCGGGGATCATCTTCACTGATGTGATCCGCCTCGCTGGCCAGCATGGACATGGCCTTCTCCATCGCCGCCTCATCGATGGGGGGCATCCCGGCCTCCTCTACCCCCTCTTCCCCGCCGCTCTTGATCTTCGCAAAGATGGACATCTGTCGCTTCAGTTTGATTCTTGGGCATTTAGGACAGTTGGGGGTCTTTTCCGTATTCACCGTTTTTGAGAAAAAATTATAGACGGTGTTGCATTTATGGCAATAGAATTCATAAATCGGCATCCGCAAAACTCCTTACAATATTTTTTCCAATATAATCATCTTGTTATGAAAATCAAGGGGATTTTTTATTTTCCATCTCCTGAAGATGGGCAATCCGCTCCGTCAGGGGGGGATGGGAGTAGTAAAACCAGGCGTAAAGGGGATGGGGATGGAGATTACTCAGATTGTCTTTCGCAAGCCGTTTCAATGCGTTACGCAGAGGCGCCACGGTCCCTGTCAGACCGTAGGCAAATTCGTCGGCTTCCCGCTCAAAACGTCTCATGATTATCGTCCCGAAAGGGGTCAGGAAAAATCCCAGGGGCCCCAGGAGGGCAGCGGCGAGAAACAGGCCGGCATACGGCAGGTTTTGCGAAAAGCCGAAGGTCTGGTAGAGGTACGGCCATTCCACAAAACGGAAAATGAGATAAAAAATCCCCAAAGACGCCGCCTCCATGAATAACAACTGCTTGAGAACATGCCGCTTCCGCCAGTGCCCGATCTCATGGGCAAGGACGGAGAGGATTTCCTCGCGGGTGTGAGAAGACAGGAGGGTATCGTAAAGAACGATGCGCTTGGTTTTTCCCAGGCCCGTAAAGTAGGCGTTGGTGTGGCGGCTTCTCTTGCCGGCGTCCATCTGATAGACCCCCTCTGTCCTCAGTCCTACGCGGGCCATAAGACTCACGATCGCCTCCCGGAGTTCCTCATCCTTGATCTTTTCGTACTTGTTGAAGAGCGGGGCGATGACGACGGGATACAGATAGAGCATCAGGAGCTGAAAAAAGGCAAAGACCAGCCACACGAGAAACCACCAGCGCCGGGGGCTGTAATCCATCAAGGCCAGCAGCGCCGTCAGCAGCGATCCTAGCAGAATGAGAGCAATAACGAGGCTTTTGAGGAGATCCGTGACCCATAGGCCTAGGGAGATGGTGCTAAAACCGTATTTTTTTTCGATTACAAAGGTTTGATAGTAACTTAGAGGCAACCCGGCGACAGAGCTGAAGATGGTCAGACCGCCCAGGAAGAGGAGGCCGGACGCTGTGAAGGACAGGCCGAAAGACCCGATGACTGCTGCCAGCCAGGGAAGCAGACCCGTCAGGATTATCGCCAGGGTCAGGGCGTCTTCGAAGAGGGATTCCCAACGACCGAATCGCGACGATTCAACAGTGTAATCGCTCATCCGGGCCAGGGTCTCCCCATCGATTTCTCCCCGGAAGACATCGGGAACCTTATGACCGTGGCGCTGCACATGACGGATATTGACCTCCCCCAGGCACCAGCGGCCCAAAGCGCTGAGGACAAAAACACTCAGAAAAGAAAGGAACAGACCGTTGAAGACTATTTCATGATTGATCATGCCATGCAGTATGTCAATAAAATACTCTGTCTTCAAGCATTTTTTCGCCCCTTTTTCACCCCGTGCGGAATTGCCATTGACATGAGAGGGAATTTACGTAAAAAGTTTGTAGAAGGAATTCAACATGAAGAAAATTGTCGTTTCCATTTTAACCGTTGTTTTCTCCTTGGTGATCTGTTCAGCATTACAGGCCGCGGCGGCGCCTCTCCTGATCGGCAGGGAAGCGCCGCCCTTTCAGGTTGAATCCGGCGACGGCAAGGTACTGCAGGCAAAAATGCTCCGGGGCAAGGTGGTTGTCCTCTTCTACGAATCCAAGGATGTCCTCCCTAAAAGCAGGCCCTTGAAAGCGATCCTGAACGCTTATTACAAGGAACAGAAAAAGGAAGACCAGCAGATGATCCTGTGCGTACCCATCATCAACTGCATGAGCGCCACCTGGCCATTCAAGGGTATCTGGAAGAGCAGGCTGATCGAAAATTCAAAACGGGTCGGCATGACCGTGTTCGGCGACTGGGACGGCAAGATGGGAACCTCTTACGGGATGAAAGGCAACGATACCAATCTGCTGATTCTCGACAAGCGGGGGGTCATCCGCTATTTCCAGTCCGGCGTCATCACCGGCAATGGCGAAACGGCAATTATCCTGAAAAAGCTTTTGAAAGACCTGGTCGCGGAAAACCATGCAGGCAATATTATCCCGAAACAATCATAACCTCCGGCCCGCCCTGGGCGTCATCCTGATCATCGTTATGGTCTTTGCCGCCCCGCTCTTCGCGGCGGCGGCGGCGAACCTGTCCCCCGAGGTCCGGACGATAATCGAAAATCCCCGTTACCGTTATGCCCGGTGGGGAATTCTGGCGCGGGATCTCCAGACGGGACAGACCCTGTGCGCTTACAATGCCGATCAGCTCTTCAGCCCTGCCTCAGTTGTCAAGCTTTTTACGGCCGCCGCCGCCCTGGATCGGCTTGGTCCCGATTATCGTTTCCGCACGCCTCTTTACAGGAGCGGAGAGATCGACGGCAAAGGAACTCTCAAAGGTGACCTGATCCTCGTCGCCAGCGGCGATATCACCATGGGGGGCCGGACCCTGCCGGATGGGCGGATCGCCTATACCGGCATCAATCACACCATCGCCAACAGCATGCCGGGAACCCGGGAGATCCCCGCGAAAACGGACCCCCGGGCAGGGATTAATCAGCTTGCCGTACAGGCGCTACGTTCCGGGATCAAAACCATCCAGGGAGAAATCGTTATCGACGACCGTCTTTTCAAGACAAGCAGCGTTCAAAGCATAATCAATCCCGGGACGACCCTCTTCATCCGATCTCCGGTGATGATCAACGATAACCTCATGGACGTCGTCGTCAAGCCCACCCGTAAAGGCGCCCTGGCTGCCGTGGACTGGCGTCCCAAGTCGCCGGCGCCCCAAGTCGTCTCCTCTATACGGACCGTAGCCAAGGACCAGCCAGCACAAATTGATGTCCAGCCGGATGGTTTCGGCAAATACGCGGCCGGCGGCCAGATTCCGGAGGGCAGTGCCGCCGTCGTGCGGACGGTCGCGATCACCGACGCGGCCTCCTTTGCGCGAGCCCTCCTGATCGAGGCCCTTCGGAAGCAGGGCGTCAAGGTCAAGGCGTCGCCGTTTGCCAAAAACCCCTCCCGACTTCTTCCCCCGCCGGGAAATTACCGGCGCCTGGTCAAGGTCGGCGAGCTTGTGTCACCACCCCTTTCCGAATATATCCGGATGATTCTCAAGATCAGCCATAACCCCGGTGCCGAAATTCTCCCCCACCTCATTGCCTTTCCCGAAGGGAAGACCTCCTTTGAAGACGCCATGCTCCTGCAGAACAGGTTTCTCGCCCAGGTTATAACCGACCCCGGCAGCGTTTCCCTCGCCGACGGCTCCGGCCTATCCCACGCTAACATGGTTACTCCCGGGTCCGTAGTGCAACTGCTGAGCTACATGACCAACCACCGTAATTACCAGGTTTTCCGGGAGGCCCTGCCGGTGCTCGGCATCGACGGCACCCTCACCTGGACAGGAAAGGAAAGCCCGTCCCAAGGGAAAGTCCTGGGAAAAACTGGTACCCTGCCCCTGGTTGATCTCCTCCACGACAGCGCCATCGTCAGCAGCAAAGCCCTGGCCGGCTACATGACCACCGCCAAAGGACGGCAGCTCGCCTTTGCCTTCTTCGTGAATGACATCCACACTACCGATGTGCGGGGAAAAACGGAGACCACGAAATTAACGGCGGATACAGGAGCGGATCTGGCGAGGATCGCCGAGGCGCTTTATCTGGCAAACTGATGGCGGGGTTTTGACAGACCGTCAAGTATCACTGACCACAAAACATATCCAATATCTTTTGTGGGGTCTTTTTATCTCTGGATCTTGTTTTCTCCTCTTTCTATGACTGATTTGGATCGGCCGCTTTAGCCAGGCGCCGCTCCAGACGGGCAATGCGCCGCTTGAGAGCCTCCCTTTCCTTTTCCGGGGACGGCAGCGACAGCGCGTGCAGAGCTTGGCGGGCCAGACTCAGGGCCTGCGCATAGTCTCTGGTCCGGTGTTCATGATACTTGGCCAGCTCGACGAGGGCAAAGACATCGTCAGGGGTCAGGGCGGTCATCTCTTCCCAGATTTCCACCGCCCGGGGCCATTCACCCGCCCGTTTATGGATTAAAGACAGCAGGCGGCAGGCCTGTCGCAACGTTGCCGGGCAGGCGGCGCTCCTCAGACCGGTCAGCATCCGGCGCGCCCCGGTCGTGTCTCCCCGATGCATAAGCAGCCGGGCCGCCGCCAAAAGATCCTGGGGAGGCCGCGGAGCGGGACCAGTTCCTTCCGACGCGATCATTTCCGTGAGATGGGCCGTCAGGGCCGCCATGGACAGGACGTCGAGGCGGTTATGGAGGAATACGTCCGCCATCAGCCGGCCATCCCGTCGTTTCAGCCAGTCGAAATAGCGCTGGGGAATCTCATATCCCGGGACGTCTCCCTCCCGCTCCAAGGCTAATACGGCCCCTTCGATAGTGCCGAGGCGGACATTGTCGAGACGATGCCGGAGGAGTCGGCGGGAGGGGTGGAGGAGATCGAGATGGGGCAGACCCGCCAGAGGGTCGGCGAGGCGGTTCAGGATGAAACGCGCCGTCAGGAGGTTGACATCGAAGGCTTTGCCATTGAAGGTAACGAGGAACTGCCGGTCTTGAACCAGCTCCCGCAGAAACATCAGGGCCGCCCGCTCCTCGGAATAATCTCTCATAAAGAGCTGCTTCATGACAAAATGTGACCCTTCGAACCAGCCCATACCGATGAGGAAGGCCACCGTCCCAGTACCGCCGGACAGGCCCGTCGTCTCCGTATCCAGAAAGACTCCCCGGGTATAGTCGAGACCGGCCAGGGCGCCGTCATTGGCCAGCGTAGAGACACCGGTCATGTCCAGGGGAGAGAGATCGCCGATACAGCGGCAGCCGTGATGGTGGGAGACGCCCCACACGCTCTCGACGCAGAAAAAACGGCCGGCCGCCGTCGTAATCTCCCCTCCGGAAACGCATTCCTCCAAGCGGCGGGACGGTCCACGGAACGAAGAAGGGGACGTCTCCCTCCGGCTTTCGGGGCGCCGGTAAAGAACGGCGTCGATCCGCTTCCGCAAGTCACTAAGTTCTGCGGCCCGGCCGGATTCGACCGGAGGAGCCTTCTCTTCCCCCGTCAGACGCTGGAGTCGTTTAATCACGCTCATGACAAAAAGACATGTTGGTTCTTTCAAAACTCTATCTGTATTTTGTAAAACCTCTCCGATCAGGTACGTTTCCCACGGGCGCGGGGCCTGAACAGCACGTAGGTGGCCCCCGTTCCGCCGTCGCAGGAACGGGCGCTTGCATAGGCAAAGATTCGTTTCCGCCAGACGCCGCTGGTCAGCCATTCGATGACCTTCTTTTTCAGGACCGGCTCCGCGGGAGAAGACAGGCCCCGGCCATGAATGATCAGCACCCCCGTTTTTCCCGTCATGACGGCCTCCTGCATAAATCCGTCGAAGATCTCCCTGGCCTCGACAACCGTCAACCCGTGGAGGTCGATATGGGCCTGGATGGAGAAATCCCCGGCATGGAGGCGCCGGGCATACTCGGAATGGACGTTGTAGCCCGTTCCCTCGATATACTCCGGGGTCAGGGAGAGGATAAAACCTTCTCCCGTGGTTACGAGCTTCGTCAGTTGTTCCAGGGCTTCCCGATTTTCGTCCACCGGCGGCGCCCCTGCAGAGGGCCCGCTTGGGTCATCCCGCAGGATTTCCCGTTCCCTTCCCTTTGTCAGGGGGGCCACATCCTGCATGGCCTCGAGAAAAAATCCCCTCTCTTCCTCCGGTTTCGTCACGGTCGCAGCGGCGCCTCCTTTACGCAACACTGTTTTCCGGAGAGACTGAAGCTGTTGCTGAGGGGGAGTCACTACCTGCCTATCCTTGAGTAGCCCCTTGATCCCCGCAAAGGGATTGTGGGACAGCGGACCCGGTGTCATATCCTGGCTGGGCGTCTTTTTTTTCATCACCTTTTTTTACCTCTCACCGCAGCCGCAGGCTCACCCGGGTCAGATCGTCGGGCGACTTCTCCGGGATCATGCCGAGCTTTTCGCAGAGGCGGACCATCTTCCGGTTCGACGGCTGGATGTAGCCGTAAAACTCTTCCAGTCCTTTCTCATCGGCGATACCGATAAGGATATCGAGCAGTTTATAGGCCAGCCCCTGGCCCTGATAATCATCGTGCACAAGGACGGAGAATTCGCACTTCTTGAAATCCGCCTCGATATTGAAGCCCCCCATGCCGATGAGGCGCCTCCCGCCGTTTTCCCTGATTTCGGCGACCATTACCATCTCCCGGTCGTAATCGATATTGCAGAAACGGACATGCATCTCGTGGGTAATCGTTTTTATGGTCTGGTAGAACCGCTCCCGCAGGGTTTCTTCCGAAAGGGAGGTAAACATCTCATGCTCCAGGGGTTCGTCCTCGGGCCGGATGGGCCGCAGGACAACCTCCTGTCCGTCCGTAAGCTGCCAACGGACGACATAGCGGGTGGGATAGGGAGTGACGAGGAGGTGGGGATAGGGAGTCGTATTATCGATTTTCCCCGGGTCCAGGATGATCCTGGCATCCAGGGCCTGGGCCTGGCCGTTGCTCACCGCGACGGGGTTCATGTCCATGGCGAGAATCTCGGGAAAGTCCACGATAAGATTTGAAAAACTGACGATGATGCTTTCAAGCTGGCTCAGATCCGCCGGCGCCTTGCCCCGATAGCCTTGGAGCATGGTGTAAACCTTCGTCTCTTCCATGAGCCGCCGGGCCAGCGACTGATTGAGGGGCGGCAGGGCGATGGAGAAATCCCGGAAGATCTCGACGCCGATACCCCCCATGCCGAAGAGCATCACGGCGCCATAGCGTTTGTCCTTTTTCACCCCCAGGATCAACTCGTAATCGATGACCTCGATCATCTTCTGGACAACGACACCCCGGATAGCCGCCTGGGGCTGAAACTTGGCCACCCGCTCCCGGAGCCGTCCATAAGCGCTCCGCAGGGCCTCGTCGGAGTTGATTCCCGTCGCCACCCCGCCGACGTCCTGGCGGAAGATAATATCGGGAGAGGCGATCTTCAGGACCACGGGATAACCGATGTCCCGGGCGTACGCGACCGCCTCCTCGGGAGAGGCGGCAATATGGGTCGCCACGAAGGGGATGTTGTAATTGGTCAAAAATTTCTTGGCGTCCTCCTCCGTCAGGACATGATTCCCCTCCCGGAGGACCCGGCGGATTATGGATTTGAGGTGGTTTTTCGGCGGCGCCTCGTTGACGGGGAGCTCGGCGGGGGTTTCGTGGAGGAGTTGCAGGTTACGCTCGTAGTTGTACATATAGACATAGGTCCGGGCCGCTTCTTCCGGCGTTTCGTAGGTCGGGACGCCGCTCCGGAGGAGCAGTTCCCGGCCCCGGCTCACTTCTTCCCGTCCCAGCCAGGCGGCAAGGACGGGCTTGGCGGCGTTCCGGGTCAGGTCCACAACCGTGGCGGCCAACTCTTCATCGCCGGCGGCGCCCTGAAGGCCGAAGATCACGAGGACGCCGTCAACGTTCCCATCGGCGAGGCACAACCGGATGGCCTTTTCATAACGACCGACGTCGGCCGTCCTCAGGAGATCGATGGGGTTGCCCCGCTTCCCGTAGGACGGCAGGATATCCGCCACTGCCTCCATGGTCTCCGGAGACAGATCGGCGAGGCTGCCGCCGGACTTGGCAAGGCGACTGGCCGCCAGCAGACCGGCCCCCCCGGCATTGGTGACAATAGCCAACCGGCCCCCCCGGGGCAGATTCCGGGAAAAGAGGACATTGGCGGTGTTATAGATGTCCTGAGTTTCCTTGACCCGGACCACGCCGACCCGGCGGAGGACGGCGTCAAAGATGTCTTCGGGGCCGGCCAGGATGTCCGTATGGGAGATCCTCCCCGGGGCGTCATCGGCAAGCCGGGCCGGTTTGAGGAGGACAATGGGCTTATTCCGGGCAAATCCCCGGGCGGCGCCGATGAACTTCCGGAGGTGGCCGATGTCATCCTCCATGTAGATCATGATGCTCCGCGTATGGGGATCGGTCCCCAGGAAGTCGATCATATCCCCGAAATCGATGTCGATGGCCGAACCAAGGGAGGCCAGCATGCTGAAACTGATATGGGCGCTGACTCCCCAGTCGAAGAGGATCTTGCCGAAGGCGTTGCTCTGGGTGAGAAAGGCGATCTTCCCCGGTTCGGGGGCGCCGCTGAGGCGGGCGGCGCAAAGGCCGGCATGGGGGCGGATGATGCCGAGGCAGTTGGGTCCGAGGATCCGCAGGGGATACTGTTTCTTGATGCGGAGGATCTCCTCTTCGAGTTTCCGTCCTTCCTCCCCCACTTCCCGGAAACCGGCGGAGATGATGATCATGCCGTCCACCCCGGCCCGGCCGCAGGCTTCGACAACGCCGGGAACCGTTGGGGCCGGCGTCGCTACCACGGCCAGATCGATATGCTCGGGGACCTCCGCGATGTTTCGATAACAGGGCCGGTCGCAGATAGACGAGCGCCCCGGATTGACCAGGAAGATCTTTCTTTCCCGGCAGGCCAGCAGATTATTCAGGATCGCGTTTCCCGGCGTCCCCTCCTTATCACTGGCGCCGATGAGGGCAATCGTTCCGGGATCGAACATGCGTCTCAGGTTATCCATAAGGAAAAATCCTTCCAGCGGCGCTTTTCTTGTAAGATACCTGATTGAAGGGGAAAATACAAGTCCTTGTCCTGCCTATTGACTTTTCCGCTAAATCTTTCGCCCCCTCACCCGCCATTTTGAGGGGAAATATCTTATTGACTTACGATTTTATTGTGCCTATACTTCGCCATCACAAAAGCAAGTTAGCAATTTATAGCGCTTTTCCGAATAAAAAATAAGGAGGAACGTATGGCTGCTCAACAAGCTCCCACCTTTGAAAAGGGCAAACTCTACAACCTGCCGAAAGGGCGCGGTCAAGAATCTGAACGCCATGAAGGCCAGGATATCAAAGTTTGAACGAGATAATTTCCCGGTTGCAGCCGCCCCAATTGGCTTGACGGCGGGGCAGAAAAAAAATCAAAAAACGGCGCGCAGTGTCGTTAATTCGCTTATTATATCATATAGTTAATCTCTGCCGGAGCTCCGGCAGAGATTTTTGGCCGGTGGTAAACGGTCCCAAAAATTCTAAATATTCCGATATGTCGGCACAGCAAAGGATATAAACATGAACCGCCGATCATTTGTACACCGCAAGAATTAATGGAGCGCTAAATCATGTGGAAAGATCCTATCGTAGAGGAGACAAGAAAGCTCCGTGAACAGTATACAAGCAAGTTCAATCACGATATTGATAAGATTTATGAGGATATTCAACTACAACAAACCAAATCAAACAAAAAACCGGTGTCTCTCCCGGCGCGCAAACCATTCAAGACGCCAAACGCCGCTTAACCACCTAACATAAAGGTGTTTATCTCCATATCGTGGGAACAGAACATATGTTTTGGAAAATCTATTTTTGGTTTTTTATTCTCCTGCTTATATTAGGATATTCATCAGCAGACATTGGTGGGATATGGGGTGTTATTGATTTAGTGATATCCTTAGGTGCATTAGGTGGACTTTATTTATACGCATACAGAAAAACTCTTTTCAGTTCAATGGCTTGGAAAGCATACCTTTTCATATTTATAATTTGGGATCTCACCTATAATCTAATCATCCAACCAGGAGCATCCGGTACAGAATTTGACCCAATTAACTTAATTGGCTTATTATTTGAGGTTCCAGTTTACATTGCTTTGTATTTATACGGGTTCCGGTTTTTAAAAGAAAAAGAATGCCGACAATAATTGCATAACAAAATGAGAAAGGATGCTTGGCTTAGAAGGAGGGATTGCTATGGAAAACACATCCGGTCAAGGTAAGCAAGCCGTAATCCCGGTTGAATTGAAGGGCTGGAACTGGGGGGCCTTTCTGATGAACTGGGTCTGGGGAATCTTCAACAAGACATATATCGCCCTGCTGACCTTTATTCCCTTAGTCGGCATGTTCATGCCCTTCGTCCTGGGTTTCAAGGGCAACGCCTGGGCGTGGAGAAACAAAAAGTGGGACAGTATCGAACATTTCCGGAAGGTGCAGCGGAAATGGGCCATGTGGGGCGTTATCATGCTCATTTTCTCGCTGGTGGTTTCGGCAGGTTCCGTTTTCTTCCTTTTCGAAGCACTGAAGAGTTCGGAACCATACGTCATGGCTATCGATAAAGTCCAGGCAAGCAGGGAGGTGCAGAACATTATCGGCGCCCCCATAAAGCCCGGCTGGTGGATGGTGGGAGACATCTCCACCGAAGGGACGGGCGGAAAAGCTGAATTTTCCATCCCCGTGGAGGGATCAAAAAAGAAAGGCACTGTCTCTGTCAGGGCAACCAAAGAGAACAATAAATGGAAGATGGAGCAACTATATTTCCTCCCCGAGAGCGGAGGCGGAACCATCGATCTACTAAAGGTCCCGCAACCGCCCCCACTATCCCCCGGGCAGGCCAAGCAACCTCCCCCGGAAGCGCCGCCGATAGATACGCCCCCGGATAAAGAGGCCATGCAGTCCGGAAAAACCACCGCCATGCCGGGTGCCGCCGCCGGGAAGCAAGCAAAAGATACGGTAATGGAAAAGAAAGCCGCTCCTGCTGCCGCCCCGGTCGTTGCCGCGACGGTCCCGCAACCGGGAAAAGCGGCGGTAACCGAAAAGAAACCGGCCGTCACCGAGAGCGCCCCGACCCAGAAAAAACAGCAGGCGGCAAGCAAGCCTAAGAAGAAATATGCAAAAAAGCCTGTACCTAAACGGCAATCTCCTTATGAAAAAGCAATGGCAAAGAAGAAAACGCCGGCCAATATGGGCCGGGCAGAGATCACCGCCGGTGATTATCAAGGGGCCATAAAGACCCTGTCCGCGGCCATTGCAAAAAATCCCCGGGAGAGCATCAACTACCGGCTCCGGGGTAACGCCTACGACAATCTCGGGAAACGGGAACAGGCCATCGCGGACTGGAAAAAGGCGGCCTCCCTGGGGGATACCGTCATTCAGTCCTATTTAGTCTTCCTGCAAGTCGAATGGCCATGATGTGGACCTTGACAGGAAGCCTGTTTTATGATCAGGAAATGACACATAGCGTTCAGGCGCCCCGCGTAGGCGGGGTGAAAAGGGAAGGCGGTGCGATTCCGCCGCATGGAGGCCGATGCTGTAAGCCCCCGACACCGGTTCTGGAAACCGGTTGTTGATGTTTTTCCGCAACGTCCCGGAGACAAACAAGGTCTGCGGGTGAAAAGTCACTGACCGGATAGTAAGGCGGCCTCATTATTTTAATAGCCGTCAGGGTTGGGAAGGCGAGCGGGAAAGGGGTAAGCCAGAAGACCTGCCTGATCGATACAAAAGCGGCAACGCCCAGAGCCGCCGGGAACATGAAGATTTTCATGTTCCCGGCGGCTTTTTTATTTGGGGAAGGTGAGAGGATGAAAAAGATTTTACTACGTGATATCAATATATTGGACATCGTCGGGGCGGACCGGCCGGGATTACCGCCCGGTGGCGTCCTGGTCGCAATGCGGGCGGCGGCCCTCTGCCGCACCGATATCAAGATGATCCGCCAGGGCCACCGGGATCTCGTCCTGCCCCGCATCCCCGGCCACGAAGGGGTCGGCGAGGTCATCGCCAGCGACAATCCCGCCCTGCCCCCGGGAACGATGGCCGCCGTCTATCCCGGTTGTTACTGCGGAACCTGCCCGGCCTGCCGACAGGGGCAAACGGCGCGCTGCCGGTCGCTGAGCATTTTCGGGTTCAACCGGGACGGCCTCTTCCGGACCATCGTCCCCTTTTCCGGGCAGGAGCTTTCCTCCCTTGTTCCCTGTCCGCCGGAGATGGACCCCTTGGTCGCCGTCCTGGCGGAACCCCTGGCCTGCTGCCTGTCGGCGCTCCGGAAATTTCCCGGCGTCGAACGGGACAATGCCCTGATCGTCGGGGCCGGGGCCGTGGGTTACCTCTTCGCGGCCCTCCTCGTCTCCTCGGGCTGGCAGCGGGTCCTCATTGCCGACAGCGATCCGGCCAGACTCGGCGGTGAAATTCCACAAGGGGTGGAAAAACTGCCGTCTACAACAAGTGATCTTCCCGAAATAATTAAGGAAATTGGCCTCGCCGCTTCTCTCCGGTTGCTTATCCCGGCCTGTCCCGGCGGCCTCGACTGGCCCTTCTGGGAGGCGCTGGCCCCGGGGGGATGCGTGTCCGTCTTTTCAGGTATGGAGGGGGCGGGAGAGAGAGTGGTCGCCATGAACCGTCTCCACTATGGCGAACTGGTCCTGGCCGGTTCCTATGGATGTAACCGCATCGATTTTGCCGACGCCCTGGATATGCTGTCCCGGAAGGTTGTGGACGTCTCCTTTCTCCGCCCCGTTACCATCTCCCTGGAAAACGTGCTGGACGGGGTAGGACTGCTTGAGAAACGGCGGGCGAAAAAAGTAATTATCACCAGCTTTTAATAATTATGGGGACAGATTTGAAATCTGCCTTCAGTCCCTAAAACATAAAAGTAAGGAGGAGTATTCTATGGAAGAAAGAGAGCTGAAAGAATTCGCCACCGTCGTCACGGCAGTGATGGCGGGGAAAAATTTGAGCCGTAATGACTCCCGGGAGATGTTCCGCCAAGTCCTGACGGGAGAACAGCCGGATCTCGCGTGCGGGGCCTTCCTGGCGGCCCTGCGGATAAAGGGCGAGACAGCCGATGAGATCGCCGGCTGCTTTGAGTCTATTTATGAACATGACACCCGCCGGGTGGCGGTTTCCGGCCGCGAGCTTGTCGAGAACTGCGGAACGGGCATGGATTCCCTGAAGACCTTCAACATCAGCACCCTGGCCGCCATTGTGGCGGCGAGCCTCGGGGTGTCCATGGCCCGTCACGGCGCCCGGGCCATCACCTCCCGCTGCGGTACGGTGGACCTTTGTGAGGCCCTCGGCGTCGATGTGGAATGCAGCGTCGAGCTGGTATGCCAATCCATCGAGACCTGCGGCATCGGTCTTTTCAACGGCATGAGTCCCGAGGTCCACCCCGGAGGTCTGGGGCGGATTCTTTCTCAGCTTCGCATCGGCACCACCTTCAACATCGCCGCCTCCCTTGCCAATCCCGCCCTCCCCGCCATCGGCGTGCGGGGCGTCGGCGCTCCGGAGCAGATCGAACCGACCCTGGAGGTAATGGAACGGATCGGCTACCGGAAGGCGATTCTCTTTCATGGCTGGGCAGCAGACCGGGAACGGGGCATGGACGAGTTGTCCACCCTCGGACCCTCCCGGCTGGGAATCCTTGATGGGAAAGGAGGCCGCGAATTCATCGAGATCGAACCGGAGGATGTGGGGATCTCCCGGGGAAACTATAATGAGATCATCCCCATGGCAGAGATTCGGGAGGAGGCCGTCGCGGCCGTGCGAATCCTGGCGGGCCGGGGCGGTAAGGCCCGCATGGATATCGTGGGACTCAACGCCGGGGTCATCCTGTGGGCAGCGGGAAAGGCCGATTCCCTCGGCCTGGGCGTGCAGATGGCCCGGGAGGAAATCGCCTCGGCCCGGCCCCTGCAAAAACTCTCCGCCTGGGTGGCCCTTCAGAATCGCCGCCCCGGCGAAGGCATGGACAGATTATCAGCGCTCACTGCCGCCGCGGGCATTTCGGGAAATATTTCTTGACTTTGCGGATGTCTTTATTCGATCGTTACAAATAAAATCATGGGAGGATGGTCAATGAAAGGAACTATCGGTCTTGCCTTTTGCAGTCTTTTTTTTATCTGTGCCTGCACCGGCACCCGTCAGGCCGATCTGGGGGCTCAGAACGGCCGCCTCCGTCCCTGCCCGAATCGCCCCAACTGTGTCTCTCCTCCCAAAGCGCAGATCCAAAGCACGCTATCCGTCCCCTGGCTTATCAGGGAACCCGGTCTGACGCCTATGAGCGCCTGCTGAAGCTGCTTGGATCCATGCCCAGAGTTCAGGTGGTAACCGTCACACCGGATTACATCCATGCCGAGTTCGCATCCCGTATTTTCCATTTCGTGGATGACGTGGAATTTGTCTTCGACGATGCCGGCAAAAACATCCAGCTCCGTTCCGCCTCTCGTCTGGGCTACTCCGATTTCGGCGTCAACCGTAAGCGCGTCGAAACCATCAGGGAAGCCTTTGAAAAGATTCGATGAAATGTATCCACAGACCTTTATCACCAACATGCCCTGCTGTCCGTTGCAATCTTTGCCGCGGCGAGTGCCACACCAAGATCCGTGACAAGAAATAGCCTGATGGGCTGATATTGGAAACGACAACGGCCGAAATCGTTACCGGCCGTTGTCGTCTGCCTCTATGAAAATACAAGATTTCAACTCGTAATTGTTTGACAAAATCCTTGACAACTGTTTGTAACCATATATACTGGTTTCAAGAGGATAAAGGTAATTTGTGTGACTCCGAGACGCCCGCACCCTAAATACAGCCAGTTCAGATTCGATGCCGGAAGCATTGCCCTCAATTTTGTGACTACCGTCAAACATCGCGGCGCGCAGCCACGGGATCTGCTATCTACGCCGGCAGCCTTGGACGACTGGTTCCGACGCGCCGGTTTCAGCAATTTGGATGTTGAATCATCTTTCCGGGATGCAGAGGAAGCACTTCTTCTGCGGGAGGCCGTTTACAGAACCGTGCGCGCGCTTATTATACATGAAACGCCGCAGGCCGGTGATGTGAATCGCATAAACGCTACTGCCGCCTATTCACTTGCCGTTCCGCAGCTCGACGCGGCGTCCTATGGCGTTCAGTGGGAAAGCGCCCATCCGATCAAAGCTTGCCTTGCCGAGGTTGCCCGGGATGCCGTCATTATCATCGGCAGCAGTGAACGGCACCGTTTGAAGCTATGCGCTAATCCTGGTTGTCAAATGCTCTTTCTTGATAACTCCCCTGCGAATAGACGCAGGTGGTGCGCTATGTCCATCTGCGGCAATCGCGCCAAGGTTACCTTGCATCGACAAAGAAAAATGGGAGTTAGCAATGAATGTCTTTGACAGAAAAATTTCCCGGGTGTGGCCCCAGGGGTTGTACAGCGAGCGCATCGAGACTCTTCAAGTCAACATCGGTCGTTACTGCAATCTCGCCTGTCGACACTGTCATCTTGAATGTTCTCCGGCTCGCACCGAAACGATGTCGTGGGAAATTATGCTCCGGATTCTGAAAATTATCCGGGCGTCTTCATGCCGCCTGGTGGATATTACCGGGGGCGCTCCGGAGTTGCATCCATATTTCCGTCCGTTTATCGAAGCTATCCGTGACGTAGGTCAGCCTGTTCAGGTGAGAACGAACCTCGTCACCCTCCTGGAACCCGGCCTTGAGAACATGTCTACATTTCTCCGGGATCACGGCGTGCATCTCGTCGGTTCCCTGCCCTGCTATCTTGAAGAAAACGTAACGGAGCAACGCGGCCCCGGTGTCCACAGGAAGAGCATAAAGGCGATCAGAATGCTCAACCGGTTAGGTTACGCGAGGGATGAAGGGTTGATTCTGAGTCTTGTCCATAATCCGGGCGGGCCTTTCCTGGCAGGAGAACAGGCGGAGCTGGAGGCGGCGTACCGTGATGAACTGAAAGATCGCTTTGGCGTCTTTTTCAGCAACCTTTACGTGATTAACAATATGCCGCTTGGTCGCTTTCGACGGGAGCTGGATCAAAGCGGGAGCACCGACCAATATCTTTGTTCCTTGCAGGATGCCTTTGATCCGGCGAACATCCCCGGTCTCATGTGCCGGCGTCAGATCTGCGTTGACTGGGACGGCAATCTTTACGATTGCGATTTTAATCTTGCCTTGGGCCTGGCGGTGAATCATGGTGCGGCCAACAGGATTGAGACCTATGACCGGGAGGCGCTCCAATGCCGACAGATTGCCACCGGTCCCCACTGTTTCGGTTGCACCGCCGGCCACGGTTCATCCTGCAGTGGGTCTTTGCAGTGAAAAAGGGAAGAGAAACGACGGCCAAATGGCTCGATGAAAACTATGACGCCATCGAAAAGGAATCATCCGTCGATTTACGTTCTCTTTTCATGTGAGTGGTTCTAAGGGGAGATATATGCCAATTTACGATTACGATCTCGGAATCATCGGCGGCGGCGCCGCTGGTCTTACAGCAGCGGCCGGGGCCGCCCAATTCGGGGCAAAAACGCTCCTGATTGAAAAAGCGGATCGGCTGGGCGGCGACTGTCTTCACTTCGGATGTGTGCCGTCAAAAACCCTGATCCGCACGGCAGGCGTATGGGCCCTGGCAAGGCGTGCGGCGGAATTCGGCCTGCCGTCCTTGTCATTGCCCCCGGTGGACCTGGGCGCCGTCATGGCCCGGGTGCAGGCTGTCATTGACACGATTCAGCATCATGATTCTCCGGAGCGGTTCTGTGGACTGGGGGCCGAGGTTCGGTTTGGAAACCCTGTATTTGCAGATGATCATGTCGTTGAACTGGATGTCAAGAGGACATCGGCAAAGAACTGGATTATCGCCACGGGGTCCGGCCCGGCTACACCGCCCGTGGAGGGGCTTGCCCAAGTTCCTTTCTGGACCAACGAGACCGTCTTTTCCCAGAAGACCCTTCCGTCCAGATTGATCGTTCTCGGGGGCGGGCCAATCGGTCTGGAGATCGCCCAGGCTTTTGGCCGTCTGGGGTCCAAGGTGGTCATTGTTGAGTTCATGGATCAGATCCTCGGACCGGAAGATGCGGATATGGCGGATGTTCTGAAGGCGCACCTGGAGGCGGAAGGAGTCGAGATACGCACAGCGACAAAGGCTGTCCGGGCGGAAACCCGCGGATCTGCTATTCTTTTGACCGTCGCCCCGGCCGGCGGTGAAGGGGAAGCGACGACCATCGAAGGAGACGCCATCTTTGTGGCTACAGGCAGAAAACCCAACATCGATGGCTTGGACCTTGGGGCGGCCGGGGTATCATTCACAAACCGGGGTATTCCGACGGATGCCAGGATGAGAAGCAATATCTCCCACATCTATGCCTGCGGTGACGTGAACGGCCAGTTGCCCTTTACCCATGTGGCCGGTTATGAGGCCGGCATCGCCCTGACGAATGCGATCCTCCATCTGCCCAGGAAAGCGGATTACGACAAAATCGGCTGGTGCACCTACACGGACCCGGAAGTGGCCAGCATCGGCTACAACGAAAAGCGCGCCCGCAAGGAAGGGCTGGAGTATCGAATCATTGAGGAATCCCTTGAGGAGAACGACCGCGCCCTGGCCGAAGGGGAGGCCCTCGGCAAGATCAAGATACTTCTGAATTCCCAAGACAGACTGTTGGGCTGTCAGATCATCGGCGCCCACGCCGGGGAATTGATCCATGAATGGATCATTGCCGTAAATGGCGGCGTGAAGCTTTCCACCATGGCAGGGGCCGTGCATGTTTATCCGACCTTGTCGGAAATTTCCAAGCGCGTTGCGGGGCGGGTTTTTGCCGACAAGCTATTCAGCGACCGGACGAAAGGTATTCTCAAGTTTCTGTTCAACCTCAAAGGAAGGGCCTGCACTCTGCCGGATGACCAGAAATAAAACTTTTTACCTGAGCCTGTTTTCTTTGATGGCAATCGTTATGGTTGTGGTGCTGGCAGCCTTCATGATCGCCCACTGGAAGAACTGCCCTGTCTCTGATGTTCCCTCCGCCTGCTGGAACCTGTCCGCCGACGAGGCGACCCGCTTCATCCGGTCCTGGGGTGCATGGGGCGTCATCGGGTCCATTGGCCTGATGGTTCTCCATTCTGTCATCCCCTTTCCCTCAGAGATCATTACGATTGCCAACGGCATGATCTACGGGAAATTCTGGGGAACCGTCATCAGTTGGACTGGCGCCATGCTCGGCGCCTATGTGGCCTTTGGTCTGGCCAGATTTTTCGGCAGGCCCTTTGTGAAAAACATCCTGCCGGAGAAACAGTGGGACAAGCTTGATCAATGGTCAAAGCGTACGGCCGCCGTGGATCTTTTTCTCGCCAGACTACTTCCCGTTATCTCGTTCAATCTCGTCAATTACGTGGCGGGGATGACGCCGGTATCATTATGGACGTTCACTTGGACTACCGGTCTGGGTATTCTTCCCGTTACTGTATTGATGGTCGTCCTGGGCGATCAAGTGACGGTTCTGCCCTGGTGGCTCTGGCTCTTTATGGCGTGCGGGATTGCCCTGCTCTGGCTTGTCGTCAGGAAACGGGTTCGTCATTTTTCATAACTGACATTTATCGTTTTATAAGGAGGAAATTATGGCTCAGACGGTAGTGAAGAAACTTGACAGCGGCGACCTTTTCCCAGAAGTGAAATTCAAGCTTGTCAACGGCGCATCGTTGACGTTGCCCGGGAAGGAGGAGGGAAACTGGCGTGTCCTGCTGGTTTATCGAGGGAGTTGGTGACCATTCTGCCATCAGCAGTTAGCTGATTTTCAGGGACGGATCAATGAATTCGGCGAGAAAGGTATCAAGATCATCGGCGCCAGCACTGATAGCATTGAAGACGCCCAAAAGATCGTTGAACGGCGTAAACTGACATTCCCGCTGGCATACGGCGTGGATGCAAAAGAATTCGCCAATATGACCGGGGCCTTTTTCGATGATAAGAAAGGGTTCATCCATGCAACCGCTTTCATCATCAGACCGGATGGCACGATCGAAAACGCCGTCTACAGTACCGGACCAATCGGCCGCTTAACGGCGGCAGACACGTTGATGCTCATCGATTATCGTATGAAAGCGGCGTCACAAAGCAAATCATAAGGGACTTGATCAGCGGTGCAGTTCTTTTATGTTGACCTGTCTCTGCCGATGGGAAGTGCGGACTGTTGTCGAAATGCCGGCATGATTCCGTCAAGGTATTCCCTTCTGTTCCACCGAAGGGTTGATACGGCGATTCAAAGCGCGACGGGCGATGCGCGTGATGACCACGGTGACCGCCACCGTGGCGATCAGGCCGCTGACCTTCAAGATCAAGCCCACGTAGCTCTTGGCGGCAGATTGTTCGTCTCCCGATTCATGGCGCCTCCTTCCGTTCATTCTCTAATTTCCCATTTGCTCAAGTATGGACAGGGCTACTTCTTTGGCCGTCGGCCCCACATCCAGGGTAGGACCGACGCAGGAGGGGCACCCATGAGAACAGGGGCAAACGCGCAGCAGTTGTCGGACTCCCTGGAGCAGGTCCAGGTGCTGTTCATAGAGGAGGGCGGAAAAACCGATGCCTCCCGGGTAGGCGTCAAAGAGAAATATTGTTGGATCAAAGGCGTCGATCCGCGAGTTCTCCCCAGCGGCGTCATAATTGGTGATGGCTCGCGGTTCCTTCCCTTTTTTTACAAACCACTCCCCGCTCTTGTCGCCAATGGCCCGATCGAGGTCATGAAGATCGGCCATCAGGCGCATGGCAGCCAGATGGTGGAGGCTGTAGGCAAGGCCCGAAAGGCCGTCGATGATTTCCGCCTGGTTGTAGGGAAGGGCCGAGAGGAGGTCTTTGGGGATCGTCAGCCAGTAGCTGGTAGTGTGCATGTCCTTCTCGGGAAGGGAGACATCGCCGTAGCCGAGATTTTCCGCCGTATAGAACCTGATTTTCTTGAATCCCACCACTTTACGGACGACCTGTACCTCCCCGTGCTCAACAATGACCTGGTGAAACCGCTTACTGTCGAAGGAGTCGATCACCCGAACGTTCGTGTAGGTCATGGCATCGGTATAATAACCAACCTCGACGCGATGCACATAGGCCGTCTTTCTTTCCAGATCGAGCTTATCCACGTGGTACTGCTGGGATTCGACCATGTAGATGGCGTCGTCATGGACGGTGGTAAAGGCACTGTCCCAGTCCACCTCGGCAATGACCCGGTGCTGGCCGGCATCCGAGGTATCGACTATTACGACATTTTCCGGGTTGATGCTGCGCAGGCTGACCTCATCGGCGGGATAACTTTCCGCCATCCAGTGCCAGCGCCCCTCGACCTGGTGGAGGACCCCCTTTTCCTCGAGATAGCCGAGGAGTTCTTCCAGGTTTTCCTTGCCAAAGCGTTCCCCTTTTTCAAAGGGCAGCTCAAAGGCGGCGCTCTTGAGGTGGTGCAAAAGGATAAGGAGGTTATCCGGGTTGATCCGGCAGTGCTCGGGGGAGCGGGAAAAGAAATAGTCGGGGTGCTCGACGATGAACTGGTCCATGGGGCTGCTGCGGGCAATAAGAAGGGCTAGACTGTGACCCATCCGGCGTCCGGCCCGGCCTGCCTGCTGCCAGGTGCTGGCGATGGAACCGGGATAACCGCACATGATACAGGCCTCCAGATCGCCGATATCTATGCCCAGTTCGAGGGCGTTGGTGGTAACGACACCCATGACCGCCCGCTTCCTGAGACCCTCTTCAATCTCCCGGCGGAGGATGGGCAGATAGCCGCCCCGGTAACCCGTCACCGACCGGGGATCCACGGGCTTGCCCCGGTTGAATTGATCCTTGAGATATTTCGTGAGCACCTCGACGTTTAGACGGCTCGTGGCAAAAACAATGGTCTGGATGTCGTTTTCGATCAGTTCCGCCGCAATCCTGCGGGCCGGGGTCAGGGCGGACTGGCGAATGCCCAGTTCCCGGTTCACGATCGGCGGATTATACAGGATGAAGGTCTTCGCCGCCGTAGGGGCGCCGCTTTCGTCGATGAGCGTCATGGGCCGCTCCAGCAGCGCCTCGGCATGTTCCCGGGGATTGGCCACGGTGGCGGAGCAGCATATGAAAACGGGGTCCTGTCCGTAAAAACGGCAGATCCGGATCAGACGCCGGAGGACATTGGTCAGATGGGACCCGAAGATGCCCCGGTAGACGTGGAGTTCATCGATGACGACATATTTTAAATTAGCGAATAATTTCTGCCACTTCGTGTGGTGGGGAAGGATGCCGGCGTGAAGCATGTCGGGATTGGTGACGACGACATGGCCCTGCCGGCGGATGGCCTGGCGGGCGTCGTCGGGGGTGTCGCCATCATAAGTATACGTCTTGATGTCCGCCTTTAGTTCCCCGATGAGACTATGGACCTCGTGCATCTGATCCTGGGCCAGGGCCTTGGTAGGAAAGAGATAGAGGGCCCTGGTCTCCGGCTCTTCGAGAATCTTCTGCAATACCGGCAGGTTATAGCAGAGAGTCTTGCCGCTGGCCGTGGGCGTCATTAATACTACATCCCGGCCCGCCCGGACCAGCTCGACAGCCTGTCCCTGGTGGCTATAAAGCCGGCCGATTCCCTGCCGCTCAAGAACCGCCCCCAGGCGGGGATGAAGCCAGGCGGGGAAAGGGGTGAAGCGGCCTTCCCGGGGAGGGATTTTTTTCAGGGCCCGGACGTTTGCCAGAAAGCGCTTATCATTCTCCAATCTCGCGAGCAATTCCCTCAGGGTCAGTTTCGCCATGGCTTATTCTCCTGAATCATATTGTCTTTATATTTACCACGGGGACAAATGTGATGTCAAAATGGATTCGTTGATCATGAGAAATCAATCAGCTGATAATATTCCTTGTCAAAGCAAGGATGAAGCCCTGACGGTCAGATTTCGGCAGCATGAAATTTGTCGTTTTCACAGATTAAACTTTCTGATATATTATTTTTTATGAATCTCCTGATCCGACTTATGGAAACCAGCAAGTTTCACTATCTCCTTGCCTCCCTGGTGTTGATGATTGTCCTATATCCCTTTATCGAGGGCATAAGGTTCGTGGAATACCCGTATTATATCATTATCCTGTCCATCTTTTTCTCCAGCCTCTACATGCTCAACCACAGCCCCCGCCTGCGCCGGCTCGCCTATTTCAACGGCGGTCTGATGCTCATCCTGTTGGCGCTTTCCGGTTTCTTTAAAGATATCCCCCCTGCTTTTGAAATCGTGGGCGCTTTTACTACCTTGTGTTTTCTAATCCTTATCGCCTTCGCGATTATCTTCGATATCTTTCACAGCCAGGATGTGACCGCCGATACGATCAGCGGGGCCGCCTGTCTTTATCTCCTTATCGGGATTATCTGGGGAGAGGCCTACAGCATGCTGGAGCATCTTTCCCCCGGTTCTTTTTATTACTCCCTGCCCGAGAAGGTGGGCCACATAATCAACTCCTCGTTCTTCACCTATTTCAGTTTCGTCACTCTTACTACGATCGGTTATGGCGACATCAGTCCGGTAAGTAAAGGGGCAAAACTTCTCGTCATTGTCGAAGCCATCCTGGGGCAGCTCTACATTGCCATCTTTCTGGCCAGGATCATCGCGACTTATCAGGGAAGAAAAAAAACTGATCTGCCGCCGCCTAAGGGGGAAAAATGACGATCCCACCATAGATCCACCGCTCCCTCACCCTGCCTGCTTCCCCCCATTAGCGGGAAAAGTTTTGCCGGGGAGGAAAAGATTGACAAACCCTGCCAACATGATTACGTTAGCCGCCCTTGTCGATGGCAGGCAACCACGGCAAATATTAACCTTAAAAAGGAGATAAATATGCTGGAAGTTACACAAAAAGCAAGTGAGGTGATCAAAGAATTCCTCCAGGGAAAGGACATTCAGTCCATCCGGATCATGATGACCGCCGGTTGAGGGGGACCCAACCTGGGAATGGCTCTGGATGAGCCAAAGGGAACCGATGAAGTGATCAAGGATAACGGCCTTACCTTCCTGATCGACAAATCCCTCTATGAAGAGGCCCAGCCGATTACCGTGGATTTTATGGACAGCGCCATGGGATCGGGATTCAAGTTGTCCTCCGGCCTGGCGTCAGCCGGCGGCGGATGCGGCGGCTCCTGCAGCAGTTGCTGAAACCAGGGAAACGCGATGGGACAAAAGGATTATAACGTGGACGACAAACATGTTTCCGAGCAGATGGGCAAGGCTGCCGAAGGGCATCTCCAGAAAGGGGAATACCGGGCGGCCATCGATCTCTACCGGAAACTTGGTGAACGTCATCCCGGGGATGATTCCTTTGTCCTGGCCCTGGCCTGGGCCTACCACGACGGCGGCTTCATGGACGAGGCCGTCGGTTGCTTCGAAAATCTTCTTGAAAGAGAACTGCAGCGGAAAATCTTCACCGGTTTTGCCTTCGATGAGCTGGTGCGGATATTCAAGCGCGACGGCCGCTACGACCGTCTGGTCGGGATCTGTGAGCGTGCTATCACCGCCCAGCCTGAGGACTATGCCCTGATGGGCGACCTGGGGGAGGCTTATCTGAAGATCGGCCGGATCGAAAAAGCCGTCACTGTCTTCAGAAAGATGACCGACATGGAACCGGAAGACGCGATGGCCTATTGTCGTCTGGGGAACGCCCTGGTGGCTCTGGAATCATTTGCAGAAGCCGAGGCCGCCTACGAGCGGGCCGCAACAATCGAGCCGATGACGGCCGGGGCTTACTATAGTCGCCTATCCGAGGTCTACCGGCAGGCGGGCCATTATGCTCGGGCCGTCCGGGCTTTAGATCGATGTATTCGGGAAAACGCGTCTGAGCCGGCCTATCATCTTCTTTTCGGAGATATCATGGTCGAAAAGGGCGACATCGCCGCCGCCCTCAGCGCCTACGAAAGGGCCGTCAAGCTGAGGCCGGATTTCACAGGCGCCTACTACAACCGTTTCGGTAACACCCTGGTCCGGTTCTCACACCACGAAAAAGCCGTGCTGGCCTTCCGGAAGGCCAGCACGGCAGAACCCGACAATCCCTTTTACATTCTCTACCTTGCCGGCACCTATGCCGCTCTGGGACAGGAAGATCTGGCCCGCCAAGCCCTGGAAAAGGCGGAAGCACTAAAAAATAACGGGGTCAGATCTTCCCCATCTTCTTCAGGGTCTCTTTGAAGATATGGTAGAAGGCGGTGTGATCGGCCAGACCCCGCTTGAAGATAGGGGCGAAATCATCCACGTTCGTCAGGTTGATAACCAGATTGACGCTTTTGTTGAAGGCCGCCATGTTGTCTGAGCTGCGAAATCTTTCCGTGAGGAGGATGACGAAGGTCTGGCGCCGTGTAGCCATGGGCAGGGCCTCGAAGTAGACCAGCAGGTCATTGGTGTCAGGGTTGTCCGTATCGAAGCGTTCATTGAGAACGACCACGTCATAAACGTGAAAACGATTCTTCTTCAGGGCGTCCCGGGCATTTGCCGCCTCGGTGATCCGGTAACCGGATGATTTCATGGCGGCAACGATCTTTTCACGGACCCCGGCGTCGGGTTCGCAGATCAGGACCGTCTGCGTCCCTTCTTCGACAAAATCAAAAGGCATGTCCGAGGCGTTGTAATCTCCGGCCGCAACATCGTTAGCCAAAGTTTTTTGTTCTTCCATAGCGCTATATCGTCCTCCTTGTCATCGCTACCATTTAGATTTCGGCCTTCCGTATTCCTGATCGATGGACAGCTTGCCCAGTTCTGTCGTCTTTTCGCCCTTGGAGCTCTTCACGGAATCGATGCCGCGGCCGACAACACCTTTGTTCGTGGCGTAGCCCCGGGCTGTTTCCTCAGTGATCAACTCTTTCTGATAAAGCTCCACGATATAGTCGTCGAAGGTAATCATCCCGAAGGCCTTGCTGGCGGTGATGATTTCGGAGTAGGTCTTCCCCTCCGATTCCCCGTGGAGAATCGTGTCCTTAATGCGCAAGTTGGAACCCATGATCTCGAAGGCCGCCACCCGGCCGCCGCCGACCTTGGGAAGGAGGCGCTGGCAGACGATCCAGCGGACCGTGTCGGCCAGGCGAATACGGATCTGGGTTTCCTCCTCCGAGGAGAACATGCCGAGGATACGGTTGATGGTCTGGCCCGCGTCCACGGTATGGAGGGTACTGACGACAAGATGCCCCGTTTCGGCAGCGGAAAGTCCTATTTCCACGGTTTCCCGGTCCCGCATCTCCCCGACGAGGATGACCTTGGGGGCCTGGCGCAGGGCGGCTCGGAGGCCGTTGGCGAAGGTATCGAAATCATTTCCCATTTCCCGTTGATTAAAGGTGGCCTTTTTATGGGGATGGGAAAATTCGACGGGATCTTCCAGAGTTACGATATGAACGGATTTCGCTTCGTTGATCCTGTCGAGAACGGCAGCAAGGGATGTGGATTTCCCGCTTCCGGTCGCGCCGGTCACCAGGATGATCCCGTTTTTTTCCTCGGCCATCTTGTAAAAGGCTTCGGGAAGATTCAGATCCTCGCAGGTGGGAATCCTGGTCTCCAGCTTTCTCAGGACAACGGAATAATTGCCCCGTTGGGCAAAGATATTAACCCGGAAACGGGCCTTCCCGGGGAGTTCGTAAGAAGAGTCGCAGGAGCCCTCGGCAATGAGTGTTTCCGTCAGTCTCCGATCCTGGTTGATCAGGTTCATGGCAAAGATTTCCGTCTGAAAGGGTGTGAGCTTACGGAAGGGAGGATCGAGCTCCACCCCCGCCAACTGGCCCGAGGCCTCGACCTGAAAGGGTTTGCCCACGGTGATGTTCAGGTCCGAGACATTCCCGTGGGAATCCAGCATTTTTCCTAAAATAAAGTCGATTTCCTGTTTTCTCATAGCAGCCTTTTACCCCCGCATGTCGTGTTTGACGGCTTTGCAAAAAGCCGGAAATTCCCCTCCCCAAAAGTCCATTACTTCCCCCTTCCCATAATCACCTCCCGCAGGGGAGGGGGAAAAAGTGTTTTTACCGGTCATGCCGCCTACTTACGCATCCGTAAAGTCTGAAGGCGGATTCTTCAGCATCGGACGGAAGCGGGTCTTGTCATTGGCCTTGGCATAGGCCTCATCGGGATCGATCCAGCCCTTGTTCACCAACTCGAAGATGGCGTCGTCGAGGAGTTGCATGCCGTACTTCTTCCCCGTCTGGATCATGGAGGGAATCTGGAAGGTCTTGGCCTCCCGGATGAGGTTCCGGACGGCGGAAGTGGCGATCAGGATTTCCAGGGCGGCACAGCGGCCTTTCTTGTCAATCCGCTTGAAGAGGACCTGCGCCACGACAGCCCGGAGGCCATCCGCCAGGGTGGAGCGGATCTGCGCCTGCTCGCTGGCGGGGAAAACCTCGATAACGCGGTCCACGGTCTTCGCTGCCGAGGTCGTATGGAGGGTGCCGAAAACGAGATGGCCCGTGGAGGCCGCTTCTACGGCGAGGCGAATGGTCTCGAGATCCCGCATTTCCCCCACGAGAATGATATCCGGGTCCTCACGAAGAGCGCCGCGCAGGGCCGAGGAAAAGGTCTTGGTGTGAACGCCGACTTCCCGGTGATTAACAATACACTGCTGACTGTGATGGACAAACTCGATCGGATCTTCAACGGTGATGATGTGATCCTTCCGGTTCCGGTTGGCCTGATCGATGATAGCCGCCAGGGTCGTGGATTTGCCGCTTCCGGTCGGACCGGTTACCAGAACCAGACCCCGGGGCAGGGAGGCCAGTTTCGAAACAACGGCCGGCAGGCCAAGCTGTTCGGCCGTAAGAATCGTACTGGGAATCTCTCTGAAGACGGCGGCGCAACCCCATTTCTGCATGAAAAAATTGGCCCGGTAACGGGCTAGTCCCGGTATTTCATAGGCAAAGTCAACGTCTCCCGTTTCTTCGAACTGCTTGATCTTGTACTCCGGCGCAATCTCGTAGAGCATGGCCTTGAGGCTGTCGTTTTCCAGGAGGTCATATTTGATCCGCTCGATTTCGCCCCGGATGCGGATCGCCGGCTGCTGTCCCGTCACGAGATGGAGGTCGGAAGCCCCCTGTTCGTTCATCAGCTGGAAAAAGGCGTCGATTTTTGCCATAGTATTCCTCCCTTTTTATTTTGCGGGAGTATAGGAAAAGGGTGGAACCTTGTCAAGAATGAAAAAATTTCTCCGCCAGCAATTACTTGACAGAGAAGATAGAAATCATATATGGAGGGCCTCAGATTATGATTATGATGTGGCGGCAAGAATACGCCATATAAAACGGCATAAAGGGGATGTAGCTCAGCTGGGAGAGCGCGGCGTTCGCAATGCCGAGGCCAGGGGTTCGATCCCCCTCATCTCCACCAGAACATAGTCCCAGGAAGTCCAAAGAAGTAAAAAACCCGTTAGAAATAGCGGGTTTTTTATGTCAGTGACACGTGATATGTCCGGTTTGTAGCACACAATCTGTCCGGTTTATAATAGTCATCGATGGGGGTGACAGATGAGACGGACAGAGATGCTACAGGAGATCCAGAAGATGCGATTTGAGGATGTTTATTTTGGATGGAGTGAGAGTCGTTTGAACCAGGAAGAAGCGGCTCGGATTTTGGGGGTAAGTGATCGGACGTTTCGTCGATACATTGATCGGTATGATGAGTTTGGGATGGCGGGTTTGTCGGACAAGCGTCTGACGCAGGCATCATTTCGGCGCGCCCCGGTGGATGAGGTAATGTTGGTTGCCGAGCGTTATAGCAGTTTTCACCGGGGTTGGAATGTGAAGCATTTTCATGGTTGGTATCGACGAGATGGGGGCAGGCGCAGTTACACATGGGTCAAGAATACGCTTCAATCGAAGGGCTTGGTTTTGAAGTCTAGTCAAGCGGGGAGTGCATCGTAAACGGGGGGAGCGAGTCCCCTTGCCCGGTATGATGCTGCATCAGGATGGGAGCAGCCATGAGTGGGTTCCCGGCAAGAAGTAGGACCTGATCGTGACGATGGATGATGCGACCAGCGAGCATTACTCGATGCTTTTTGTCGATGAAGAGGGACCGGCGAGCAGTTTTCAAGGGGTTCGGGATATTATCCTACAACGGGGACTGTTCAGTTCTTTCTACACGGATCGGGGAAGTCACTATTGGTACACGCCCAAGGAAGGGGGAAAAGTCAGCAAAACGCAGATGACCCAGTTTGGCCGCGCCATGAAAAGCTTGGGGATTCAGATGATCGCGGCCTACTCTCCGGAAGCACGGGGACGCAGCGAACGGGCTTTTGAAACTCACCAGGACCGGCTTGTCAAGGAGTTGGCCCTCCAAGGGATCACCGATATGGATGCAGCCAACTATTGCTTGGCCCATGTATATCTACCCGCGTTCAATGCCGAGTTCATGCAGCCGGCCCCGGAAGAAGGGTCAGCGTTTGTCCCCTGGAAGGGAGATAATCTTGATGACATCCTCTGCGAACAAGATGAACGGACGGTCAGCTCCGACAACTGTGTCAGCTTCGAGGGAATGAAACTTCAAGTCCCCGCAGATCGGTATCGCTGCCATTATTTCAGGGTAAGGGTACGGATCCATCGGTATCCGGATGGGGCACTGGCCATCTTCCACGGTCCAAGAAAACTGGCTGATTATGACCAACAAGGAACCATCATAGATCTGAAAAAGGCGGCCTGAATGAGTTACCCACAGCCGTCTCCCGCTTTGCCATTTAAAAGCTGCGGGAGATTTGGCTATGGATAACTCCCTATCAATGAAAATCATTGGGGAAAGCGTACGTCCGCCGCTTACCTCCTGTTCTCAAAACAAACTCACTTTGAAGAGCAGAAAAAGCGGACAATTCTATTTGCTCTTGACAAAGACGATAATTTTCCTTGACACGTCAAAGAACAATCGTTACAAGCTACTTATGGTTACTAAATGTAGAGTGTCCTTTAAAATCAGCATCTTTCACGTTTAAAGCTCCATGGCCATTGAGAGGGTAGTTGAATCTTTCCACGAATATGGCAGAAGAACTTTCCTTAAAAATTTTGATCCAGCATCAATCATCATCGGGAAGGAATGACGGAGGCAGAAATGCGGCCTCTGGATTGCTATATTGAGAGCTATAAAGCAAAATTAATTCCCTTGACGGGAAATTACCCATGCCTTATGCGAGAAAATTGGAGGGGCGCTCGGCAACTCCAATAGTCGCCTGCGCGTTAGGTTGTTGATTATAATCTTTAGATGGTTATGTCATGCCTAAGAGGGAGAGGAAAGACTTGTCTTGAAGCTCAGTGTTTTAAGGGGTACCATATCTGTTCTGCATAGGCGTCATTACAGATTAACAGAAAGGGGGTAGTGTTATGCAGATGCCCATCACTGCAGAAGATTTGATTGTAGGTATTTTCTATTATATGAAAAAACAGAAAACACCTAAGCTGACAGCTGATCGGGAAAAACTTCATCGTGCATTCTTCAACGCATGCGAAAAACACCATGATGTGATGTCTTTGTTTTCTTTCAGGCAGAGAGAACTATTTCCAGAGAGCCCTCAACTTGATCAGGCACTTTCAAATCTGGATGCTACAGGCCTTATATCCCGGCGAAACTTAACTCCGAAGCATTATTATTTTGAGGAATCTCTGGATAAAAGCTACAAGAATTTCTCAAAAAAAATCCTTCATGAAGCGGGGTTCAAAGAAACCGAGATAAAAACCGTAGCGATGGATATCGCCAACGCGGTTTAAGTAATTTCATGACGACTAAAAAAAATGCGCCTCTTGAAGATTTCAAGAAAGGAATCGAGGCGTTTGCTCAGGAATTTGTCGGAAATGAGCATTACCGGGGCAGACTTCCTGATCGGCAAAAGATCATTCATGATCCCCTTTGGGGAACGATAAGGCTTGAACCATGGGAGGTTGCCCTTCTGGACCTCCCGCTTTTCCAGCGCCTTCGACAGATACACCAGACATCCCTCGTGTCCTACGTTTTTCCTGGATGCAGCCACACAAGATTTGAACATACTCTTGGGGTGCTCCAGCAAGCCCAGAAGTTAATTGATGCGGTAAACAAACAATACCGTCCAGATAAGCCAAAATTTGAATCAAGAACTATTCGGAACATTCGTTTGGCCGCGCTCTTTCATGATTGCGGCCATTCATGTTTCAGCCACATCAGCGAAGATCTCTATGAATCATGCCCAGATATGACTGCTTTCTTTCAGGTAGGTGACTTTCCCAGATGCCATCCGCATGAGGCATTTAGCGCCCTTATCCTGAAGTCCGATGTTGTGAAGAATTATATCGCTGAGATAGAAGGGCATTATGATATCACGCTAGATGTTGACAGATCCGCTGATATGATTGTCGGGAAGCCCGCTAATGGTGACAAAAAAAACTATTACGAAACGCAGGTTATAAATGGGCCTTTTGATGCAGACAAACTGGACTACATCTTCCGTGACGCCCATTATAGCGGCATTCCTGTTGGGCTTGACCTCGACAGATTATGGTCTTCATGCAAGGTTGAAAAAGCGGCAGAAACAGGAGAGTACGTCTTAACCCTCCATCAGGCAAGCGTTGCCCCGCTTGAACAGATTCTATTCAGCAAGATAAACCTGTTTTCCATTGTCTATCAGCACCCAAAGGTCAGGGCTGCCGAAAAAATGTTCCAGGCAATCATCGAAGAAGCCCAAAAGAGGCCTAAAGATATCTACTTTGAAGTCTCCGGCCGTAAGTTGGATCTTAATCGATCAATCGACTATCTATGGTTGACGGATGAGGTATTCTTTTCCGAGGCATTACGCAGGAAGCAAGATGATCCTTTGCATAAGAAGCTTCATGCTATAAGATACAGAAGGCTGCTTGTTAGGGCGCTGACCATAAGTAACGATACTGTTGAAGAGGATTGTCAGCAAGGCGGTTATCTGCAATTGAGAAAACTCAACCAACGAAACCCGATGACATATAAGGCCAAACGGGATATTGCCCGTGAAATTATCAAAGCCGCAGGTCTCGAAAGCAAGTTGAATATCCAAGATGTATGGCTTGATCTTCCTTCAGATCCGTCGTTTGGCGAGGCAGATAGAACATTCGTACTGACAGCATCAAAATCGCTGCGCAAAATAAGCGATCTTTTCCCGATCAATTACTGGAGTGAGCTCTATCAGAAATACAAATGGCGCGGACATGTTTTTTGCCCGTTGGAATACCAGCAGCAAATTTATGAAGCTGCTCTGGAAGTCTTCAAGAACGAACCTTTTGAGTTGAAATTCAAGATATCAGCAGGAGAAATGTCCCACGTAAAGAATCCGAAATCTTCTATCTGATCGGAAGCTCTATGGGTATGCCAACCTGGATAGCGACCAAGGTGTAGATATTTTCATTCTGTTCAGGTCTATGGGACCGGACTTCTGTAATTTCTGTTCGGAAATGGCCTTGTTGATCTGTGCTCTCTCCACGACATAGTACCTATTGGCATCGATGAGTTCCGTTCTCATGATTTCGGATAGGCTGGCAACTGCCTGAAGCTCTTCGTTGTCTATGTACTTCATGAATTAGTCAGGTAAAGGATGAAAAGAGGGAGTTAGCTAGTGTCCATCCAGAAACTATAACTGATTAAGAAATATCATAAAAGAGCGATTATGGGGTTGGAATTTTCGGTGTAATCTGCTATGGTCATTTCACAAGCGTTTGATATCATTGAGTACATATCGAATCGAGGACCTCAGATGCGCCGAAAACTGAACCGCCAAACGAACCTTTTTACCGCTGTTTCTATACATAACGACATAAATAATTGCGCATGTTGATTCTTTCTGCTATAGTGGAGGCAAAAAGGAGGGAGCCATGCGCAAGTTTGAGATCAAGGATGCGGCGATTATGGAAATAGCGGTTCAGCA
>Ga0247841_10001513_pt1 | contig 51856 bp, 41 predicted proteins | sample LaCruzMarch2015__2_FD_192410 | JGI IMG/M metagenome (GOLD analysis project Ga0247841, IMG submission 192410) | Freshwater microbial communities from meromictic Lake La Cruz, Castile-La Mancha, Spain - LaCruzMarch2015_18m | ecosystem: Environmental > Aquatic > Freshwater > Lake | place: Spain... | reverse complement strand
CGAGGTGTCAAGTGGCTCGCTGATTGATTTGATTGAGGTTGTTTCCGTTTCTGGCGCGATGGCCGACCCGTCTTCGTCCCGCTCTGCGGGACTACGCCGAGGTTGACTCCTCGCTCGCGCGAGGAGTCAAGTGGCTCGCTGATTGATTTGATTGAGGTTGTTTCCGTTTCTGGCGCGATGGCCGAGTGGCTAGGCAGAGGTCTGCAAAACCTCGTACACCGGTTCAATTCCGGTTCGCGCCTCCATCCTCTTACCCCTGCAAACCAGGATGGCAACTCATTCATATTGATCCTGTTATCCTGTCTAATCTCCCTGAACTGCTCTTTCTAGGGTCAATCCGTTGGCCGCGTTCAAAGAGACATTAAAGTAGTTTCCGAAGGCGGGCTACGGCAGCGTCGGCTTCGCGGCCTTGGGTGGCGATAATATCGAGAAGCTCGGCGGGGGTGCGGGTGTCGGTCTCGATAACGCGGTTCGGATTAACAGCCTTGAGGTCGTAGATGGCGTCTTCGATAGTCTGGGCCTCGGACTGATTATCACGGGCCTCGCGAAGAATGGCCTTCCATTTCTCTTCAAGAGCTTCAATCTCTGCGCGCTTGGGCTTGTCTGTCTGTTTCTTATCCTGCAGGGCCTCCTCGGCGGTTTCGGCTTCGGCGAATAGGGCAAGGGACTTCTCGCGGAATGGCCGGGCCTTCTCCAGGGCGCGCTGCTGGATGTCGAGGAAGTCCACGGTCCAACTGCGCGGACCGCTGGCCTTCGCCGGCAAGAGCGCAAAGAAATCATCGAAGTGTGTCTGGGTGAACGGAGTCTTCTTGCCGACCTTGATATCGGACAGATCGTAGTACCAGATCTTCTCGGTTTGGCGGCCCTTGGTGAAGAAGACGAGATTGGTTTTCACGCCCGCACCGGCGGATGTGAAAACCCCGCCGGGCAGGCTGATGATGCAGTACACATCGCATTCCTCCAACAGCTTGCGTTTGAGTTCCACATAGGCATCGTTGGCCCTGAAGAGCACACCCTCATCAAGCACGATGCCACACTTGCTGCCGGACTTCATGCTTTTAAGCACACTTTGGAGAAAGAGGATTTGCGTTGAGCCGGTCTTGTACTCGAAAGGCGTTTGAGCCTCTTTCCCTTCCTTGCCGCCGAAGGGTGGATTCATGAGAACGTAGTCGTAGAACTGGGGTGCGCCAGCGAAGAGGCCGTCGTAGGTAGCCTGGCCAGACAGGGAATTACCATGCCAGATGTGCGGTTCGTCGATGCCGTGCAATACCAGGTTAGCCAGGGCGATTGGATAGACGGCGTTGTCCTTCTCGCGGCCGTAGAAGGTCTGCCGGCGCAGAGTTTCCAACTGAACGCTGGTGACGCTGTCGCCGGCCTTCTGACGCATGTACTCGAAGGCCTGCGCCAGGAAGCCGCCGGTGCCGCAACCGGGATCGTACACAGTTTTGCCGATCTGGGGATCGACCACACGCACCATGACGCGGATGATCTCGCGCGGTGTGAAGAATTGCCCGCCGTCATTGCCCTTCTCTCCCATTTTGAGCAGAAGTCCTTCGTAAATCTGCGATAGCGTGAAGACGTGGGTGGTGTCCACATTCTCGGCGCTTATCTGGTGCACCTTGTCGAGGATGTCGCAAAAATTCTTCTCGGAATCGACACGGCTGCGGTCGACGCCGGCCATGATCTCGCTGATGACCTTCTGGCGCGGTGAGGCGCTGCGCCCGTTCTTGAGTTGCTTGAGATGCGGAAGAAGCTCCGCATGAACGAACGTCCAGACGCTGGCGGCGGGGTCTTTGTCCTGACGGCGCGCCGAATCCGGCGCGGCCCAGTCGCGCCAGCGGAAAGGCGCCTTCAGGGACGGCACGAACGGCAAGCCGAGGGCGGCGGCTTCCTCGGCCTCGTGCGCTTCCCTTTCGTCAAGTATGCGGAGGAAGAGGATCCAGGTGAGCTCCGGGACATACTGCAGGGCCCCAGCGCAGTTCGAGCGCCGCATAATATCGCAGATCGACTTCACCACGGCATTGACCGATTCAGGCGATTTGAGTTTCGCCTTGCGCGGCGTGCCTCCGGTCTTTCGATTCGGTGTAACGGGGTATTTCATAAGTGCGTGTCTGTGACGGCGCGTGTGGACCCAATCGGTTCCGCGCCTTCATTGAGAATGCGAACATAAGATTGGTAGCCAAACACCTGACCGCGCTGCCGTCCGCTGACCTCCTTCACTATGTCCAGTTTCGACAGATGCATGAAGGAGGAGCGAACCGTTGGCTCCGTCAGATTCAGCGCCCGGGCAACGGCCTGAACCGTGGTCAGTGGTCTTCTTTCGAGGTGCTGGTGCACACGCAACGCGGTGCCGGCAGGCTTACCAATGGTCTGAATGCGTTGCCGGTCGGTCTCAAAGAGGTTTAGAACACGCGTTGCCGTCATGGCAGCCTGGTCGCCTGTCTCCTTGACACCGGTCAGAAAAAAGCGAAGCCAGCTTTCCCAGTCTCCCTCAGTGCGAACCTTCTGAAGAAGATCGTAGTACTCGGTTCGATGTGTCTTGAAGTACAAACTGAGATACAGGAGCGGCTCGCGCAATGCATTCTCCGCGCACAGCAACAGCGTAATAAGCAAGCGCCCCAAACGGCCATTGCCGTCCAGGAACGGGTGGATGGTTTCGAATTGGACGTGAGCCAACGCCGCCTTTATGAGCGTGGGTGTGGATGCCGGATCGTCGTGAATGAATTTCTCCATTGCCCCCATGCATTCAATGACGAGATCGGGCGGAGGTGGGACGTAGCGGGCGTTTCCCGGACGACTGCCGCCTAGCCAATTTTGGGATCGTCGGAACTCCCCTGGAGTCTTGTCGCTGCCCCTACCCTTCGCGAGCAATACGCCATGTACTTCCAAAAGCAGCCGCAGACAAAGCGGGAAGCCATCTTCACGCATGCGACGCAACCCATGATTCAACGCAGCTACGTAATTTGAAACTTCCTGAACATCGTCCAAAGGAACACCAGGTAGATTCGCATCCTCGAACATGAGCAACTCAGAGAGCGAGGACTGCGTGCCCTCAATCTGCGAGGAAAGGACTGCTTCCTTGCGGACATACATGTACAGAAACAGCGAGGGCTCTGGTAGCATCATGGAAACCCCGTCGAGACGTCCCAAAGCGCGATTGGCATCCTCATAGAGCCCTTGGAATCCGATGACTGAAGGCATGACGGTTGGGGGCAACGGCGAGGGAACAAATGCCTTGCAAACCTCTCCGGTGGTCGAAATATCGATGTAACGCCCTGTTGGAGATAGACTTATCACTTAAGAAACGTACCTTTCTTTATTTTTTCACAAAGAAAAGATAGACCCCTTTCTTTTCTTAAGCAATTATTTTCCACATCAATTCTAAGGATCTTTGTTCAGTCGCTATTTGCGCAAAGACCACTTTCCGCTAATAACGTCCATCGCTGTTTTCACCGCCGCTAATAAGGCGCCGCATCATAAGTCCAGGATAAGTCAAGTTATTGGTCAAGTGGACCCCTTGGCCTGTTCCCGATCACCAAACACCTGCCGCAGCAGAGCGGCTGGGAGGCGGTCGAGAGTGGCAAGTTTCGCCTCCAATGCCGTGCGAATCTCGGTCGCCGCAGCGATTTCAGCTTGGAGACGGGCGGCAAGAGCGCGCTGGACGGGAAGAGGCGGAAGAGACAGAGGAACCTGCGCGACTTCTTGCGTTCGAATACGCGGAAGCTGGCCTGGAGTAATTCCGACGGGAGCACGCTCAAGATACTGAGAACTTCGCATGAACCATGCTACGAACCCGGCATCTGCCTGACGTGCGGCGACCATGAAGACATATTGATCGACAGAACAGAGACCGTTGGAATCAGCCAGCCATACTTTGTTCAGGTAGGGCCGGAGATACCCATAGACGATGTCGCCAGCGAAGAAACGCGGTTTGCGACCCGTGAGGTTAGCCATCTCAAATTCGATTGCCCCCAGCCGGGTGCCAGTACCGGACTCGACATGCTCCAATCCGACAAAAGTTGCACGCCCACACGGTTTGTTTCGCGGATGGACTACGTCTTTCCGAAGAGTGAGAATATCACCCAACGTCACACGTCTCCATTCCGCTCTTTGTGTCCGCGGCTCGCGAGGACGCTCGCCCTCCCGATTCCGATTCGATTCCATCGTGGGAGGGCGAGCGTCCACGCGAGCCGCATCGCCAAACACGGCCCGTAACGAAGCGGCTGGCAGGCCTTTGGCGGCTTCGAGCTGCGCCTGCAGTGCCGAGCGGGCGCGATCAACTTCTGCCAGTTGCGCCTTGAGATGTGCGGCGATGCGGCGTTGATCGATGAGAGTCGGAAGAGGCAAGTCCTGCGCGAACACCTGATTGTCTGAGACGGCTGGATAGAGAGCCCCTTTCACTAGATCGGAGAGCCTCTCCACAAACCCGGCAGACTGGACGAAAGCAAAGAGATAATCGCCGTCCACACCTTCTCTGGGCCGCAGAACACAAAAGCCGGTACTTGCAATCTGACCATCAAGTTCTACCGGAACCTGTGCCACGGCATTCAGGTTCGGGCGAGTTGTGGCCACCAACACGTCTCCAACCTTGATGCGTTGGCGCGCACGACTTGGCGCTTCCCGGCCAATGATCATTCGTGGCGTAACGATCCTCTTCAGGGCGTTGTCGACGCTGGTGATGTCCACATAACGGAATGAGTGGTCTGGGGTGCGCCGCGGATCGACCATATCGATCCGGCGATCACAAATATCCACCATTTGAACAACTTGCCAGGCACCCGGCTCGCGAGGACGCTCGCCCTCCCGATTCCGATTCGATTCTTTTTTGGGAGGGCGAACGTCCACGCGAGCCGTGGACCCAAAACCAGCGCCGGCTTTGCTCAGGGGATGGCGAGCCGTCATGACCGATCCCGTGTCGAGTCCGCATGTGGGAGGGCGAACGTCCTCGTGAGCCGCCGTGTATCGTCCGGCATCAAGTGCGACAACAGAATCGCGGTTCTTCCCGCGATTCGCCTTTCGCTTACCACCGGAGTTCATTCAAAACTCCTTGGTATGGCCATTCCTCTGGCCGTTCGACCAACTTCTTGCGCACCGGGTTCATGGCGACATATTGCCATTTTTCGGTGTAGTTCTCGCCACGTCTGAGGCGCGTATCCCAAGCATTGGATTGCCATTTCCATTCGGCGTTTCTTGTTTCCTGTGTAAACAGACGTTTCCAATACGTCAGCCAGCGTTTGAGAGGCACAGTCTCATCCTTGGGTGCGCAGAAGAAATGCATGTGATCAGGCATCAGCAGGTAGCGTCCGATCAACCAGGCATGCGCCGCCCGCCAGACCAGTTGAAGTGCATCATGAGCGACGGGTTGAGCCAACCAAGGCTGGCGATCAGACGTGCACACGGTCACAAAGACAATCGTCGGACCCAGTGAAGAGACAAACACGCCGGATGCGGGGCGGTGGCGAACCGGCAAGGTCGGGCGGCTCACGGCGACGTTAGCCCCATCATCGTCTCCAAAAGACGGCTCGCGAGGACGCTCGCCCTCCCCGTCTCGTGCTGGCACCTTTTTGGGAGGGCGAGCGTCCTCGCGAGCCTCCGTGCATAGTCTGTCATCGAGCGAGCCAATAGAATGGTGGACTTCTCCGTGAACCGTCGATCGTTGTTTGTCCGTTTGTTTCATGCCGCGAAGAGTGTCTCCTTGAGTTTGCGCAAGAGCTCAGCCGGATCGCCGCCTTCGCGCAGGGCCTTGAGACCGTTGAGGTGCCGGATATCGGGGGTTTGCCAGAGTTCGTTGGTTTCGAGACCGTCGGTGCCTGCGCGTTCGAACTGGCGGACGATGGCGCGCAGCACTTTGGCGCTGACGGGCGGCAGGTGGATGAGCCATTCGCGGCCGGTATCGGAGAACTGGGCGGCGCGTTCGGCACGGGTGCGGGGCGTTATGCCGTAGGCGAGCGCGGCCAGGACGTCGAAGAGATCGTAAGCATCCATCTTGGCCGCCTCGCGCAGCTTCTCGGGAAGGAGCTGGCGTTCGGCGAGTTCTGCCATCATCGCGGCGCGGGTGTCGGGCTGCAGCCAACGGGTGCGGAAGTCGGCCAGCGATGGGACGCTGGCAGTCAGTTCTTGAACGATCCGAGCGCGGTATTCGTCAGGGGTGACTCGCGTGAGGCGACCATCCACGTTCATGGCGTGGAAATGGCCCGTGTCTCGAATATCGATCGTGACACCCTTGACCTTGACGGGGGCGGGCGGAGGTGGCGGCGTGGGGCCGGGCGGACCTGGTTCGGGGGGCGGCGACGTAATGAGGTCGGCGCCGAACAGCGTTGTGGCACCGGTGTAGTCGAAAATCCGGAACATCAGCTTGCCGGTCTCCTCGTCAATCCGGGTGCCGCGGCCGATCATCTGATGGAAGAGGATGGGCGACTGGACGTAGCGGAAGAAGACGATGTTCCGGACGCATGGGACGTTGACACCGGTGGTGAGCAGGTCCTTGGTAGTCGCCACGATGTGCGAGCGTTTACGCCCACGAAAACTCGGGATGAGTGACTGGCCATTGACCGACGACATGCACTTGAAGGCGTACGTCGCAACGCGCCGCTGGCCGTTGTCACGGCACCACCTGGCGTAAAGGTTATTCAACTCGTTTGCGACCAGATCGGCATGGTGGTCGCTGGCGCAAAAGATTATGGATTTCTGGAGCGGGTCGTCTTCCCCGGTGGCCAGCATTCGGTCGAAATAGTGGGCTGACATCGTCTTGATGCGCTCGGGTTCAAAGAGCCGGGACTCGAGTGCGCTTGGGGCGTTATTCTCGGAAACACGCGCGGGCGTCACTGTCTGGCCTGTGTGAAGATCGGTGAGTTGCTTCGCGGCCACGTCCTTGCGTTGGACACCGCGCACGCGTTCGGGCTCGTGGCGGCCGTCCTGGAACAGGTCGTAGGTCTCGATCTCGTTGGGAGCGAGGTAGCCATCAGCAACGCCCTGGAGGTATGTGTACTCGTAAGCGGGATCACCGAAGTAGCGGTAATTGTCGGCGAGGAAGCGGGTGTCGTTATCGATCTGGGCAAGCGTTTCGCCTTCGGGGACCATTGGAAGCTTGAGTTCACGCGGTGTGGCGGTGAGCCCGATCTGAGCCGCCTTGCCGTGTCGTTCGAGGATGCTGCGCCAATCACCCCAGGCGGAGCGATGACACTCATCGATGACGATCACATCGAAGAATTCGGCGGGATAGTGCGCCTGGAAGAAGGCCAAGCCGTCAGGGCCCGTCATATCCTGCGCGAGAGTCTGATAAGTAGCGACCAGAACGCGTGCGTTCTTCTGCGGGTGTCGGGAATCAACCTCCGCAGCGTCGTTGCCGAAGACCGCATGAAAGTCGCCCAGGCCGTTGTCGCGCAGTTCGGTGCGGTCGCACACGAAGAGCGCGCGGCCCATGACGCCGGCATCGAACATCTTTCGCAGGAGAACGGCGGCAACACGGGTTTTGCCCGAGCCGGTCGCAAGGGACAGCAGGACGCGCGGCGGTTCGCCGGCGGCACGCTGGCGGATGGTCTTTTCGATGGTGGCACGGATGGCCGCGTCCTGATAGTAGCGGAGATAGTCGCGACCCTTATCGTAGGGGGTAAGCATCAAGGACCAATCCTTGCTCTCTGGCGGAATGGCCCTGGCCGCGAGGAAGCGGACTACCAGTTCATCCGGCGTAGGAAAGTCCGACATGGGGCGTGGGTCGGAAACGGTGCCGGCATGTTCATCGTACTCGACGAACTGATGACCGTTGGAGGAGAAGACGAATGGGACGTGATGAAGATGCCCGACGCGATACCCCTTACCCTGTTGGAGTCCATGCCCGGGTGGCAACCCCTCGTGTTTGGCCTCCAAAATGGCAAGAGGTATCGGTTCTGTTTCCGCTTTCAGAGGGTAGCGAAGAACATAGTCGGTTCTGCCTTTAGGGCGACGCCGTCCCTTGCCGTAAACGATGTCCACCGGCGCAGCCGTCTCTTCAACGCGGATGTCCCCGCGACTCCAACCACGATGGTCTAACAACATCGGATCTATGAGTTCGAATCGCGTCTGTTGTTCGTTCCTAGGCATGGGGCAATTCCCGCTTCACGACAATGTTGCACGATACGCGACAGGCATCAGGCGGACAGAAGTTGAGCACCGTGTGTTTCCGCGATCCCAAAGGCACGTCAACATGTTTTAGTCCGACGTCTCTGAGCCTGCACTCGACGCGTTCGTATTTTGTGCCTGGGTTGGTTTCTGTGTCACACGTGCACCCACCTGCCTCCTGCCCGGCATCCAGTTCAGCAGTTCCACCGTTCTATGTTTCCCAGAGCATCTGCGGCTACGATACGCACGATTCAGACGTTACACCTTGCAGAAACCATTTACAACCATCTTGCGAGACGTCAACGGGTGGCTTGCATTTGCAGGCGTTCAGCCAGACCTCATACACCGGTTTGATTCCGGTTCGAGTGAAGCCGAAAGCCCGCCTTGATGTCACCCTTGGCTATTTCACCACGGGCGATGCAGCGGGATTGAAGGGGTTCATTCGAACGGCCAGGGAGAACAGGTATGGGTAGCTCGTCTTAATGTGGCACATGTAACTGAGCCACTCGGTTATAAGCGGTTTGTACGCGCGCGCAATATCGCCACGCAGGTGCGCACGGTCCGGGGCCGACAGAGCGGACACTTCATTCCGTGCGGCAAGTTCGTCAGTCAGGTGAAACACCGCCCAGAGCACGTCGGTGAACTCTTCATGCTCCAGGACATTCTGATTCTCCAGCAGTCCCAGCATAAAAACCCTTTTACCCACCAGGAATAGTTTCAACTCCTCCATATTGCCGCCGGCATCAACGGCATCCGTCACGATAGGTAATGTGCGCACCTTGGCGCGCGCCGCGGAGAATTCAGCCCCGGTCCAGGCCGGCACCACAGCGCAGGTCATACTCAACATCTCACCGTTCAGCACATTGAAGCCGAGCAACTGACGCAACAGGCTGCTTCCAACCTCGCTGTAAAAAGCCCCTATTACCATGTTCAACTTGTCACGCTTGCTGCGTCGCTCTTTCTCGGAAATGAGCCGGTTGATGACCACAGACACAAGGAACACCTCAAATGGCAGGAATGCCAGGCTCATCATAAACCAGAAGAATATCTCTTTGGCATTCTGAAAGATCTCTATATCAAGGATATAGAGGATAGCGGACAATGCTATGAAGTAGATGGCTAACATGGTTTCCCAACTTGGTTTCTTCACAGGATCTCCTCACGTCTCATGCCGGGGAAGTACAGGAAAGAACGTCACGACTGCACGATAGACAAAGGCAATGGTGCAAACAAGGCCGATGGTAAGGGCAAACTCGCTCAGGGCCGGCACGTAGACCTTGTCCGCATAAAGCGGCTTGTAGGCAATGAAAAACACCGTGCAGCGATTGAGAAGCACGCCGGCGATGTACATGGTCGCCGCCAGCAGCAGCCCGCGCGGGGAGTTACGGATTTCAGAGGACATGAACATGAAGAACGGAATGACTGTCAATGCCCCGAACTCGACCCAGAACATGAGAGATGGTGCCGTACCGTCCATTAGAAACACATGCGTTCCCCGGTAAACCATATCCCCCAGCTTGACCGCTATGTAGATACCCAGCAAATAGGGCATGATTCGCGCCAGCGGGGCAAGCATATACATCTCGGGTTTACGGTCGAAACTGCGGGATGCCAGCATGGATTCAAAGATGACCATGGCAAGCCCGACGGCCATCGCAGACGCCAGAAAGAAGACGGGAGACAGTTGGGAGGCATACAAAGGATGCATCTTGTAGGGGGCAATGAGCATCAAGGTGCCGAGCGACGACTGGTGTAGACAGGACAACATGATACCGGCAAGAATGAATACAAACATGATCTTGCCGAGCACATGATCAAGGAATCGCAGCAGCATATCGATGCCGTAGTTGAAGCGGCGTAGTTTGCCGGGTAAGTTGACTTTGCCGATGAACCGCTCGCAGACTATCGGTATGAATTCAATGTAGAGCACGGTCAGGTAGCACATCACACAGATGCCCACCTCAAATAGCACCGAGTTGCCCTGCCACATGGAAGGCAGCATGGGATGCCAGACGTTGTACCAACGCCCAAGGTCGAACAACAGTCCTATGGCGACAAATGTGTAGCCCAGCACTGCGGTGAGGAGCGCAGGCCGCACGAGGGCATGAAAATGCTCGCGTTGAAAAACATAAGCCAGCGCGCTACTGGTGAATCCTCCCGCGGCCAGCGCAACTCCGGTGGCCACATCAACACCGATCCAGAGACCCATGGGATACTGATTGTTGAGATTCGTCGCGGCAGCCAGTCCGAAGATCATCCTGTAAAGACCGACCCCAAGGCCGCTGAGCATCAAGGCCGTAAGAATCAGTGTGCCGGTGGTGAAAAATTTCTTATCCACAGGCGCAGCGTGTCGATGGAAACTCATATATCGATCACCTTCTGCTGTGCTTTCTTGTGTTTCGCCTTGTACCACCAGATTCCGCCAAGTGCGGCATAAATACACAACGGCGGGAGAAACCACTTGAAGATCGCGTGTTGAATCGGTTCCGTATATCCCGGAATCGGATGGTAGCCGAGCCTGGGAAAGTCGATTTCGTCGAACGGAATACTGGAAAGGTACAGCCAGGCTGTCCCGCCCACTTCGTTTTCGCCATAGATCCGTGGTACGTAGCGCCCTGGATGCGCACTCCTCCTGAGCCTCGCCATATCCAGCAGATCAGATCGGCTGCCAAACGTCATGACTTCCATTGGACAGGCCTCCACACATGCCGGTGGCAATCCCTTGCTAAGCCGTGCCTGATTACAGAAATGGCATTTGCGCACTTGCGGTGTCAACGCGTTGGTGTATTCATAACCCGGCACCTGGAACGGGCAGGCAATCATGCAGTAGCGGCAGCCGATACACTTCCAGGGATCGTACACAACCGCCCCTGCCGCGTCGCGGGTCAGGGCGCCCACGATACATGCCGACACGCAGGCTGGCTTGCGGCAGTGCATGCACTGAAACTTCGCAAATACCGGCTTAGCCGGGTCCTTGGAACTCCTGTAGCGGTTCACAACAGTGTAGGCTTTATCGTCCATGCTCCGGCGATGATCAAATACCGTCGAGTCCCGGTAGAATTCATCGCTCCGGCGAGGAAGATCAGTGTTGATCGCGTTGCAGGCCCTTTCGCAGCGCCGACAGCCGACGCAACGGGTTGTATCGACCAGCACACCGTATTGATCAGCCTCATCCGGCTTGCGGACAGCAGCACAGGCGGTGGACGCCTTGCCGCACGCTGCGAGTCCGGCTATTACGCCAACCTGCTTCAGAAAGGTTCTTCTATCGTTCTTCTTCATAGTCACTGCGCCTCGCGCGGTCACGCGGCTACATTACTCCGCTTGCAGACAAATATCCAAGGTAAGAACATCCGGAAACCATCGCGGAATACCAGACGTGACAGGCAATACCGGACATCTCAGGCGCCTATTCCGATGTTCAGTTTGATATTCCTTGCGCGCCGGTGCGTAGCCTCCTGCGAAGCCTGGCCGGTTATTTGGATATTGCCTTCTTCTCCTTATGACAGCCCGTGCATGTCTGCGGCATCTTCTCTTCCGGGTATCCCATTTGCCTGTGACAACCAAGACATTGCTGGTGATACGCGCCCACGAGTGCCGGCGAACCTTTCGCTGGTGTATTCTGCGGCGAATGACATGCACTGCACGATGGAACATTCTTCTGCTTCTCAATCGGAACAAGATGATGACAACCCGCGCAAATTGTTGTCTCCTGCCTGTGGAAGAAGGTCGCCAGTTTGCTGCCGTTGGAGATATCCGTGAGCCTCCGCGCGATATTCTTATGCTTGACCATCGTTGCCTCGAATTCCTTCGAAAGAAGCGATATCTCCAACTCGTCTTTCAGGTCTTCGGGAAAAAGAGAGGCCGGGTCTGGAAGCTTGCCGGTGCCGTCCAGGCTTTCCAGCGTTCCAGTGTGACAGGAGTCGCACTTTGTCGCCGCCAATCCATCCCTCCTGAGACTATGGCAGCCAGCGCAATCCGGCCTGGCCTTTTCCTGATCGTGGCAGCCTACGCAGCTCCACTTCGACCCTGACTTGTGGTAAGCCTCCGCAAGGGTTATGAACTCCCCCGCTTTTGAGCCCTTGATGGTGTGGCATTTGTCGCACGCTTCCAGAGCGTCATGATGACAACTGCCGCATGAACTGCCTGCCTCTATGTGCGCCTTGTGATCAAAAGGCACAGTCTTAAGGCTGGCGTCTTCAGTTCCGATAAGAATCCGATCCTTCTTATCATAATCAGGAAGCTGCACCTTCTCCAGTTCCGCGGGCGTGCGTTTGCGTTCGCTGTGGCAGCCCCTGCAATCGACCGGTCCGTGAGTCTTCTTCTCCGCAATGCGCGCCAGATGGCAGTTGATGCAGCGCCGGTGAGCCGGTTCTTTCTGCTTCAGGCTCTGCCCGGTCTCTTCCTCCCGCAACCAGTCCTGACTGGTCGGCACCTTGTTTCCGGCCGCCAGCTTTTCCTTCAAGGCGGGAGAAATGTAGTGACAGAGTTCACATTTCTTATCCAGAGCCGCCACGTGTTTATCGTGTACATAGTAATCATAAACCACCGCCGGCCGCTCCCTGGCGCCCCTGTCCTGCGACCGTACGTGGAAGGTCTTCCAGTCCAGATTACCCGCAGCATTCGTCGACTTTGGAAGCCTGGAGTGGCAGGCAATGCAGTCCTTGTGATTTGGGTCCCGGAGGCCATCACAGTTCGGCGGCAGAGCTGGAAGACACTCGATCTTCCGGGCTGCTTTCTTGTCGGAGTGGCACTCGCCGCAGGTCACCGGGCCTGCCGGCTTACGCAGGCCAGAACGTTGCGCGTGACACTTTATACATGCGTCGTGATACGATGCCGTCAGTGCTTTGCGGCTGCTTTCGTTACGTGATTTCGGAAACGAGAACTCCACGACGCCAGCCTTCCGCGGATGGCAGGTTTCGCAGCCCTCCGCTTTCAGGGTTTCGGCATGCTTGTCGTGGGAGAACAGCACCTGTGCACGTTTAAGCGGTTTCAACAATGACGGGATGGAGACAAACACCGGCCGTTCAGGTTTCGTTTCCGCCTGTGCCTTCATGTCCATGGCCGCAGATGCAGGTGGCACCTGCTGGCTCGAGCTCAGTCCGGCACAGCACAGCACACCTGCAACCAGCCACATGTATACCACTCTGCTTGTCATGCACACCTTCTGCCTGCAACGTCGCACCACGGTCAAAGCTGTGGTCGCGGCAACAGCTTCGCCCTCTCCACGATCTCAGGCACCCGATGCTCCCACTCGATGGCCATGAGATGCACCCCCGCCAGACCCTTCATCGTCTTGAACTCTTCAATCTGCTCGCATGCCATCTGGATTCCCTCATTCGCCTGCTGCTTCTTGTCAACACCCTCGAGGCGCTTGATAATCGCATCCGGCACGTCGATTCCCGGCACATTTTTCTTCATATGCTTCGCCATACCCAGTGACTTCATGGGTGTTACCCCGGCAAGGAGATAAGCCTTCTCGGTCAGGCCCATGTCATTCGCCTGTTTGACGAACTCACGGAACCGCTCCATGTTGTAAATACACTGCGTCTGGAAAAAGTCAGCCCCGGCCGCAATCTTCTTCGCCATACGAAGCACACGAAAGTCGAACGGCTCCGCAAACGGGTTCAACGCCGCGCCGATGAACATTTCCGGTTTAACGGCGATCGGCTCGTTGCTTAGAAACTTGCCCTCGTCGCGCATTTGCCGGACTGTGCCGACAAGCTGGACAGAGTCGATGTCGAACACCCGCTTGGACTTGGGATGGTCCCCGAACATCGGGTGATCGCCTGATAAACAGATGATATTGCGGATGCCCAGCGCGTATGCACCAAGAATGTCAGACTGCATGGCAATACGGTTTCGATCCCGGCAAACCATCTGGTAGTTCGGCTCAAGCCCCTCCTGGATCGCCAGTACCGAAGCCGCCCAGCTTGCCATGCGGACCATTGCCGTCTGGTTATCCGTTATATTTACGGAATCCACCATGCCCTTCAAGTGCTTTGCCTTCTCCCTGATGACATTGACATCGGCGCCCCTGGGCGGACCCAATTCCCCGGTTACGGCGAATACCTTCGCGTTTAGAATCCGTTCCAGCCTGCTTCCTGATTTCATGCTTTGACTTCCTTCACATATCGAGCCTTGTACGGCTCAAGAATAATGCGGCCCTGGATCTGGTCCTTCCAATCCCTGGGCGCGTGGATTTTCAGGATATTGTCTAATCTACCCTGCCCTTTCAGGCGTTTATGAATTGCAACCCACGCGCAGGGGATATCCCTGGACACCTCACAACTTTCGCCCTGCGGCCCGCCGCAAGGTCCATTGAAGAGGCTCTTGGCGCACATCGTGACAGGACAGATTCCGCCGGTGAAGCCCAGTACGCAATCGCCACAGCACTTGCAGCGCTCTTCGTACCATCCGATATCCTTGTTGACTCCGACAAAGGTCGAATTCACCGCCGGAAAGACAGGTTTGTCAGGGTACCGCTCCGCGAGAAACTGCACTCCCGCGCCGCAGGCCATGGAGAGAATCGCATCGTGTTTTTCGACCATGCGATCAAACTCGCGGAGAAACTGCGGTTCACACTGGCGCTCCACTGTGAACCCTTCGACTGAAAATGGCACATTATCGGCCTTGAATGAGAGCGCGAGCTTGATATTGAGCGTGTCCACCTCTTTCGGGCCGCCCGCGAGGCACACAGCCGCGCATCCGCCGCATCCTGTGTTCAGAACCTTCTTGTAACCCTTGATCAGTTCCTTGATTTCTTCCAGTGGCTTTATTTCAGCGATTACCATAGTCAACACCCCCTGATGAAGGTTACTCCGTTCTTGTCAGACAAGTAACCGATGCATTAAGAGCCTATCCGCATGATTACTGGTCAATATCCCGATCTTCAGCTTCTGGAGATCCGCTGGTATGCGGAAAGACCCCGTAGATTCCCTGGGTTCGCAGGATACTGCGGGCAAATGCGAGCATGTTCGGCATATCGATCCCGAAGGGACAGTAACACCGCCCGCACAGGACGCAATTCCGCCACAGCATTTGCCGCATCTGCTCCAGCTCGCTGCGGCTCACCTTGCCCCGCTTTTTGTAGAGCCGGCCAAGGGTGTTGATCACCTTGTAGGACGGCATGTACTGCGGGTCGCCGTCCTTTTCCCTGAACAGCAGGCAGCTCTCGGCGCAGAGCGAGCACGAAGCACACGCTTGAAGGCACGTGCGCATCCTGTCCTTCTTCTGATCCAGAAGGGCACGGATCGCTTCTGTGTCAACTTTTGTGCTTGCGCTATCCATCATGAAAACTCCAAGTTTCGACCCCTGCCAAGTGCACACGTTGTATGAATATCCAATACACAACAACAAGACCGGATATTCGATATTGAGTGCTGGATACTTTGATATTCATGTCTTCTACGTCGACCAGGTCCTGCTCCCCCGCCCCATGCTGTATTCACCTGACATCGCCAGCCTGCCGAAGAAAAAGAAAACCATATGCCCGACTTTTGTGAATGGCAGGGCAATGAGAAGAAGATCGCCGGTGAGAATGTGCAGCGTGAGCACGGTCTTGTAATCAAACACCTGGTGATAGGAGAAGAACCCGGTCAGGTATGGCATGACCGTGAGAAGAAGCACCCCGTAGTCAGTCGCACTTGAAATCGCCGCGACCCTCGGCACGGCAATGCGACGCACCAGGAAGAAGACCGCGCCACACAACACAATGATGGTCATCAGATCCGCCATGCCGTCAGGAATGCACGGCAGCCTGATGCCAATGGCGCGCGAAAGCATCAGGTTATGGGCAAGGAGAAACACGGGCGGGCCGAAGAGGCACAGATGAAACACGGTCGAAACAATGACCATAACCGGGTGGCGGCCAAGGACGCTGTTTTGAAACCGGGCAATCTGATCCAGCTTACGCTCTTCCATAGAAATGGACGGAACAACCCTATCCTTCGGGATTGCAACCTCACAGCGTGCCACGTCCTTCTTCCGGGTCATCCGGAACAATTTCACGGCTCGATAGACAAACCCGCCAACGCATACGATGGCGGCTATCCACAACAGCGGCCCGCGGACAAACTCATACATGGGTAAACGCCTTAGAACAGGCCCGTCACCGCACCTGTCGCAACATCAACATCAATATTCCTGAACGCCGCGTTCGATGCCGTGCCGGGCATCAACTTGATCGCTCCAGCCACAGGAACGACAAAGCCCGCCCCCTTGTACACCAGAACATCCCTGATCGGCAGGACCCATCCCCTCGGCCGGCCTTTCAGATCCGGGTCATGGGAGAGGCTCAAATGCGTCTTGACCATGCAAATCCCGTAACGCCGGACTTGCGGATCAGTCTCGAATCTCTTGATCTTGTCCAAAGCCTCGGCGGAATAGGTTACCCCGTCGGCACCGTAGACTTCCTTCGCAATCAGTTCGATGCGCCCGCGAAGCGGAGTCTCCAGGTCATAGAGGAACTTGAAGTTGTTCTTCTCCTTGCATGCGCTCACCACTGCTTCAGCCAGCTCGACGGCGCCATCTCCGCCTTTCAGCCAGTGCTCAGACAGCGCGCACAGCGCACCATTTGCCTCGGCCACACGCCGAATCAGGGCGATTTCAGCCTTGGTATCGGTGTAGAAACTGTTGATGCAAACGACCGGCCTCACTCCGCTCTTCTTGACTGTCTCAATGTGTGCGAGCAAGTTTGCGCAACCAGCCTCAAGGAGGCCTAGATTCTCTTTCTTGTAGACGTCATCCAGCGGAATCCCTGGCTTTACGGCCGGTCCACCGCCATGCATCTTCAGCGCCCTGACAGTGGCCACGATCACAACAGCGTTCGGACGCAACCCGGAGAACCGGCACTTCAGGTTCCAGAACTTCTCGAAGCCGATATCGGCACCAAAACCGCTCTCGGTCACCAGGTAGTCACTCAGCCTGGTCCCAAGCTCATCCGCAATAATTGAATTCTGCCCGATGGCTATGTTGGCAAACGGTCCGGCATGGACAAAGACAGGCTGACCCTCGATCGTCTGCAGTAGCGTGGGATTCATGGCTCTGACCATCCATGCGGTCATGGCGCCATCAACCTCGAGATCCCGCGTTGTAATCTCACGGCCTGATTTACTGTAGGCTACGACAATTCGCGAGACGCGCTCCCGGAAATCCTTCAGATTCTTTGCCACGGCCAGGATCGCCATTACTTCGCTCGAAACAGTGATCTGGAAGCCGGATTCCATCTCGAATCCGTCCATCTTACCACCCTTGCCGATCGTAATGTTCCTCAGCGCCTGCGCACAGAAATCCATCACCCACTTCATTTGAACACGGGACGGATCAATGTCGAGCCGCTTCAATTTACTCTTCGCAAGACGGGCGTCGTCCTGGTTAGCCTCATGTTGCATTCGCGAAGTCAGGGCCACCATTGCCAGGTTGTGGGCATTGGTGATGGCATCGATATCGCCAGTGAGCCCGAGCGAAAACTCAGTCAGCGGCAGGCATTGCGCCAGTCCGCCACCGGCGGCTGAGCCCTTGACGTTGAATGTGGGCCCGCCGCTCGGCTGGCGGATCGCTCCTGCGACCTTCTTCCCGATCCTTGCCAGACCCTGCACGAGACCGATCGCCGTCGTAGTCTTCCCTTCGCCAAGGGGTGTCGGCGTGATAGCGGTTACATCAACATACTTGCCTTGAGGCCGCCCGCTGAGGCGCGCCATCGCCTTGACGAAATCTATCTTGCCGACGCGTCCCATCGGAATCAGTTCATCTTCCCGTAGACCCAGCTCGCGACCAAGGATCATGAACGGCTTCATGTTTGCTTCCGCAGCCGCAGCAATCTCCCAATCCTTCATACGCGTCGGATCGAGCTTTGGTTTGTTTCCACGCGGTACGGTCTTTCTCCCGGAAGACGCTGCAGCTTTCTTCTGATCCTTCTTCTGTTGCCTCATGTCGCACTCCTCCATAATGTGATCAAAGACAATACCGTGATTGCCAGTTTATTTGCCACTGTGAAGACGTTTGACAGTACAACTACCACGGCGTAGTATGCAACGAAATAATGGTGAAACTACCCTGCTTCCCTGGTTAACGCTGAGATGAGGCTAGCCAGACAGACACAATAAGACAAGTTGGATTTATGAGCCGCAATATTAAAGTACGTCAAGCCGGACCGGAAAAACCCGCCCCCGGCGCGCGCGCACCCTCCCGATCGAGGTCTTCCGGGAGACAGGACCGGACAACGACAATCAAGCAGATCCGCGGGATCATGAAACGCACGCAAGCCGAACTGGCCGCCGCACTCGGGGTCTCCGAAAAGGCGATTCAAAGCTACGAGCAGGGGTGGCGTGAAGTCCCGGTCCGGGTAATGATCCAACTGCTCGTTCTGCTGGCGCTGTATCAAAAACAGACCATGGACGACATTCCCTGCTGGGAAATCCGCAAGTGCTCACCGGATCAGCGCTCCAATTGCGCAAGCTTCACCGTTAGCCACGGGCAGTTCTGCTGGATGATAGGCTCCAAAACCTGCTCCCCACCCAACCCGGAATCGCCCCAGCCCATCATGCCATGCATGTCCTGCCAGGTAGTCCAGCGCCTTTTGGCGGGATGGCGCCCGCAGACGGCGGTTTAGCCTGACGCGGAGAATGATTCGCGTTCGCGAATAATTCAGGTCAGGGCGTTGGGAACACCCGCACAAGCGTCACGCTGTTGCTTGACACACTGGCGCTGTATTCCGCCGGGAATTCTCCGACATCTTTCTGCAACCACAAGTCACGGACCCGCTGCTTGCCGGCAAAGCCAAGGTCGGCCCACTTCACCGTAACCGGATGCTCTTTCGCGTCGCGGTTACAGAGACCAACGGCCCGGCTGCCATCTTCAAGGTCTTTGACGAGCACAAAGGTCTTGCCTGGCTGGCCGACAACCCGGGCACATTGACCGAGTGGATCCTGATTAACTTCAATTGCTTCCGTGTTGCAGAGTATACGCAAGGTGGCGGCGTCAAGCCTGGTCATATCGCCGCTGTAGAAGAGCGGCGCAGCCATCAGGCACCACAACGACATAAAGGATTGTTGCTGCCCAGGAGTAAGCGGACAAGGGTGCGGAGGTTCAAAAACACCCGCGCGCTGCGCGCCTATCCAGCCGATCTGGATATAGTCGGGGTCGTTCCATGCGCCGGGCTTGTTGTACTCACTCAGTTTGCAGTTCTTCAGTGCGATATCAAAGATACGGTGAAGTTCGAAGCCGAGGTCGCCGCCAGTACGCCATGAATGACCACCGGCCTCCGCGCCCCATTTCCACACCTCGCCCATGCCGTATTGACAGAGATTGAAAACGATGTCGCGCTTCTGCTGCTTTAGCAGGTCGCCCATCAACCGGTAAGGTTTCTGCATCGCGGCAAGATCTGGATTCTTTCCGGCCACACGGCCATAGCTGCACCAGTCGTACTTCAGAAAATCAAATCCCCAATCCGTGAATTGTTTCGCATCCTGCGCTTCATGCCCAAGACTACCCGCAGAGCCGGTACAGGTCTGGACTCCCGGCGACGTATATAGCCCGGCTTTCAATCCTTTCGCGTGGATGTAGTCCGCCAACGCCTTCATGTCCGGAAAATGCACATTCGGCACAATGCTGCCAGTCACGTCTCGTGTCGGGCCAACCCGTGTCGGGTCCGTCTGGTACTTGCTGAGGCCCGGGGCATTCATCCAGCAATCGTCCACATTCACATACTGATACCCGGCATCCGCCATGCCGCTCTTAACCATCATGTCGGCCGCTTCTCGCATCATGGCATCGGTGATACGGTTAAAGTGCGCGTACCAATGATTCCATCCCATCGGTGGGGTCAACGCCAGCTTGTCGCCGGCGACAAGCTTGAAAACCCGCTCGATCTCCCCGTGCCGGTTCTTTGCGTGAAGCGTGACATTGTACTCTCCGCGCCCTGGAGCGGTGCCCGTGATAATGCCGGTCGCGGCATCAAGAGAAAGCGATGCCGGCAGGGCCGTGGCGGAAAACGTCACCGGCCTCGCGCCGGTACAGGGGATTCGATAGAGGAACGGGTTGCCGGGCCGGCAGCCATAGACTTTCGGGCCGTTTATGCGCGGCGTGATATCAGCAAACGCGCTCATGCTGAATCCAACGCAAGCCAGCATCACCAGGATCTGTTTGCTGATCGAGAACAGGCTTCTTTCTGACACTGCTACTCCTCCCTTTCTGCCGTAATGACTTTGTCTTTACCATCAACCCTTACTGTAACTGAGCCCGGGGTCCGCGAGGCTACCCGGTAGGAAGTTACTTTGCCGTCCTTCCAGGCGATATCAACCCCGTATCCGCCCCGGGCACGCAATCCCTTGACAGACCCGGAGGCCCATGCCTTTGGAAGCGCAGGCAGGAGTTGAAGCAGCGGCATCCCGGAACCCTGGACTTTGTTATGACTCTGCAGAAGCATCTCCGCAATTCCGGCACAGACACCGAAATTCCCATCGATCTGGAAAGGCGGGTGCGCGTCGAACAAATTCAGATAGAGTCCGCCGCCGCCCATCGAGCCCCTGTCCTGCACCGGTTTCAACAACGACTTGACCATTGTGTAGGCATGTTCTCCATCCAGGAAGCGCGCCCAGAGATTCACTTTCCACCCCATGGACCATCCGGTTGCGATGTCGCCACGGTAGACCAGAGACTGCCGGGCGGCGGCAAACAGCGCTTTGTCGTTCATCGTAATATCGCATCCCGGATAAACACCCCACAGGTGCGAAACATGACGATGCGTGTTCCGCGGGTCATCCAGATCTTCCATCCATTCCTGAAGTTGGCCGTGACGCCCGATCTTATTGGGCGCGATCTGGACAGCTTTGGCCTTCAAATCAGCCGCCAGCTCAGCATCCACACCCAGAATCCCGGCTGCTTCCGCCGTGGCCTTGAATAGTGACCGGACAATCTGGTGATCCATCGTGGGTCCCATCACAAGACCACCCTGTTCAGGCGAATTGGAGGGCCCGCTGATCAGGGATCCCGTGATCGCATCCTTGACAAGATAATCCTGGAAAAACATAGATGCGCCCTTCATGACGGGATAAGCCCGCTTCTGGAGAAATACCTTATCGCCGGTAAAGAGATAATGTTCCCACATGTGTGTACTCAGCCATGCACCGCCGCTGACCCAGATCCCGTGGTTCGAAGCATTGATTGGGGCGGTGCCGCGCCAGAGGTCAAAGTTGTGATGCAGCACCCAGCCCCTGGCGCCATAGTGCGCTTTCGCTGTCTTTTCACCTGAAATGACCAGTTCATCGAGGGCATCAAACAGGGGTTCATGACACTCCGAAAGATTGGCCACTTCGACCGGCCAATAGTTCATCTCAGTATTGATGTTGCACGTGAACTTGCTGTCCCAGGCTGGACTGAGCTGGTCGTTCCAAATCCCCTGCAGGTTTGTCGGCTGACCGCCTTTCCGGCTTCCGGCAATCATGAGGTAGCGCCCGTATTGGAATAGCAGAGCCGCAAGATCGGGATCGTTGCCGTCACGGAAAGCGGCAAGGCGCTTGTCAGTAGGCATTCTTGCCGCAGGCGTCCGGCCCAAATCAAGGCTTACCCGCCTGAACAAGGCCTGATAGTCGGCCTCGTGCGACTTCATGATCTCAGCAAAAGACCTGGATTCGATCGCCTTCAATGCAACCTTGCACCGGTCCGCAGCATCGGCGCTGATGTCCCTGTAGTTCTTTACACTTGACGCTCCAACCAGAAGAAGCAGCACGGAATCCGCCTTCTCAACCGAGAAGGATTGATTGCTTGTTGTAACGGCCCCGCCTTGAGCCAGAACCAGGACTCGCGCCTCAAATTTCACCCCGTCCTTCTCCACCTCGCCCGTCAACGCCAACTGGTTCTTTGAAACCGGACGTACACTTGAGTTCTTGTGGGGACTCTCCAATCGCCCCGTGAAGGACAACAGGCCCCTGCCTCCGGCAGTAATCTGCATCGCCAGCACCTGGTCGGGATGACTGATGAATGCCTTGCGGGTGAAAGAAACACCGTCGACCTTGTATTCAACCGTGGAGATGGCTGAATCCAGATCCAATTCCCGACGATACCCGGCAACCTTGTCGTGCCCTGCAAACTGGAGAAAGAGATCGCCGAATGGCTGATACTTCATCTGCTTGAGCGGAACACTCATGAACTCCGATAAGCCTATTGCCTCGGCGGCTTTCTGCTTTTCAGAGTATATAGACTTCGCCGCTTTTGCACCGGGGTCCTTTTTGTCCTTTGCCGGTTGAACAGACGCAATCAGGGCTTGTCGGCCTTCCTGGAGGAGTTGTCGCATCTGCGGCAACGCCTTGACTGCGCCGTCGTGCTGGTACTCATGCGGCTTCCCGGTCCAAATTGTGCTCTCATTGAATTGAATATGTTCCAGGGAAGGGTCGCCGTATACCATTGCGCCGATCCGGCCGTTACCTAGCGGCAGCGCCTCAGTCCAGACTTTTGCCGGCTTGTCATACCAGAGCTTCATATCGCCAGCCAAAGCAACCACCGAACAGCACGACAGTGTCATCACGAAGGCAATCATCTTCTTCATCATCCACTCCATTTTATTGACGATCAAAGAGACAGAAGCAGATCACCAGCCACTGGCATCTGCCGACATAAGTGTTACGCTATCACCACATGGTCATTCTGCCAACTCAGAACACGGGTCTATGCGCCGCAGGATCAAAGTCTGTCTTCTATCCTGGACGGGAGAAAAATGCGGTTTTACGGCACGCCGCGCGCTGAGTGGATGATTCCTGCATGCAATCAGGAACGACCGAATAACAGTCTACGTTGACGCGATGAACTCGCGGGCGTTCTGGAAAAATCGCAGCCAGGGCCCCTCTTCACCGGTCATCCGCTCGGGTTTCCATGACATCTGGATGGACCGGAATGCGCGCTCAGGGTGCGGCATCATGATCGTCACCCGCCCGTTTGTGGTAGTGAGGCCGGTTATTCCCTGCGGTGAGCCGTTTGGATTGAACGGATACCGCTCCGAGGGTCTGCCGGTGTTGTCAACGTACCTGAGCGATACCAGTCCGTTCTTCAGAGCAGATTCCTTGGATCCGGTTCTTGAGAAGTTTGCGAAACCTTCGCCATGTGCCACCGGTATCCCGATCCTCGATCCTTCCATTCCCTTCAACATAACGGACGGCGACGAAAGCACTTCGACCGTGACATAGCGCGCCTCAAATCGCTCGGATTTGTTTCGTGTGAATTCAGGCCAGTGCGCAGCGCCCGGAATAATATCTTTTAACTGCGCCATCATCTGACAGCCGTTGCATATGCCAAGCGCGACAGTATTGGTCCGATGAAAGAACCGGGCGAACATCTCCTTCAGCTTCTCGTTGAACAATATGGATTTGGCCCAGCCTGAGCCCGCGCCTAGAACATCACCGTAGGAGAATCCTCCGCATGCCACCAGGCCGGCAAAGTCATCCAAATTCACCCTGCCGGAAAGAAGATCGGTCATGTGAACATCTGTCGCCTCGAAACCGGCCTTGTCAAAGGCTGCGGCCATTTCCACGTGACCGTTGATGCCCTGCTCGCGCAATACAGCCATGCCCGGGCGTTTCCCGCCGATATTGAAAGGCCGGGATACGTCGTACGACAACTTCAAGCTCATCCCCGGATCGCTTTCATCCAGAATGCTGTCGTATTCTTCCTTTGCGCACAGCGGGTTGTCCCGCCGCTCCTGCATTCGATACGTCAACTCGGCCCACATCCGGTTGAGCCCGGTTATGTTTTCCGAGAACACCTTCCTCCCGCCAAGCTCAACCGTAATACTCCTGTCGCCACTCAATCCGCCAATCTCATGACTGAGCCCGGACAACCCGTGCGCAGTCAGGATAGCCCTGACCGCCTTGAGATTGGACCCGGCGACCTGGATCACAGCACCAAGCTCTTCTGAGAACAGGACGGGAATTGGATCTGATCCCAGGCCGTCAAGCACAACCTGCAACCCATGCCGCCCGCCAAAGGCCATTTCCGCCAGCGTGACAAAGAGCCCGCCGTCGGACCGGTCATGATACGCGAGAAGAAGCTCCTTCTGTATCATTTCCTGCACGGCCGCAAAGAACGCGACAAGATCATGCGGCTTGTCCACATCGGCGCAGTCCGCCCCCACTTGATTGTAGACCTGCGCCAGCGCCGAGCAACCCAGCCTGTTCCTGCCCCGCCCAAGATCAATAAGGACAAGCTTTGAATCGCGCACCTTCTTCAGGTCGGGGGTCACTGTCTTCCTCGCATCCCGGACCGGCGCAAAGGAGCTCGCCACAAGACTGAGCGGGGCCACCATCTTCTCTTTACTGCCGGCCGATGTTTCCCAGACCGTGCGCATGGAGAGGGAATCCTTCCCGACAGGAATGGACACGCCAAGTTCCGGACAGAAGTCCATCCCGACAGACTTGACTGTATCGTACAGGTTTGCGTCCTCGCCTTCCTCGCCGCAGGCGCACATCCAGTTCGCAGACAACTTGACATTCCCTATGCCGCCGATGTCAGCGGCACAGATATTTGTCATGGCCTCACCTATGGCCATTCTTCCGGAGGCAGGTGCCGAAACAAGCGCAATCGGACTGCGCTCACCCATTGCCATGGCAGATCCGGACTGCGAGCGGTAGGAGATAGTGCTCACTGCCACATCCGAAATGGGAACCTGGTATGGGCCCACCATCTGGTCACGGGCCGTCATTCCCTGGACCGTGCGATCAGTTATGGTGATAAGGAAAGTCTTGTTTGCTACACAAGGCAACCGCAACACTCGCTCCGCAGCATCTTTCAGTGAGATTTCGTCAATCTTCAAAGGAGCATGCTCTTCCAGAATCCGCTTCACATCGCGAAGTGATTTAGGTGGTTTGCCGAGAATCACCCGGAGTTCGATATCGATCGGGCTATTGCCAAAATACTCGTCATGAAGGCTGAGATGCCCATCCGCCGTCGCCTCGCCGATTACGGCAACCGGACAGCGCTCCCGCTCGCAGAACGAGAGAAACAGGTCGAGCGACTCCCTTGAAAGGGCCAGGACATACCGTTCCTGGGCTTCACAGCACCAGATTTCCATGGGACTCATGGACTTCTCTTCGTTATGAATCTTGCGAAGCCAGAACTTGCCGCCTGTCTCCGAGACGAGTTCCGGACATCCGTTGGAAAGACCGCCCGCGCCCAAGTCATGAATGCTCAGGATGGGGTTCTTCTCCCTCATGGCAATGCACGCTTCGATCACCTCCTGGCAGCGGCGTTGCATTTCTGCGTTGTCCCTCTGGACTGAATCGAAATCGAGCGCTTCCGCATTGCTGCCGGTCGTCATGGACGACGCCGCCCCGCCACCGAGCCCGATCCTCATGGCCGGTCCGCCCAGTTGGATTATGCAGGCCCCGCTCGGGATTGCCCTCTTCAGGGAGTGCTCGCGCATCAGCGCGCCCATCCCGCCGGCAACCATGATAGGCTTGTGGTATCCGCGATAGCGCCCATTGTGTTTCTGCTCGTAAGTCCTGAAGAAGCCGCAGAGTTGGGGCCGTCCGAATTCGTTTCCGAAAGCTGCTCCTCCGAGAGGACCATCGGTCATTATTTCCAGCGGCGAAGCCAGCCGTCTTGGAAATTCCGCATACTCTTTCTCCCACGGCATGATGAAGTCCGGCATACGCAGATTCGACACCATGAATCCGGACAGTCCAGCCTTGCTCTTGCCTCCTATGCCGGTGGCGGCTTCGTCGCGAATTTCTCCGCCCACCCCGGTCGCGGCGCCAGGGTACGGAGAAATGCCAGTCGGGTGATTATGGGTTTCGACCTTCATCACTATGTCCACCTGCTCTTCCGCATATCCGTATCGCAGGCGCGAATCCCGGTTTGGCTCAAACCAGACATCGCGGAAACCTTCAATGACTGCGGCATTGTCGGAGTAGGCAACCAGTGTTCCGGCCGGATGGAGCTTATGTGTATTGCGTATCATGCCAAAAAGCGACATAGCCCTGGCCTCGCCATCCACAATCCAATCCGCATTGAAGATCTTGTGGCGGCAGTGTTCGGAGTTGGCCTGCCCGAACATGACCAGTTCAACGTCGGTGGGATTACGGTTGATCGTCCTGTAGGCATTGAAGAGGTAGTCTATCTCGTCAGGGCTCAGGGCCAGTCCCATTTCGACGTTGGCTCTTTCCAGCGCGCCTCTTCCTTTCTGGAGGAGACCGATCACAGCAAGCGGCCTGGGCTCCATGTGACTGAAAATGTCAGCCACATCATGATACGCGCCTTCCGTCATGCGGTCATGGATGGCGTGCAGGATCGGCCTCGCTTCGTCGAGCGAGAGCGGGGCAGCTTCTGCTCCGCACGAAACACGGTAGTGGATTCCTCTTTCAACGCGCAGAACAGAAGCGAGACCGCAGTTGTGAAAGATGTCAGTGGCCTTGGACGACCAGGGAGAAATCGTCCCCTTCCTGGGAGTTACAAAGAAGCCACCGGTATTCGCGGCCTCATTCAAGGCTCCAAGCAGGGCGAAGGTCTTCTTCATCACATCACTGGAAGCAGGGCGATCCAGCTCGACCAGATATATAAATTCAGCCTTGATCCCTGACGCACCCAACTCCGGCGCGTCCTTCTTCATCCTTTTGATAACCGCCTCAATGCGGAATGGCGAGAATGCTTCCACTCCTTCAAGTATCATAGTCCTGGTATTGATCCCGCCAGACGCTGGTTTTGTCATAAAGCACCTACTCGACCCATGGTTTTTTCCTTTTGGCCTATTTCCCGGCTTCGGACGCGACGGCTCGTGCTTCGTAGCGAAGGAAGCCTTCGCTGACTTCGCAGAGTAGCAAGCGCGTCCCTCAATCAGATTCGCCCATTTTCGTCAGAATTGGCCCCTTCTGAGCATTGGAGGGCCATGTTCCGTCATGGCCGCCCCGAACAGCAGCCGAAAGACAAGACCATGGTTCCTGAGCAGTTACGCTTGATCTTTCTACTTCAGCAAGGAGTTCGCGAGTCGCCTGTTCCGGATCATCAGCCATCGTTATCGCTGTTACAACGGCGATGACGCCTGCACCAGCCCCGACTATTCCTGCGATATGCTCTTTCTTGATTCCACCCATCACCGTAAAGGGTATTACTGCCGCCTTGGATATCGTCTTCAAGCCTTCCAATCCCAGGTATCGCCCCTCCCAACCTTCTTTCGTCGATGTCGCAAAGAGCGGCCCGATATTCACATATGATGCGCCCCTGGCCTGTGCATCCAGCACCTCAGCGGCAGAGTGAGCGGAAGCGCCTACTATCAGCCCGGGGGCAACCTGGCGCGCAACATCCACGGGAATATCGCCACGGCCGAGGTGCACACCATCAGCATCGCATCCCATGGCGACATCCAGGCGGTCATTGATGATCAGCAGCGCATCAACTTCGCGGGTAAGCCTGCGCGCCTCCCTTGCCAGCCGGAAGAGTTCGCCATCCTCCATGGATTTCTCGCGCAGTTGCACAAGCCTCACGCCCCCGGCAAGCGCACTGCGTATCACCTCAGGTGAACTGCGGCCGCGGGATAACTCCTGGGACGTAACCAGATAGAGCCGGTTCTTCCCGAACGCGCTCATCAAGTCGCGACGCCTATTTAAGCTTCCGGATAACATGGAACAATCCCGCAGGCCCTCGCCCCGCACCGCGCAGGCAATAAGTTAAGAATCGAATACCCAGCAGCCAACAAGGAATCTCAAATATCCAAGTGAGGATACCGCACTGGAGGCCGATAGAGAAATACTGTATTTCCGAACTTCGGTTGGACATTCCTTGTTGGACATTGGGTGTTCCCTCATACTGCCATTTCTACGCTTACCAGCACCTGAACGGCAATGGAGAAGTCAGTCAGTTATTAGGCTTCTTCTCCTGCAGCTGCTTCAGCTCGTCACGAAGTTCAGCCGCATCCTCGTATCGTTCATCAGCAATTGCCTTTTTCAGTTTTTGCCGGACCATCTCCTCAGCTGTAAGCTTCTTCTTTTCGCCGCTGCGCATCCACGCGGCCTGCTGCTCCGCCTGGATTATCACGCCGGCTTTGTTCATGACTTCTTCGTCAACATAGATCGGAGCCGAACACCGGATCGCAAGGGCAATGGCATCACTCGGCCTTGCATCGATCACAAGCTCCTTATCCTTCTTGCTGATGATCAGCCGCGCATGGAAAGTTCCTTCGGTCAAGTCGCTGATTTCAGCGCGAAGAAACTTGGCGCCAAGGTCACTGATGACCGTCTTGAGAAGGTCGTGCGTCAGCGGGCGCGGAAAGGACTTTCCTTCAAGATGCAGTTCAATCGCATGCGCCTGACCAGGGTCAACCTGTACGGGCAGAAACCTGGCGTCGGCGTCTCCCCTCAACAGAACAAGCAGTTCGTTGTTGTATATCAAGACCTGCTTGACTTCCACTTCGATCATTGCGACCCCTCCATCCCGGGCTCATCAAAAAACCTGTTATTCCGCATGATAGCCCTCATTCTCACGTTTGGCAACGCGGGTTGACGCGAATGCCATTAGGTTTTCGGATAGGCTCTTACCAACCTTGGCGGATTAGTCAATAAGAACTGTGATGCATAAGGGAACCGCCGTGGGTGCTATTTTGGTTGTCGGAACAGAGAGATGCGAAACTCATCCTGCCTTTGTGGTGAAACCTGCGATTGGTCTTGAATCTCCACTAACTGCGTTCGCACCCGATCGGCGTTGATCGTTGATCGCACAGGGAAAACCTTGCAAGAATTGCTTTACAGGGGGGATGGAAACAACAATAATGCTGCAGTTAATTTATGCGCATCAATCTCGACAGAATAAAGATGCTGGCCGCAAGGTTGAAAACCAAACCTGCGGATGTTGTCGGACTGGACATCGCCCGGTCTGGCGTCAAGGCAGTCAGGGCCAAGCGCGGCACGGACGGAACAATAGCACTGATTGCGGCCGACATTTTGCCGGCGATATTGCTGCCGGGGAAACCCGGAGAAGCTCCCGTGACAGCAGCGCCCTTCAGCCTGCCGAAGAATTTCGCCTGCCGCTATGCCTCCCTTGCCGTCACCGGCGAGAACGCCGTTGTCAAACTCCTGAACTTTCCCGGTCGTTCGGATTCCATCGCCGATCAGCTGGATGAAAAGGTCGTGGAAGGCCTCGCAGTTGAGAATGCGGAGAATTACAGGATCAACTACAAGCTGCTGCTTGAAAGCCATGGAAAGGCCGAATCGCGCGCCCTGGCCGTGGCGGTACCGGATGTCGAAGCTGCCGGGGCTGTGATGCTGCTGCCAAGCGGGATCCCTGTTCCTCGCTCCGTAGAACTTTCGGGCCTGGCGGCAATGACAGCTTTCATGCATGGTCCCGGGGAAACACATGCCGACGATACCGTCGGATTTCTTGAATTCGGAGCGGCTGTCAGTTTTTTTGCGATTTTCCACAAGAAGACTCCCGTACTCATTCGTAAATTTGATGTGGGAAGCGTGAAGGTCCTGGAAAAAGTCCGGAGTTCACTCGGAATCGACATGGCAACGGCCGAGGGAATACTTGCGGATGGATCTTTCGACATTTCGCAGCAGATGGGGGACGTGATGTCCGGATTCGTGAAACAGATAATGGTCTCCCGTGATTTTGTGGAACGGCGGGAGAACTGCCGCATCGGTAAAGTCTACGCATCGGGCGGCATGACCAGGTCTCGCGACTGGCTCGCGGAGATTAAGTCGGCGTTCAGCTACGAAGTATCCCTGTGGAATCCGCTGGACACGATGAAAGTGGAGCGGGACGCCTTTCCCGAGCGACTGAAGGGCCACGAGAGCCGTTTTGCCGCGGCGGTCGGCGCTTGTCTTGCAACCCTCGCAGAGGAAACAACGTGAAAAATCTGCGTGTCGACCTGATCCTTGAAACAGAAATGCGCAGTCCGAGCCCGATAAGCTTGAAGCTGGCGGTGCGCGCCGTCGGGTTCTCCTTGCTGGCGGCTATTATCCTGGGAACACTCGCTTTTGTTCTGCAGGTCAGACGGATCAAGAATGAGAAGATCCGCCTGCAAACCGAGTTCGTGCGATTGGAGCCGAAGCAGCAAAAGGTGAAGGACTTCCAGAAAGAAAACGGGGGCAACCAGAAACTTCTCGATGAGATCATCGGCTGGAACAAGGCGCGCATCTGCTGGAGTCAGCACATGGCTGATTTCAGGGCGATAGTTCCCGAGAACATCCAGATTACCAGTTTTCGGATCGACGAAACGAATCCGGGCACAACACGCGCTTTTCAACTGGCGCTGATGGGAAGAGCCGAGGGCGAAAACCCCACCGGATTGGTTGACAGTCTCCTGACTGCGCTCCAGAAGGGAGCCGGTTTCAGCAATCTTGTGGCCAGTGTTGCCGTACAGTCCATTGCAACCATACCTGGCGATAATAAACCGCACAGGCTTTTCACGATCGACGTCAGGTATGTTGCCAGGAGTTATTGATGAAGCTGCCGAAAGACAAAAAGAAACAGCTGCAGATACTTGCCGTGGCGGTTACGGTCGTAGTCGCGGCGATATACGCCTTTTTCGCATTCCTGATCATGCCTCTGACCTCGGACAAGAAGACGTACAAGGCTGATATCGCAACGTACAGTACAAAAATCACAGAAGCCGGCAAGAAGATCCAGGAAGCAAATAGCGCCAAAGAGAAGAGGAAGGAACTCCGGGCCCACCTCAGGAATATCGATGATCAATACATACTCAAAGCTGAGTTCAACAATTACGAAATAAAAGCCCGCGAATACATTGAAAAAGTTGCCGCAACGGCAAACATGACACTCGACAGCATTTCACCTGTGGGAGAAGTGACCGTGTCCGATCAGGGCGGGCAATTCAGGTCGTACGTCATGTATGTTTCGGGCAGGCTCTCCGGATTGCACGGTTACGACACGATGACCAACCTCTTTTGGCTGATAGAGAACAATAATCCGTATATGTCCATTTCGAAGGTCTCAATCTCCCCTTCAGCCGACCCCATTTCCCAGGGACTTACTTTTACAGTTGCCTGGCCAATATGGGCCAATCCGGCGATCGCGACAAATTTCCTTCCGGTCACGGAAGAGGTTGAGGAAACCAACGCTCCGGCGTCTCTGGCAGAGCGGAGGAGAAAGAGGTCATGACCGCGTGCGCAAGACTCCTGTTGCATCTCGCTCCATTTGCGACCGTGGCCGCATTGATTGCGGGCACTGCCCATGCCCAGGAAGCACCATTTGCTCCCCCTGCCCCACCGTCAATGCCCGGCTTCGGCTCCGCGGGAATACAGCCACATGCGCCTCAGGCCCCGACTGCGGAAGCACGCCCATGGGCTAAGATACGCGACAAGAAAGGCGATCTGCTCGTGCCGCGAAACCCATTCTGGCCGGTCGAAGCGACGCCGATGCCTGGCACCGGCAGAGTGGACCACGTCGAAGAAAACGGGCAACCGCAAATCAACACCGCCGTGATCGACTGGCCCATGGCGGAAAAGGAACTGAAGGACTTGAAGATAATCAAGGGCACCCGTGAGCTCTTTATCGCCATCAATGGAGGAAGCCAAGTCGTTGGCGCAGGCGAATCCGTTTCAATAATTGTCGGCTCGAACTTGTATACATGGAAGGTACGTGATATCAGTACCAGCGACGGATTGAAGGTTGATCGGATAAGCGTACGCCCCGCCCAGAAATGATGGGTTTGACAACTGGAAATATTGACTGGAGGTAACAAAGACATGAATAACACGGCACGCCTGATGCTATGCGGCAGTATGATTCTGACCTGTGCCTTTCTTGCCTGCGTGTGCAGTTGTGAAAAAGCGCCGGACACATCGGAGGCAACGGGTTATTTCGACACACACTCGCTCGACCCTTCTCTTCACGGTGACATCTCGACCTACACGCTTTCTATCGTTGTCATGGACCCGGCGGTTCTGACCGCAGGACTGGCCTACAATGGCGCAAGCGTAGCCCTTACCGCCGGAGGCGGCACTCCGCCTTACAACTGGGATGTTCATGACTCAACCCTTGGCTCAATTGCCGAAAAGAACGGCCCCAATGCGGTATATCAGAGAATCCAGGCCGGGGACAATGTGGTGATACTCAAGGATAACGCCGGCAACAGGGCATACGTCACCATCATGCAGCCCGCAAACCCACTCATCATCAGCCCACCCACCATATCGGATCTGACCGCCGAAGGCCAGACTGCAGTCCTGACCGCCCTCGGTGGAACTCCGCCATACTACTGGTCTATTGCCAATTCAAGTATTGGCACGCTATCGTCGTACAGTGGTACTCCTGCGACCTACACACGATTCGAGTCCGGGGCCGGGACCGGAGCCGGGACAAACACGGTGACGCTCATAGACTCCGCCGGCAACAATGTTACGCGGAGTATCCCACAGCCGTGATTTCAATGCGTTAACGAATGCAACGGGTCGCACCATAAAGACAGCGGTTTTCGAGAGACAACTTGGAGGTGAAATTATAATGAAGAAAAGGATATCCATTACAGCCTTCTTCCTTGCGGGCTGCATACTGATGATCGAGCGACCCGCAATGGCTGCGGAGGGTGACCCCGGCGCCGCGGGAATGGCAAATCCGCCGGCAGCGACGCCTTCAACTCAGGCCGAAACAACCGGGACCATGCCCATTCCCGCAACAGTCGTGGAATCATCCACCGGCACGACAAACACAATCATCATTCCAGCGACGGGCGCCGAGGACACCAAGAAGGAAGAGATTATCACAGTACACCTCGACAACGTGGAACTGGTCGATGTAGTCAAGATGTTCACCCGGATTACGCCCGCAAACATTATTACGACGGGAACCAATCTCACCGGGCAGGTAACGGTGCATGTCCAGGACAAGCCCTGGAAAGTAGCCCTTGACTCCATACTCGACCAGCGCGGCCTCCGCCTCGATGACCCCCAGGGGAAGGGAGTGTTCAGCATCGTCGCAAAAGGTAACCAGCCGGATCCGCTGGTTACGGAAACTGTTTTCCTCAAGTATGCCGAGGTTCCAAACGTGATTAAGGTCGTTCAGAACACTCTTGACCCTCGGGGAAAGATCTCCGATTTCTCCTCGCGCAACGCGATGGTCATCCAGAGCACAACGCGAAACATGAGTGAAATCAGGGCCATAATCGAGCAAATAGACATTCCTCGCAAACAAGTGGTCATCGAGGCAAAGTTCGTAGAGCTTTCAGACACGGATGGAAGCAAAATAGGAATCGGCTGGGACAAGATGCTCGATGAGTACTCAATCGGGGGAGCCGCACAGATACTGAATGCCAAGGATGATTTGACGGTAGTCAATGGTCGAACAGGCACCTTGAATAAGAAAGACACTTCCACCAGCTCCGACACCGCAAACAACACTTACACCACCGTCGGGTCAACCATGGTCCCGCTCTCAAGACAGCGCACGATTATGGACACTCGCACACCTTCAGTCGATGCAACCTATGATTTGACCACTGACCAACAGAACACGTACAACAACATAAGGACAGCCGTTCTTAACCCGTTGCAGGTCAACCTGCTGCTGAGCGCCCTGAAATCACGCGTTGGCTCCACGATTCTCTCAAACCCGAAGATCATCGTTGCCAACGGCGAACAGGCGATGATTCACATAGGCGAGGAGAGGCGGCCCTTCATTGCAACGGTTACTCCCGCAACGCAAATATCCGGCCCGATGACAACCTATAATCCAGGCGAGGTAATCCAGTTCGGCGTAAAGATAGTCGTAACTCCGACTGTCAATACCGACAGCAACATCACTGTCATGATCGAGCCCGAAATCACCCGGCTTTCCGGCATGGACAAGTCTCCGGATGGCGCAAACCAGTATCCAATAAAAGCCACAAAGAAAATCAAAACGCAGTTCCTTCTCGAGAACTGGAAGACCGCTGCAATCGGCGGCCTCACGGAGACAACAGACGACAAGACGACAACGAAGATTCCACTGCTTGGCGACATACCACTGCTCGGCAAGTATCTGTTCTCACGGGAAACGAAACAACGAATCCAGCAGGAAATGATAATCTTTGTCACCGTCGGACTTGTATCTGCCGAATCAGCCTCTGAAAAGACGGGCGTACCTTCGAACGCCGAATTGATCCACTCGCAAACCGTGAATCGCGACTTGGAGTCAAAGAAGTTCCAGAATGACCTTGAGCAGATGCAGAATGCCGCCAAACAGCGCACTGAAAGATCTGAGAAGAGGAAGAAACTCCTTCTGGATCGAGCCAGGTAGAGACATTCGATCTGCCCCGCCATTAAAGCATCGGAGAATACTGCTCATGAAGTCGTTGCCACGTGTGGTATGGCAGTACGCCATAATGCTTATTGTCCTGCTCGCCCTTGCTGCTTTCGCAGCATGGACCACCATGTCCTTCCTGTACGATAACATCCCCGAAGAGACATACAGCCGTATACTCGATATTGCAGCATTCAAGATCTGGGCCTTGACGATGGGCTTCATGCTTATAGCTGGAGCCCTTGGTCTATGGGCAATCCAGTTCTCTGCCGAATCGGAAAGCCGACGCCGCATGGGACAAGTCGTCGAGGGCATGAACTATCTGAACGATGCCCTGATGCTGGTCGATAGAAAAGGCCGGATCACCGCTTCGAATCCCGCGCTCAAGGCCATTGTCCCGGCCGAACAGCTCCGCAATCACGCGTCGCTGACGGACATCTTCCCCTGCCTGACAGAGTCAGACGTTCAACTCCTGGTCGATATAAGAGGCCCCAATGAAATCCAAAAGGACACCACAACCGCGGGCGGAAAGAAGATCACGCGCTTCCGATCCCAGACGGCGGGCGGAATAGTTCTGGTTTTCGCAAGTGATATAACAACAATGAAGCTCAGCGAAATGCAGAAACAGCACGTGGCCCGCTTTGAACTCATCGGACGCATCGCCCGTGGCGTCACAAATGATTTCAACAATATTCTTGCCGGCATCTCGGGCTATGCATCGCTTCTCATGCGCCTGCCTGCTGGCAGCCCCGAAACAAAGCAATCGATTTCCGCGATTATTCAGGAATCGGAGCGCGGGGCGCTTCTGGCCGGACATCTTCTCGAGTTCAGCCGGCTGAGCGCTGGGGGGCGACCCACGGACAGCCTGGGCGAACATGTCATCAGGGCCAGCGAGCTTGTGCGCGTCGGCCTGTCCTCAGAGTGGAAGGTGGAACCGGAAATCAGAAGCGATTTCCCGGTTGTCCCGCTCTCCGGCCTTCAGGTGGAACAGGTGGTGCTCAACCTGGCGCTCGTCATCGCCGATGCATCTCCGCAACCGGCAACAATTCACATCGTTGCCGGCCGGCCATCCAGGCAGGACCACCTGATGAACATCAGCGAAGAATTCGCCGCCGTGATCATAATATCAACAACCAACTCCGGAATTCCTGTTCTTGACCCATCGACCAGGCCGGAGCTTCGGGAAAAGCACGTTGACGAATCGGGAGTTATACAATCCGTCGTCAGGTCCCTTATTGAAGAAACCGGCGGAGCACTTGACTTCTTCACTGGCACAGACAATTCAAAGGCATGCCGCATAGCTCTTCCGTATGGAACCCTCCGGGCGCAAACCGAAAGCGAAGGAAATGATCTCGCGGATGAATTGAGAGCGTACGTATCGCACTGGCAGGTTCTACTTGCCCGCTCTACACGTGGTCACGATTATCTCGAAGAGAAACTCAAAGAGGTCGGCGCAAAGGTTGAAAGAGTCAACAACGTGGTGTCTGCTCTTGCTCGCATTGAGGATAGCGCCAATATTCACGCAATGGTTTTCGATAAGGATTTGCTGGGCAACGAGGCTTCGGGCCTGCTGCGGGCAATAACCAAGCTCTGTCCAAAAACCGGGATTGTGGTGATGTGCGAGGATCCGGATCGTGAACAGGGGGAACTGTCCCGCAACATCATCTTCATCACGAGACGCGCCGAACCCGGAAGAATCCTCAGGGCAATGGTTGATGCGCGTGCACTTGTGGTAAAACACCACCACTGAGAAGCGTATTGTCAATCAGCCGGACTTGCCCGATCCGGACCGCAAGTGACACCAGGGTCTGGTCGTCTACTGTTCTTACCGACTCCCAGCTGAGGTAGTCACGGATTTCAACATATTCAACACGGACCAGCCGTTCCATGGCAACAAGATCGAGGATCGCCTCTCTGAGTGCCGTCGCTTCACGGAGACCGGAATCATACAATTGCTTTGCCAGGCGTAGAGACTTCGAGAGGCACACTGCTTGCCGCCGTTCTTCCCCGGCTGACAGATACACATTCCTCGAACTCATCGCCAGGCCGTCCTCTTCCCTCGCCGTAGGCCCTATGACAATCCGCACAGGGAAGTTCAGATCCGCTGCCATCTGCTGTATCACGCGACATTGCTGGGCGTCCTTCTGCCCGAATACAGCGAGGGCGGGCTGCACGATATTGAACAGCTTAGCAACCACCGTGGCCACCCCTCGGAAATGCCCGGTTCGCGAAGCCCCGCATTGAGTACGCGCTATCCGGTCTTCCTCCACATACACGCTGCGATCCGGCCTGTACATGCCTGCTTCTGAGGGACAAAACAGGATGCCCACACCCTCGCGCGCGCACAATCCTGCGTCTTGGTCCCGATTCCTGGGATATCTCGAAAAATCCTCGGAAGGCCCAAACTGGATTGGATTCACAAAGACACTGACCACAACAACATCAGCTTCCCGTTTCCCGATCCGAACAAGGGAGAGATGCCCATCATGAAGGGCTCCCATCGTTGGAATAAACGCTATCTTGCGACCGGACCGGCACAACCCCAGGCTGATTGCCTGCATTTCGGCCGCTGATTCGACAACTTTCATGGTGTTGTGCCCCAAATGCGTTCATTGACAGCTGAAACCAGAGCGTCACCGCTGACAGGCTTGGTCAGGATGGAGTGTCCTTCGTGGCTGGACGCAATACGCCGCACAACGTCAGGCGGAGCAAAGCCTGTGCAGAACAGGACACTTGGCTCTTCCCAGCGGTTTTCCCCACAGAACTTGCGGATCTCCAGAAATGCAGTATGTCCATCCATGACGGGCATTCTCAGATCAAGAACAATGGCGGCGTGATGTCCCTGTTTGAACATGGCGAGTGCATCAGTGCCATTCGACGCCAGTTCGACGTCAAGTTTAGGAAATGCAGCCGAAAGAATCATGTGAAACAGCCGTCTGATGCCTTCCTCGTCATCGACGACAAGGATCCTGTTCATATTCCTTGGAACGAGACTCTTCTCCTTTGGCAACTGTGGTACCTGGTCGCTTTGTAACTCCCTGGATATGTTGTGCCAGGTCAATGGTTTACCCAGATAGCTCACATTGTTGACCAACTGCCGTATCCCCGCCTGCGCAGCTGCCGGATAACCGGAAACCATGATGACTCTTTGCCCTGGATTTATTTCCAGGATTCGTTTGCATGCTTCCCTGCCATCCATTCCCGGATCCATGACTACATCGAGAAAGATGAAGTCGGGAAATCTGCCGGCGGACCGGCTTGAGGATACGGATGGAACCGCGCACTCGGCTACGTAATCAAGGGCCTTCTCGCCACTTGGAAGACACATCGTCTTGTAGCCATGATACTGCAGCAACTGCGCAAGAATGTCGCGCTGCTGGGAGTCGTCATCCACGACCAGAACTGACTTGCCTTTCTCAGGCACCTTCCGCACATCGGTTCCGTCAGGCTCCTCCCTGAAGATCGGGAAATAGAGATTAAACACAGTTCCTTTACCCAAAGTGCTTTCAAAATCAACACACCCGTTGTGATCATCCACAATTCCCCTGACAACGCTCAGCCCCAACCCGGCACCTCGCGCCGCGGATGATTTCTTGGTGGTAAAGAAGGGATGGAAGATCTTCTCCCTGATATCGTCAGGGATGCCGCTGCCGTTATCGGCCACTGACAACTGCACATACTCGCCAACACGCAGCCGGTCACAGTGCCCAGCAGGCCTGTCCAGGTAAACATTCCTGGTCGAGAGATCCACGCGACCAGTGTCCTCAATGGCATCAATCGCATTCTGGCAGAGATTCTGAATCACACGAAACACCTGCTCCGGTGCCCCTTTGATTGGAAGGAGATCAACCGACAGATGAGTATTGATCTCAATACCCCTGGCAATGGCTCCGTCCCGCAACAGGGCAGAAACATGCTGCACAAGCTCATTGATGTTGCATGAAACCGCCTTATGGCGACCGCGTTTTGACAAAACCAGCAACTGCTGGGTGATTCTCGACATGTCAATGGCGGCTTTCTCAATGAGATTAAGCAAATCGCGGCCACTGCACTTCTCCGGCAAATCCTTCTTGATAAGCTCCGGATAGGTCGTCAATTGAGAAAGGAGGTTGTCGAGATCATGGGCCACCTGTCCAGCAACGGTCGCGGCAGTATCAAACCCCCTCACACTGGTGTTGATACCGTTGGATTTGACTGTTTCCCCGCCGGACTTACGTACAAACAAGCATACAAGCTTGGAACCCTTTGAATCCCCCGCCCTGATAATTCTCGCATGAATCTCGGCTGCAAACGTCCGGCCATCTCTTCCCTGGAGGTCCGTCTCTATGCGCACGTGCCTGCTGTTGTCAAAAAGCCGGTCAACCGAAGGCATCAGGGACCTGTCGGCGCCTGGAACCAGATGGTGTATCTGGAGCCTCGTCAGTTCAGATGCGGTCATTTGAAGCAACTCACAACTGCGCTCATTAACCTCCACGATGTTGCCGTCGGAATCCAGAACAAGAACGCCATCGACAATACTGTTAAGCAGGTCGGCGTACTTCAATTGAGCTGGGTTTTCCACGGAGCAGCCATCTGTTGAGTCTGCTGGAACCGCCGGCAGCCGGCTCGATCTGTCAAGCGAACCGGTTGGCGACTGATGTGAAACATCGACCACAAGGCCGGGGCCCGCACGCGGCCCGGAATCCATCTGCTTGTTGTCTTTCTTCTGCATCCCTATTCCAATGAGAGCAGCATCATCGAGTCGCCGCTCGCGCGCGATGCGGATGTGAGCAGGTGAGCCACGCGCACCGCCCCGTTGATCTCAACCTGCTGTCGTTCCTGCTGGGACACGACAAACATGCCAAGCGATGATTCCCGGTCGATGGTGGTTATCATTCCCAAAAGCTCCCGGCCCAGCCGGTTGGCGGCAAGTATCTTCAGGTCGGAATCCAGAATTAACGCCGCGACACTGTGGTTCTCCAGCTCCTTCAAGACCAGATCCTTGATACTCTCAAGACGGATGATCTTCCGGTCGCTGTTGTTCCTCACTTCTTCAAGCCGTTCATTCAACCGATGCTCAAACGCCGTCGAGATGATTTCCACAACCTCCTCAATGCGGGCCTCGTTTCTTGCAAATGCGCCAATAGCCCCCTTTACGAACGAGCCGAATGACCGCGAGGACGAGTTGTCCATGGCCTGAAACAGCGGAGCTTCGACCGGCTCGTCAATCTGCCATGCGGCAGTAGTCCCTGGCTGCCGGGATCGGCGGTGCCTCGATGGAGATTCCCTGTCCGTGGCCGCCTTCCTGGAATCAGCGGAATCAGTGCTGACCACCTGGGTCTTCACCCTGTTTTCGATGATTCCGCGGACTCCCTCCTTTGTCAGCAGGCGCTGAAGCCCGTGAAGAGCGATATCATCGGCCTTGAGAGTAATCAATCTTGTCAGATTTCTGAGATCATCCGAGGTAACACTATGAAGTATTGAAATGCTTGAAGTACCTATTGTCTCGAATACTTGCGAGAGTTTCTGGAACATTCCCGACCCTGGCTCCAGCGGCAGCCCGCCCACCCTGATCTGGCCTGCGGTAAAGAAAAGTGGAATCTCCTCTATCCCTGCCAGCGCTGTCCGGAAGACCGGCATGCGCTCCTCGACCGCCTTGCGAAATACCTGGTGGGTCGTCTCATAGTTAAGACTTGTGTTGTAGATAACACACAAAGCTCTGACTGCATTGGTTATTTCGGTAATCTTTGCCTGTGAAAAGGCGGGAATCTTGAGAGATTTTGGCGAATCCTGCATGATAATTGCAGCCCCAAACCAACTGTACTCCTGCCGGCAGCCGCCTGAAACTTGTTATGACTTGCGCAGAACAACCGCCGGGTGAAATGGCTGCTGGATTCTTGCTCAGTCCACCTTCGAAATCAAGAATGTTATTGTCTTTTCTCCGGAGGTTTCATATGAATTTCCACCGTTCCAAGGCTGGCTCTGTCTGATTTGACACCGGTCCAAAGTTGCACTCCGGAGGATAGCAGAATAGCGCCGCATGAGCGGAAAGACTTCAAATGTGGGCCCGGTTGGACTCGAACCAACGACCAGAGCGTTATGAGCGCCCTGCTCTGACCAACTGAGCTACGGGCCCAGATATGAAAAGAACGCACAGAACGTAGCAGAGCGGCGTGGAGAACGCAACAGTTTGTGAATCCACAGTTTGTGAATCCCGACTTGAGGTCCAGATGCAACCCGTAGCGGTTACCCTTTCGAAATGCCAGGACTATTCGCCCGTTGCGGTGCAGGCAGCGGTGGAACGAATGCTTGCCAACCTCGGCGGCATCGAGCGCTTCGTATCTCCAGGCCAATCGGTTCTCCTGAAGCCGAACATGCTGACCGACAGGAACCCTGATCAGGCAGTCACAACCCATCCTGAAGTCGTTCGCGCATTGATTCGAATCGTAAAGAAGCGAGGTGGCCGGCCAATTGTTGCAGACAGCCCGGCAAATGTTACAAAGATAGAGAGAGTGTGGGAACAGACCGGATTCCGCGCGCTTTGCGACGCGGAGGATGTTCCGCTTCTGAACCTGGAAAAGACCGGGTCTGTCCGAATGGAGGCAGGCGGAATATCCTTTACCGTTGCAAAACCCGTGCTTGAAGCAGATGTGCTTGTGAGCATTCCGAAGGTTAAAACCCACATGCTCACAATCTTCACCGGTGCCGTGAAGAACCTTTACGGCACGATCCCAGGGTTTCAGAAAGCGACTCTGCACAAAGCACACCCAACACCGGTCGAATTCGGAAAGTTGCTCGCTGCCATCTACACGAGAACCAAGCCGCACCTGGCCGTGGCAGACGCCATAGTCGGAATGGATGGAGAAGGTCCCTCCGGCGGCGACCCGGTCAAACTAGGTTTTCTGGCTGCGTCAAGCGACAGCGTAGCCTTGGATGTCGTATTGTGCCGGATACTCGGAATAGACACACGTTCCGTACCCTATTTCAAACCCTTGAAGATTGCCTCACTGGGGGAGACTGATTTCAGTCGCATTGAAATGTCGGGAACGCCGATGCGGGATCTGGACCACGTTCGCTTCCGCATACCCAGCACCCTGACCGGCAGACTCATCCCGAGACCGCTCGTAAAGCTGCTCCAACCATTCATCTGGATCAGGCCTGCTTTTTCAAATCGTTGCGTATCATGCAAGCGTTGCGCAAGAGCCTGCCCGATGGAGGCGCTCCACATTGAACCCGGGAGCCGGCCAATTCTCGATCCAAAGAGGTGCATCGGCTGCTGCTGCTGCCACGAGGTCTGTCCGGAACGTGCTGTTGAGATGAGACTGAGTCCCCTCCTTTCGTTTGTGAGGCGCGGCAAGCTCCCGTGAAGATGTGGCAAATTGATTTGTCTATTGCGAAGAGCGGTCGCGACGGAGCGCGATCCTCCATTTTGTCAGGAACTTTGCGCGGTTCGTGCGTGCGCATCGGCGCACAAGGGCCACGCTCCGTCGTGGCCGGTTAATTGTTACACGGTTTCTGAGGCATTACGCATTTTTTTCTTGGCGATGGACTGTTGTCGGCGTATATGCGACAAGTGTTCTTTTGACCTCCGGAGCGGATGGAGGCTCAAGCATCATAGATATCATCAGGAGGCAATAATGGACGTTCAACGACTTTTTGCTGAAAGAATCGGCGGACGAACTTTCGGAACAACCACCGAGATTTACAAGTTCGAGAAAATCAAGCGCGCAAAGGCGGCAGTACGCCGGGCAAAACCTGAAGTCGAACTGCTTGATTTCGGAGTCGGCGAGCCCGATCAGATTGCGCCCAGATCCGTCCGTAAAGCACTGAAACTGGCGGTGGAGGATCCGGCCAATCGCGGTTACGCCGACAATGGAACAATGGAATTCAAACTCGCTGCCGCCCAATACATGAAGGATTTCTTCGGCGTAACTGTTGATCCAGAGAAGGAAATCAACCATTCGATAGGAAGCAAGCCGGCGCTTGCGATGTTGCCGCTGTGTTTCATCAACCCTGGCGACGTCACCCTGGCGACCGTGCCCGGCTACCCTGTCCTCGCGAATCATGCGCAATACCTTGGAGGCACAGTGGCAAGGATCCCCCTTGTGAAGGCCAATGGCTTCCTGCCGGATCTTGATGCCATTGATCCGGCAGTTGTTCGCAAGGCCAAGCTTTTCTATGTGAACTATCCAAACAACCCGACCGGCGCGATGGCAACCCCGGAATTCTTCGACCGCCTGATAGCTTTTGCTGAGGCAAACAACATCCTGATAGTCCAGGACGCCGCGTACGCCACGCTGACATATGGCGGCAAGCCGCTCTCGATCATGAGCAGACCAGGCGGTAAGGAAGCCTCGATAGAACTGCATTCCCTGAGCAAATCCTGCAACATGACAGGGTGGCGTCTCGGTTTTGTCGTCGGCGCCCCGCAGACCGTCCTTGCTTTTGCCACCGTGAAGGACAACATCGATTCAGGCCAGTTCAAGGCAATCCAGCATGCCGGTTGCGCCGGCATCTCTGACAGGAATTCAATCGAAAAAATACGTCGTCACTATGAAAGACGCCTCAAGAAGATGGCGAAAACACTGAGGGCTGCCGGATTCGACGCACGAATGCCTGGCGGGACGTTCTATCTATACGTCGGCGCACCGAAGGGAGCCGGATCCAGGATATTCGCGAACGCCGAAGAGGCATCGCAGTACCTCATACTGGAACAGTCAATTTCAACGGTACCATGGGATGACGCCGGTTCGTTCCTTCGATTCTCGGCCACATTCGAGTCGAAGAGCCCCGGTGATGACGACAGGGTTATCGCCGAACTCGGCAACCGCCTGGCGGCGGCACAACTGCTCTTCTAACCGCGGGCGGCTTCCTTTTCGAGCTGCTCGTACCTTGCCAGCATCGACGAGTACCTTGCGCTCGCGGCTTTGTCCGGTTCGGCCGCCTTCTTGAAAGCCGTCGGCCGCGGCAACGCCTTTGAAAAATTGACGAAAGCGCCGGCCTTCATGCAGATCCATCCGTGCATAGCCCGATACGCCGCTCCGAGCGCAGCCGAGTTGGCTTGTTCGCCGACATACAACGGAACCCCGAAAACATTCGACATAATCCGCATCATTTCAAGGTTGGCCGACGCTCCGCCGGTGGCGAGAATGCCTGACGGGGCGAATCCAATCTTCGCACCATGAATACGCATGGACAGAAAGGCTCCTTCCACAACCGCCCTGATCTCTGCTGAGGGAGCAAACGATTCCACTTTCCGGTTTGCCCCATCGCGCCTGTAAATACCCCGCCGGGAAAGCGGAGGAGTAATCTCAGGCTGATCCACATGCAGGCTGATGTTTCCACCGTTTCCGGCTTCAGTCTTTCTGAGCGCCGCGTCAAAGGTCCGCCATGATCCACCGGCGCATGCGTCACGAACCTTCTCCCTGGTGAGGGACCCGTTCTTCCTGACCGTCATGACCATGAATGCAGAGGGATCAATGGGGCTCACGAAGACATGTCCTTCCCTGCCGGAAGGAATCGGGTTGGACACCGATCCGAACATTGTATCGCTGGTCCCGAGGCTTATCGCGATGTCGCCTGGATCCTGGAGCCGCAGTCCGGCCAGACTGTTCGGATTGTCGCCGGAAAATGCTACAACAATACAATCCTTGTCAAATCCATATCTCTTTACAAAACTGCCGTGCAGCCTTCCAATGACAGTATGGGACTCAACCGGAGTTCCAAGCCTCTTCTTAAGTCCTGGGGCCGTGTGTTCCAGCGCCGCGGGCGCCCAGCGGCGGCTTCTGATATCCAGCAGATTCATTCCTGATCCGTCACTGACATCAATAGGCGCATATTCGCCGATCAGCAGTGATGCCACGAAAGAACTCACCAATGCTATGCGGTCCGTGACATCATAGTCAGCCTTGCGCGTCTGGCAGATCTTCGCTATCTGGTTGCCAGTAAATCTTTCATAGGCTCTGGAACCGGTCAAATCAGCCACAACCTGCGCGCCACCGAGGGCCTTCTCGAGCGACTTGCACTGGCTGGCCGTACTCGAGTCCATCCATATGGGCGAAGCATCCACCGAGAACGCGCCGGCAAGTTGAGCGCAAAGCGACTTGTCCGCATCGAGATTCTGAAGAATTCCGCGGGCCTTCCTGTTCAGCCATACGCTCCCGTGCTGTTGTCCGGAACCGGATATCGCCGCAACCCGGCCGAAATCAAAACCGTTCTTCTTCATCCTTCCGAGCAGCAGATCGAGAGCCGCAACCCACATCAGCGGTGGTGCTGTGACCGTAAGTCCATCCAATCCCTGGTGAGCGCCACCGCTGGTCTTGAATTCCGGCAGGTCGGCATCAAAGTTCACGCTTGCTTCATGCACAACCCCGAGGTTTCCATCCGTGGCAATTGCTTTCAGGCTCTGTGTGCTGGAGTCAAACCCGAGGAACACCCCATCATTCTTCTTAGGCATGGCTACTCCTCCGTATTCAATCAATCAGTTGGTCCTTCTTACCGTACCGCTCACGATACCAGATGATCCAGATTGAAACCTCATATAGGAAGATCATCGGGAGGGCCATCATCAGCATCGAAAACATGTCTGTCGTCGGGGTCACCACCATTGCAAACAACAGGATTATCACCACTGCGTATGCCCTGGCGGACCGGAGCATCTTCGATCCAATGAGTCCCATATACCCGAGCGCAACCAGCACCACCGGCAACTCAAAGGAAAGACCGAACGCCAGCAAAAGATAAAGGCAAAATGTGACATAGTCAGCGGCGGAGACAAAGTCGGTCTGCACTCCGATCCATTTGCCAACTCCGAAAAGCACGTCCAGCGCGACAGGCAACATCAGGAAGTAACCCATGCACACTCCGCCGATGAACAGCAGCAGCGCAACACCGCTGAATTCCACGATAACCGAGCGTTCCTTCTTTGTGAGGCCTGGAAATATGAATCCGGCTATGAAGAAGACAATGAAAGGAGCGCTTATGAGCAGTCCGCTCAACATAACGATCAGCATGGAGAGATTGAACCCGCCGAGGACATTGAACACCTTCAGGAATGCCTCTGGATCTTTGCCGGCCCTGGCGAGCGGAATCTTAAGAATCTTCAGGACGTAGGGAGCTGCCGGAACTGCGATAATCATTCCCACAACCAAAGCTATGAGACTCCGGACAAGAGTCTTCCGCAGGTCTTCCAGATGCTCGAGAAATGTCTTCCTGGAGCCTCCCGACTCTTCAGCCGGCCAGATCATTGTTTGCGTCCTTGTTCATGCCTTCACCTTCAACCCGGGGCAGCTCCATCCCGCTCTGTTCATTCCGTGCCAGTTCATGATCAACGCAGGGCTCAGTTATCGCCGGCAGTTCCCCAACCGGATACGAGTCCACTGACTGAACAGCAGGAAGGCTTTCCGCCAGATCAGCCTGGGCCGGGCCCTGATCTTCACAGGGCGAAGCGGTTGCCGGAAGTTCATTGACCGGTTGTGTGTCCACTGGTTGACTGGGCGGGCTTTCCACCAGGTCATCGCCGATGCGCATTATCTGGTCGTTGAAGTCCTCTGATACAGAACGCAGTTGCGCCATGAACTTGCCCATCGTACGGGCAATCTTCGGCAATTCGCGCGGGCCGAGCAGAATCAGCGCGACAACAAGAACCAGCACCAACTCCGCGGAGCCTACGCCAAGAAAAGCTGCTTGCAGACAGTTGATCATTAGCGGTACAGCGCAAACTCCACACGCCTGTTAACGCTCCACGCTTCCGCTGTGTGCCCGGGATCAAGTGGTTTCTCTTCGCCGTAGCTCTTGGTCAACATGCGCGCTGCGTCTATTCCAAGGCCAACGAGATGTGCGCGAACCGCCAAGGCGCGTCGTTCACCAAGGGCCATGTTGTACTCACTGGTACCACGCTCGTCGCTGTTACCTTCAAGCACCACGCGAACGCGAGCGTTCTGTTTCAGATAGGAGGCGGCGGCTTCAAGCTTGGCATACTCGCCCTGGTTGATCTTGGCGCTGTCGTATTCGAACTGTACCGTTGAAAGATTCACACCCTCCACCGGCCGGCCCATTTCGCCCCAATCCTTCAATTCATGGTCGTCCACAAGGACATTCTCCGGGCGAAGCCGGTCGTCAGTACTGATCTTCGTTTTGGGCTTGGTAGAACTGCACCCGGTAACCACAAACATCGCGCACGCACAACCCGCAGTCATCAACACGAACAAGCGCTTACTAGACATGTATCCTCCTGTTTATTCAAAGGCCTATGGCTCCAAGTCATTTGGAAGACCAGGCCGGCGAACTCCATTCCCCGCTGACATTCAGTAACCGTATTAGACCGTCTCCCATTGTGTCAAGAATATACACGCCTGAACGGCGTCCCTCCGACCGGCCACACACTATATGCCTGCCATCAGGAGCCCAGCTTGGATCCTCGTAGTTGGTCCCATCATCCGTCAATTGCCTGTCCTCACCGTTAACCGGATTAATTACGCATATCCGGTAAAGCCCGTCTCTCAAGCTGGTATAGGCTATCAAGCCGTTTCTTCCCCAATCAGGAGCCACGTTCTCTGAACCATGAAAGGTAATGCGGCGTGGTGCCGATCCACTGCTGCTCATGACAAAGAGCTGTGGCCGGCCGGAAGAATCGGATACAAACACCAATTGCCTGCCATCGGGCGACCAGGAAGGACTGACCTCCCCGGCCGGGGTGGTCCTGGTGACCCTTGTAAGAGATCTTGTCGCAAGGTCCATGACATAGAGGTCCGGGTTGCCATCTTTCGAGAGAGAGAGAGCCATTCTTCTGCCATCCGGCGAAATCGCCGGGCTCATGTTCATGCCCGGAAAGCCCGAAACACGCTCGCGTCTCGGCGAAGACGAGTTGATGTTTATCGAGTATATGTACGGAAACTGTGCGCAGTATGATGTGTAGTAGACACGGGCACCATCGGGCCCCCATGCCGGCGAAATACTGATCGACCTGTCATCCGTGACTTTGGCGAGATTCTGGCCGTCAGCATCGCAAACATAGAGCTCCTTCGCACCCGACCTGTTACCGATCAGCGCTATTCTGGTGGAAGCAAAGCCGGGACATCCCTTTGTCGCCGCAACAATCTCATCGGCAACAAGATGCGCAAGCCTGCGATACTCGCCGGTTGCCAGCGAGAATGACTTGTCCAGAAGAACCTTTCTGATCGGCATCTGGGCAACGCGGCAGTTGACCCGGAGCGTTGCTCCGCGTTCTTCGCATAGACCATCCACCGTAAACGCAGCCGGACCGGCAGGAGTCAGCACAAACCAGCCGGACCGGTCCAAGTCGGCCTTTAGAATCTTTCTGAATTCAATCGCGGTCCGGCTGTTTCCAGGAGAAAGACCTGAAAGATCCAGCGAAGATTTCTGGGCGCCGGTTTTTGTGATTTCAATCAGATCGGCACCCCGGGCCGATATCACGCAAACACAAAAAAACAGCAATATGCAGCGAACGACCCGTCTTGCGATAATTGTCACAGTGCAGGACCTTCCTTTTCAACATTGAACACCATCTCGATGTCCCCGTGGTTCCGGATAAACTCGGAAGGCAACCCGCCAACCGAACGAACAGATTGAACAGCCTGCATCACAGAGGCGTCCATGACTCCATTACCGGAGCTCTTCTTGAGGGCATGTCCGGTTACAGTTCCGTTTCCAACAAGCCTGATTGTGACGACAACCTTCGCATCGCCAACATCTGCGTAGCTCGGTTGATTCCAGGAGTCATAGAATGCCTGTTTGACCACGGCGAGATATGACGAATCGCCATCTGCCATACCCGACCCGGAACCGAAACCCATGCCCGCCACCGACAAGTGCGCCGGACCACGGCGCGACCCCGCTCCAGCCTGAAGTGCTCTCGCGATATCAGAAGCGGACACGGCTGCCGGTTTCCGGATCTGCTGCGCGGGTCGTTGGACCCGGTTGTTGTTTGTCACCTTGGGCGGCACTTTGACGTTGCGCGGCACCGTTCTCACCGCTGGTCTGTCGGGCGGCCTGGGAATCGATTGCACTGGATCCGGGATACTGTCCGGGACGGACAAATCCGCGACAGGGCGCGGCGGGGCTGTTCTCTGCGCCTCCGACTGAGAGGGTTGACCCTGCATCCCGCCGCCATCCGGCTTGCCAAAGATCAACTGCACCGGCAGAAGGACAGGAGCATGACGCCTCCAGCCCGGCAGCGTTGTAATCAGGACAAGGCACATCACAGTCACGACGTGTATCACGGTGACAACCGCAAGATTCTGTGCGAAATCTGTTTTCATGATGCGTAAACCTGTATAACGACCCTATTTCCGAAGACAAAGCGAGTCAAGCTCATAACAGTTGCCCCAAATCCTCGCCAAAGGACTTTCCGGCGATGTATTGGCACTTAATTGATGCCCTATCAACATGGCCACGACGGAGCGTGGCCCTCCAAAAGCAACATCGAGTAGTTCTTGATGATTCACAATGGAGGGCCACGCTCCGTCGTGGCCGTATCCATGGGATGTGAATGTAATGATCACACTCTGCCCAGAGGCTTACGCGAGGTTCAAGGAGTTGCCCTATACGCTTGATGACTTTTGATATTATGATATCATTGCGGACATGTACTCATCAGATGATGCGTGGAGGCTACGTCCATGAAACTGCGAACCGGCCTGCAGATAGGGGCTCTAGTCCCCATTATCATGGCAATGATGGCATGCATGAGCCTGATCATGCCCGCCAGGGTCTCGTCCGAAGTGGAGGACATGCTCAGCAAGATTGAAGGTCTTGCCACTGAAGTGTCAGAACTCGACGTCGCGGCTCACCACTGGCTCTCAAGTGGAAACAGCGACGCAGAGGCCATGTGGAGGAAGCGCCACGAGGCGGCAGGCCTTATTCTCTCCGAGATCCAACTCACCGAATTTCTTCCCCAACTCCAACTGGACTCCATGCGGGAGAGCTACGTCACCACCGGCGAGATTTTTGCTCAACTCATCAGATCGAGAACCGAAAAGCCGGAAGCAGAACGCGCAACACTCACGGCGAGGGAACAGATTCTTTCCGACACTCTGCTCGATCAGACCAAGAACATGCTTGTCGTCTGCTCGCAGATCGCGAGGTCCATAAATGGAAACGCCACGGCATTCCAGCGCGAGAGGAATCTTATCATCGCTGCCATCTTCGGTATTATCTCGCTGATCATGGCCATAGTTGTACTGGTAGCAGGCAGGCAGATCATGGAGCGTCTGGAAATCGTTCGCGCCGGCTTCGGAGTCAGTACGGAAGGAGACCTGGACCAAGCGAAAGCTGAAACCTCTCACGATGATGAAATCGAAGAGCTGCACCGCTCTTTCAACCGCATGAGCGGACAACTGAAAGATTCCCAGGAGATCCTCAAGAAAGAGGCGCTCGAACACCAGACAGCGGTCGAATCGCTGCGCAAAGCACATGTCATACTATCGGATGCGCTGATCAAATTGCAGCGAGCCCAAACCCAGGTGGTTGACGGCGCCCGACTTGACGCGCTGAAACAAATCGCTCACGGCATAGAGCACAGCTTCAATAACAACCTCACTCCAATCCTGGGGCTCAGTGATTTCCTTCTGACATACCCCGAAAGCCTTGAAGACAGGACCGCTCTGACCGATCACCTCAAGACCATAAACGGTGCCGTGAAGAAAGCTCAAGAGCAGGTGGATCGCCTGGTGGGATTCTTCCGGCCCGCCAAGGATATGCGAACCACTACCATGAATCTCAATGAACTCGTTCAGCAACACGTGCGAGCCACGCGCCATATCTGGCTTGAACAGCCGAGAGAGAAAGGGATCTCAATCCGTGTGGTCAGCGATTTCGGGGATATTCCGACGGTGGATGGAGACCAGACGGGGCTATGTGAAATCCTCACAAGTCTGATTACCAACTCCGTGGAAGCCATGCCGCACGGGGGAACGATAACAATTTCAACCCGAGCTGAGAACAATAAGGTGGTCTTGAAAGTCAGCGATGATGGCGAAGGCATGTCCGAGGAGGTCCGGAGCCGGTGCTTTGAGCCGTTCTTCTCCACAAAGGGTGAAGGCTCTGTTGGCATGGGGCTTACAGTGGTGTCAAAACTTGTCAGGCGTCATGGCGGCACTATTGATCTCCAAAGCACGCCGGGACACGGGACCACAGTTTCAATTTTTCTGCAGGCCAAGGCTGATGACGCCAAGACCCTATCTTCCGCGCTACCCGGTGGCAACCCGGAGCACAAGTTCAAAGTGCTCGTTGTGGATGACGCATCATGGGTGCGTAATCTTTGCAGCGCGGTCTTGAAGACCGCAGGCCACGACGTCGATACAGCTTCGGACGGGCCGGAGGGAGAGCAGAAAGCCCGTGCTTCCCACTTTGATCTGGTCATCCTCGACAAGGCCATGCCGTCAATGAGCGGCGAAGATCTCGCAAAACATATAAAGAAATTCTCGCCAGACACCAGGATAATCCTCCTGACTGGCTTCGGCGAAGTGCTTATCAAAGAGGGCATACTGCCCGACGGCGTAGATATGGTTTTGAGCAAACCCGTGTCGGTTGATGTACTTAGTGAAACAGTGGTCAAGCTCATGACCACAGTCAAAAAGCAGGAGAAGAAAGATGAAAGGGTTTAGGTCGGTCGCCTTGTTGGTTTCAGTGTGTCTAGCGGCGGTATCATCAACCTGGGGGGAGAAGCAAATGGAAGAATTGAAAGACGGACTGTATGCCAGGATTCAAACCAGCAAAGGCGAAATAGTCTGCGCGCTTGAATTTGAGAAAACACCTCTGACTGTAGCAAATTTTGTGGGTCTCGCTGAAGGCACAAAGGACAATAATAAGCCGAAAGGCACGCCGTTCTACAACGGCCTGAAGTTTCACCGCGTTATCCCTAATTTCATGATCCAGGGTGGATGTCCTCTCGGCACGGGAACCGGCGGACCCGGCTATCAGTTTCCGGACGAGTTTGATTCCTCGCTGAAACACACCGGACCAGGCATCCTATCCATGGCTAACGCGGGCCCTGGGACCAATGGCAGCCAGTTCTTCATCACACACGTGGCTACGCCATGGCTGGATGGCAAACACACCGTCTTCGGCCATGTATTGACCGGACAGGACGTTGTGAACCGCATCGCCGGGGGTGATGCACTTGTCAAAATCACAATCGTCAGGGTTGGCGAGAAAGCCAAGAAGTTCGCATCCGACGAAGCGGCATTTCAGAAGTATCTGGCCGCAAAGAAGGGCAAATAGGCCTAAGCAACTGGCTGAGTCACTGGGCCGGATGTCATCCTGGCGATGGCTTCCACAACATCTGGGAAGCCCTCCTGATTGAGAGCCGAGACGGGTATCGCTTCCGGGAAGAGACTCCGGAGACCGGCCCGCAGCTGCGCATCGCACCGGTCTATCTTGTTCAGCACCAGCAGCGACGGCACCTTTTCGGCCCCTATTTCCTTCAACCTAAAAAGAGCAGTTCAGTCGCGCTGCGCGCGACCGAACTGTTGTTTTGTTAGCAGTAAAGCTGCCCTGGCGGGTTAACTAGGAAGGTGCAGCAGTACCTGATTGCCACACATAACCGGTC
>Ga0247841_10001510_pt1 | contig 51893 bp, 46 predicted proteins | sample LaCruzMarch2015__2_FD_192410 | JGI IMG/M metagenome (GOLD analysis project Ga0247841, IMG submission 192410) | Freshwater microbial communities from meromictic Lake La Cruz, Castile-La Mancha, Spain - LaCruzMarch2015_18m | ecosystem: Environmental > Aquatic > Freshwater > Lake | place: Spain... | reverse complement strand
TAATAGTAGGCGCATAAAGTATAAAAACCTTTCGGCTAGAAGGACGAACTGGGATTATTTTTCAAAATAAGGGCTTTAAAATTGAGATCGATCGGTTAATGCGTCTACTTGATCCGGGAGGTTAGGTATTTATCTTCTTTGCCCAATGCAAAGCAGATACTATTAGTGTCATTACAGGGGTACGATTCATCCCAGGACTACAGGCTGGGGAAGAAGTCACGAAAAAATTATAATGACATGCTAGCCGAATGCTGCCAAAATATATATGCTCACTGAGATTACACAAGTGCTGCGAGGGAGATTATGACCTTAATCGTGCTCAACTTCAAGACCTATCGTGAATCGACCGGCTCGGAAGCGCTACGCCTGGCGGAGATCTGCGAGGACATTTCCCGGGATTATTCCGTGCAAATCGTAGTTGTGCCCCAGGTAGCCGATATCCAGACCATCTCAAAAGCCGTAAAGATACCAGTCTATGCTCAGCATGTAGACGGAGTTTTATATGGCGGCTTTACGGGCCATGTGACTGCTGCATCCTTGAAAGCTGCGGGAGCTGTCGGATCTCTCATCAACCACTCCGAGCGAAGGCTCAAGTTGGCTGATATTGAGGCCTCCATCTCCGCCTGCCGCCAGGTCGATCTAAAGACGATCGTTTGTACCAACAACGTGGCCACAACTCGTGCCTCGGCTGCACTGGAGCCGGACTATGTGGCTGTGGAGCCGCCCGAGTTGATCGGCAGCGGCATTCCTGTATCCAAGGCCAATCCACTGGTTATTTCACAGTCCGTTGATGCCGTCAAACGAATTGCTCCGAATGTAGGTGTGCTCTGCGGTGCGGGAATAACCCACGGCGAAGATCTGAGAAGCGCTCTAGAGCTGGGATCGGTGGGGGTCTTGCTCGCTTCCGGAATTATCAAGGCAAAAGACCAGCGCAAGGCTTTAGAAGACCTGGTGACGGGAGCCAGAGAATGATAACGGTGCACGTTCGTATCTCAGGTCGAGTGCAGGACGTTTTCTATCGTGCCTTTACTCAAGAGCGGGCCCGGGCTCTGGGGGTGAATGGCTTTGTGAGAAACATTCCCGGCGGTGGAGTGGAGGCTATGCTGGAGGGAGAGAGAAAGAGCGTAGGAGAATTGCTCAAAGCCATGAAGTCTGGACCCGCTGGAGCCATAATCCTGGGGATGGAGTTCTCCGAGTTGGAGAGCAAAGGGTACGAGGGTTTTGAAATAAAATAGGATGTGATCTCATGCTTACCGTCAACAGATACAAATGCTGCTACTGCGGTGCATGCGTCGGAGTCTGCCCGACATGTGCCCTGGAGCTGGTGGAGACCTGGCTCGAGGTCTCGGCGAAATGTAAGGAGTGCAGCCTGTGCACCAAGATATGTCCAGTGGGAGCCCTGGAGGTCAAGGCATGAAGTGCGACTTGATCGTGGTAGGAGGGGGGCCGGGCGGATCAATGGCCGCCAAGACGGCAGCTCTCGCCGGCCTCAAGGTTGTCATGCTGGAAAAACGCCAGGAGATCGGCGATCCGGTGCGCTGTGCGGAAGGCGTAAGCAAGAGGGCCTTATGCCGCATGATGAAGCCCGAGCCGGAATGGATATCTTCCGAGGTAAAGGGCGCTAGAATCTATGCACCGGACGGGACAAGCATAGTCATGTCCGAGGACAAGAGCGGCGACGAGGTGGGCTACGTCCTGGAGAGGAAGATCTTCGATCGAGGCCTGGCCATGCAGGCTGCCCAGGCGGGGGCCAAGATCTTTGTTAAGACCAGGGCTTTGGGTCTGCTAAAGAAGGACGGAGTCATTTCTGGAGTGTCCGCACTTCGTTTGGGCGAGCCATTGCAGATCGAAGCGCCCCTCATCATCGGTGCGGACGGAGTGGAATCCAAGGTGGGACGCTGGGCAGGTATCGATACCACCTTGAAGCTGCAAGATATCGAATCTTGCGCCCAGTTCCTGGTGCATGATGCATCGATTGATGAAGAATACACCGAGTTCTTTTTGGGAAACAGCATCGCTCCCTCAGGATATGCCTGGTCGTTTCCCAAGGGCGAGAAGCTGGCCAACATTGGCCTCGGAATTCAAGGGTCGCGGTCCAAGCCCGGCGAAGCTATGCGGCTGCTCTGCCAGTTCATGAAATCTCGCTTTCCCAATGGCAAAGTGGTGGAGATGGTCGTGGGAGGAGACCCCTGCTCCGGGCCCATTGACTCTGCAATTGCAGACGGCATGATGCTGGTGGGAGATGCGGCTCATCAGACCGATCCGCTCACAGGGGGAGGCATTCTCAATGCCATGCGGGCGGGAATCATTGCCGGAGAGGTGGCAGCAAAGGCGTTAGCCGCAGGCAATGTCCGCCGTACGGGACTGCAAGAGTACGAAGACCGTTGGCGAGACGATTTCGGTAAGATAATAGCCAAGAGCTTCCAGTTCAAAGAGTTCTTCGTCAAGCTTAATGATAACGACCTAAACCAGCTCATCGGATCTCTGGCCAAGGAGGACATCACCAAGATGGACTTGCCCGGCATGCTGCGCGTTCTCTTCCGGCTCAACCCGAAACTGCTCTGGGGGCTAAAAAGCATGATAATTTGATTTATCCCATAATACCCCGCAGCTCTGCTGCGGGGTATTACCCGGATAAATCAAATCATTTATTTTATCATTATGAGTGGAACCCCTAAAATCGTGTGATATTAATTTCGTCCTTCGCTTTGTCCTTGTTCCAGCACAGAGGAGCCATCCGCCCTCTTGGGCAGCCGATCCATATCGAAGACTACCACTATCTTCTCCTTATCCGCATCAATGGCTGCCACACCCATGTGAAAGATGTAGCGCATGCTCCTCGGTCCATCCGGAATGTGCAACCTGTGCTCCCGGCGCAGCAAAATGGCGCTGGCTGCCTGGAGAGAGGGACTGCTTTGCAGGAATAAAAGGCCGGGCAGGTTGAGGCGATGGTGGCTTGTGGTGGGATATTTCTCGCCAATCAATTCGTCCAGCTCTTCGCGACGAATCATCACCTCCAACTCGCCGCTCTTCACGACAATCCGGCTCTCGTCGGCATGCACCTGGTCAATGTGAGTGCGAAGCGCACAGAGCACATAGCTGTCCCCGCGTCCTTTGTTTTCCAGGGGAAGCAGCGCTTCCAGCTTCTTCATAAAGGGGCGGAGAAGTGGACTGGTCCCGGCAAAGAGGGCCCCGGGGAGATTTCTAGCCTCGGTTCGGGCCAGCTCATGGAGATCCTTCTCGCGGATCATTATGGATATCATGATGATACATTAGCCTGCGAGGAAATATATATTGCAGGCGACAATCGCGGCGAGCTATCTGTACCGTATAATAATTTTCTTTATAAATAATATTACAATCAAATACATAACTATTCTTTCCAAATTAATTATTTAATCTCATTCTGATATGGGCTCGGCTAAGGTCCGGCAAAATCGCCTGGGCGGTGCAACTCCATTAATGGGCATTTGGAAATTGCCAAAAATATAAAATCTCAACTCAATGCATTCTTACCTGGGTAGACACCTAAATGTAAATGCCATTTGCTTTTAAAGTTATTATCTAATGTATTAGTCTAATTAAGTAAAATTAAAGACATTCCCTTTCAAAACAAATTATTTATATCATTACGTATTTGTGACAAGAAAAATATGGTGCCGATTATGAAAGAGTCCACTGTAAAGATCCTGGATGACAAGGACATGGAATTTGTCGAAACGCTTCGATCCCTGAGCGTTCCGCGCAACGTTGCAACGCTCATAACCTTTCTGGCTAATGTGGATGAAGCTTCATCTCGCGAAATAGAGATGGGCTCCGACCTGCGGCAACCGGAAGTGAGCATTGCCATGCGTACCCTGCGTGAAAACAGCTGGATAGAAGAGAAAGAAATCAAGCGCGAAGGCAAAGGCAGACCAATGAAGGTCTACTCGTTAAAAGCGGGCATTGATGCGATCATAAAGCATTTCGAGGATGAGAAGCTGCACGAGTCTGCCCAGGCTATGGAGAGCATCCAGAGGCTAAAGCAACTCATAGCAACCTAGATAAAACCAGGAGGGAAGTTTGGCCTAACACTAACCGGAGGGGCGGGCAAGTACCTCCACCTCGATTTTTGCCGCAATATTGCGGCCGAGCGATATCTTCGAGCCGTTTACTTCAATTACCACCGGCCCGCCAAAGGGCTGAGAGGCAATTTTGCGGATGTTCCTTCCTTTCCTAATGCCCATGGACTCAAATCTCTTCTCCCAACTGGCATCACTAACTGTTATGACTTCCAGGGTCTGATTGCAGGGGGCCTTGGTAAGCTCTATGTGCACCATTTCTGATATATCCTCTCCGTCCTACTGTTTTCTAGCTCTTTGGATAATCTCACGCCGCAATAAGAATGCCATCAGATGCGCACGTTCACGCCCCTCTCTTTGAGATATGTCTTGACATTGCAAACACTCCACTCTCCGAAGTGAAAGATGCTCGCCGCCAGCGCAGCCGATGCATCGGTCTTCTTGAAGACCTCCAGCATGTGATCAGGGCTGGCGCAGCCTCCCGAGGCGATCACAGGCACTTTCACCCTTTTGGCCACGGCGTTTGTGAGAGGGATGTCGAAGCCGTCATAGGTCCCATCCCGGTCCATGCTGGTGAGAAGAATCTCTCCCGCACCCAGGGACACCGCTCTGCTTGCCCAGGCGATGGCGTCAATGCCTGTAAACTGCCTGCCCCCATAAAAGGAGCATTCAAACCAGCAGGGCCCTTGCTCAGTTTGCACAATGTGCCGGCCTTCTTCTAAAGTGTAGCGCCGCTTAGCATCGATGGCCAGTACTACTGCCTGATTTCCATATCGATCGGATATCTCGCTGATCAGCTCAGGGCGCTTTAGGGCAGAGGTGTTCAAAGTGATCTTGTCTGCCCCGGCATTGAAGACCTCTCTTGCCGGCTCCACACCATTTATGCCGCCGCCTACCGCCAGTGGCACAAAGACCGAGCGCGAGGTCTTTTTAATGACGCTGGTCATGGTCTCCCTTCGCTCGTGAGATGCTGTGATGTCTAAAAAGACGATCTCATCGGCACCATCCTCATAGTATTGGCCGGCCAGCTCCCACGGAACCCCTGCATACCTTATCTGCTGAAACTCGATGCCCTTGACAACTCGACCGCCCGGCACACCCATGTCGCAGTCCAAACAGGGAATGATTCTTCTCGCTAACATCGTATGGCCCTCACAAAGTTCTCCAGGATTCTCAGGCCCTTGGCGCCCGACTTCTCGGGGTGAAACTGAGTGGCAAAGAGATTATCCCGGGCTATTGCTGCTGTGACATCCACCCCATGCTCCGTCGTAGCAACGATTCGTGATTTGTCTTCAGGCTGCCCGTAATAAGAGTGCACAAAATAAAACATATCGCCGTCTTCAATCCCCTGCAGCATCTCTACCGGACGCTTGATAGAAAGGCTGTTCCAGCCCATTTGAGGTACCATAACCGATAAAGGCAGCTTTACCACTCTGCCCCTAATCCATCCCAATCCTCGGGCGGCAGGGCTTTCTTCGCTCTCCTCAAAGAGGACCTGTAGCCCTATGCAAATAGCAAAGATGGGGGTTCCACATTCTCGCGCACTATTAAGAGCACCCTCGAAGCGGCAGAGTCGATCCATGCATTGCCCAAAGGCCCCCACGCCCGGAACCACAATGCCCCCTACTCCGGCAAGTTCATCGGGCTCGCTTATAATCTTCGGTGAGCCACCCACGTAGTCCAGAGCATTATAGATGCTGAACAGGTTGCCCATCCCGTAATCCACTATGGCAATCGTCATCGTTTTTATCCTTCTTGCATTTGCACCAATTGATCCTATCGCATTTGGCACTGGTCGCCGGAAAAGCTTTTCCGTTCTGCGAAGCAGCATTGTTGGGCCAACCCTCATTTTGGCATGCAATTGAAATTAAGTAACTAAGTTTTATTATGAATTTTTACAAATTAGAATTGCAATGACAATACCATCCTCCAATGTGGTCTGAATATATATATTTTTTTCGAAAAATTTAATAATTGCAAAAGCTTAAATAGGCCACCATGGCATTTCCGGCCTCCTTCATAGTTTATAAAGTTAACCCATAATTTTTAAATAGCTAAGGATGGACAGAGGCTATCATCAGTAAAACATAAAGATTTGGGTAGATGCTAAACGGAGATGCTAAAAATGTCCAAACCGAATCCCTTTGAGATATCCCAGAAACAACTCGCCGATTGTGCAAAGATTCTGAACCTGGATGCCGGAGTGCATGAGTTTCTCAGGCACCCCAGGCGAGAGTTCCACGTATCTATCCCGGTACGCATGGACGACGGCAGCCTGAAGATCTTCCAGGGCTTTAGAGTTCAATATAACGATGCTCTGGGCCCCTGCAAAGGCGGCATTCGCTTCCATCCTGATGAGACCGTGGACACCGTGCGGGCTCTCTCTGCCTGGATGACCTGGAAGTGCTCTCTTCTCGGCCTGCCCCTGGGCGGCGGCAAAGGCGGAGTCATCTGCAACCCCAAGGAATTGTCCATGGGCGAGCAGGAGCGCCTCTGCCGTGGCTACGTCGATATGCTGTGGGAAAACATCGGCCCGGCGAAGGACGTGCCCGCACCTGATGTTTACACCACTCCTCAGATGATGGCCTGGATGATGGATCAGTACTCCAAACATGTCGGCTCAAACAGCTTTGGTATGATCACCGGCAAGCCTCTGGTCGTGGGCGGGTCCCTGGGCAGAGGCGATTCCACAGCACGAGGCGGCCTGTTCACCCTTCGAGAGGCAGCCAAAGAGTTCAACATCGACCTGGCCAAGTCCACTGTAGCCATTCAGGGATACGGCAATGCCGGCAGCTTTGCCCATTCTCTGGTCAAAGAGCTCTTCGGCAGCAAGGTCGTCGCCGTCAGCGACTCCAAGGGCGGCGCGTTCAATGCCGCCGGCATAGAAGCCGATGTGGCAGCCCGCGTCAAGGCGGAGACCTCCACGGTCGCCAATATCCCCGGCGCCAAGAAGATCAGCAATGAAGAGATCCTGGAGCTGGATGTAGACATTCTCATTGCAGCCGCATTAGAGAACGTTATAACCAAGGATAACGCCGGCAAGATCAAGGCCAAGGTCATCATTGAGCTGGCCAACGGCCCCACCACACCGGAAGCTGACGCCATCCTCTTCCAGAACAAGGTGCATGTCATTCCCGACTTCCTGGCCAATGCCGGCGGTGTGACCGTCTCTTACTTTGAGATGGTTCAGAACATCGCCCGCTACAACTGGACCCTCGATGAGGTCTACACACGGCTCGATGAGAGGATGACTGAGGCCTACCAGGCCGTCCTGGCCGCCTCCAAGCAGTACAAGGTAAACATGCGTCAGGCAGCCTACACCGTAGCTGTATCCCGGGTCGTCGAGGCCATGAAGATACGCGGCTGGGTTTAGATAGTAGTAATCCAGATTAGATCAAAACCACCAACAGCAGCAGAGGTGCTTTGCGCCCCTCCCCTCGGGCAAGAGCCCATTATAGGGACGCAGAGGCCTCATATTTTTATTATTAATAATCCCAATGCTCATGGCGAACCGGAAGGCGGTTTAGCGCATCCCGGTAGAATTGCCACTTGGGCACGAAGCTGTCCATCAGCGAGACGAAACGAGCATTGTGTGATGGTTCTAACAGGTGCACCATCTCGTGAACAAGGATGTATTCAAGGCACTCGTGCGGTTTCTTGGCGAGATCAGTATTGAGCCGGATATTTCTGGACTTGGGGGTGCAGCTTCCCCATTTGGTTTTCATCCTTTGCACGAATAACTGTTTCACCTTCACGCCTATTAGCGGTTCCCATTTGGCGAGCAATGGCGTCACGGCTTGCTTGAGCTGAGCACGATACCATTCTTCAACGATTTCCTGTCTTCTCTTCTCATCGGTTCCCGGTCGCACCAGCAGAAACATATTTTCGTGCGACAGCATCACTTCCGGCCGGGCGTCTTCCTCAATGACATCGAGCAGGTAGCGCTTACCCCACAGGTAGTGGCTTTCTCGGTCCAGATATTCACGTGGCGTTTCGCGCTCTTGGGCCAGGATCTTCTCTTGCTGCTGTCTGATCCAGCTCAGCTTGGAAATAGCAAAGACCCGGACGGTGTCCGGATTCATACGCGACGGCGCGGCAATTCGCACCCGTCCGTTGGGGGGGTGAACGCTCAAATGGACATTTTTTATGTCCTTGAACACTACATCTATCTTGATGTCACCAAGCTCGATCTGTGTGGACATCAATATTCCTTCTGAGCTTTGATGATAAGGAAGATGCGCTCCACCTCGGATTTGTCATTATCCAACAGCGGCAACAGCGCCGCTTTGATGATGTTCTCACGAGCTTGAATGCCACGCCAGCCGTCCGGGCGCACCTGTTTGATGGTCTCGTCGATCCGCTGCGCCTGGGCCAGCATAAAATCACCTTCCCCGGGCACAACAGATTGTTTGAGGTTGTGGTAGATGGCACGAAGAGCCGGGTTGTATTTTAGCGGTTCCGGAGTATCATCCTCATGCCCCGCCTCCACCTTATTTGCGATTTCTGCGATGCTTTTCAGGTATTCCTCGTACTCGATAGCTTTTGCCTTACGCGCGGCGATGATCTCGTCCAGCAGCGCCGACATCTTTTCATAGAATGCCGGGTCGCGGAGGTGCTCCTTGATGATCTTGCTGCGAACGTTGTTCTCGATGGTCTCGGCGATGGCGCCCTTATTATTTTTCAGGGCGCTTAGCTTCGCGGCAATGGCGTCGGCGATACCGGTCTTTACGATTAAATCCAGCAGCCCCACGTTGTCGAAGGGAGAGATGATTCTCGGATCGTCGGCATCGATATAGGTGTCGATGAGGTGACGCATATCAGCCTCGTAGGGTTTGAGGTCCAGGATTTCCCCGCTGGCCATGCGGATGATATCGCGGATCTTCAGGTAGTGTTCGATCTGATACTTGATGCGATTGATATCGAAGCTGCTGTATCCCGCCGCTTCCAGTTCATCGCCGATGTTGGCATAAGAGCGCACCAGCGAGACGGTTGCTTTGTAGAGAGCGGCACGTAGCATTTCCCGCTCCTGCAAATCCGTGGGAATTTCGGTGTTGCCGCAGAAGTAGTGAATATGCTCCAGATCGCCTTTGGGCGGCTCCACAGGTTCGCAAAGCAGGGCAAGCGCTTCCAGAGCATTGTCAAGGCGCTCGCGGCCCATCTTCAATCTGTCTTTTAGCAGCACCTGCGGATCTGCGCCGCCCGCGCTGTTATCGAGCTCAGAGGTGTAGACTGCGATGGCGTTCTCCAATTTTCGGAACAGGTCTTTGTAATCGACGATATAGCCAAAGTCCTTGTCCTCTCCGTCCAGGCGGTTGGTGCGACAAATAGCCTGGAAGAGGCCGTGATCCTGCATGGACTTGTCAATGTACAGGTATGTGCAAGGCGGAGCGTCAAAACCGAGGAGCAGCTTATCCACCACGATGAGCAGCTTCATGTTTGCCGGCTCTTTGATGAACAGCGCTTTGGCCCGCTCCTCGTAGGTCTCAGACTTGGTCATGCCAGGCTCGGCTATTACGTCTTTGAGCAGCTTCGTGTAAGTGTTAAAGATAAACTGTTTGTCGGTCTCGGTGTTGGCGCCGGTTTCTTCCTTGGTCAAGTCCTGGGCCTGCGGATTGTAGGAGGTCACCAATGCGCACTTTCCTTTGAACGGCGTCTTATCGAACAAGGTGTAATACTTGCATGCATCATGAATGCTGGAAGTGACGAGAAGGGCGTTGCCGCGCTCGCTGGACAGGCGCGGTTTCACGCTGAAATCATGGATTATGTCGTTCACGATCCGATCCATCCTTGAGCGTGAGCTGAGCACCTGCTTCATTGTGCCCCATTGCGCCTTCAGTTCCTCCTTCTGCCAGGCGTTTAACCCTCTGGTCTTGGCCTCGAACCAGGCATCGATCTTTTCCTGGGAGCTGAGATGCTGGTCGATGTCCCTTGCCTCATAGACCAGGTCAAGCACCACCCCGTCTTCCACCGCCTCGTCGAATTTGTAGGTGTGGATGTAGCCGCCGAAGACCTCCAGGGTGGTCTTCTTGTCCTTCTTCAGGAGCGGCGTGCCTGTGAAGCCGATAAAAACCGCGTTTGGCATCATCGCTTTCATCACCCGATGCAGCTTGCCGCTTTGAGTGCGGTGGCACTCGTCCACGAAGACGAAGACCTCGCCCACGGTCTGGCTTGGCTGGGCTTTCAGTTCTCTGATGAAAGCCTCGAAGTCGTCCACATTCTTGCGGCCGAACTTGTGCACCAGCGAGCACAAAAGGCGCGGCTTGGCCTGGCCCAGCTGGGTCATCAGGTTGCGGCCGCTGCTGGTGCGATAAATGTCCTCGCCAGCCTGTGTAAAGACACCATTTATCTGCTTGTCCAGCTCGTCACGATCTGTGATGATGGCCACGCGGGCGTTGGGGTTGTTCTCCAGTATCCACTTGGCAAGCAGCACCATTATGATGCTCTTGCCGCTGCCTTGGGTATGCCAGATGATGCCGCTCCTGCGCTCGCATACGTGCGCCTGGGCTGCCTTTATGCCAAAATACTGGTGCACGCGCGGCAGCTTCTTCTTGCCGCCGTCGAAGAGAACGAAGTCGTGCATCAGTTCGACCAATCGGTCCTTGTTGCACATCTTCAAGAGATATTTGTCCAGCTTGTAGCGTCTATCGTCCTCTTCGTCCTCTTTCCACCTGAGGAAATACTTCTCCTCGGTAAGAATTGTGCCGTATTTCAGCCCTTCGGTGTTGTTGCCTGCGAATACGAACTGCACCGTGCTGAAAAACCACTCGTTGAACTCTGGCTGCTGATTGGAAAGGGTCTGGCGGATGCCGTCGCCGATGGAAACAGAACTGCGTTTCAGCTCCAGCACGCCTACAGCTATGCCGTTGACGTAGAGCACGATGTCGGGCCGACGCTCCTGGTTGCCTTTTAGGGTTACCTCTTCGGCGATGGCGAAGTCGTTTTTGGCCGGCTCTTTCCAGTTGATGAGGTGTACGGTTTCCGTGACCTTTCCTGCCTCGATCTTTGCCGGGACGCCGTAGCGCAGTAGATTGTAAACGGCCTGATTGTTGCCGTAGAGATTGCGGCTGTGTTTGTCCGCCTCGGTGCAGAGTTTGTAGAGCGCCACGCTGATCTGCTCACGAGAATAGCCATTTCGGGCAAGGTAGTCCGTCAGCAGACCTTCCTCGATGTTGCTGTTGCCGTCCCGGTCTGTCCAGTCGCCGAGATAGCGATAGCCCAGCTCATGGCGGAAGAGGGCAATGACCCGGTTTTGCGTAACTCGTTCCGGTTTGTCGATGGTGCTCATTTTGATTTCCCTCTCTGCAAAGATGTCTGAATAGCCCCGCCTTTGGCGGTGAGACGGTATTTCTGAAGGCGACTGTTGGGTTTGTCGGGAACTGTCATTTCAATCACCCCTACCTCAAGCGCCGGTATCAGGTAAAGACGGCGGAAGTTTTCATCGCTTTTGAGCTGAAGCGCTTCGCGTAGCTCCCGGCGACTCATCGCTTCCCGGCAGACCAGCAGCAACCGGTTGACTTCACCTGTGACTTCACCTGTGACTTCACCTGTGACTTCACCTGTGACTTCACCTGTGACGATGGTGATCTTCCCCTGATGCTCTGGCAAAAAGTGGAAAATCATCCACAAACCCGTCTGTTCATACTTTACCTCCGGCTCAGGTGTACCCGCCTCTTTGCAGGCCTCGATGATCCGTTCGATGCCACGGCCCCAGGCTTCTATCATCCCTGCCCGGAAGAACACATTGGCGATATCCGGGTTGAAGGGTATGGAGGCATGTTTGCCCAGCAGTTTTTCCACAGTCCAATCGAGGGGCAGTTCACCTGGATTCCAGATCATCAGCTTATCCGGATAGACGCTGATCTGAATGGGGGTACCATGGGTGTAATCTTTGTGAACCACGGCATTGAGAACCGCTTCACGTAGGGCAGGCATGGGCAGCGGCCAGGTCTCAATGCGTTGCAGCCCGTCGTAAGTAATCCAGGCTTTCAGGTACTTGGCTTTCAGTATCTCGATGGTGCGGCTCACCTGCGAAATCAATGTGCCCGCCACTTCGTCCTGATAACGCAAATCGACGTTGCTTTCAAAATAGCCAATTTTCACATACGACCCGGTGAAGAATCGCGTCGGCTCCGGATGAAACAACAGGGCGGCGGCATGGGTCAGATAACGGCCTTCCACCAGGTGCAGTTTCTCAAGCAAAGTCTGATCCGACTCGTCCAGCACGCTGTCCGGCAAGCGCTGGCTTTTTTGGGCCAGGCGGCGGAAAGTTTTCAGGGCATCAGCGTCCAGATCGGCCAGCGTCACCCCCGGCAGCGGATTGCCGTCCCAGGTCCGCCCGTGTTTACGCAGCAGAAATCGATCCAGCGCCGCACCTTTCAGAAATTGATTGGTGCTGCCGCTGCGGTAGTAATACTGGCCCTTGTAGCTGATCGGGTTGGGGTACGGCGCCACCACCAGTTCCAGATATGCCCTGCCTGCATCATCCCGAAGATTCACATCCACCAGGATGCCCAGGACATCACGTATCTTGTTGGGCAGGTCTGCCAACAGCTTCTCTGCGTCTTTCAGGCCGACCGCCTCGCCCCGGTCACTACGCCCTATTACCAGCACGCCGCCCTCGGCATTGGCAAAGCCGCAAATCCACTTCAAGTATTCGTCCCGCCAGGTCTCTTTCCACTCGATGTGCTGGTGCTCTTTCATGCGAGCCTGATCCTCCCGGTGAGCAGTTCCTGCATCATGCCCTGTTTGAGGGCGCGGGTTTTTTCGCGGCGGATTTCCAGAGCGGCGATCTGGCGCAAATGAGACCAGCTCAATTCTGCACACAGCGTGTGCAAAATCTTCTCGTCAGGAAATACCTCTGCAATGCGCAGACAATGCCGCAGTTGTCGCTCGCTCCATCCATTACCATATTCAACGGTTAGATTTGCCGACAGCACCGAAAAAATTTGTTGCCCATAAGCAGCACGCTCGCCCTTGATCACCTCAAACTGAATCCGCCGCCCTATCTGCCAATACAGTCGCGTTAGCTCAGCATTCACCGCCGTCGCCGTTCGCTGGCGTGCTCTCTCGATCAGTTCGCGGATGTCGGCAATCAGCGCGTTATCATTAGAGGGTAAGGTGTTCATACCAATCGAATCCTCCCGGTGAGCAGTCCCTGCATCATGCCCTGCTTGAGGGCGCGGGTTTTTTCGCGGCGGGCTTCCAGGGCGGTGATCTCGGCGTCCATGTCGGAGAGGATGGCGGCAATTGCTTGTTGCTCAGGAACTGGCGGGAGAACTATCTCAAGCTTTTCGAACTTTTTCCTTTGTATTCCTTTTGCAGTAGTTCCTGTAGCATTTTCAGCCAATACCTTCTGAAAACTTTGGAACGTCATAAAATAAAATATAAATCGATTACAAGCATCTGCATTGTTGATCTGAAGAAGGATGGTTCGCTGTGAAAGGATGTATTTTTTATCGTTAGGAATCTGCGCAATGTTTCCGAGTGGAGCCTCCATTGTAACGACTATGTCGTCTTTCTTAGAACGCCCATTGGTCATCCATCGCTTGTATAGTGCCTCCGATCCAAAATAAGTCTCTTCTCTAAAATCAATGTATCCCATTTTGACATTGTTAGCTGAAAGCGCAGGAATTTCTCCCTCACCCCATACCATTCCTAACTTACGTGGAGTCCTTCCACGGTAGTCAATAATGTTCTCAACAAGGTCGTATATTGACAAGCCCCTCCAGCTATTTGGTGGCGTTTTTTTGGCCTCAGTGCAAATCTCATCATCTCCAAATCCCGGCAGCCTCTTCTTCCCCGTAAGCAGTTCCTGCATGGCAGCCTGCTTGATGTCGCGCTTCTTGGCGATGAGCCGGTCCAGCGCGGCGATGAGGGCGTCTACATCGCTGAGGGCGGCGGCGATGGCTTCTTGTTCGGCTTTGGTGGGAGGTAGAGGAACCAAGATCTCATGCAAGTCATTTCGATTGACGCCTGGAACGCCACTTTTTCCGCTATGAGGCTTAAAATCGATTGTACGAATCAAATAGAAAGCAAAGAGAGGAATGTTGAAGAAAAAATTCCGAACATAAAGCGTTGTATTCAATGGCCAGAAATCGCCTGGAACCCAGAAAACCTCTCCGATCGTTCCATAGCGCCCTGTAACTACCCCTGGTCCTTTGACCTTCGCCTCGCAATGGAAATCCTCAATTCCGGACGATGTCACGATTGGAAATGATCCTGGCCTTCTGAGTCGGCTCGGAAGATCGTAACCACGTTGAAGGGTAACCACATTACCGAGGTTTTTCACTTCCCAGTCCTCCGGAATCACCCCCACCTCGGTCTGCTTGTAGCCCGGCTTCACGTCCATGAGAAACCCATCCTTTCCAGGTGACAGTTCACTTTCGTCTCCAGCTCGGCCACTTGGCCGACCATCAACGGCAGCGGGATCTCGTAGCGTTCGGCCAGCTCTTTGACACGCTGGGTGAGCTGCTGGCTCACGCGGTCCATCTCGCCGTGGATGGCGGCATCGAGCACGGCAAGCCATTTGTCGTCCACCACCAGCACCTTGATCTCGTCCTCGCTGAGCTTGGGATAGAGGGCATAGGCTTTGCCGTCCAGTTTTGCCTCGGCGTCCTTGAGCCTCATCTTGAGGTCGGCTTCATCCCCGGCGAGCTTTAGCCAGTCATTGAGCACGGCGGCTTCGTCCCTTGCCTCCCTGTCGCCCTTGATCTCCTTCAGCCGGGCGGTGACGTTGCCCTTGTTGACTTTATCCAATTCGGAGAAAGCGCCCTCCTCGCCTCCGTGTTCCTCTTCCAGCTCGGCCATGCGGACGGTGACGCTATCCAGCTCTGTGGCGAGCTGGTCTATGGCCGCCTGCTCCTGGGCAAAGTAGCGGGCGACGAGGAGGCCCTTGGGCACCAGGTCGCAGGCCCAGCCCCTGTCCTTTTCCTTGCCCTTCTTGTCTTTCTCGATGATACGAGAGGTCTCGGCCTTCCAGCCGTCGGCGGCGATCAGGTAACAGTCGTCCTGCATGCTCTTCTCCCAGTAGTCCATCAGGTGCTGATAAACATCGTATTTATCGATGAGCGGCATATCTGCGTAGTGGGTGAGCAGATCGTTGGACAATGCAAAGATCATTTCTTTGGGGAGAAAGCCAGGCTGAAGAGCTTTGAGCGTGGCAGAGCTGCGTGCTCTCCACTCGCAAAAGTGAGCATTCATTCCGACGGTGAAGGCCACAAACTCCGGGTGCCCGAAGATGGCGGGCTTGATGGCTTCCTTTTCCACGGCCAGAGCGAAATAGCCGGGCCGTATTTCCTGGAAGAGGGCCGCCTTCAGATTCGGGCAGACTGCCCAATAATTGGAAAGCGCCTGCACATCCCGCATGGGAATGCCGCCCCGCAAATGGCCTTCGATGTCCTGGATGTCTTCCGCCTGCTGGCTATCGATGTAGCGGGGCAGATTGAGGTTGAACTCATTCTTCTCAATCTCCTCCCGAGAAACCAGGCGAGAGTAGCCGGGAATATCGAGCCTTTTGGTGAAGGTATCCACGATCTTGTGAATGTCCTGGGCACGCAGGCGGTTCTTGGGGCCTTCCTTCATGAATCCATGGCTGGCATCGATCATGAAAATGCCCTTGCGGGCGATGGCGCCCTGCTTGTCGATGACCATGATGCAGGCGGGAATGCCGGTGCCGTAGAAGATGTTGGCAGGCAGGCCGATGATGCCCTCGATGTAGCCCTTGCGAACGAGGTTGCGCCGAATCTCGCCCTCAGCATTGCCCCGGAAAAGAACGCCGTGCGGCAGAATGCACTCGCCCTTGCCGGTACTCTTGAGCGAGCGGACAATTTGCAGCAGATAGGCATAGTCCCCTTGCTTGGCAGGCGGCACCCCGAAAGACTGGAAGCGCTCAAAGGGATCGTTTAGCGGATTGAGGCCCGTGCTCCAGCGCTTATCTGAAAACGGCGGATTGGCGACGACGTAATCGAAGGTCTTCAGGGCCTCGCCGTCCTTGAACTTGGGGTCGGCCAGGGTATTGCCCTGCACAATGAGCGCCGTCGGATTGTTGTGCAGAATCATGTTCATTCGAGCCAGAGCGCTGGTGGCAGCGTCCTTTTCCTGCCCGTAGAGTGTGACCGGCGTCCGGGCTTCGTCTGCGACTTTCAGCAGCAGCGACCCGGAGCCGCAGGTGGGATCATAAACGGTGGTGTCCGCACCAGTCCGGGCTTCGTGGATGCCCAGGATCTGCGCTATCACCCGGCTCACCTCGGCAGGGGTGTAGAACTGCCCCTTGCTCTTGCCGCTCTCGGTGGCGAAGTGGCGCATGAGATATTCATAGGCATCGCCGAGGATGTCGTCGTTGTCGGCGCGGTTTTTCGAGAAGTCCAGCGCCGGATTTTCGAAGATGGCGATAAGGTCGCTGAGCCGCTCTACCATCTCCTTGCCGCTGCCCAGCTTTGCAGCATCGTTAAAATCCGGGAAGTCGGAAAGCTTGTTGGCACCCGCCAGCGGGGCGATGATCTTCTTATTGATCTGGTCGCCGATGTCCGATTTACCCTTGAGGGCGACCATGTCCTTGAAGCTCGCTCCCTGGGGAATGGTGATAGGCGCGTAGGGCACGCCGGCGTACTTGTCGCTGACATATTTGATAAACAGCAGTACTAGAACATAGTCCTTGTACTGGCTGGCGTCCATGCCGCCGCGCAGTGCGTCGCAGGACTGCCACAGGGAAGAGTAGAGTTCGGATTTCTTGAGAGCCATGGTAAGCGACCTTTGATCGATTTTTTTGGAATGAAAGCGCCCGTTCAAGCATCGGGTGGAGTGGACGGCACCCCTGATAGTAGACAAATAGTTGAGCAACCGTATTTAAAGCAACCTGATGATAATAGTTCAGAACATCAGCCGCCTACTGCTAGACCATCGATGAGGTCTACAAGCTGCTCGATGAGAGGATGACTGAGGTCGATCTGGCCGTCCTTGCCGCCTTCAAGACCAGGAGTGTATTCTGCCACGTGGCTAGGGCGGCTCATTAATCGGAAAGATCTAAATATCAATAACGAATATTAATTATTGACAATTGTGCCAATTGGTAGATCTGAATTCTTCATAAATCTTCATAAATATCGTGGACGTAACTGCAGAGTAGAAATAGGGTGGTTCGGATGGCAGACCAAAGTGAAGATATCAACGGAAGTGCCGAAAAATCTTCGAGCTTTATGCAGGCCGAATATGAGCATCATTTATCTGAGTTTCGTCGCAATGAAGAACTTGGCGAGAGTAGAGTCAATTTATTCCTGGCAATCATAACCGCAGTCCTTGGCGGCGGAGCATTTTTATTCATAGAGGCCATGTCGGATGCGAAAGGCCACAAATTTCTGGCAAATGAAATTTATTTAATTATAGCCTGTGCATTCGTGGTTACTCTTCTGTTTGGCTACGTAACTTTGTTGAGGCTTGTTCATCGGAATTTAGCCAGCTCTGAAGAACTTAGGGCATCCCATCGCATTAAGAGATATTTTACAGACCGAGATCAACCGATATGGAAATACTTATATTACAAGCCATATGATAATATACCCAAGCGTGAAGTGAAATGGAAGAATGGAGGTATTTTTGGCAGAGGAGGGTTTGTTGAGACCGTTATGCTGATTAACGCTATTCTGGTCGCAATTTTGGCTGTGATCGTTATCCAACTAGTCGCTAACTTGGATTATCTCAAATCAGTTCCGAATTGGATCGGCTGGCACATCGCCTTGATTTGCGTTATCATATTTCCCTATGTTGCATGGAAATGGCAATCGAACTTGGTTAATGATAAATATAAAGAGGTGGAAATTGTTTCCCAATATCCCAAACATGCCGGACGTAAACGAAAGCAAAAGAGAATTAATTGAAGTGGAATCTGTTCTGATTATTTGCTCGGATAATCCACGGGAAATAGTGGATCAAATCGCCAATCTTCCATCCATAGGCAATTTTTGGCTTCCTCTAAAGGCAAAGCAGAAAATTCACGATCTCTATTTCGATACATCGGATAGAGCCCTCCGGGCCAAGAGGATGGCTTTGAGATTAAGGGAGATCGAGGTTGATGGAAGAAATAAGAAGTGCCTTCTCACGTTTAAAGGACCATCTATTTCAATTTCTGGTAGCAGCGGAATGGAACGCATCGAGATAGAACACGAATGGTCAAAAGACACCTTTGATCATGTCTGGTGTAAGCTTCAGGACCAAGGCATCGAGCCGATGGGGCACCACCAACAGGCAAATTATCATCCGATTCCTGTAATCACATTAGAGATGAATGGATTAAAAATCATTCAAGATCGCAGGACTGCCAGAACAGTAAAAAACGTTGTTCTCAAAAATGATGATCCTTTGTCCGTGATCGCTGAGCTGGCAATTGATGAAGGAGAATATCTTATCGGCGGGCAAAATATTCGATATAACGAAATCGAAATAGAAGCAAAGAAAACCGATTGCACAGCTATACTGGATGAATTGGTGGATAAATTGCAGGAAAAATTTGTAAATCAAGTTTATAAGTGGAAATACAGCAAGCTGGCTATGGGACTTGCCATTGAAAAAATGGCGGATGAAAAAGGCTTTAGTGATTTAATCGATAGTAATGGTAATCTAATCCCGAAAGCGTTTAAAGTGATCAAGAAATATCTTGAAGATGATTCATGGACCTAGCTGCGGTCCATGAATCTATCGCAGTATTTTCTGGAAATGACTGCGGCGCAGCAAGCGGATTTGCTCTATTTCTCGCTCCACTTCCCATCCGTCTTCAGCCACCCGTCCATGTCCGCCGCCGCGGTCTTGCCCTCGCCCATGGCGCTGATCACCGTGGCTCCGCCGCTGGTGATGTCTCCCCCGGCCCAGACCCCTTGCATGGTGGTGCGGCCCCGCTCATCTATCACGAGCGTGCCCCATTTGGTGGTCTTGAGTTCCGGCGTGCTGGAGGCGATGAGGGGATTAGGCACTGTGCCCACCGCAATGACCACCGTATCCACATTGACGATATGCTCCGAGCCCTTCTTCACCCTCGGGCTTCTCCTGCCCGAGGCATCGGGCTCGCCCAGCTCCATTTCTACGACCTCCATGGCCCTGACCATGCCCCGTTCGTCGCCCAAAAACCGGGTGGGATTGGTGAGGAAGTCGAAGATCACGTCTTCTTCCATGGCGTTCTCCACCTCTTCTAAACGGGCCGGCATCTCCTCGCGAGAGCGGCGATAGACAACGTGCACCTCATCTGCGCCCAGGCGCATGGCGGAGCGGGCTGCATCCATGGCCACGTTTCCGCCGCCCACCACTGCTACCTTCTTGCCCTTTTTGATGGGCGTATCGTATTCCGGGAACTTGTAGGCCTTCATCAGGTTGACTCGGGTCAGGTATTCGTTGGCAGAGTAAACGCCGCTCAGGTTCTCGCCGGGAACATTGAGGAAGCGGGGTGCGCCTGCGCCTATCCCCAGGAATACGCCGTCATAATCCCCTTTGAGCAGCCCCTCTACCTGCACCTGTCTGCCCACGACTGAGTCCAGCTCCAGCTCGGCGCCCAATGATTGGACATATTCGATCTCCGCCCGGACGATGCCTTTAGGCAGGCGAAACTCGGGAATGCCGTAGACCAGGACGCCTCCGCCATCATGCAGTGCCTCGAAGATGGTTACTTTGTGCCCGAACTTGGCCATGTCTGCGGCCACCGTCAGCCCGGCCGGGCCACAGCCCACCACGGCGACCTTCTTTCCCGTGGATGCCGCGATCTCGCACTTGGGCCTCTCTGCCTGGCATAGCTCCCAATCGGCCACATAGCGCTCCAGGCGACCAATGGCCACGGGCGCTCCCTTCTTGGCCAGGACGCATTTGCACTCGCACTGCACCTCCTGGGGACAGACCCGGCCGCATATTCCGGGCAGGCTGTTCTTTCTCTTGAGGGACCGCGCCGCTTTTGGCATGTCTCCATCACGCAGGGCACAAATGAAGCTGGGGATCTCCACGCCTACCGGACAGCCTTCAATGCACTTGGGCTTCTTGCATTGAAGACATCTGCTCGCTTCTTCTGCCGCCTGCTCTGCACTGTAGCCCAGGGCAACCTCCTGGAAGTTGCTTTTCCTCTTCTCGGGAGATTGCTTGGGCATCTCCACCCGGTTTAAATTAATCTTGCTTGCCATCTTTTCCACACCGCACTTCTGAAGGCTTGATATCTTCTGGCTGATCATCCTTGTGCTATTTAAAAAAGATTTTCCTTTCAGAGCAACCTTCTAATACAATTAATCCTCTACGTTTCCCGGCGCGGTTGGGAACATGATTGAAATTAGACTGACCATCGACGATCGAGAGGTAGTGGTCCCAGAGGGAGCCACAGTTCTCGATGCAGCCCGCAAAGCGGGATCTTATGTACCAGCACTCTGCGACTACCCGGACCTCAAGCCCATCGGCTCCTGCAAGCTGTGCATCGTTTCCGTAAAAGGCCTGGATTACTATCCCACTGCTTGCGATACCCCGGCGGAAGAGGGGATGGTGGTAGAGACCCGGTCAGAAGAGCTGCAGGAGATGAGAAGAAACACTTTGGAGATGCTCTTGGCGCTCACCAATCATCCCACCAGCTGCCTCTTCTGCGAAAGGAAAAATGAATGCAGCGACCTGCGCGAATGCATGCGCAAATTCCCGGTGACTGTGGGCTGCAAGTACTGCCCCAAGAATGAAGAGTGCGAGTTGCAGGAAGCGGTGCAGTTCGTGGGACTGGAGAATATAAGATATGAGATCTCTTTTAAGAATAGACCAATTTTAAGAGAGCCCTTCTTTGATCGCAATTACAACTTATGCATCCTATGCGGCCGCTGCGTGCGAACCTGTCAGGAGGTGCGCGGGGTGGGTGTGCTGTCCAGCAATCCCGATTTTCATCGCACGCACTGGATCGGCCCCGAGTCGCTGCAGGACGCGGACTGCAAGTTCTGCGGCGCATGTGTGGATGCCTGCCCCACTGGCGCTCTCTACGCCCGGGCTGATAAATGGATGCGTCCAGATAAGACGGTGGCCACCATCTGCCCCTACTGTGGCGTGGGCTGTCGATTAGACCTTAGAGTCAAAGAAGACAGAATTATCTCTATTCATCCAAACAGAGAAAGCCCGGTAAATCGGGGGCAGGCATGCGTTAAAGGCCGTTTTGGCCTGGAAGAGATTGTCCATCATCCCGACCGTTTGACTACCCCCCTAATAAGACGTAACGGCAGACTTGAGGAGGCCAGCTGGGAAGAAGCACTCGACCTGGTCGCCAAGAGGTTCACCGAGATCAAAAATAAATACGGTCCGAATTCACTGGGAGCATTTTCCTCTTCCAGGTGCACCAATGAAGAGAACTACCTTGTGCAGAAACTTGCCCGGGCCGCCTTCGGCACCAACAATGTGGACAACTGTGCACGAGTCTGCCATGCCCCTTCGGTAACGGGGCTGGCGGCATGCTTTGGCAGCGGAGCCGCCACCAATTCCTTTGACCAGATTGAAGACGCCGATGTCCTGTTCGTTATCGGTTCCAATACTACCGAGGCTCATCCCATCGTAAGTCTGAAGATGATCAAGGCTGCTTCCAAGGGCGCAAAGATCATCGTGGCCGACCCCCGCAAGATCGAGTTGGTCGGCCTGGCAACAGTATGGCTCAACCTGAAGCCGGGAACAAATATTGCCCTGCTCAATGGAATGATGAATGTCATACTCCGGGAAGGGCTGGAAGACTGTGACTTTATTGCCGGGCGTACTGAGGGCTTCGAGAAAATGCAAAAGGTGGTTATGGAATATCCGCCTGATCGCTCTGCCAAGATAACCGGAGTCTCTGAGGAAGATATCATAAAAGCCGCTCGGCTCTATGCCAAAGCGGAAAAAGCAATGATTATCTATAGCCTGGGAATGACCGAGCATATAACTGGAACCGCCAATGTAATGTCCCTGGGAAACCTGGCTATGCTCACGGGTAATGTGGGACGCCAGTCGACCGGGGTAATGCCACTGCGTGGGCAAAATAACGTGCAGGGGGCCTGTGATATGGGGGCTCTTCCCAATGTTTACGTTGGTTATCAACCGGTAGCGGACCCGAAGATACAGTCCAAATTCGAAGAAGCCTGGAAGGTCAAATTGTCTGCAACTCCGGGTTATACCTCCACCCAAATATTAGAGGGTGTTACAGAAAGTGGAATTCGGGGGCTTTATATCCTGGGGGAAGACCCCGCCCAGACCGACCCAGATACCAACCGGGTCAGGGCTTCACTTCAAGCCCTGGACTTCCTTGTTGTCCAGGAGATTTTCCCTACTGAGACTACCAAATATGCTGACGTTATCCTGCCTGCGGCCAGCTTTGCGGAGTGTGACGGGACCTTTACCAATGGTGAGCGACGCATCCAACGGGTGCGTAAAGCGATACCTGCAATTTGTGGCCAGGAGAACTGGGAAACAATCTGCCGGATAGCCCAAAAGATGGGCTATCCCATGAACTATAGTCACCCTTCGGAGATTATGGATGAAATCGCCACTCTGGCACCGATGTTTGCCGGAGTGAGCTTCACACGGCTGGGCAGCGGGGGTCTGCAGTGGCCCTGTCCGTCTATGCTGCATCCGGGCACAGAGACGCTTCATGTGGGGTGTTTCAGTTGTGGCCTCGGAAAATTTAACGCCGTGGAACACAAATATCCTGCCGAGCAGACTGATTCTGATTATCCTTTGATTCTTACCACCGGCAGGAGAAGAGAGCATTACAACTGTGGCTCCATGACCCGGCGCTCCAGTGGAATCATGTATGTATGGCCGGAGGAGACTATAGAAATAAGCCCTGCTGATGCAAGAGAGCTTGGGGTTGAAGACGGAGAGACGGTTCTAGTCAGGTCCAGACGCGGGGAAGTTAGAACAAAGACAAGAGTTACCGATAAGTCATCGCGCGGCGTAGCCTTTATGTCCTTCCACTACCAGGATGTTCTTACTAACCTTCTTACCAACGCTGCTCTTGATCCCCAGGCAAAGACGCCGGAGTATAAGGCATGCGCCATAAAGATAGAGAAGATCACTTCATGAAAGACCAGATGTCTGAAGCCAGAGCAACCTACTAATACAATTGATCACCACCAATGCCCGGCGCGGTTGGGAACATGTTGGAAATTAAACTGACAATCGATGATCGAGTGGTTGTGGTTCCCGAGGGAGCTACCGTTCTCGATGCGGCTCGCAAGGCCGGCTCTTATGTGCCGGCGCTTTGCGACCATCCGGACCTCAAGCCTATCGGCTCCTGCAAGCTGTGCATCGTTTCCGTAAAGGGCCTGGATTACTATCCTACCGCCTGCAATACCCCGGCGGAAGAAGGGATGGTGGTGCATACCAGGACAGAGGAGCTGCAGGAGATGAGAAGAAGTACCCTGGAGATGCTCTTGGCCCTCACCAATCATCCCACCAGCTGCCTCTTTTGCGAAAGGAGAAACGAATGTAGCGACCTGCGCGAGTGCATGAGAAAGTTCCCGGTCACCGTGGGCTGCAAGTACTGCCCCAAGAACGGGGAATGCGAGCTGCAACATGCAGTGCAGTTCGCGGGTTTGGAAAAGGTCAGATATCAGATCGCTTTTAAGAATATGCCCATTTTAAGAGAGCCCTTCTTTGACCGCAATTACAATCTCTGCATCCTGTGCGGTCGCTGCCTGCGTGCCTGCCAGGAGGTGCGCGGCGAAGGCATCCTCACCAGCAATCCCGATTTTCACCGCTTGCACTGGATAGGCCCCGAATCCCTGCAGGACTCGGACTGCAAGTTCTGCGGCACATGTGTCGATATCTGCCCCACCGGCGCCCTCTTCGCCCGCTCTGAGAAATGGCAGAGGGCGGAGAGGAGCACAGACACGGTTTGCCCCTACTGCGGCGTAGGCTGCCGGATAGAGGTAGGCGTACTGGACAACCGGATAGTGAGGGTGAGAGGCAAGCGGGACTGCCTGCCCAACAACGGCCAGCTCTGCGTCAAGGGCCGCTTTGGTCTCGGCTTCGTGGAGAGTCCGGAGCGGCTCACTGTGCCCCTCATCAGGAAAAACGGCAAACTGGTGCCGGCAACCTGGGAAGAGGCCCTGGATCTGGTGGCGGGAAAATTGAATGGCTACAAGGGCGATTGCTTTGCCTTCCTCTCCTCGGCCAAGTGCAGCAACGAGGAGAACTATCTGGCCCAGAAGTTTGCCCGGCTGGTTATGCAGACCAATAACGTAGATCACTGTGCAAGGCTCTGCCATGCCTCGACCGTCTCCGCCCTGGCCCTGGCTTTCGGCAGCGGAGCCATGACCAACTCCATTGCTGAGTTAGCAGACGCCGGATGCATCTTCATCATCGGTTCGAACACCAGCGAGCAGCATCCCGTCATCGCCCTCAAGATCAAAGAGGCGAAAAGGAAGGGGGCCAGGATCATCGTGGCCAATCCCCGCTGGATCGACCTGTGCAAGATCGCCGACGTCTGGCTGCGCCAGACCCCGGGAACTGATGTGCCGCTCGTTCTGGAGATGTGCCGAGTAATCCTGGAAGAGAAGCTGATGGATGAGAGCTTCATCTCGGAGCGGACGGAGGGCTTCCCGGAGTTCAAAGCCTCTCTCTTGAAGTTGTCCCCATCTGACGCGGCACGCATTACTGGTGTCAAGTCCGAGCTGATCCGAGATGCTGCCCGGCTCTATGCCAGGGGCAATTGTTCCTCCATAATCTATGCCATGGGCATCACTCAGCACTCTCATGGCGTGGACAACATCTTCACCCTGGCCAATCTGGCCATGATGACCGGCAACCTTGGAAAGCCCTCCTCGGGCATCAATCCCCTGCGCGGCCAGAACAATGTACAGGGCTCCTGCGATATGGGTGCCTTGCCCAATCTCCTGCCCGCCTACCAGGCGGTGACCAATCCAGATCTGCGAAAGAAGTTCGAGCTGGCCTGGGGAGCGGCTTTGCCGGAAAAGCCCGGCCAAACGTTGGTCGAGTTAATGAATGCCGCCCAAGAGGGGAAGATTCGGGCCATGTACATCATGGGAGAAAATCCAATCGTCAGCGATCCGGACTGTAGCCACGTGGTAGAAGCCTTGAAGGCCCTGGAGTTTCTGGTGGTGCAGGACATCTTCCTCTCCGAAACGGCGGCATTGGCAGACGTGGTCCTGCCGGCAACCACCAGCCTGGAGAAGGATGGAACCTTTACCAATACGGAGCGCCGGGTACAGAGGATCAGGAAGACGCTGCAGCCCGCTGGCGAGTCCATGCCCGACTGGATGATCATTGACGCTCTGGCGGCCCGCATGGGCTGGAGGGACCAGTTTAACTATGATCATCCCTCCCAGATCATGTCTGAGGTAGCCAAGCTTGCTCCCAGCTACGGGGGCATAAGCTATGAGCGGCTGGATGGCGACGGCTTGCAGTGGCCCTGCCCTAACCTGGAGCATCCCGGAACCGGGTACCTGCATAAAGGCCAGTTCACGAGGGGCCTTGGCAAGTTCAATGTGGTCGATTACCGGCCTTCCATGGAGCTGCCTGATCTGGAGTATCCCTTCATTCTTACCACAGGCAGAGTTCTCTGTCAGTATCACACCGGAACCATGACGAGGAAAGTGGGCGATCTCAACCTTTTGCGGGGTGAGGAGCTGGTGGAGATGAATCCAGAAGACGCCCTCACTTTGGGTATTGTTGACGGCGAGCTGATCGAGGTAACCTCCCGCCGGGGAGCCGTCAGGGCTAAAGCCAGAACCACGGAAAAGTCGCCTGTGGGCGTAGTCTTTATGACCTTCCATTTCTCTGAGACGCCCACCAACGTTCTCACCAATCCTGCCCTGGACCCCGTGGCCAAGATCCCGGAGCTAAAGGTCTGTGCCGTGAAGCTGAACAAGATTAGAGGAGGCTAGAGATGTACGAGATCATAACCAAGGAGACCGTAGCTCCCAATATCATTTACATGAAGTTCAAAGCTCCCAAGATTGCCCTGACGGCGAAGCCGGGTCAGTTTGCCATCATTAGGGTGGACGAGAAAGGAGAGAGGATCCCCATGGGCCTGGCCGGCTGGGACGAAATCGAGGGTACCGTGGACATTGTCTTCTACGTTCTGGGCACCAGCACCGCCAAGCTGTCCGCCATGAAAGAAGGCGAATGCGTTACCAACATCGCCGGACCCCTGGGTGCGCCAACGGAGATTGAGAACTTCGGCAGAGTTATCTGCGCCTGCGGATGCTTTGGCGCCGGACCTACTCTGCCCCTCATAAAGGCCCTCAAGGAGAAGGGCAACTACGTGATCACCGTCGTGGAAGGACGCGGTCCGGACTTCATCTTCTGGGTGGATAAGCTCAAGGAACACAGCGACGAGGTTCATGTCGTTACGGGTTGCGGCAAGACTGCCTGGGCCAATGACTTCATCGAGCAGGAGCTGGCGTCGGGAAAGAAGATAGACAGGATCTTTGCCCACGGCTGTCCCTTCATGATGAAGGTCTCTTCAGACGCCTCCCGGGCCGCAGGCGTGGAGACGGTGGTCAGCCTCACACCCCTCATGGTGGATGGCACAGGCATGTGCGGCGCCTGCCGGGTGGAAATAGATGGCAAGACCAAGTTTGCCTGCGTGGACGGCCCGGATTTCAGAGGACACGCCGTCAACTGGGACGGACTGGTCTTGAGGCTGCGCCAGCTTATTCCGGAAGAGGATAAATCATTCAACATCTGGGAGAGAGACAACTGGCATAAATTGATGGACAGCAAGCCCAAGAAGAGCTTCAATCCGGCAAAGAGAAATCTTGTCGCCCAACATGAGGGCCATGAAGGTCACGGAGTGTGTGGTTTTGAGGGAGACTGATTCCTCAGGGGCTTCACTCATCAATTCCAGATTTTTTTAATCATAATTTTTAATTTTTTAGAAAATTTCAATTGTCGGCTGCAACTGGCTTTGCACCTAATGTGCCTATTTTGGGCGACTTTGGGTGCAGACACCAGACATTAGGTGCAGCCTGAAAAGAGTTATAAATCACTTCAGCAATTCACCAATCCATGCCCTCGCCAAATTTGCGAAACAAGAGTTAAAGGGTAGGAATGCATTATGTACACTAGAGATGATGCCTGATGAAACGCCAAAATGATCGCAAGGCCTCTGGTTGGTTTGTTTTGCTGACTCTAGTAGCATACGGCATCTACGCATTCATATTATCCTTGATTGGAGGCACAATTGTCTGGGTTTGCATTGGGCTAGGACTGTCTTATGAGGCTGGTATTATCGTAGTACTGGCCTTCTTTATGCTAGAGTTGGTGTTGTTCTTCTCAGCAACACGCTCTCCCGCCGTTAAGGCAACAAACGCGCTCCTGCGCCCAATCATTGTAATTGCAGGACGCATCGTTAGCACCTGGCCTTGTGCTCTATCAAGGAGCGTTGAACGAGATATCACAAGGCAACTTATCAGGAGTACGTCCAAACTCTTGGACCCACTCTGATATTTTTTAGTCCTCGTTTATCTTGGTGAAAGCAATTCCTGAGCTTGAGCAGACCATGGGCAGACCGCGCCTATCGATCCATGAGATACTCTTTTGCGCGATCCAAAAGGTCTATTCTCAGCTCTCTAGCCGCCGCGCCTTTGGCCTCTTGCAGAATGCAACTGAAAGGGGGCAAATCGACCATGCGCTTCATTTCAATTCACCATCTAAGCACTTCAATGATCCAGATGTGACACCCATCTTGCATGAGCTGGTTGCGCTATCCTCCTTGCACGTTGCTGGATTGGAGAATGATTTCTCGGTGGATTCTACTGGATTTCGCACAACCACATTTAACGCCTACAACGGCCCAGGTGAATGAACTACTGGCGAAAATTGTTGCCTACAATCTAACGGTAGTCAATCACGAAATGTACGAGAATGGAATCAACCCTGACTTCTTACACCTGAAGTCCAACCCAAAAGCAGACTGAAATCAAAGGATGATAATAAACGGATAACACTAATTTAGAGAGCAAGCCGAATGGTGAACGCCTATTAAATCCATTCTGCACCTAAAGTCTAATGTCTGTACCCAAAGTCGGTTCAAAAGGGCACTTTAGGGTGCAAAGCCGCTGCAACCGCAAGCTTTTTACATCACATGTAGGCAAGCAGTGGCCACCTTACGAGCGATCCGCAAAGCGTTGGCATTGACCGATGGTGCCATGGAAAAACAATTTGGACATTCTTGGCCAATCTGTTAGTCGCCCGTCGTGGAGGGAGAATATGGCATTCAAAGTTCCCGCTGATATCGCCAAGGCAGCCATCGCTGCCGGATGCACGAAATGCAACATAACCTGGCAAAAGCTCCTGGTGCTAGGCTTTTTAGCCGGAGCCTACATCGCCTTTGGAGCCCTTTTAAGCGAGATTGTGGCCGGGGGCCTCTCCAACGGCACCATCACCGATCCGGATGGCGGCATCTGGAAGATTGCTCTGCCTGCTGGCATAGTCAAGTTCGCCGCCGGAGCAGTGTTTCCTGTGGGCCTGATGTTGGTGGTAATCGCGGGCTCGGAGCTGTTCACGGGAAACTGCATGTTTGCGCCCCTCAGCCTGCTCAATGGTGAGGCCACCGTCAAGGGATTGATAAAAAATTGGTCGCTGGTCTATGTGGGCAATTTTCTGGGATCCATCTTCGTGGCCTTTTTCCTGGCATACCTTTGCGGATTTTTCGATAATATGCCCTGGGCGGGATGGGCGGCAACTGTAGCCAACACCAAGTGCGGCCTGGACTTCGAAACTGCCTTCCTTCGCGGCGTGGGCTGCAACTGGCTGGTCTGCCTGGCCGTCTGGCTGGCCATAAGCTCGGAAGATGTGGTCGGCAAGATCTTTGCCTGTTGGTTCCCAATCATGGCATTCGTGGCTATCGGCTTTGAGCATAGCGTAGCCAATATGTTCTTCATCCCTCTGGGCATCTTTGCCGCCAACAATCCGGCCATAGCCGCCAAGCTGGCCACGGCCAATGTGGCCACGGCAAACCTGGCCGGAAGCAATGGATGGTATAACTTCTTCATCACCAACCTCATCCCCGTCACCCTCGGCAACATTGTGGGAGCTGCCCTCTTCGTGGCGGCACTCTACTGGTATGTCTACCTCAGAGGACCGCTGTGTGTACTCAAACCCGAGAAGATCGCCAAGAAGTAAGTCTCCACCATGAATTAGGAAGTGAGGAGCCAGGCTCCTTGCTCCTTATCATTTCTGTCACGTATAATTTACGTTTTCCTGAGAAGCTTCGCTACATCTTCCATGGAATTTTTCTCTCGCAAAGCGGTCAGGGCAGGAGGCGATTCCTGGAACAGTTCCAGTGCATTGAAGAATCTGTCCAGCACATCTCCGCTGTATGTGGGTACGAGGAAGATGTGGGTATGCGGTATTCTCCTGCCCCGGGCATACATGCAGACGAAGTCGGGCTGCAAAGCCTTCATCATCTTTTCAGCCACAATCTTTGCCACCCGAAAGAGGCTGGCATTCTCCTCCTCGGAGAGCTCATGCCACCAGGGCACGTGCCTCTTGGGAATGACCAGGCAGTGCCCTTTTGAGAAGGGGTTGATATCGAGTATGGCTAAAGAGAGTTCGTCCTCATAGATCTTGCAGCAAGATGCCTTCTCTTCGATAATATCGCAGAATATACAGCCGTTCTTCGTTCCTTCGACCATAATGCCCATCCTTAGGACTAATTAAGCTATCATTAATGATTAATCCTTTTTGCTCTGATCGAGGGCCAATTTTTGATGTATTGCGGCCCAGTTGTTCTCGCAGATGATCCACCAGCCCAGTGTATCTTTGGCCAGAAGGCGCGCTGCCGGGCAGAAGGCATCAACGGCCAGGTTGTAGGGCATCTCTGGCAGGGGCGGATGAAGTGGGTATTTGGTGCAGGTAAGGGGCCTGATCTCATAGATGGAGCAGCCTAAGTATGGGCCATAAAACGGACAGGGTTGCTTCAGCACCCAGGCTTGCAGAGCCTTTTCGTACCGGCAGAGGGATTTTAGTCTCTTCTTTCCCACGCGCCCCGCAATCCTTTCAAAATCTTCTTTCTCAAGATATAGGCCAGCTCCGGGTGTATAGCAGCACCGGCCGCATTGCTGGCATTGGAAACGCTCCCAAAAGAGCCCCACTCCCGCGTCGGAGCCTTCCCGCTCGTCACGGGCGGGCAGGGGCAGAGAGATGTCGAAGGGGACCTTCTCTCCCTGGTCTATCTTGACAATCTGCTCCTCCTTTTTTAAAACGGACCAGTGAGGCCGAAGGCGCAGAAGCTCAACATGACGGCCCTGCCGCTTGTCTTCGACGCAAGTGGAATTGCAAAGCTGGTGGCAGAGACGGCGCACACGAGTGATGTTGTTGCTACTGCTACTCATATCATCTTCTCCCGCTAATCTTCTTCAATAATAACTCTGGCTCTTTAAGCCTGTTCACTTTCGCCCCGCGCGGCTCCACCTTATTATCCACTACGATCCTTTGTTGTTTGAGTAATAATTTCGCGTTAGGTGATATAGATGTCTAAGAACCCAGAATTTGCAAAATACGGCTCCGACATTGCCCGCCATCAAGATGCCATTCGCTCTGCCAATGAGGATCTGATCAAGCTCTCCCAGAGGTTTGGACGCATGATGCCCAAGCTCTCCAAGCTGGACTCCGCGGCTATTCTCTCCTGGTTTGGCCTTTACAATAAGGTCAAGGATAAAGCTAAAAAGGCAGATGATGAACTGGCTGACCTTACCAACAACGAGCAAGCTGCCGCTAATCCCGTTCTGCAATTGCAGATCAATTACTACTACACCCAAAGACAGCGGCTTTACTTTAAAGTGGAGGTCATGGATGACATCATCAGCGGCATGATGGAGGACCTCTTGGAGAACGGCAGCTTCGAGGAGGCGCAAAAGCAGGAGATGCGCACCGCACTCGATGCAACCATGGAAAAGAGTATGCAACAATCCATGGCGGCACCGGTTTCTGCCTGAGCGAACCCGGGCCGGGCATTTGCCCCCTGATTTAGGAAGACTAACAAATCACCGGCAAGTCTCATAAGCAAAGATCACGATCCTACTATTATGTTAAAGGTAGGAGAATACAGCGAGAATGAAGCAAAGATCATCGCAGGCTATTTGAAAGATGCTGGGTTCAAAGTAGATGTCAAGGGCCTGGTCGTGGCTAAGATGGATGTCACAGCTTCCTTGCAGGGCAAGCTTAGCGAGATGAAAGAGCGCGATGAGTTCTCTCTAAAATATGAGCGCTTCCTGGCTGCCATCAAAGCAGTTGTAGAAAAGGCATCCACCCAAGATGACTTCCGAGATCTTTTCATGGGTGAGCTGGACCCCAACTGGAGAGAGATAAGGGACAGTTTCCGCCTGCAAATAGATTCGTCTGATGATGTGGATGAAAAGACCCCAGAAGAGGTCGGCAGAACCATGGCTGAATTTGTTTTGGCATTGAGTTTTGCAGAGGATGTCCTGAATCTTAACAAAATACCTCTAGCAATCTCGATAGGCAACAGGCTTGATGATCCGATCATCAGCATTCCTGTTAGAAGCAATGATTTAGATCTCGATGATCCCTTGCAAAGGGAGAGAGTGGATGTTGATATGGAAAAGGTTTATGAGATCACCATAGATGAAGCCTCTGCCCCCTTTTATCATGATATTGATGATGTGTTTCGGCATGAATACCAGCAAGAATTCATGAAGATAATGGCTCTGGCAAAGGTGATAAAATATCTGGTAGAACAACCGGCAAAGGGAAAGATGGACATTGAGGAATTTGCGGAAAGGTGCATTGTCGATGTCGGAGACAGGAATGTCTTGAGCATCGATGCCAGCCTGGTTGCGGAAGAGATTGCTCGATCCCTGGAGAAGAAGGGGATATTAAAGATGAAGGGCAATACGATAAAGTGGAAAGCCTGAATCAAGTACATCCAAAAATTTTCTCTTTTTCTGGAGTGATCGCATCGCCGGCATCATTGTAGCTCTGGGGCGAGATCATATTGCAGTAGCCCACCCACCAGTCCATTACCCGGATTTGCGATGGCTTTCCCAAGAAGCAGCCTGTGAAGCGGAAGTATCCCGGCACGCCCCCTAAATTTATGCCGTCGCCATTGCCCGTGGTGTCCACAATGTGGTACTTTGTGTCGCCAGGCAGATGCACCAGATTGTAGGCATGGCCGGGATGATTTCCCACCAGGGGCAGCTCATAGCCCGTGCTGGAGGTGCTGAAGACCTCGCTCTTGTTATAGCCGGCCTTTCGCAGCATTGTGGTCAGCGCCGCCGCATAATCGATGCATACGCCCGTCTCTAGAATGTTGACTGTGGCGTGGGTGGGAAACATGCCCATCACGGCACTGTTCTCGCTCATGTTCGTGTCTGAGCGCCAGGCTGATACGCCCCACTCCTCGGGCCGGCAGGAGAGGTTGGCAACGTTTTCGTTGAAGCCTTCCTTAAAGGTGCAGGTTCCGGCCAGGCTCGAACTGCACATGCGAGTGCACTCCGGGTAGCCGGAGCAGCAGGCCTTGAAGAGCGCATAGCCCTGCATATAGCGGGCCTCTGGTCCGAAGGAGTTAATGATGTACAGGCCCCGGCACCTTTTTCGGTCCCCTGTCGAGTTTTTGCAGGCATTGATGGCCTCTTCCACAATCCAGTCCAGGTCGGGATGGCAGACCTCCATCTGCTGACACTGCTCCGGTGCATCAGGCCAGATGTCCTGACAGGGGGTGTCCAGTGGATAGTATTTCGGCCTGGGATTGACTTTGCCGCAAATCCAGGGCTTTGCGATGCCGATTTCCACGAAGGTAGAGGCTACGCTGCTGGCGTTGCTGATAGTAAGGGTGATATTATGCCATCCCAAGCTTAGGTTCTTCATCTGGAAAGATTCGTTCCTGCCGATGATGCCATCCAGGCTTGACCGCCAAAGGTAGTGCAAAGGCTTTTGGCCGCATGGCGCTGCCAAAAAGAGCACCGCCTCCCCGCGCGGGAAGGTACGCACATCCCCGGGGGAGAGAATTTTCGCCCTGAGATTGTCATCCAGCCCGTTATCCGGATTCTCTTCCTGGTTGCTTCTATTCAAAGAAGTCGAATCTTGCTGATTACAACCGCAGTCCTTCAGCTCTGCCTTTCCTGGCTTACTCGGCTCAAATTTGGCAGCCGTGCTGACCTGTCCGGGACCGGCCTGATTGGGAAGGTAAGCAAGAGCGCCTATGATCAGGACAATTAATGCCAGACTCCCCAGAGCATAGACAAAGTAGCCCCACTTCCGTCCGCCTTTCCCGGAGAGCAGAGGCAGGCGACTGAAATCTCCCGAAAAAGAGAGAGCCAGGCCGCTGAAGAGAAAGAGGGGGCCGGATATTGACCAGGTCTTCCAGCCGTAGGGAAGCAAAGTTATGGCCGCCTGGGTGAGGGGAAAGCCGAATAGGCCGGCAAAGAGGAGAAGATTGCGGGCCGCATCCTTCTGACGGCGCACAGCCATCCCGGTTACGGCAACTATTATTATAATAATAGCACAGGCCGTCCACTCCCGAAAAAACGCCAAGGCCGTAAAGATGGAGAGGGAGAACAGGCCGCCTAAAAGGAGCAACGCAAGCGTCGCTTTGCGGCTGGGCCAGGCAAGAGCAGCGGCCAAAATGCCGCAAAGCCCCAGCAGAATGATGAGAAAGGCACCCGCCGCTTGGGAGAAGGCATAGTCCAGCTCTCCCGGCCGGCCCAATGAGGGCAATGCGAAGAGAAGAAAGATGCAGCCGATAGCGACTGCAACCATGCCTGCGATAAACCCCGCCAGCGCCGATATCTTCCCAGTCATGTTATTCTTTTTCGCAGCGAGCATCGGGCACTTCTGGCGCGGCCTGGGAAGTTAAAATCATGGGCGATAGCCAATCGAATCTAGCACGAATCATCTCGAGTGACTTTGATTGTTGCTACTATTTTTCCGTCATAAATAGTGCCAATTCCGGACCAATTTCCAGTTCGATGAGCGGATCCGAGATAATTTCGGAACTTATTCCCGGTCTCATGACTTGCCTCGACAATATGAATCTTAAAAGCAATTCCGGCGTCAGCCCCCTGAGTACTATTCCCAACGAATGCTGTAGATTCCCACTTATTTCCAGAAATGAAGGCAGGCCCATTATCTGGATGATAGTTGCCTATATTTACCTCTTTAATTACCCATAATTCCGTACCATTTGGCAAATCTTCTACAGTTCCATGAAGAGGGACGACATGATGCACTCGGCTACCATTAATAGGACTATCAATAGTGACTTTAGGATTCCCCATAATTATATTCTGAACCGTTTTATCTAAAGTCTTCAAGTTCTCACCAATCGCCAGGAACTTATTTTTTGCTTCGGAGACAGATGTGCTGACCTGCACTACATCGCGTTTGATTAGCTCCTGATCCTGCTTAAATTTTTTTATATTTATTCGTAGTGTCCAATAAGCAATTGCTACCATAACAATGTTAATTCCGAGAGATACTATAACCACAACATCTGATCGTACAGAGTCCATATTATCCACCACCAACCAAATAAGTGAAATTGCGGCGGAGCACCCGCACAGCTAGCTGCAGGGTATCTCTTTTAAAATCAATCGTCTCAGCAATTCCAGTCTCAGGATGCGATCCTAAATGAAACTCCACATTCTGCCCTCATGACTTCATCATGCTACCACCCAACTCCTTCCCCTTGCTCTGCCCATTGGGCTTGGTGATGAAGTAGGTATAGCCCTTCAGCGTCCGGTTGAGCTGTGCTTCGATCCGCTCCAGCTCTTTCTTAGGGATGCACAAATGCTTGTCCACGCAGCGGTCCATGATCTCCCAGATGTAGTCCTTGGTCTCGTAATTGAAGAAGTCCAGCAGCTTGAGGCAGGTGTCGCCCTCCACCTTCTGGCAGATGTACCAGTCGTCGCTGTCAGCCATGACATGCACCTCATGAGCGCATCCCAGTAGGTTGTGAAAGTCGCCCAGGGTGTCCTGGTAGGCACCCAGCAAGAATATGCCCAGATAGTAGTCCTCGTTCTCCCGGAGGGTGTGCATATCCAGGTACTCCAGGCCCTCGCTGTCCCCGGCATAGCGCTTGATCTCCCCGTCCGAGTCACAGGTGATGTCTACAATCCTCCCTCTCTCGCAGGGCATCTCGTTCAAGCGATGCAGGGGAATGGTGGGAAAGATCTGCTCCACGCCCCACATATCCGGCACGGACTGAAAGAGAGAGAAGTTGCCGATGTACTTCTGGCTGACCAGCTTCTTCAGCTCCTGAAACTCATCTGACTCATCCTCGGCCTGCTTGGCCAGGAATGCCGCCTTCTTGCAGACCATTCCGAAGAGAGTCTCGCCTTTGGCTCGCTCCTCAAGGCCGATATTGCCCAGGTTGAAGGAGTCATAAAGCTCGTCCCGATACTGCAAGGCGTCGTGATAGTGCTCCTTGTAGTTGTCGATGTTGATCTCCTTGAAAGCGCTGCACAGATCGTCGATCTGAATGGGATCCTCCTCTTTGGGGGTGCGAAGGAGCGAGTCCTTGACATGCTTTCGACCGATGATCTTGAAGATGAGCAGGCTGTGGTAGGCAGCGATGGCCCTCCCGCTCTCCGAGACGATGGTGGGGCAGGGGACATCTTCGTCATCACAGATCTTTTGCACGGTGTAGACCACATCATTGGCATACTCGCGCAGAGTATAGTTGGCGCTGGAGGGAGTGGCCGTGTTGGAGCCGTTGTAATCCACAGAAAGGCCGCCACCCACGTTCAGGTACTCGATATTGGCCATCTTGCGCGCCTTGGCGTAGATACGAGCCGCCTCGTTCATGGCATTTTTGATGGTCCGGATATCTGTGATCTGCGAGCCGATGTGAAAGTGAATCATCTTCAGGCTGTCTATGATACCCTTTTCCCGCAGTATCTTCATCAGCTCCAAGGCCTCGCTGGTGGACAGGCCGAACTTGGCCGACTCGCCGCCCGATTCCACCCAGCGACCGGAGCCACGGGCAAAGAGCTTGACTCTCATGCCCACCCGGGGAGTGACGCCCATCTGCTCGGCATACTTCAGAATATCAAAAATCTCCTCGAAGAGATCGACTACTATTACTATATTATTTACATTATGGATGCTCAGAGCCAGACGCAGATAGTCCTCGTCCTTGTAGCCGTTGCAGATGAGGAGCGCCTCTTTGGGCAGGCCCAGGGATAGCGCTGCCAGTAGCTCCGCTTTCGTTCCCACCTCCAGGCCGATCCCGTGCCGGGCTCCGTATTTGATGATGTACTCGATTACCTCTTTTCTCTGATTGACCTTCATGGGGAAGATAGGCTGATAGGTGCCTTTGTAGGAGAATTCGGCGATAGAGCCTAAAAATGCGCCTGTGATCTCATTGATCCGATCCTCCAGGATCTGAGGGAAGCGGAGGAGCACGGGAAACTCCAGGTCGCTGGATTTTTCGATCTCCTTGATGAGGTCCATAACATCCACGAACCTCGCCCGGTCTTTTTTGGGAAATATAATAATATTACCTTTATCATTAACTGAAAAATAGCCATTGCCCCAATTCTCTATCCCGTAGTGCTCCAAAGAATCTTCAGCTTTCCACATGTCACCTCGCCTTCTCCATAAAACCAAATCGCATCAAACTTTTCTAGAGTGCCCTTTTTGATATATAAAGCTTCATGCCGATGGGGCTTTGCATCTAGAGTAAATCGTCGGTGCTAAACGCTTTTCGGGATTCTCGGCCAATTCTTCTCTCCATGAATTGATGCTTAACTCATTATCCTTTGTAGTCCCCGCCCACCAGCTCGCGAATGCGCTGTGCGATCTTGGGCCCCACCAGTTCTACCTCTTGCAACTGCAGAGACGAAGCGGTCATGATCTTCTCGACGGATCCAAAGTGCTTGAGCAGGTTCTTAGCTACCGTTGGCCCCACGCTGGAAATGGCCGATATCAAGTACTCTTGCTGCTCTTTAAGCGTCCTGGCGGTCTTGTGGCCATGCAACTTAGGCTCGCGCCCCTCTCGCATCTCTCGATGGGCCAGTTGGGCAATAACCGCGATTGTTTCATTCCGGTCTTCCGTGGGAATGATGGGCACGCCATAGTCCACAGCCACCGAAATCATTGCTCCGCGAATAGATCCGGCATTCATCTGCGTGGTGTAAAGATCCCTGCCCTCTAAAATCAAAACCGGCCGCTCGTAAGTCCTAGCCAAATCCGCAATCTGCCGGAATAAGTTTCTCTTTGGATCGATGATAGAAGATACAAAATCATGTGCCGTTTTGCGTTCGACGGCCACCTGATCACTGACCACATAGTCTCCCACCTCCAGATTCTTGACGGTGACTTCGAGGCCCAGAGACTCCAGAAGCTTTGCCATCTCCCTCTCCCTTGAGTCCACAAAAATTTTTGCGGAAATTTTGCCGGGATCTTCCACTTCCGTTTGCTCTTTTTGCACTTCACTTTCATCCATCTTTGCGGGATGGGCCGGATCCTCTGTTATCTGCAGTTGCCGGGGCAAAAACTCCTTCTGCATAGATTCCAGAGGTTGACCGCTCATATCCCGTATCTGCCGGTTCATGTTCTTTTCTTTGCGCTCCGAGATCCAGTGATAGGCCTCATCGCGCGTACCTTTGGCCATTAATACTACTACTCTGCCAGCTCTTGCCCTGCCGGTCCTGCCTTTGCGCTGAATGCTGCGAATCTCGGAGGGCACCGGCTCATAAAAGAGAACCAGATCCGTGGCAGGGATATCGATTCCTTCCTCGCCTACCGAGGTGGCAATGAGGACATTGTAGTCGCCGGCCCGAAATTTCTGCAGGATCTCAGCTTGCTTTTTTTGGCTGAGGCCTTGATCATTATCGCGGCTGGACTGCCCCACGAATCGCACGGCCAAAATGGCGGGATCATCTTTCAGGAAGGAGAGAAGAGATGTGGCTGTATCCCGATAGTTGGTAAAGACCATGATGCGAGACTCTGGCTTCGCAGCAATCTGCTCAAGTAGTATTCTCTTTACGGCGGCAGGCTTAGGATGCTCCACCTCCAGGCTATGCAGGGCATCTACAACCCGCAAGAATCCGGGGTCCTGCATTATGCGGCGGGAAGCTTTGGAACCGCTACGCGAGAGGGCTTCACCTTCTAGCCTCTGAAAATATCTGGCCAGTGCATCCGGTCCCTGCGTCTCGGCCAGCTCAACGGCATGATGCAATTTGAGAATCTCGGCCATGAGAGAAATGGCCGCAAATGTAGATTTATTTGCATGCGTCTTGGCCGAGGACATGAGGGTAGCCTGCAACCCTAGAAGCTCTTTCTTGGAGGACTTGGATTCGATTCTGACCGGACTGATGCCTAAAAGGTTCAGATCATCGATTCTGCGGCTGAGGAGCTCCTCGATGGCGGATCGAATAAGCAGAAGCTCTTTGGGAACGGTAAGCTTCACCCACTCTATCTCCCGCTCGTGAACAAATGGGGCGACATCAGGATCATTTTCCGTGCGGGTCTGGATCTTCTCAATGGATAGGTTGGTGCATATCTCGGCGATCTTCTCGCTCTGGCTGCCCGGGCTGGCGGTAATCCCCAGGACCAGCGGGCTTTTCGCCTCGCGATGATAGCGATTCGCGATATAAACATAAGCATAGCCTCCCACTGCTCGGTGCGCCTCGTCGAATATCACCAGGGATACATCCTTAAGATCGATCCTTCGAGAGAGAAGATCGTTTTCTATCACCTGCGGAGTGGATACAACGATGCGGCTTTTCCCCCAGGATTCGATTCTTTTTTCCGGTGGGCTCTCCCCGGTCATCATGGAGACGATATCTCTGTCTTTGAGCACACGCTGCAAGAAAACTGCATGCTGCTCCACCAGTGGCTTGGTAGGGGCCAGGAAAAGAACCCGGCCCTTATCCATTCGAGCCAGCAACACCATGAGTGCTATGACGGTCTTGCCCAGACCCGTAGGTACTACTATAAGACTGGAGGCCGTGAGAGCCGTGGCGGCCAAATCCAACTGGAAGAGTCGCTTTTCTACGGTTTGCGGCAACAGATGCTGATGCTCCAGGTAGGAGGACATAACTGATTCAATGCTCTCTTGTTGTATTTGATTCCATTGTATTAGATCTATTGATGCGCATTTATTATTCATAGTATATCATTTTCACTATACTTATCCCACCCTGCTTTAGAAACCAGTTCCTGGATCTGAAAGGAGGTCGCCCCAATCTAGGCTTTTTTGAAGGATAAATTTATATAATATAAAAGTAAGATATTGATAGAAAGCTAAATTTCGCTTATTTGGCGAAATAGCTCAAATTAATCGCTTAAAAAAAAGGGGGCGAAAATAAAAATGAAGGGAGTAATAGTAATAGTAGTTGTGTTAGCAATTGCCCTTATAGGAGGCTGCAACACCGTGCTAGCTAATCCACCACTGGTGCCACCAGTTCAGTATGAACAGTTCTGTGAAGCACAAAAAGTGTCTGGAACGGGAATTATCGATGTCAGCACATCGATAATCGACAAAAAGATCGCACTTGAATACTACAACACCATGGCAGGCGACGGCGACCTGGAGCTAGACTCTGAGCACGCTTACTCTCAGGATGCTGAGAAGCTCATGAGGAATGTAAGCTCAGTAAACGGCGGCGACAAGTCTGGCCTCAACCTCTACGAGACCACCAAACTGACATATGCAGGCGAGACGCCTCTGACCGGCGGCAAGTACCTGCATTCCAAGGCATTCTACGGCGGCATCGGCGCTGATGTTCAGGAGATGTTCTCTGTAAACGAGATGGAAAAGGATGAAACTGCATTCTTTGCCTCTACGACGCCTTATCAGCCGGCACAGGAGGTTAAGAAGCCATGTCATGGACCTAATTGTCCGGATGGGAGGGACGAATCTCTCAATGTAGATGCAAATGTCAGCTCTGAGGCTCAGATGGCACCGCATCATCCGCCAAAACCGCATCAAAAGGACGTCAGCCCTGAGGAACTGATAGGCAAGCTCAGAGATGCTGGGAGAGATACAGAAAAGGTCGAGAGCCTCATGACATCTGAAGATGGAGTCTACATCCCATCGCATCTCATTGGCATGGAGACCAAGACCACCTTCAATGGTACCTGGGGCACCGATGCCAAGTGGCACAAGATATTCTATAAGGATATCAAGGCCCACGAGATGTTCACAGGAACCTTCGAGGCCGAAAAGCTCATCAAGTTCCATGAGAATCCCGTGCCCGACAAAATCCAACCGCCCTGTGATGGCATTGACTGCTAGGGAGACCTGGCAGCAAACCTCTTTTTTTAATCCGCTTAGAAAGCAAAAGGAATAAATGGTTAAACCTCACGTACCTGAAAAAGGGGTTTGATTGAGTACCCTTTTGAGAAAGGAGGTTCATGAAATGAAGTTGATTCTTACATTATTCGTCGTCACGGTTCTTCTGGCAAGCGTTGCCGTCACGGCCAGCGCTGCCGATGTTCTGGATTTGAGCACATTAGGTAAAAAACCGAGCATAGAAGCTGTTTCTCTGCCCAGGCTCTCGCCCACAATGCCGACTATTGCCGCAACCTCTCTGGGAGGCAACCTGAAAAGCAATGTGCTCGATCTCAGCACTCTGGGAAAGAAAGCACTGCTTAATGTGAGCACGACCATGATCAAGGGTGCATCTCCGGTTACAATCACACCCATGTTCGCCGTTAAGAATACCAATGTAACCAACCAGGCCGGCTCTGTCATTACCCTGCCCCAGGCAATTTCTGCCAACCCCTCCGTCTACACCCCGCCCATTGCCATATTTGGCGGAGCTTAAAGAGGAAGATAATGAATGTTTCGCTGAAAGTGGATGGAAAGGCAGTCGATTTAAATGCCTTCACCCAGGAGATCATCGGCAATGCGGCAGTAGCTATGGCCGAGTCTCTGCGGGGCGTTGGCCAGGACTGGAAAGGAATTGAGATCAGAATAGATAAGTGATAAATCTCTCAATCCTTCTTGCTCTTTTTAAAAACAGATGCGAGATCAATAAAATAAGTGCCTTCCTTGACCGCCATAATCAGTTCATCCCTCTCGAATAGAGACGGCAGATTCAGCTCGTAGGTGCCAGGTGCGGTTATCTTGACGCTCTCCAATGCCTTCTCTTCCGGCTTGCCGTCACTTTGATGAATAACATTTTGCGAAGCCTGCATCTCCTCCTCTATTGCCATCGACTCTTTTTCCCTTCTCCTGGGCGGTATCCGTACACCCATAGCACTATTTATGATAGGCTTTGGCTGTAGCACCTCTGCCTTCTGACCCAGCGGCTCTTTTTTCACGAACATGAACTTCTTCCAGCCGCAATTGGGGCAGCCCTTCAGGATATCCTCCCCTAAGTCGAAGACATTGCTACAACGGGTACAGATATGGGGCATCTAGTCCCCCACGGAGACCTTGGTGCTGATCTGATATTTGTCTTTCTCAATGGTGCGTAGCTGGTTGGCAGGGCCGATGACCGTCATCCTGCCTTTCAGAGCTCTGCCAAATATCTTGTCCAAAAACGATCCTTCCTTCTTGGAAGGGTAGCTCTCTATCTCTATTCCTGAGAACTCGTCCACCCGAATCTCAGTCATGGTCATCTCGATGAGACGCACCTCCTCATCAGAGGTCAGGCCGCACTCTAAAACCACAATCTTGCCGTCCTTGACCTTGTCCAGGATGAGCCGAATCTTCTCCATGGAGGTCATTTTCTCCAGCTTCTCCCCGGAGATGAGGTCCATATGCACTTCTCTCATCAAGATCACCCAAAATGAGCTGCTATCGCCTGATAAAGGTTATCTATATTCGATCCTTCCAGGGCGGAGATGGGCACCATGGCATGCTGAGGGAAAGCGGCCTTAATTCTGGCCGGCGAGGCGTTGGGCAGATCCATCTTATTGGCCACAATGAGGAGGGGAAGCTTCCGGGCTTCCATGTTTCCAATCACTACCACATTGACCTGAGTATAAGGATCCTCGGTTGAGTCCATAACTAATAGCACGCCGTCCAGGTCATCTAGCCATTTGATAGCTTCAATGACGCCTTCCGTGGCCTCCTTGGCCCTCTTCTTAGACTCGACCTCAGAAAGGCCATAGATCATGAACTCCTTGAAATCAACCTTTGTGGCCATGCCTGGTGTATCGACTATATCCAGCTCGATGCTCGATCCGTTGGCGTTGATCACCACGCCCTCCTTTCTCATGGCCCTGCGGGTCTCATGTGGAATGGGAGAGGCCTCTCCAAAGCTCTCCCCCTCACTCCAATCGTGCAGAATCCTGTTGGCCAGAGTAGTCTTTCCGGCATTAGGCGGGCCGTAAAGTCCGATCTTGGCCCTCTTTTTTTTAAATATCCTGTTTATCCAGGTCCCAAGGCTCTCCTTGAGGCTACTGATGATACCCATGTCTTACCTCAGAGATGATAAGCGCATATCTCTACTAATAATTTTCCATGGAAAAAAAATGCCTTAGCCAAAGATTTCCTGGGCCGGGCAATGGCAGACGAATCCCTCGAACTGCCCACAGCTACGTAGAGCCTTCCAGGCATCTTTCAGGGAAGAGTCCTTGATATTAGCATAGCTTTCCTGCAAATAGGGACAGGCTCTGACGCTGCCGTCAACTGCCACATGCATCCACCTTCTCCCGGCCATGCAGCCCAGCAATTGGCCCTCAAAATAGGTATTGGCAAAAAGCCGCGGGCCGCCCGGCGTGGAGTTGATCTTCTTGTAGAGGTCGATGATCTTCTCCTTCTCAATCAATGTCAGCTTTTCCTCAGGAGTCCTCGGCATGCCCTCCCAGATGGACAGCTCTTGCACACCCAATTTTGCCGCCAAATCGTAGAGATCCGATATCCTGTCCACCTGACCGGCCTTTATATGACAGGACATAGTTACCATCAATCCCGTCTGTAGAGCAATCTGTATAGCTTCTATTGCCTTGGCATGAGATCCGACTACTCCCCTCACCAGGTCGTGCTCCTCGGGATTGGTGCTGTAAACGCCAATGATAAGATTATAAAGCCCGGCTTCTCTGAGCTTGACCGCCTTCTCTACGGTCATGTCCAGACCCGGCGTGAAGAGGTTGACTACGGCCTTCTCCGGATCGACGTGCTTTATCAATTCGAATATATCCTCTCGCAAAAGGGGATCGCCTTCGGTAAAGGTGACGATGCAGGTGCCCATATCCAGGGCCTGGTCGATGGTGCGCAAAATGTCATCGCGAGAGAGCTCTCCCTCGCCATTCCTTATCAGGCAGTGGTCGCATTTTGCCCCGCAGCGTCTTGTAACCTCGAGGGAGAGAGTCTGAGGCACCGGCCGGCCTATCGCTGTCCGTGCTTCATTGACCAGAAGCCTTCGGAAGGGGCCGCTGGGAATGGGCGGAAGCCATGTGCTGGCAACGATATCCTTCAGCCTGACTTGAGCAGGCTTTTCCTCCGCCAGCCTCTGGTTTATCATCTTCAAAACCGGCTGGATCATTCGTGCCAGAGCGCCCGATGCCTGCAGGGCTCGAAGATCCCGATCATAGTCCACAGATAGCGCGGCCGTCTTGATAAGCTGGGTCATTATGCTCCTACTTTTTCGTGGCAGTTATAGAGTTATCGCTACAGGAAGAGATAAGGTTAAATGACCCTGGCCTCTTGTACGAAAGCGGTGTTGCGAAGTGTCTGAAGTTGTACTGGCCTATTCCGGCGGCCTGGATACATCTGTTTGTATTCCGCTCCTCAAAGAGCGCTATGGATTTGATAGAATAGTCACCGTTCTGGTGGACGTAGGCCAGCCGCGCTCAGATATCGAGCGGGGAAACCGCAGAGCAAAGCAGCTGGCGGACGAGCACTACATCATAGATGCAAGAGAAGAGTTCGTAAAGGACTACATCTTTCCGCTCATCAAAGCCAACGGCTCTTATGAGGGATATGTTCTGGGAACGGCCATTGCCCGGCCGCTCATCGCTATCAAAGCAGTCGAGATCGCCAAGCAAAAAGGCATAAAGAACCTGGCGCACGGATGCACCGGTCGCGGCAACGACCAGCTGCGCTTCGAGGCCATCTTCCGGGCCACAGACTGCCGGGTCATAGCACCCATGCGAGAATTGGACTTAGCCCGCGAATGGGAGATAGATTATGCGCGCGAGCACGGCATTGAAGTTACCGTAACCCGCGATCGGCCCTGGTCGATAGACGAGAACATCTGGTCCCGGTCCATTGAGGGAGGCCTTCTGGAGGACCCCTACTTCGAGCCGCCCGAGGAGATCTACGGCTGGACCAAAATGCCGGATGCAAGCAAGAAGGCGCTGGTAGTGGAGATCGGATTTGTCCAGGGTGTTCCCGTCTCTTTGGACGGCGTGCCGATGGGTGGCGTTGAGCTGATTGAGTTGCTCAACCGGCTGGGCGGCGAGCATGGCGTGGGCAGGACGGATATGGTGGAGGACAGGGTGCTGGGCCTGAAGGCGCGCGAGAACTATGAGCATCCTGCTGCAACTATTATCCTCACGGCCCATAAGGACCTCGAGCGTCTGGTCTTATCCCGGGCTGAGCTTCGCTTCAAGGTCATGGTGGATGAGGCCTGGTCGGAGCTGGCCTATATGGGCCTGGTGGAGGATCCGCTCTATCCTGATCTGAATGCCTTCCTGGATCAGTCCCAAAAGAGGGTCAACGGCTCGGTCAAGATGAAGCTCTACTGCGGAAATGCCATTCCTCTGGGCCGCCAATCGCCCGACGCACTCTATGCTCAGGACATGGTCTCCTTCGACTCCCAGACCTTGAGCCAGAAGGATGCAGAAGGCTTTGCCAAGTACCATGGCTTCCAGGCCAGGCTGCTCAAAAGGAAGCAACTTAAGAGCTAGAAGAAATGATGGTCAGGAGAGCTGAGCCCGGGGATCTGGCTCAGATCGTGCAGATCGAGGGGCTCTGCTTCCCGGAGGAGACCGCTTTTCCGCCCAAGATGTTCGCCTACCTGATACGCTATGCCGTGTCTCTGGTGGCCTGTGAGCCGGAGAAGAAAGTATTAGGCTTCATCATGGGATATACCAGTGGAAAGACAGGTGCCGTCTATACCCTGGACGTTCATCCCGATTACCGCAGGAAAGGCATCGGCAGCAATCTCCTCCAGTCTTTAGAGGATACCTTGGCACAACTCGGTGCCCAGGCGATCCGACTTGAGGCCGCTTTAGATAAGCCGGGAGCGGTAGAGCTTTACAGAAAAGCCGGCTACCAGGAGAGGGAGCTGGTCAGAAACTATTATGGTCGAGGCAATCATGCCGTGCGGATGTGGAAGAATTTGGATGTGTGCTTATGCTTAACGACGTAGCCCGGATGAGAAGCGGCGAGATGGAGGCCGTGCTTTCTGCTAAGGTAGATAAGCTGATAGACGAGTTCATGGCCATAGTTGACGCTAAGACCATGCAGAGACATCTGCAGAGGGGCATTGCCAGAAGTCAGCTCCCCTGCAGCATGGTAGTCATCCTGGACAAAAATAGCCTCTCCATTCTGGCGCAGTTTCGGATGGAGAATCGGATCGCAAGCTATTTTTATAAACCAGATATCGCTTTGACGCCCCAGCAGGCGGCCAATAGCGCCCAGTGGGAGTTCGGCTTCGTGGATGCCTTTATCATCCAGCTTCCGGCAAACTTGATAGAGCAAAGCACCTCGGATCGGCATGCGGCTTTGCAAATAGTCGCCTCCGAGCATATCGACTCGGAGTTCCTGAGGCTGGAAAAGATGCTCAGCCTCATGCGCACCCGTCCTATATTTGGACAGGCAGGCGAGCCGGTAGGCGCAAGGACGCTCCTTCTGCTCCTGCCCCAGGATGCGAACCTGCGAGGAAATGAAGAAACCATTCTAAATGCGAGCCGGGCCAACAACCTGCTTATTGTTGAGGCAGAAGACATCAGGAACGGTAGATCTGCCGTGCGTGAGATGTGGCATTCACTCAATCACGCGGCTGTGATCATTGCCGATCTCACAGGACCGGACGGCGGGGTGATGTATGGCCTGGGCATTGCTCATACCCTGGGAAAAGAGACGATCTTGATTCACCCGCAAGGCTCAAAATACCTGACGGATATTCCCAGAACATACAGAATAGAGTACGAGGAAAGCGATACAGGCAGGGCAAAGCTGGAAGAGCAGCTTTCCCGTATGCTCGGAACCATGCTGGCGCCTGCTGTAGAAGATTAGGCCAGAGCCAGGGATAAAAGCACAAAGGCCTATAATGTTATATAGGTCCTGTATTTATACGAAGCTGCGACTCCGAATTCAGGTCTCCGAGCTTCATTTGACCCAGGAGGGGAAAAGAGGTTGAAAAAGATAAGGTTGGCAATCGCGGGCTTGGGAAACTGCGCAAGTTCCCTGATTCAGGGGATCGAATATTATAAACATACGGATGAGAACGAATGCATCGGACTTATGCATTATGATGTATGTGGTTACAGAGCTGGCGATATCGATGTGGTAGCGGCCTATGACATAGATGTGCGAAAGGTGGGAAAAGACGTAGGCCAGGCCATATTTGCGCCACCCAACTGCACCAAGGTTTTCTATCCTGATGTTCCCCGCAAAAACGTCGAGGTCAAGATGGGGCCGGTTTTAGACGGCGTTGCTCCTCATATGCTTAATTATCCAGAGGACAAGAGATTCGTCGTAGCTGATGCCAAGCCATGCGACGTGAGAAGAGAGCTGGTAGAGAGCCGCGCTGATGTGCTGGTAAATTATATGCCGGTCGGCTCGGAAGAGGCCACGCGCTTTTATGCGCAAGCTGCCTTAGATGCAGGTGTCGGCTTTGTTAACTGCATGCCGGTCTTCATCGCCTCCAACCCAACGTGGGCCAAAAAGTTCCAGGAGGCAGGTGTTCCAATTGTGGGCGACGACATAAAATCTCAGATCGGTGCCACCATTGTGCATCGCGCTCTCACCCAGCTCTTCAAAGACAGAGCCTGCGTCCTGGACAGAACCTACCAGCTCAACATTGGCGGGAATACCGATTTCCTGAATATGCTCAATCGGGAGAGGCTGAAATCCAAGAAGATCAGCAAGACGGAAGCTGTGCAGTCTATTCTGGATGTGCCCCTCAACGATGATGATATACACATCGGCCCATCCGACTATGTGCCCTGGCAAAAAGACAACAAGGTCTGCTTCCTGAGAATGGAAGGCAGGGTCTTTGGAGATGTGCCCATTAATCTCGAGCTGCGTCTCTCCGTAGAGGACTCGCCCAACAGCGCAGGAAGCTCCATTGATGCCATAAGGATCTGCAAGCTGGCCAAAGACAGAAAGATGGGAGGGCCGCTTCTGGCCATATCCGCTTATACTATGAAGCATCCGCCGGTGCAGTATCCCGATGACGTGGCAAAAGAGATGGTGAATAAATTCATCCAGGGAGAAGCAGGCGAGCTGGAAAATGCCAAAGCGTGCTGGCCGCAGGCTGTGATGGTTAAATAATTGTCAGGCAGGCTACGTTGTCTCTGGAAAGATCTCCGCATTACCGTGAACGGCAAAAGCTGCGATCTCGGCCCTGGGGACAGCTACTCTGCCCCATCCGGCACCCTGCACTCTGCCGTAGCTTTGCAGGCATCCGTGGTGGTGGATACATTCAGCCCGCCTAGAGTTGACTATCGCGCCAACCCCTGTCCATGAGAGGCCACGATCCAAACTATTATTAGTAATGAAATCAATAGGAATCCTTGACTCACCCATGGATCCTATCAAGAAATTAATGCATAAAGCCCGGCACAGCTTCTTTATCTTTGGCCTGGCCAGCATTCTCTGGTTTATCTTCCGGACCGGCAGCAAGCCCACCCGCATGATCTATCCTTGCCAGCAGGCCTCGGCTGCCAGCGGGGGCCTGTGGCTCGCGGCCTACGTTCTGCCTTTCCTCGTGGTCGTCCGCTCGCCGGGGACAGCCACGAAAGACAAAGGGCGGATTCTGGCCGGCTTTCTGCTGCTCCTGATCATTTCTTTATTTGTCCTTGGTGGTTCATTCAACATCCTGGGCCTGGCAGATGTGGCAGGAGATGATGCGACTGTGGCCGGCATGGGAGACACTATCATGGTCAACCTTTCCCCAATGCGCTCGCAATCCTCTGAGCCCTCCGACATCTTTGCGGCAGCAGGCACCACTGGAAACGATGATGCCGTGACGAGATTGATCGCGCTGATGCAGAGCCACGGCCTGCCCTTCTATGCCCAAAACGACTCTCTTGGCATCATCGGCAAGAATGACGTGGTAATAATCAAGGTCAACAGCCAGTGGGATGAAAGGGGAGGCACCAATTCCGATCTGGTCAAAGCAATCGTACAGGCTATCCTGGATCATCCCCAGGGCTTTGCAGGCGAGGTGGTCATTGCCGACAACGGCCAGGGCCAGTACGGCTCGACGGGCCGGGGAGGCAGCCTGAGCTATGCTCGAAACAACGCAAAAGACAAAGCCCAATCCATGCAGGCAGTGGCTGACTCTTTCCCGGATCAAAAGGTATCGACCTATCTCTGGGATACGATCACCAACAAGAAGGTCGGTGAATATGGCGAAGGGGATATGGCCGACGGTTATATCGTATGCGGGCCGCCTGATGCGCAGACTAAAATAGCCGTCACCTATCCCAAGTTCCAGACCAAATACGGCACCTACATCAGCTTTAAGCTGGGCGTCTGGGATGCTGCCAATGGGAGCTACAACTCCCCGCGGCTCAAGGTGTTAAACGTTCCTGTACTCAAAACACATGCCATCTACGGTGTAACGGCCTCTGTCAAGCACTACATGGGAGTGGGCTCCGATATGCAGAGCCGGGAGGCAGGCGGCAGGTCTCATAATTCCGTAGGCACGGGAGGCATGGGAACAGAGATGGCCCAGACACGATTTCCCGACCTGAACATCCTGGATGCCATCTGGATTAACGCTAATCCTGGTGGTGGGCCTCGCACCTCGTATGAGCAAGCCAGCCATACGGGCATAATCGCGGCCAGTGTCGATCCTGCCGCCTTGGACTATTGGGCAGCTAAAAATATCCTCATGCCGGCTGCCCGAGATTTGGGCCATGATGATCTAGAGTCCCTGGATCCGGACAACACCTCGCCCGGCACTTTTGGCGATTGGCTGCGGCTTTCCCTGGCCGAGATACAAAAAGCAGGGCACAGGACCACGGTGAGTGAAGAGAGCATGAATGTCTATCTCATATAAAATAATTTAAGGCAATATTGCAAAAGCCCTTGCAGGAAACCCTGATCCACCCTCGGGTTTTGGAAAGGCAACCACGATCAAAGCTCCATATTCAGGCACCTTGTCAAGACTAGCGAGCAGTTCTATCTGGAAATGGTCCAGTCCCAGGATATAGGACTCCAGCGTGTAGTTATCTTTAGTCGTCTGGAATCCAGGATCTGTATCGGTTGTCTCATGACCGGATGCCGTGATCTTCCGATCCTCATAGAGGTAGCGCAGCACCTCCATGCTCCAGCCCGGATAATGCAGTGTACCATTACGGTCTCTATTCAGCATGGCAGTCTGGTTGGGCCAGCGTTTGGACCAGTCCGTCCGAAGAGCCACGAAGCATCCTTCCGGTATCTTGCCATATCTGGATTCCCATGCATTCACGTCATCCATATTGATGGTGTAATCCGGATTTACCGACACCTTCTGATGTATATCCAGCACTACTAAGGGCAGCACCATCTCCTTGACGTCTATCTGATCAACGGTGCGTTTCCCTTGATGAAAATGTACGGGAGCGTCAACATGGGTGCCCCATTGTCCTACAATGCTGAACTTCTGGGCCAAAAAGCCTGAGGTGCTGAAGTTGAAGACCGTCTCTACACTCTCATTGGGAAAGCCCTCCCAATGAGGTATTCCCGGTCTGAAGCTATGGGTCAAGTCTACATAATCCTTTGATTTCAATATATCAAAAACCTGCCACAGAGATGGATTTTCGATAGAGGAATTGTCTGCTTTTTGGTAAGTACCAAGGTAGTACGGTTCATTTAAACCCGCAGACAAATGCAGCAGCAATAATACGATAATAAGAATCGTCCGCATGTATGCAATTGAAATGTGCCTGGTTTATATGGATTTTGCAGCCGTTGGCTTACTCCACATCGGAAACAATCTCGAAGCCCTCTCTTTGCCAGCCCGCTATCCCGCCGGCCAGATCATAAAGCTCCAGAAATCCCAACGATTTCATGAGCGCTGCCGCCCGCCCTGATCTAACGCCAGTGCGACAGTAGACCAGATAGGCATTGCCGCGATCGAGCACGTCCAGCTCATCGGCAAACGAGGTGGATCTGAAGTCCAGATTAATTGAGCCGTTCAGGTGGCCGGAGCTGTATTCCTGAGGAGTTCTCACATCCAGGATCACCAGGCATCTCCTATCAGAAGAATTATCCCCGCATTGCGGGCCGGAGAGTCGCTCGATCAGATCCCAGCATTCTAGAGGATTTAGCTGCTTTACTACACATTCTTCTGCATCGGCTGGATGCTCTGCATTTATAGGGGTAGTCTGCTCCAATTTTTCAGACATCTCTTACACCCGCCAGATCTCCCTGGGGAGAAGGGTCAGCCTCTCCGGCCCATTGGGTCCGACGAGGAAGGTGTCCTCAATTCCCACCACGCCTTCTCCCGGATAGATCATCTTCGGCTCCACGGCTATGGTCATGTTCTCCACAATCTCATGGTCCAGGGGACCGATCACCGGATACTCGTCTATCTGCAGCCCCACCCCGTGTCCCACAAATCCGGCTTTGCTGCCAGGGGGGCCACCCAGGAAATCCTGATAGCCCATTCTCGCCCCTTCCGTCTCAGAGAGGTCCCAGATATCGCGGCTCAACTTGCCGGGAAGAAGCTCGCTGGCAATGACCTCTTCGATTCGCAGGGCGGCCTGGTGCGCCTCCTCCAATTTGGCCGGCAGCTTGCCTAAGGAGAATATGCGCGTCTCGTCGGCGATGTAGCCGTTGTAGCATCCGGCATAGTCCACCAGCACCGGCTCATTGCGCCTGATCCTGGCAAACCCCGGCCCCTGGGCAAAGAAAATGGACATGCCCTTTCCCCCCGTGGGAGAGGATACATTGCTTGGTATTGCGGCACCTGCGCCTGCCATGAGGTGGCCCATGGGAAGAGCCTGATTAAACCGTCTAAATGCCACCTTGCCCTGATGGCCCAGGAGCCTCATGGTACTCTCCACCGTTACGGCCAGATCTATCTCCCGCATGCCCTCTTTAAGGTGGTCCGCGACAGAGGCGATTCCCTGATCCAAAATGCGGGCCGCCTCGCGGATGAGCCGGATCTCAAAATCAGACTTCACAGAGCGAATGTGCTTGATTTTCTCAGAGATATCGGAAAATTGGACATCCTCACCCAAAGCCTTTGCCAGCCGGGCATAATTATTGTAAGGAAGCACATCCGTTTCCAGGCCGATTCTCGCGCCGGCAGGTAGATCCAGATCGGTTTTGAGGGATTTAAGACTCTTTTGCGGCTGCACAGGGAGAGGTGATTCCTGCCTGGCCCTCTCCAGGTTTTTTTTGATCATGAGGGTGGGCAGACCGTCCCTGGGGATGTAGATCAGACCTTCTTGGGCTGTGCCTGAGAAATAGCCGAGATCAGTGGATTCAAACAATATGGCGCCGGTCATCTCGCCCATCCGGTCTTGCAGCCTCTTTATCCTGGCATCGATCTCCGAACGCGGATGCAAAACGTACTCCATTCTTTCCACCTTTTCCTGATACCTTACCTTGCCTAAGATTTAAGATCATTTCTTTTTTGGCTCTTCGCTATTTCCAGTTGCTAACCTCAGGTTACTATGTTTTTTCAGTTGTTAGTTCGTCTCTGTGCGTTCTCTGTGAACTCTGTGTCTCCACATGAAAAACTTAAAAAAACAAGATGCTGCGGTTCAACCGCATCCCTCCTTCAAATCTTTCTCCACCAAGTATCCTGCCTGGCTGATGAC
>Ga0247841_10001509_pt1 | contig 51932 bp, 44 predicted proteins | sample LaCruzMarch2015__2_FD_192410 | JGI IMG/M metagenome (GOLD analysis project Ga0247841, IMG submission 192410) | Freshwater microbial communities from meromictic Lake La Cruz, Castile-La Mancha, Spain - LaCruzMarch2015_18m | ecosystem: Environmental > Aquatic > Freshwater > Lake | place: Spain... | reverse complement strand
ATATCCTGAATAATTTACAGGAAATCGAGCGTGCGGTTGCAGAGAAGAGAACCGAAATCCCGGATGCGCTCAGGGAATACCTGAAGAGGTGATGACAACCGATGGCGTATTTCACGTTTCATGAAGACGACAAGCGCATCGTCCTTGCGCTCTCTCCCTCACGAACCTATCGTATCAATATGCTCCAGATGATTAAAGATATCCTGAAGGGAAGCAGCCTGCGCATTATTGTTATTTGTGTCAACCAGCCCGCAGCATTTCTCATGGATCTCTACGGGCGGGGCGGTATTGATACCAGCCGGATCTTCTTCATCGACGCCATCACCCAGTATGCAACCGGGACTGCCCCGGAAAATGTTGAAAACTGCAGGTTTGTCTCAAAGCCAAATGACCTGACATCAATGGGCATCGCGATCACGGTTATCTTAAAGAAGTTCGAGCAGGAAAAAACCGTAATCTTTCTTGACTCGGTCAATGCGATGCTCATCCACACGAGTTCTTCAGACCTCTCAAAATTTATTCATTTTATTATCAGCAAGCTCCGGATCATGAACATCGCGGGGATCCTTCTTGCGGTTGAAAAAGGGCTCGACCCGGTGCTCCTTACCCAACTCACGACATTTGCCGATGATCTGGTCGAGTTCCCGGAGGAAAAATCGGGATAAGTATACCTGCAGATTTTGATATACCCCTGTAAGAAAGATGGCGTTTTTTTAGTTAACCGGTGAACCGGTACCTACCTTTCGGCACCGTGGTCTCGAACCGTGCTCCTTTACCTGTTTCCCGTTTTCGGCAATCATGATCCCAGAGAAAAGACAATCTTCTTTTTAGTTTTCTGCGACCAAGTCTCGTATTCAATGATGAGTATCTTTTTTGGGATTACATTTTGTTTGCCTTGTGCAGAGTGCCAGGCGGAGAGTCAATGCCTATGTCCCCTTACCCGGGGACGTCACGGAGCACGAAGACGCGGTTTTTCGTATGGGTATCAATAATAACCGGCGAGCTTTTGAGAAGGAGCGGGATCCTGAACCCGAATTTGTTTTTCGTGATGAACCTGCCGTTCCAGACGGATCTCTGATCTGATAAAAATGCACCTTTGCCGAGAGCAAACTGGTTCTCCGGTGCTGCCAGTTCCTGGATGTTCTTTCCCTTCACTTCAGTCAGGGAATACCCGATTTTCTTCTCAAACGCACCGTTCACGTACATGATATCGCCAAAGGCGCTGGTGATGATAACGAGGTCGTCCATGCTGTCCAGCGCTGCCATGAACGTGGCGAGCCGGTTCTTCTCTGCCAGAAGTTGCTCGTTTAAGGATTTTTGGGAGATCTCTGCGGTTTTCCGTGCGGAGATGTCGGTACAGTAAACTGCAATCAATCGCACTATGCCGCGGGAATCGGAAACCGGAATAATGGAGTTGTCATACCATACCCCGTTCGTCTCTTCCTCAAACTGCAGAGGTTTCCCGAACCCTGCCTGTTGTACAGATCCGGTAAGGCGAGCGGTGATACATCCTCCGGGTGGCAGGTTCGAAAAAGGTGTATCGATGAGTTGTTCGGGAGATTTCCCCGCTTGCTTTGCCATCGCGTTATTCAGCGCCATAATAATTCCCTGTGCGTCCAGCAGGAGTGAGAGGTTGTCCGTCGCGTTGAGCAGCGTTCGTATGGTCTCATCGCGCTCTTTGAGCTGCCGTTCGATTGTGGCGTTGTAAAGCGCGATCTCGATGGCGGTCTGGATCTGCCGCTCGTTGAACGGCTTTAAGATGTAACCCGAAGGGACGGTCTTTTTCGCCCGGTCAATGATTGCCTGGGTGGCGAACGCGGTGACGTAGATGATCGGGATGCCCCACCGTGAGCGGATCTCTCCTCCTGCGGTGATCCCGTCCATCTCGCCCGACAGGTTGATGTCCATCAGGATAAGGTCCGGCTGGTGTTCAGCGGCAATGGCGATTGCTCCCTCTCCGGTATCTGCTATGCCGGGGACTTCATACCCGATCCCGTTGAGCGTCTCTTTTAAGTCTTCGGCAACCAGTCCTTCATCCTCAACAATGAGGATCCTGATCTTTTCTGTCATACGCTGCTCACTCCTGATTTATTGAATTCGCTAGAACGGGGAGTGGCAATAGAGAACGTCGTTCCCTTCCCGCTGCTCGTATGGCTCAACGTACCGTGCACCTTTGCCCGGCTCACCCGTCTCGGTGATTGTATCCCCATGAACTGCCAATCTCCTTTAGGTTTCCTGCGACAATGCCGTGTCTTCAACGATGAGTATCTTTTTGGGGTTATCATTTAGTTCCCTTTTGCAGAGGGGACAGCGGGGAACCTGTACCCGTGTCCCCACCTCTGGAGACTTCAAAGAGCACGAAGATGCGATTTTTCGTCTGGTTATCGATGATGAGCGGAGTACTCTTAAGTAAAAACGTGATCTTTAACCCGAACCTGTTCTGTGCGATGAATTCTCCGTTCCAGACCGAGTTCTGGTCGTTTATAAACGCATCAGGGCTCAGCAAAAACCGGTTCTCAGGCGCTGCAAAGTCCCGGATGTTCTTCTCTACCACGTACGGCAGGGGGTACCCGATCATCTTTAAAAATGCATCGTTCGCGTACGAGATCACGCCAAAGGTGCTGGTGACTATTATTGGGTTGTTGATGCTGTCCAGTGCAGCCGTGCGCGTAGCGAGCCGGTTCCTCTCAACAGCGAGCTGTTCGTTTAAGGTTTTTTGCACGATCTCTGTGGCTTTTTTAAAGGTGATGTCAGTGCAGTAAACCGCGATCGATCGCACCGTGCCGCGGGAATCAGAGATGGGGATAACGGTGTTGGTGTACCATGTTCTTTGGTTCTCTTCTTCAAACTTTACCTGTTTCCCGAGTCCCGCTTGCTGTATCGCTCCTGAGAGGCGTACGGAAATTCTACCTTCGGGGAGCAGATCCAGATACGATGTACCGATGAGTTGTTCGGGCATTTTCCCCATCCTCTTTGTCATCGCCTCGTTCAGCGCTATGATGCTCCCTGTTACGTCAAGCAGGAGGGCGGGGTTGTCTATCCCGTTGAGCAAAGTGCGTATGGTCTCGTCGCGCAATTTGAGCTGCCGTTCGATTGTGGCGTTGTAGAGCGCGATCTCAATGGCGGTCTGGATCTGCCGTTCGTTGAACGGTTTTAAGATGTAGCCTGCCGGGGTAGTCTTTTTCGCCCGGTCGATAAACGCCGGGGTGGCAAACGCCGTGACGTAGATGATCGGGATGCCCCACCGCGAGCGGATCTCTCCTCCTGCCGTGATCCCGTCCATCGCGCCCGACAGGTTGATGTCCATGAGGATAAGGTCAGGGCGGAGTTCATTGGCAAAAGCAATTGCTCCCTCGCCGGTATCTGCTATGCCGGGGACTTCATACCCGATCTCGTTGAGCGTCTCTTTTAAGTCTTCGGCAACCAGTCCTTCGTCCTCAACAATGAGGATCCTGATCTTTTCTGTCATTTTTTACTCACCCCTGATGTAACGAATTTATAAAAACAAAGAATCGGGACACTAAACGTCGTCCCGTTCCTGCTGCTCGTATGGCTCAACGTACCGCAGATCTGCTCTAAGAGAAGGCGCACCCAGGCACAGCCCGTGGATGTTGCCCGCTCCGGAACAATTCCTGCCGACAACCCTTTCCTGTTCTTTGAACCCCCGGGTCCGGTTTCCGGATGGCATTGTATCCTCGTCACGGTCATACCCCTCCTGTGATTTCCGCCGGTTTTGGGATTATAAACACAAACTTCGTGCCCGCAGTGCGGTCTATAGTCACTGTGCCGTGGAGCTGGTGGATCAGGATGTTGACGAGCCGGAGCCCGAGCGATGCCTGGTTTTCAAGCGTGACACCTTCCGGAATTCCCGAGCCGTTATCTGCCACCACAAAGGTCAGGGCTTCTGGATCTTCTGATGCGGAAATGGAGATCTTTCCGTTTTTTCTGTTCTTAAATGCATACTTTAAGCTGTTGGTGATAAGTTCGTTCGTTATAAGACCGAGGGGAATTGAGACATTGATGTCCACGTAGATGTCCCGGATGCCATTTTCGAACCGGACGTTCTGGTTTGTCACCTCGTACGACTGGAAAAGCTCCATTTCCAGCGCACTGATGTAGCTCCTTAAGTCAATATGGGAGAGGTCTTTGCCTTTGTAGAGGTGCTCGTGGACGAGCGCCATCGATCGCACCCGGTTCTGACCGTCTCGCAAGGCTTCAACAATCTTGGGATCATCGACCTTCCGGATCTGCATGTTGAGAATGCTGGTTATGATCTGGAGGTTGTTTTTGACCCGGTGGTGGATCTCCTTGAGGAGGGTCTCTTTTTCGGTAAGCGACGCTTCGCTCTGTTCTGTCATCTTCTTTTGCCCGGTGATGTCAATCACTAAACCAATGATAACATCCTTACCAAAATAGAAACCCCGGTAGAGCCGGCATTCTACGGGAAATATTTCACTATTGCTGCGATAACCCGCGAATTCAAAAGTCTGGGGTTCACGATTAAACGCACGTTCCAACCGGTCTATGGTTTGGCTCTGATCAAATGTACCCGGAGCGTACAGACGGTTGAAGGATTGCCCGATAAAGAAATCCCGGGTCTGCCCAAACATATCCAGTGCACCCTGGTTAACCTCAAGAAACTTCCCGTCAACATCCATGACGTAAATAGCCTCTCCTAAGGTGTTAAATAATTCATGGAAACTCTGTTCACTTTCCTGGATCTTCTGCTCCATCTGCCTGCGTTCGGTAATGTCCCGGATAATAACCATATGGGCAGGCTTGTCCTCCCAAGATATGTCGGAAATGCGGATCTCACCGATTGACATCGTACCGTCCCGCCGGGGGATCTTGATCTCTGTCAGTTCGCCCGAAATGACGGGGTACCCGAACGGTACTCCTGCAATTGCTTCCGACGAAGTTCCGAATATGTTCTCAGCTGCAGGATTTGCATATACGATGGAAAAACCCGTATCAAGAATGAGCATTGCTTCCGTGTTCAGCTGGACCATATTCCGGTATTCCAGCTGGCGTTTTTTTGTTCGGGTAATATCGGCGACTGCCGCAATAGCACCAGAATAATTCCCTTTCTCATCATGTACTGGAGAAGTTGCAATGAGCACATTGATTCGTACCCCGTCTTTTTTGATGAATTCTGATTCGTACTGTTCCCTGATTCCCGCTCGCAAGTGCTCGAATTTGTCCCGAATGTTCTCGCTCTGCTGTTCATCTATGAAATCAAAGAGGGCTCTTCTCTGCATTTCGTCAGGGGTGTACCCCAGCATTTCTGCCATGCGGGGATTTACAAAGGCAGTGTTCGCGTCCTTGTCTATCGCCCATACTCCTTCTTGCAGTGTCTCGATAAGATTGCGGTATTTACTTTCACTCTCCCGGAGCGCCACCCCGGTCTGCCTGAGGGAGACTGAATGCCGGATCGTATGTGCCATCTCGGCGAACTGCAACTTCGACTCGCCGCCTTTCTGGAGGTAGAAATCCGCCCCCGAATTGAGTGCCTCAATGACTACATCCTCACGTCCTCTTCCAGTGAATATGATGAACGGCGTTGTATTGCCTTCGGCTTTAAGATGTTTTAAAAACTCGATGCCGTCCATCTCCGGCATCTGGTAGTCGGAGATGATTGCATCAAACTTCTTTTTTTTAAGTAACCGGATCGCTTCGGATGCGCTTGTTGCTGTCGTTACGGCGAAACCTCCTGATTGCTCAAGGAACACCTTGCCGATGTCAAGAAGAGCGGGTTCATCATCGACATAGAGGACATGGATTTTTTCTGCCATCACTCATTTGCTCCTTTCATCCGCCACATGCCTTTCGGTACCGTAATCTCGAACCGTGCTCCTTTGCCCTGCTCCCCGGTCTCGGTAATTGTGATACCGGTGATCGCCAGGATCTCCCGTGAAAGGAACAGACCAAGACCGGTGTTCTTCCCGAAGCCCCGGGTGAAGAGGCGCTTCTTGTCCTCTGCGGAGATCCCCACACCGTTATCCTCGAAGAGGATCGTGAGGCTTGCATCCGACTCCTGCGATGAGACACGGATCGTCTTCATCTGTTCACCTCCGAATATGAGGGCGTTGTCGACGAGGTTGTAGAAGACCTTTAGAAAGAGCGGATCGGCATACACTTCAGGATTCGCGGGATCAAATTCGACACGGACGGCACGCATCGGGAGCCCGGCAACTGCTTTTTGGATACTGGCGTTCACGTTCTGCCATTCGGGTGCAGTCGCACCGATGTCCTGGTACTCGCGGGTGAAATTAATCTGCCTTTCGAGAGCATCAACAATTTTTTCTTCAGTGCTGCTGAATTTCGCAAGCTTCTCCGTATCCGTTTCCTCTTTCGCGAGCTCGATATACATTCTAAGTGCCGTGATCTGGTTAAGGATGTCATGCCGGGTGATACTCGACATAACGCTCAGCTTCCTGCTTGCAAGCGCCAGGGCATTTTCCGCCCGCTTGCGCTCGGTGATATCCCGGACCACTGCTACGATCATCCGTTTTCCCTGGATACTGACAACCCGTGAGTTAATCTCGACCGGAACGATAGTCCCGTCCTTTCTTAAGTGCTCGGTCTCGAAGATCGCGTGCCCGGTCGAGGCTAATTCCCCGAAGATCTCATTGACAGGTCGGTTGTGGTAACCGGTGACAAAATCAAGGGGTCCGTGCTCCAGCAGTTCGTCGTGAGTATAATGCAGCATCCGGCAGGCAACTTCGTTTACTTCGATGAATTTTCCGGGCTTCCCGTCCGGTTCGATCTCATGGATGTGGATCCCGTCATTTATCGTGTTAAATATGTCCCTGAACTTTTCCTCGCGCTCTATTAACGCAACCTCTGCCCGTTTACGCTCTATGATATGACCAAGTCGCTCGGCTATGGCGTTGAGCAGATGCCGTTCCTCTCTTATAAACGGACCTTCATTGCGTCCCTGCCGCTCCTCCAGATAGCATACCACCACCCGTCCGACCGGATTGTCATTCACCATTATTTCGCGGGCGAGCATCCACGAAGTTTCCCGGAAGTGTGCCGTCTGGAAAGTCTGTCCTTCAAGTATGATGCAGGCTTCCGCGATATTGGGAAACTGCCATGCCGGAGGGAGCAGCAGAACGGTTCTTTTCAATATTTCGTCAAGAGAGATGCCCGGCAACTCCAACAGGGCAGAGATACCGTAAAAACAGTTCAGTTCCTTAAGCCGCTCTTTTAACGTCTCTTCCGCCAGCCGGATATCCGTAATGTCACTGATCGCAATACGAACCGTAATCGCACCATCGCTGCCGGTGAGCCTGACCGCTTCCAGCCTGGCGGGGAACACAGAACCGTCCCCTCGTGTAAGATTGAGGGTGCAGATCTGTTTTTCCCCATGATTCAGCACATTTGTGAAATACAAAACCCACTGCTCAACATCTTTTTCTGCGACGAATTTCCTGAACTGTGCCCCGATCAGGTTGTGCCGCTCAACACCGAGGATCGTTGCACCTGTGAGATTTGCCTCTGTTACCCGTGTCCTGTCATTAAGCGTGAGATAGCCCAGCGGGGCAAACTCATACAGGTCAAGATACTTGTCCCGCGACTCTTCGAGTGCAAGATGCGCTCTCCGGAGTTCTTCTGCCTGCGTCTCAAACTCGATCTGGTGGACGCGGAGTTCGCTCGTGAGTTCTTCTGCCGTCTGTCCTTTTAAGGTCGGAGAACGCTTCGGGGAGCGTGTGAGCTCCTTTTCTGCTTTATCCCTCAGGGAACGGGTGCTGCCTGATGCGCCAGCTCCCTTGTCTTGTGGCTTCTTCTTTTTTGCTGCCATCAGTATCCCGTCTTATCCACTTCCACCATCCGCCACATCCCCTTCGGCACCGTAATCTCGAATCGGGCGCCTTTACCCGGCTCACCGTTCTCGGTGATCGTGATGCCGGTGATTGAGAGAATCTCGCGGGAGAGGAAGAGACCAAGACCGGTATGCTTGCCAAACCCTTTGCGGAACAGTTTTTTCTTGTCCGCAGCCGTAATTCCGACACCGTTATCTTCGTATATAATGATGAGTCCCTGGTCAGATTTCTTTGAAGTGATCCGGATGGTATTCATCTGGTCACCCCCGTAGTGGAGGGTGTTGTCAAAGAGGTTATAAAATACCCTCTCGAAGAGCGGATCGGCATACACTTCAGGATCCTCAGAATCAGTCTCAACATGGACTGCCCGCATGGGAAGTGCCACCATCGCTTTTTTGATGCATTCATTCACGTTCTGCCATACGGGAGCTACGGCGCCCATCTCCTGGTAGTCTTTTGTGAACGAAATCTGCTCCTCGATAGTCCTGGCTGCCAGGTCCTGACCGTCCAGCAATCTCTCCAGGGCTTTTGGATCCTGCGCCCTATCGCGGGAGAGTTCAATGTATCCCCTGAGTGCGAGCACCTGGTTCTTGATGTCATGCCGGGTGATGGATGAGAGCAGGTTCAGTTGTTTGTTTGCCTGCACAAGTGCCTCCTCTTCACGTTTGCGTTCAGTGATGTCCCGGATGGATTCGATTGCCCCGGTAATATTTCCGGCAGCATCAAAGAGCGGGGATGCCGTAAACCAGAGATATGCACCCTTACCGCTATTGAAGTGCGGGATAAAGATCTCGGAGAACAGGGATCTGCCTTCCCTTTTCATGACCGGATATTTTGCCACCACATCCGGGTCTTCGTGAAGGACCAGATCGATTGTGATCGGGCGTCGTTCATGGTAGAACGGGAGGGCATATTCATAATCTGCTTTCCCAATCATCTGTTCAGCAGGGACACCCGACATCTCCTCCATCGCACGGTTCCATGCAAGGACCGTCCCGTTTTTGTCAATGACAAGGGTTGCATCCGGGAGGAAACTGACAATATTTGTCAGCAGGCGTTCGCTCTCCCGGGCTGCCTCCTCTGCCTTCTTACGGGCGGTAATATCGGTATCCACCCCGCGATATCCGGCAAAGGTGCCATTGGAATCAAAAATCGGGAGCCCTGACGTTTCCAGGATGACCCGGTCGCCATTTTTATGCATGTTCGTGTTCACCAGGATTTTGAACGGCTGGCGGTTCCCCAACACCCTGAAGGCATCATCTGTGAACGTGCCCCTGTCTTCCGGCACAAAGAGATCATAGAAATGCTTTTTACCGACAATTTCCTCTGGTGTATACCCGAGGATCGGGTATACCGTGGCATTCGAATAGGTGTACATGCCACCCGCATCAATTTCCCAGATCCAGTCCCCGGCACTCTCTGCGATCTGCCTGAACCGGTTATCACTTTCATGCAGGGCATTCTCAACCATCTTCTTGTCGGTGAAATCCCTTCCGACCGACTGGTACTCGATCACCGTACCCTTCCCGTCAAAGATCGCCCGGTCATTCCACCGCTGCCAGCGGACTTCTCCTGAGGGCATGATGATCCGGTGTTCAATCGTTGCAACCGGATTCTCCGGCGTGAGCGAGGTAAGATGTTCTCTCATCAGCCGGGCATCTTCAGGAGGCAGGACGACCAGATGGGGATGTGCAAGGCACTGGTTTTTGTCCAGTCCGAAATACCGGCAATAGGCCGGATTGACAAACGTAAGCCTACCGTCAGGTGCGAACCGGCATATGAATTCGGTCTGGTCTTCAACCACCGCCCGGAACCGTGCCTCGCTCCTCTTTAACGCATCTTCCGCCTTCTTGCGATCAGTGATGTCGACCAGGATGATAAGGGATGCCGGCGCTCCGTCAAAATCAATTATGCCGCCGTTGACGATCATATTCCTGCGGTTGCCGTCCTTGCTCAGGACATCAATTTCATAGGGGTCAACCGGATTACCGCTCATCCTCTGGCGCACTGCGGCTGCAACCCGCTCATGGAATTCCGGGGCAATAAAGTCCGCTACCTGTTTGTTGACCGCTTCGTGCGGCTGGTACCCCAGTGTTTTCACAGCCGCAGGATTCGTGTACAGAATAAGCCCGTTCCGGTGCACAAGGATAAGTTCCGGCACATGCTCCAGAAGGGAGCGGGATTTCGATTCGCTCTCGGTAATCTTCTCTTCCATCTGCTTTCGGTCGGTGATATCCTGGACGAGACCAAGCATACGTATAGGCGCACCCTGAGGATCGTACTGGTTTCTGCCTTTCGCCCAGATCCAACGGATTTTCCCATCCTTCCTCAGTATACGACACTCAAATTCCCAGTCATGCTGGTGTGAGATTGCGTCGTTAAACTTCTGGTTCACGAGAAGACGATCCAGAGGGAGAACGTGGTCGAGGAACATCTCGTATGTCCATTCAGGCAACAGGGAATCATATCCAAAAATCTGGTCATGACGGAGTGAGCGCCACGCCGTGTGATGTATCAAATCAAGGTCCCAGGTTCCCAATTGTGAGACGTTCAGAGCGAGCTCGAGACGTTCCTCTCCCTCCCGTAGTGCCTGCTCTGCCTTTTTCCGGTTGGTGATATCATGGATAATTGCAATGAGATAGGTGATGTTTCCGATAGAGATCGTGTCGCCATTCACCAGTGCATTGAACTGTTCACCGGATTTACGCCGCTCTAAAACCTCGAACTGGGATACCCTGCCGTGTTTTCGTATCTCGTCGGTTAAGCGATCCCGGTCTTCTTTATTCAGCCAGATGCCGAGTTCAACGGCGTTCTTCCCAATCAACTCATCGCGGGAATACCCGAAGATTCTCGTTGCTGCATCGTTCACTTCGATGAACTGCCCGGAATCCAATTCGCTGATCGTGATTGCATCGGGTGCTGACAGGAACGCTTTTGAATATTTTTCATTGGCAACCTGCAGCGCTTCTTCCGCCCGCTTGAGTTCGGTGATGTCCCGGACTACCGAGACTGACCCGATGATGGTACCGTGCTCATCACGGACAGGAGCGGCGCTGACCTGCCGGTACCGCAACTCCCCGGTCGCAGGCGTCCGGACGATCTCCTCCTGGAGCTGCACTACCTCTCCCGCGAGGGCACGTAATGGCGGAGCCTCGTCAACCGGGCGGGAGCTGCCATCCGGGCGGAGCACTTCTAATTTCTTTGCAAGGGTTTCGACATTGGGTCCATCTGCACTCCCAAGACAAAATTCCCGACACGCCGTCGGGTTTGTCAGCGTGAATCGCTTTTGGGCGTCTGCAAACCAGACCTCATCAGAGATGCTGTTGATCAGTGCCGACAGTTTTTCTTTCTCCTGCGAAACGTTCACAAGCAACCTCTGGATCTCCTCGTCGGCTTTCTTTTTATCGGTGACGTCCTGTCCAATGGCGAGCAGTCCTTCAATGCTCCCATCAACGCTCTTGAGCGTTTTGTCGTTCCACTCGATCAACCGTTCGCGACCGTCTTTTGTTATGATTACATCTACATTGCTGCGTGTTGGGGTGTTCCCAATGGCTTTTTGGAATAATGACCGGGTGCTTTTTCGCATATGGGGTGGCAGGAACGTCTCAAACCAGTCTTTACCCTTCACCTCTTCCAGAATATATCCTGAAATTCCCTCCATATAAGGGTTAAAATAGACGATATGCCCCTTTGAATCGAGAACAATGACTATAGCCTGCGCCGTCTCGATAACGCTATTAGCAAAATTCCGTTCTTTGCGGAGCGCCTCTCCCGCCCGCTTGAGTTCGGTGATATCCTGGTTTGCTCCATGCGTTTTGACCGTGTTGCCTTTCGCATCTTTTGTAATTGCATACCGCACGATAATATGCCGGATCCTGCCATCCCTGCGGATAATGCGGTGTTCGATCTGCGTCGTATAGTTCGGGTCAGTTGTCGTTATCGCCTTTTGCACTTCATCGGCGACCAACCCCGCTTCATCCGGGTGAACGAATTCCCGTGCATATACTTCTGCCGGCATCTGGTACCCGCCTTCCCGCTCTGCTGTTGTGCCATACAGGGCGTAGAACCGGTCGTTGAAGGTGAAGATGCCTGATGCAACATCATACTCCCAGTTCACAATATGCGCAAGATCCATCGCAGCAGCGAGTTGGATCTGGCTCCTTGTAAGCCGCTCCTCCGCCATCCTGCCTTCAACTGCTTTGTTGATCTTATGCGCCAGTTCAGCAAACTGTGACTTTGCCTCCCCACCTTTCTGGAGATAGAAGTCAGCACCGTTTTCGAACGCTTCTATCGCAATCTCCTCTCTGCCTTTCCCGGTAAATATGATGAACGGGATGCTTTTGTCCGTCGCCCGGACCCGTTTTAAAAATTCGATACCGTCCATCTCCGGCATCTGGTAATCGGATACGATGGCCTGGATCCCATTGGATTGTAACAGATCGAGTGCAGCAGAAGCGGATGGTGTGGTAGTGACGGTAAATTCTTTTGTTATCTCAAGGTACAGTTTGGTAATCTCAAGGAGGTTTACCTCATCATCAACATAGAGGACATTAATCATCCGTTTCCCTCCGCAGGTGCACCAGTCACAGCGTACCGCCACATCCCTTACGGTGCTGATCCCGTTTCTCTTTGCCACATTTCCAGCCGATCATCCCGGAGATATCGCTCTTTAATGACCCCCCCTCCTTCTCGCCAGGGACGATCGGTATCAGCATTAATCTTCGTGTCATAACATGCTCACCAGACCTGGAACATTTCGTGAATCATTTCGGTAACCCTCATGTTTCCGTTCAAGTACCCGTGTCGGGTTCTTCTCCCGCACACCGGTTAAACGGGATACGGTGGACGTGGATAGACGTCTGCGAAGGTGCATTGGGGAGATTCTGTATGTTCCTTATCAGATGCTCGTAATGTACTATGTATTATGAGAGATGATCAGACGTTACCTGTATATTGCTTTAAACAGTTCATGACATGATAAAGATTTCCGTAACTTCCAAAAAGAGTTCCAAAAAAAGAGAGATCGTTTTATCTGGAAATGGCTCCACCAATTTTTATCCTGTGTGGTCTACATATGCCAATACTCCCCGATGAACCACATAAGGGGTGAACAGAGACATTCAGAATGGGAAATTTTTCCATGTTCCCTGATATATGCAACACAGAACCGGTTCCCGCAAACCAGTACATCCCTTTCGGCACCGCAATCTCGAACCGGGCGCCTTTACCGGGTGTGCTGGTTTCAGCAATCGTCATACCGGAACGGAGAAGACACTCCAGAATAAAAAACAACCCAAAGCGGATGTTTTCACCAACGAGCCGATCAAAAAGACGGGCTTTATCCCTGGGGGAGATCCTGACACCATCGTCTTCGCAGATAAAAATCGGTCTCTCCGGCGTTTCCTCGCAGGAAAAGGTGATGCGTCTTGTGGTCTTTCCATGTTTTACTGCATTGTCAATGATGTCTTCAAGCTTTTCCACAAATCCTTTTTTAATAGGGCAGTACGTCTCCAAAATCAACTTTACCGTCCAGACCCAGTGTTCATCAGACACAACACTTAATACCGCCCCGCATGTATCCATTGGATAAGCGAGGGAACCCATGTCACGTCACCTGATCTCTGAAGCACAGGGATATGATCTCTTACGGGAAATCGGTGTACCGATTCCCCGGTATGCACTTGCGAGAACCATTACTGATGCAATTTCTTCGGCAGATGAAGTGGGATACCCGGTTGTTCTTAAAGTCGTCTCCCCCCAGGTTGTCCATAAAAGTGATGCGGGTGGAGTTTTCACGAGCATCCATAATGTGAAAGAACTGCGGGAAGCATATGGCAAAATCATAAGCAATGTCCGGGCACATAATCCAACTGCAACAATCGAAGGGATCATGGTCGAGCAGCAGCAAAAAAAGGGACTTGAGATCATTATTGGCGGGAGGATCGATCCGTCATTTGGAAAGGTTATCACTATCGGCATGGGTGGCACACTGGTTGAACTGTTAAAAGACGTATCAATCCGGGTACTCCCGGTCACTGCCACCGATATCGATGCCATGCTCAATGAACTGAACGGGTACCGGCTCATCAAGGGGTTCCGTAACAAACCTCCCCTTGATAAAAAAGGACTCGTTGACATCATTGATACCGTTGCACAGTTTTTTATGGACCGTGTTGATATCATTGAATTTGATATCAACCCTGTTTTTTTATACGAGCATGGTGCGTGTGCCGTCGATGCCCGGTTCTATACTGATGATACTGCCCGTATGGCAAAACCAGAAACAAGCCCTCCACTCCCCCTGGAACTGCTCCATATACGATCCATCGCGTTGGTCGGTGCATCTGCCGACCCTAACAAGGTCGGTTATGCTGTCCTGCGGAATCTCCTCTCATTTCCCGGATCGCTCTACCCGGTGAATCCAAAACACGAAAAATTACTTGAACACACTTCGTATCCTTCACTTACATCAATCCCAGGTCCGGTTGATGTAGCGATTATCGTTGTCCCTGCGCGATCGGTTCCCCAGATTGTCGAAGAAGCCGGAAAGAAAGGAATCCTTCTTGTTGTCATCATCTCTTCAGGATTCCGCGAGAGCGGGACTGCAGGAAGTGAACTTGAAGAGCGGGTCGTTGCCATCGCAAAACAATACGGTATACGCATAATGGGTCCCAACTGTCTTGGGTTCATGCTCCCTCACTTGGGGATTAATACAACCTTTGATCCGGTCTCGCCAAAACCCGGAAACCTTGCGTTCATATCCCAGAGCGGGGCTATCATCACCACTATGGTGGACTGGAGTCTCCCGGAAGAGATTGGGTTTTCCGAAGTAATCAGTGTCGGCAACCAGGCGGATCTCACCTTTGAAGATTTTATCCGCTTTGCTGCCGATGATCCGAACACGAAGTCAATTATCCTGTACATCGAACAGATCCGTGACGGCAGACGCTTCATGGAGATGGTACGGCAAATCACACCAATAACACCTGTTGTGGCAATAAAAGCCGGTTCATCAAAGGTTGGCGAGTTGACCGCTGCATCCCATACCGGTTCTCTTGCCGGCAGTTACGAAGTGTACCAAGCAGCATTCTGGCAATCCGGGATCATCCCGGTACGATCGATTCGTGGGGCATTCCAGACTGCAGAACTCCTCGCATCTGAAGGGCATCCGAAAGGGATCCGGGCAATTGTCATCAGCAATGCAGGAGGTTTTGCTGTGCTGTCTTCCGATTACGCCGAATTGAATGGTATTGAGATGGTGGAGTTCCCGCAGACGGTAATAACAGAACTGGACGCCATCCTGCCCGTCGACTGGAACCGGCGCAACCCCATCGATATGGTCGGCGATGCGAGCGCTGACCGGTTTGCGCGCACCTTTGATGTAATGATACAGAACCAGGACCTCTGGGATATCGCATTTGTGATTGCAGTGCCATCGGCGATCTCCGATCCGATCAGGGTTGCCAATGAGCTGGTCAGGTTTTCAAAAAGTACGCACAAGATGATTGTCGGGTGCCTGATTGGCGGGGACTCCATGAAAACACCCCTCCGGATACTCAGGGATTCCGGTATCCCGAACTTCCCGGATCTTGAGGACGCATTTAAAGCAGTCGGCAACATCTGCCGGCATATCTGTTGGGAAGAATTCCACGGGCACCGGTGTAACAGCGGAAAATAGTAAGAGACGTTTTTTGATAAAACATTTTCTTGTTTTGAGTAAACCCCGGTTCACCATTCGTCAAACATCAGTGAACACCAGATACTCCTGATTGCCAGACTTTGTTTTTGAAATATCCAGAGATTAGAGTATTACGGCAGAGCGCAATCATGAATTACTCGTATATATTTAAGAGATCATGACGACATAGTAGTTACCTGAAATCAGGAATAAATGGTGACCGGAATGTCGGTATCAGTTAAGATAAATACAGATCTTGCCCAGCGCCTGAATGCGCTTGTAGAGGAAAAAATCTATCCGTCCCAAGAAGAGGCATTAGAGGATGCAATAAGGTTTTTGATTGCATTGCAAGGAAAATTATACAACCGCAATGAGGTGCAGGAAGTCCTTGCCAGATATATCACCATCCCTACCGAAAAGATCCTGCAGGATGTCAAAAAAGAAGAAGAAGATTCATGACAACTGTTTTTATTGAAGCCAGTGCTCTTTTCCGTGCGTATACCCTGGAGCCCGGATCTGTTGTCATGGATAAGATCTTTTTGCAGATGGAAAGTCATCAGATTACCGGATTGCTGTCACAATTGAGCGTTCCGGAGATCCTGAGGGGGATTATCAAAAGAAAAAATCTCCGGGAATTAGATGAAGACGAAGCCCAGAAGATTATTGATTCCATCTTATTCGACATCAATACACGCATTTTAAACGAGGAACTTCAGATCCTGGGTTTAAAAGATGAGTATCTGCCAGAAGTGAACCAGTTGATTCGGAAATCCAATTTTTATGTCATTGATGCAATCCAGCTGATTACCGCCAGTCACGCTGCACCGGCGCTGTTTCTCCATGCAGACAGCCATTTCTCATCCCCGGTTGTAAAAGGCATGGTCAGCGCTGTTGATGTCAGGAAACCCGATTCGATAACAAGGATGACACACATTCTTCACAAATCGGCAGGTAAAGGATCCTGATGTCAACATCGGACTAACTTTCCCCAAACGATCTCAGTCTTCGTCCGCCGTGTAATAGTAATACTCGCCCCGGCTCTTCTGCTCCCGGTCAAGGAACGAATCGGGCTTGTTGATCCGCGGGCGACCCGTCTGGTCACGCCGGAAGGTGACATCCAGACCGTTTAAGAACCGGTTCATCCCGTCACGCATCGCAAACGGTCCGGCAGCGGTGCCTTCCCGTCCCGGTTCACCCTCAAAAACAAGAACCCGTTCGCTGATCATGTCAATTAAATAGATATCATGATCGATCACGAGAATGCCGACCCCGCGTCCCTCGGCAAGGTGCTTGATCATCCGGGTGACTTTTACCCTTTGCTCCACGTCAAGGTGTGCGCTGGGTTCGTCGAGGATGTAGAGATCGGCATCGCAGGAGAGGCACCCGGCAATTGCCACGCGCTGGAGTTCCCCGCCGCTCAGTGTATCGACCGGAGACTGGAGAATTGACTGGAGAGAGAGTGGCTCAAGAACCTCATGCTGGTAGTAGGAGGTGTCAAATTTATTGGTACAATGGCGCAGGTACTGCTCGACGGAATCCGTGGTCTCTGGTTTGATATACTGGGGCTTATAAGAGATTTTTAACTGGGCATCCATCACCCCGGTGTCTGGCTTTTCTGCACCCGCAAGGAGTTTGGCAAAAGTGCTCTTGCCCATCCCGTTTGCTCCGACAACCCCGAGCACTTCCCCGTTTTTGATTGTGCCGCCCGAAACAGAAAGATGGAACGTCTCGTAACTCTTTGTCATCGCCGGAATGGCAACAAGATCTTCGCGCTTGGAGCCCTTCGCATGCGCCCGTTTCTCGAAGATTACCTTTGAGTCACGGAACCGGACATTTTCTTCGGTAAGATATCCCTCAAGGTACTGGTTGATCCCGACACGGACGCCCTTTGGACGGGTGATGATACCAAAGACCGCCGGTTTACCGTACCCGACATGCACAGTATCCGCGACCATGTCAAGGATGGCAAGGTCGTGCTCAACGATGACAACCGGACGTTGCGTCGCGAGTTCGCGGATCAGTTTCGCGGCAGAGATCCGCTGGTAGATATCCAAAAAGGGCGTGATCTCATCGAAGAAATAGAGATCCGCATTTCGCGCAAGACAGGCAGCGATTGCCACCCGCTGGAGCTCGCCGCCGGAGAGAGTGCTGATCTGGTGATCGAGGATCGCATCGAGCTTGAGTGCGGTAACGATCTCTGCGAGTTTTCCCCGTTCGTCCGTTGTTTTGAGGAGCGCCTCAGCGGTTCCGGTAAACATCTTCGGGATGTAATCGATATACTGAGGTTTAGTCGCGATCTTTAAGCTCTTTTTTGAGACCGTCTGGAGATAATCGAAGAGCTCGGTACCGGTATAGAGTTTGAGGATCTCTTCCCAAGCTACTTCTGCATCAAAGTTGCCAAGGTTCGGGCGCAGTTGCCCGGAGAGGATCTTCACCGCGGTGCTCTTCCCAATCCCGTTTGCACCGAGAATGCCCGTGACTTTTCCTCCGATTGGTATCGGGAGCCCGTAGAGCGCAAAACCATTCTGCCCATAACGGTGTGTGGGATGTTCAAGTTCCTCAGGGAGACTGACGATATCGATCGCATCGAACGGGCATTTCTTGATGCAGATACCGCAGCCGACGCAGAGCTCTTCGGAGATGATTGCCTTACCCTCCTCACCGATGATGACCGTCTCGTCACCCGTCCGTACGCGGGGGCAGTAAAGGATACATTCGGTACCGCACTTTTTGGCATGGCACCGGTCTTTGTGAACGATTGCGATTCTCATGGGGATCAGGAAAGGAGATTTGTTATTTGGGTGCTGAACTTAACAGGATCGTCCAGGACATAAACCAGAAGGCAAATGTCATAAATCCCTGGTAAATCCAGTCTTTTGCACCCAGTTTCGTGTTGGTGATCCCGACAAGTATGAAGATGTGCCTCTGGATGACAATACCGGCGAGCATCAGCATGAATGCAAGAAGCCCGATGTCTTTTGCCGCGATCCCGCCGAGATAGAACGATGCAACACCGATAATGATCCCAATCATGCAGGCGACGACTGTCCTTTTTATCCGTTCGATATGTTCAACCTGCTTCTCCAGTTTTGTCTTTGCCTTTTTAGAGAGCGTTATCGGCTGCTCTACCTGCGATTCTTCGCCCATCCCGTTACACCAGTAGTCTTATTTTTTAGTGCGCAAGCCATATGTAATTTGGTACCAGATGGCAACGGCACAGGGTATGAGCGGGATCGATGTCAAAGCGGTAACCCAGGAGCTTGCGGAAAAATTACCGCTCTGGATCGACAAGGTCTACCAGTTTGATACCCGCACGCTCGGCATCCGGCTAAATGGCGAAGAACATGCAAAATACCTGCTGCTCATCGAATCCGGGCGCCGGGCGCATCTCGTCCATGCCTTTCCTGCCCCCCCTAAAAATCCGCCACAGTATGCAATGCTCCTGCGAAAGCATATCTCCGGCGGTAAAGTACTTACGATCCGGCAACACGGGCTGGAACGGATCCTCATCTTTGATATCGGAAAACATAATCTCACCTACCATCTCATCTTTGAACTCTTCGACGAGGGAAATGTCGTTCTGGTGGATGAAGATTACAAGATCATTAAACCCCTCCGGCATCACCGGTTCAAAGATCGGGACGTTGTCCCGAATGCCATCTACACGATGAGCGAAACAGATCCGACCGGGTCACCCGAACAGCTGGCAGCGGTGTTAAAGAATGATGACCGCGACCTCGTCCGGGCGCTTGCAATGGGCTGCATGCTCGGGGGGACGTATGCCGAATATGTCTGCAAAATTGCGGGTGTGGATAAGAATGCTCCCGCTGCATCCGCAAATCCAGATCCCGTCTATTCCGCTCTCCAGGCACTTTTTGACAAAGTAACCCATGCGAGGAATCCCGTTGTGTCTGCCAAATCGTGCGAACCGGTCCTCTTGTCAGGAGAGGAGGAATCTGCCCCTCAGTTCCTTTTATTTTCCGACGCACTTGAAACATTTTTCCCCATGACAAAAGCCGCTATAAAAGCGGCAAAACCGAAAATTCCCGCTGCCGATAAGATCCGGAAATACCAGGAAGACGCAATCAAAAAATTTGACAACAAAATCGCCATTACTGAAAAGCTGGTCGCTACCATCTACGAAAATTACCAGCAGGTTTCAGAGGTGATCTCGGCACTCGACACGGCAAGCAAATCCCATTCGTGGCAGGAGATTGAGAATATCCTTAAGACAAATTCCCTGCCCGTCGCAAAAAAGATTGTTGCCATCTACCCGGAAGATGCCGCAGTCGATCTCGATCTCGGACAGAAGGTTAAAATTTTTGTCCATGAAGGCGTCGAACAGAATGCGGAGCGGTATTACGCGACAATCAAAAAATTCCGGAAAAAAAAGGAGGGTGCACTTGTCGCCATGGCAAAACCGCTGCCCAAAAAGAAGGTGGCACGGCATGACATTGTCGCGATGAAAAAGTTATGGTACCACCGCTTCCGCTGGTTTATGACGAGTGATGGCGTGGCGGTGCTCGGTGGGAGAGATGCATCACAGAACGAGGAACTGGTCAAAAAATACATGGCGGGGGGCGATCTCTTTGTACATGCGGATGTGCATGGTGCGAGTGTCGTGATTGTAAAGGGGAAGACAGAACATATGGACGAAGTGGCGCAATTCGCTGCATCCTATTCCGGGGCATGGCGGAGCGGGCACTTCTCTGCCGATGTCTATTCCGCCCTGCCCACACAGGTGAGTAAAACCCCGGAGTCAGGCGAGTTTATCTCCCGGGGTTCGTTCATTGTCCGGGGTGAACGCACCTATTACCGGAACGTCCCCGTGGCAGTAGGTATCGGTCTTGTGCTGGAACCGCAGGCAGCTGTTATCGGCGGTCCTCCGTCTGCAATAAAACCTCGGGCAAAGGTCTATGTCGAATTAAAGCCCGGGCAATACGAGCCCAATGACGTCGCAAAAAAAGTACTGCGTATATTAAAGCAGGGCATCTCTGACGAAGACGAAAAAGCGCTCAAAGGAATCCTGAACACCGAACGGGTTGCCGCATTCATCCCGCCGGGCGGATCTGATATCACAGGACAGCATGAAGGCTGAATACGGTGAACTGAAGAACAGTTCCGGGGAGATCCGGCTCTTTCCTGAGAGTATCGATGACCTCTGGCACCTCCAGCACCTTGTCGCACCCGGTGATCTGGTATTTGCAACGACATTCCGGAGCGTTGATGCGGCGACTGACAAGATCCGCCCGGAAAAGGTGGAAAAACGCCCGGTCCGTCTCGGGATCCGTGCAGAGAGAACAGAGTTTTCCGAACACGGCATCCGTCTCCGGATTACCGGCATGATCGAGCACGGCGTCGACGCTGGCGCGTATCATACGATCAACGTGGAGACCGGTCACGAGATATCGATCATCAGGTACTGGCGCCCGGTCGATCTCGAACGGATCGAGCGGGCAGTCAAGGCATCGGTCTATGGAGTTATCCATGTCCTGACGATTGAAGAGGGCGAAGCAGAACTCTTCCGGCTCCGGCAGTATGGTCCCGAGAGTGTGATTACCATCACGGCGGGCAGCGGCAAAGGCGGCGAAACCGATACCCGTACCGCGTTTTTTGATCAGGTACAGAACCACATCACGGAGATTTCGGGACCATTGATCATTGCCGGACCCGGCTTTGTCAAAGACGATTTTGTGAAGTATGCGAAGAACCGGAACAGCGCTCCGGTTCAAAGGGCAGTTGTTGTTGAGACGCGGAGGATTGGGCGCGGGGCGGTGCAGGATGTGATTGGGGCAGGTGCCCTCGAAAGACTTATCGGGGATCTCCAGCTCTCCCGCGAAGTCCGATTGATGGACGAGGTGCTTCTTCGTATTGCACGGGAAGGAGCGGTGGCATACGGCAGGGCAGAGGTGGCAAGTGCAATTGAGTATGGCGCGACTGAAGAGGTTCTGCTTGCTGATACGCTGCTCCGTGACCGTGACATGATGCATCTTGTCGAAAAAGCTGAAAGGATGCAGGCAAAGGTTGTCGTGCTCTCCAGCAGTTTTGAACCCGGGGAGCGGCTGTGCGCTCTTGGGGGAATCGCAGCGCTGCTGAGGTACAAGCTGGGGAAATGAGTGGTGAAAATCTAAAACACGATTACGAATCTGCGGGGGAGATTGATTATAAGTGTCTTGGGTGGGGATGAAGAAATCACGCGTGCGTGTTTCCCTGCTGCACATCCCCGCCATCCGACTCCCGGGAGAGCAGGACAAAGAGGATCACCGGGATCAAATAGAGCAGTGTCAGGGGAACAATCCTAAACGACACATCCCATCCGTCAAGGGCGAGCCCGGCAACCGAAGTCAGGGGGAAGAGCAGGAGGCGCAGGGAAAGATTTTTGGTTGTCCGTTCATCCGTTTCGGCAAGACAAATCTGAGGATTTGCAGATATTTGCCGCCACAAAAAGAAGATCAAGAGCCCGGAGATGAGGACATTTGCATGGAATAAAACCCCGTACGGAATCGGCATGTCAGATAATGACCAGAGGAGCGAAGTTAACGGAATGAAAAGGATTGATAGGATAAATCCAAAGGATAGACAGACGACCATCCGATCAACAACCTTTGTGTGGCGCATGATCTCAAAGAACAGAATATAAAAGACCGCGAGAATCATGAACGTAAAGACAAAATTAAACCCATCTGTAATAATTTTTAGCAGGTACGAAACGAGGAAATCAAACTCCTCGGTAGGAACACTGGTGGGAAGCGGGATGTTATTCTTCACGATCAGCGTCATTGCAAAAGCAAAGACCCCGTTCACCAGGATCTCAAGCATGTCCAGAGGAACCGTGCCTTGCGGGGAAATTACCGTTACCTCCTTCAGATCATGCTCCGGTGTCGGAACTTCTTTTGTCATTGTTTCACCCTCCCGCGCATTTTCTTGCGACTCAGCAGATGGATACCGGTGAAAGCAAACGCAAGCATGGTTCCAAAATAAATATACTGGGTGTAGGGGATATCATAATTCGAAAGCACGCATCCGACAACCGCTGTGAACGGGATGTACACCATGCCGAGATCAGTAAGATGGATCTCGTCTGTGGAGATCCCCAGTTTAAGAATCTGAGGTGCCTTACGGCAATGCACCCATTCGAGTAAAAGTATGCCACCGATTGTCAGCATGTTAAGGTGAAAGACGAGAGAAATTGCTGCATTTCCTGTAAATACCGTGGTAAGATTGCTTGAAATCGGTATAAAGATGATAAACATCAAGAGGATGAAGTGGAGATACAGGGATGTCCAATCCAATCTTTCGATCAGGTGGAAGACATGGAAAGTGACAACCCAGATCATCGCGAGAATGACAAATACAGTCAGGAAGTTTAAGATATCGGGGAATTGCATCAGCCCAAACTCATGAGCGGTTGCATTCCCCACGTAATCCTCAAAGGCAGGGGTCCGTATATTTTTAAAAAGCAAAAGTAAGGTGAAAACAAATATCGCGTTTGTCAGCCTGCCGACGTTTGTTTTCGTTACCGGTCCTTCCCGTAATCTTCTGCCCTGCATATCCTTCCAGTAGATATTTTAAGTCCGGATAGATAAGGGTCGTGAAATAGAATCAGACAGATGATCTGCCGGTGTAGCAACCTGCATTAATGTATCACTGGATGGTTGTCAGGGTATTTTAACCGGGGATATTTTACGGCATACTTTTTTACCCATCAAATGGGAGAAACGCAATTTTTTCAGGGATTGGCGAAACTCTTTTTTTTCTGACGGCAGTATACTAAAAAACCCTGATGAACCGTGCCAGTTCAGACAAGCTAAAATGAAAGTCGGCTTGCCGAATTTCATGAAAAAATAAAGAGAAGGGAATAGACGGGGAAATTGTGGAATTAATCGTGATTTCAGCGGAGATGCTTGCGTAACTTCTGAATGAGCGCGAGCTGATTCTTCGCTTCAGTCTTCTTGTCGTTCTCAATGCAATCCATAATCTCATTGACAGGTTTTGCCAGCTCGTAGATTTTCATTGGTCTGCCTTTAGTCTCAGCTGAACTCTCGCGACTTCTGATCCATCCCTGTTCCATCAGGTGTTGCATTGCTATGCTCACCTCGGGCTGGCGCAGATCGGCACCGCGCTCGATTGCCCGGGATGTTGCTTCGGGGGTGTGCGAAAGAAACACCAGCACCTTGGCAATATTTTTCGCAATTCCAATCTCGATCAAAAGATTGACGAACTCTTCTTCCTTGTCGGTAAAATACATTACATTTTCTTGTCTCATTTCTCACACCAAAACTTATTCCGGGATTATATTCAATTTTGTTATTATTATACCAATAAATACATTCCGGTACCATTTAAAAAAATGTAGTAAACATTTGAAACGGATTACCAAAAAAAAGTACCGGTCCCAGCGAGGGTGCGAGCACATCATTGGTGTGCGAAGGAGAACGTGATGCTGTACTTTCAATCTCACCGGTAGCGCGAGCAGGACGACTTTACCGTAGCTGCCAAACCTGCCATCGTAAACAATGATATCGGTCGAGACTGTTCATTCCTTGCTGCACTCCAGCTCCTTTCACTCACCTGCGTTCAGCGCCGTGTCTAATCTGCTTGTTAACACCAAAACGGTAGTTTCCTTTCATCACCGTGATCTCAAACCGGGCGCCTTTGCCCGGAGTCCCGTTTTCCGTGATCGTGATGTCGGTGATGGATAGGATATCGCGGAACAATAAGAGCCCAAGCCCGGTGTTCTTCCCAAAGACCTGCGTGAACAGACGTTTTTTATCTTCATTCAAAACACCCGCGCCATTATCTTCACAGACAAGTGCGAGATACCCGTCTGATTCCTGCGAAGTAAGATGCACCGGATTCGGCTGCTCACTCCCATTATGGAGGGCATTATCAAAGAGGTTGTAGAACATCTTTTCAATGAGCGGGTCTGTAAAAAAATTGGGGATTCTTTCGATGAAATATGAGTTACCCGTTTCAATATTATGTCCCGGCTGGATGCCGTTTCAGCCCTTTTTTAGTTTTTCAATCAATCCCGTAACCCGCTCTTTTACCGCCAGCGTATCCTCTGCATCGCGCTCGATGTTGAACGTGATGACATCCCCTTCACAGGAACCAGCAGGGAGAAGCGAGCCGGGAACAGTGATGCGTACCATCGCATAGTCGCGGGAGATCAGCACCGCAACACCTTCTTCAATACGGTCGATGGTCGCCTTCATGCCGTCGCTCCTTCTGAGTTCTGGTCGATGATCTTCCCGTTGGCATCTTTGAGTGTTGCGGTGTCGCCGTCATTTCCCCAGACCGGAACGTTTCGTCCCATAAACAGGGCAGTGTCGTTCATCATTCCGCTTCCTGTGTAGATTGTAACTGATGCACCGGGCATCACAACAAATGCCGGGAAAATATAGGGTGCATTGCCGGTACGGTCCGAGAGCGTCCAGCCTGACAGGAAGACCGGGCTATCCCCCCGGTTCGTGAGCCTGATCCATTCACCGTTCAGGTTCACCCGGTCATCACCCGGGGCATTGAACTGCGTCGCGCTTATGTGCATAAAGGATGCATTGCCGATCAGGGGAAGACCGATAACCGGTAATGGAATGGTATAATTTTCCAAAATCGCGGGCAGTGAAATATTCAGATCTCCTGGAATGGTAAAATTAATCGTTGCTACGGGCGAGACAATGGTGATATTTGTAGGTATTTGCGGCTGCCCGCGAGTTGTGGGTGTGGGTGTGACAGCCCAGATGTTGCCCTGCGATTGTTCGGTTTTCACCGAGTACGTTGCCCCGTCGCTCTGAACGCGAATCGTCCCGTCAATATCTGTGCGGTACACCATCACACCGGCAGCTGTGAGTGTTTCGAGCGTCTTTTTATGGGGATGCCCGTACGGGTTATCCCTGACAAGCGAGATGACGGCAGTTTCCGGGTGGACGCGACTTAAAAACTCCTTAGAAGTCGAATACATGCTGCCGTGGTGACCGACTTTGAGGATCTCGGAATCTATCGGGTAGCCGGATCTGACAAGGGCATCTTCCGCCTCGCTACCCGCATCACCGGTGAACAAAACATCAATTACACCGTATGAGATCCTTATCACGATGGAATTCGTGTTCAGGTCATCCCCGAAGTGTTTTTGGGGCGGTGACAGGACAAGGATGCGAAGCGCTGGGTCGAGTTCGATTGTCTGACCCTGTTCTGCGATTGTATACGGGATCTGTTTCTCGTCAATTGTTTTGAGGAACTGTTCGTACAGTGGTGACGGGTGCGGCATGCCGGAGTCGAGCACTCGCCGGACCGGGAAATTGTCAAGCACCATCTGTATCCCGCCGATGTGGTCCGAGTGCGGGTGCGTGACAACAAGAAGATCAATCGTTGTCACCCCGAGCTTGCGCAGATCGGCGACGACCCGGTCGCCCATATCCGCTTCGCCCGAATCGATCAGGATAGTTGTGTTGCCGAAGATGACAAGCGAGGAATCCCCCTGCCCGACATCGAAAAAGTACACATTGAATTTTCCAGTATTTTCGCCGGTCTGGGAAAGATGTGTGGCGGAAAATCCAGGAATTGAAAAAGTATCCAGGCAACCGGCACTAAAAACACTTGCTGCGACAAGAAAGATAAGGCAGGTGGATACTGCCACACGCAGGTAGACCGGATTTTTACCTGAAAATGGCTCTGACATGTCATGCTCCTGGATGCGTGTGGCTCGCTGTTATACTGCCTGTTTTCATACGCTGGTCATCTGCACATCATGCTGCCTGTGCGCGTTTCACGAGTTCGTCAGCTGCCTGTGCCGCCCCAAGAAGGATCTTCTCTTCACCCGGGATCTCACCATTGAGCATCAGCACTTTCCCGTTACAGATCGTGGTCTCGACTGCGGCGCCGTTGCATGCATACACGAGGTTTGATGTCGCGTTGTGCAGGGGCGTGTTGCAGGCAGTGCGGGTAGCGACGAGCACGATATCAGCCGGTGCGCCAACGGCAAGAGTGCCTGTACCGGTTCCAAGCGCGTGTGCGCCTGCTGTTGTTGCCATCGCAAGTGCAGCGGGAGCCGCAAGAACGGTCGGATCGTTCCAGAAAAATTTCTGGAGGAGTGCGGCGGTCTTTATTTCCTCGAACAGGTCGAGGTTGTTGTTCGATGCACAGCCATCTGTGCCGATGCAGACATTTGCCCCTGCACTTACGAGTTCACGGTACGGCATTGCCCGGTGCGTGGCAAGTTTCATGTTGCTTACCGGGTTGTGGGAGACAGAGACCCCGCGTTTGCCAAGGAGTGTACACTCTGCATCATCGAGCCAGCAGCCGTGTGCCGCAATCGTTTTAGGGGTGAGTATGCCGCACTCGTCAAGCAATGCAACCGGGCGCTTGTGGTGCTGGGCGAGGCAGTCGGTCACTTCTTTTTCAGTCTCTGACAGATGGATGTGGATGCCACACTTCTGTTCCTGTGCGAACTCTGCACACCATTTCAGCCCATCGGGTGAGACGGTGTAGATTGCATGGGGACCGACTGCGGTTTTGATCCTTGGGTTCTTCATATTACGGACGTGTGACGCCAATCTCTCTGTTGCTTTGCATTCGTTCTCGCGCTTCTCTGCGCTGAACAGGTCAATGAACCCGTACGAGAGCATCGCCCGGATACCTGCTTCATCCACCGCTCGTGCCGCATCTTCCATGAAGAAGTACATGTCGTTAAACGCGGTTGTGCCGGTTTTTATCATTTCAAGGCAGGCAAGGCGGGTCCCCCAGTACACATCTTCTCCGGTGAGGTGCGCTTCGAGCGGCCAGATCTTCTGTGCCAGCCAGTCCTGCAGGATCATGTCATCGGCATATCCCCGGAGAAGTGTCATTGCCGCATGGGTGTGGGTGTTAATTAAGCCGGGAAGTGCAATGGCTCCGTCACCGTCTATGATAAACTCCGCATCACTCTTGAACTTGTGCCGAACTTTTTCCCCAAAACCTGCAATCGTGCCCACTTCATCGATAAAGATGTCAACAGGCTTGCCGTCCGCCACCACGTTCGTGATGAGAAGCGATTGGTTCTTATTAAAAATGTCCGTCATGGTATTACCGCCGGGGTATCAACCCATCTGTTCAATTATTGTGTTCACAATTTCCTCGGTGCGGTTCCGGTGCAGCCGCGAGGTGTTAAGGATGTGCTCATAGGTTACTGCATCAGCACCGAGACCGTTTGCATAGTTGTCTACCGTGCAGAGTGCACAGAAGTTCATTCCAAGTTCGCAGGCAAGCGTTGCCTCAGATGCAACCGTCATCCCGACAATGTCCGCTATTTTTGATAATGCCTGAACCTCCGCGACGGTCTCGATCCGTGGACCACGGGTCTGCACGTACACTCCGCCAAGGGTTGCCGCAGGCACGAGTTGTGAGAGTTGTCCAGCCAGATCTTTTGAAAGTTCTGGTCTGACATGCTTGATCGCATGGTCGTGAATGGAGGGGATGTCAGTCATGCTGATATAATCGGTGGGGATGACAAGCGAACCGGGAGCGATGGATAATTTGAGCGAACCGGAGGAGCCAAACGCGACAATCCGATCTACGCCTTCAATTGCCAGCGCCGCAAGGTTTGCACGGTAATTGATCCGGTGCGGGGGCATGCCGTTCTGGTGCCGCATAAGCATCACGATGTCACCTGAAAGGAGTTCCGCGTTCCCGAAAGGTGTGTTCACCTGCTGTTTTTTTAATTCTGGTAATGTTGAGAACAGGAGGCTTGTGCCGCCAATAATCCCGAGCATCAGTGCTCACGCTCCATGCCCGGTATCTCTACTATTTTCCCGTTGACTGATGAACGCTCCATAACTTCACGGCTCGTAAAAAAGATTGTATGCAACTGCACTAATAACCCGCGCATTTTGCGGAGCATGGGGGAAGCGTAAAGGCAATTGGGTGCGAAGATATGGGTATGGACATGTTTGAGACAGTCAGCGACGAGACGATAAAACGGGGAGATTGTACGGATATCTATTTTGTCCGCACTGAAGAGACACTGGAACGAGCACAGATCAATCCGCTGGTTTCCATGGAGGTGACCGCCGCTTCGTTACCGGATTCGTGGGGAATTGTCTGCGGGTTATCCGATGTGCTCGCGCTTCTTTCTGGTCTTCCGGTTAGCGTTGATGCGATGCCGGAGGGGACGCACTTTTTCCCGAATGAGCCGGTGCTCCGTATTACCGGAAAATACCGGGATTTTTGCCGGTACGAAACCGCAATTCTTGGGTTTCTCTGCCATGCATCCGGGGTTGCGACGGCAACTGCCCATATCATGCGGGAAGCCCGGAACCGCCCCATCTACTCCTTCGGCTCGCGCCGCCAGCACCCGTCAATTTCCCGCATGATCGAGCGTGCCGCATGGATTGGTGGTGCTTCCGGCGTCTCCAACACCTGTGCCCCGGAGGGTATACCAGTTGTCGGCACGATGCCGCATGCAATGGTGATGTGTTTTCCCACTCCGGAGGATGCTTGGCGATCGTTTGACAAATACACCCCGGAAGACGTACCACGGATCATGCTCTGCGATACCTTTTGCGATGAGAAGGCAGAATCGTTACGGGCAGCGAAATGCGGCGCTTATGCAGTCCGGCTTGACACGCCACGGTCCCGGCGGGGCAACATGCGGGCGATCATCGATGAGGTGCGCTGGGAGCTGGATGCACATGGCTATTCTGGTGTCAAAATCTTTTTGTCCGGAGGTGTGACGCGCGAGGACGTGATCGCATACCGCGACTGTGTGGATGCATTCGGCGTCGGCGGTGCGATTGCAAACGCCCCGGTGATTGACTTTGGAATGGATATTGTGGAGATTGACGGAGAGCCAAGAGCAAAGCGCGGCAAACGGAGCGGCATAAAACAGGTATATGAGCTGGCGAACCGGGAGCACCGGACGCTCCCGGTAAAAAAGGAACCCCCGGCACACGCCGTCCCGCTTATCCAGCGGGTTATCGAAAATGGAGAGGTTGTGCAGCCATCAGATATGCAGGAAGCGCGGAACCGGGTGCTTGCATGGATCAAATGGTCTTTGGAACATAAGGAAAAATGAAAGATATTATGGCTTAATCACTTTATTGATGCATCATAATACCGTCAGACAATCCAGAGATCCTGTGCGAAACTGTTCCCTGCCTTTTTTTGCGCGGTGTTTTTCAATCCGTGATACTAAACCGCTCAAAGTAACATTCGCCAGAGGTCAGTTTTTCTCCGGGATTGAGTGCGAGAAGTAAGTTATCGGCATGATCTGTGCACACATATGCCGAACAGCACCCGAAACCCTGGTACCCTGTCGCATCTTTTTCGCAGTACTCGCATTTCATTTTTTCCGGCATGATCATTTCCTCTGTTCTTCTTTTCATAGATACTTTATTGCGGCATGCCTGCGGAAAAAAGCCGGCGATTCGTCATAATCGTGTATTCTTTTGCGTGCCATTTTTTTTAAATGATCCAAAAAAAGTTTCCCGGGACTGCCCCCACTCGAAAAACAAAAAATTTCTTTTCTCACACTATCCCTATCGTCGTTTCATCATCATCAGTCTGATAGTCCGGGTGTATCTCCTGCCGTGCAACAAATGCAAGAATAAGAATGATGATGGCAACCACAAACGAAAAGAAAAATGCAAGGTCAAAACCCATGGTCATCAGCTGAATTTTGATAGTTGCCGGAGCGTCATGAGCTATCTCTTGGCGATTTGCAATTATCATGATTCCCTGGACAAATACCATGTTTGCAAAGGCTATCCCAAGAGTTAAGGGAGCAAACCGTTCGAGGCTTGTCAGGCTGGAAACCATGCCCTGGTATTTTTTCGAAACTGAATTCATGATCATATTCGATGCAGGTGTTATCATCATGCCAAGTCCAAAACCGATAATAATCAGGCAGAGGATCACAAATCCTGTTGAGGTGTCAACCCGCAGGAACGTCATCATAAAATATCCTATAGTCAGGATAATTCCCGCAACAAAGCAGAGCACCCTGCCGCCAACCCGGTTAAAAAGCATACCGGAAAGAATCCCTGATACCATCATGGCAACCGAGAGTGCGGTCATTATCAATCCGGCATCAGATGGGTGGAAACCTTTTACGTACTGGAGATAGAACGGGAGCAGGTAATTGATACCGGCAAAACTGAAAAAGACTGACGCCATAAGCAGGTTCGTTGCAAAAAAATTACGGTTCTTAAAGAGCCGGAGTTCGAGCAGCGGATCGGCAGTTTTGAGTTCGTGCCACACGAAGTAACCGAGTGTAAATAGTGTGAGTACAAACGAGCCGATAATAACCGGAGATGTCCATCCCATTTCCTGCCCTTCCGATACGGCAAAGAGCAGTGCCGCAAGTCCGGTGAAGATCAATAACGCCCCGGATTTATCAAAGCGGGCAGGTTTGTCATGGGGTGTAGTTGACGGAATAACGCGTATGCCTAATAGTATTGCAATAATTCCCACCGGCACGTTGATAAAAAAGATCCAGTGCCAGGAGAGGTACTGGGTGAGAACCCCGCCAATGGTCGGTCCGATTGCAGTCCCAAGGGCAGCTACAGTCATGACGATGCCCATCGCTTTTCCTTTTTGATTCATGGGAATGTAGGCTGTTATCATCGCCGGAGCAATCGCGGTTATCATCGCACCGCCAATAGCCTGTATCACCCGTGAACCGATAAGCACTGGAAACGAAGATAACAGATCGGGCAGCAGACCGCAGAAGAACGAGCCGAGGGTAAAGATCACAAATCCTGATAAAAACACTTTCTTAAACCCGATCCCGTCCGACAATTTGCCGAAGATGAGTACGCAGCCTGCCATCACTAAGAGGTAGATTGTCGCTGTCCAGCTGACGGTACTTGACGAGAGATTGAACGCCTCAGAAATGGTCGGCAGTGCGATATTGACGATGGTTCCGTCGAGTGCCGACATAAATGTAGCAAGAGATATGGAAAGGATCAGGAGATTGAGTCCTCCCTGATCAGTTCCCGCCCGGCTGTTTTCCATGTACGAATATTGGTATTCAGATACAAGAGCATGTCGTTTTTTTTAAAAGATGCGATCGGGCTTTTGGGTTATCGGTAGGGTATTGAGGGATGGGGCGGATGGGGAAGGATATCGAGAGTAAGATGGATGGGGCAACCACATGTCCATCGTCATTGCATTGCTCGCTCTTCGGGGACCTGGGCAATTCGGAAGCCGCAGAAATACGGCGCCCTTCTCCAAATAGAACGTGATTGAAAATCTTACGCGAAATCTTCCCTATAGAACGGGTTATAGAGCCCGATCCAGTCAATATTTGCACAGTCCCCGATGTTCCGGGTTATGAGAATAGCATCACGGAAGAGGGCTGACACTGCAATAACCCACATCAGGAAGTGTGAAGGATGCAGCACTCCGGATCTCAATCGTCTTTTCTGCAAGGGTATCAGTAATGGGAACGCAATGTGCACAGTAAAGCAGGTGCTGTGCCTTGATCAAACCTTCCGGCGAATGCCCTTTCCAGCCAGGAAGTTCGATTCGGGTGATAATGGAAATGTTAAATGGTTCCTGTAATTTTTAAAAAATCTGAGAAGAGCAAGAGCAACAAAAGCATATTCTATCCACAGTGCTAGATTCCACTCGTTACGATAACCGTTTCTTCTTCCGGCTCTCGTTCCCAATCACCTTCTTTCTCCGCAGTAAGCGGTTGTAGGTCACCGCAAACCGGTGTGCCTCGTTTCGAATCTCCTGAATATACCGGAGTGCAATCCCTTTAGGGTCGAGCCGCAGGGGAAGCACCTCTCCCGGTAAGTAAACCTCTTCCTCCCGCTTTGCAATCGCAATTACCGGAAGATCGATACCAAGTGATGCAAGTGCCTCGCCAGCTGCCGACAGCTGTCCCCTGCCCCCATCAATAATAATGAGATCGGGAAGGGTTGCATGTTCATCGACCAGACGCCGGTATCTGCGTTTCACTACTTCAGAAATAGATGCAACGTCATCGATCCCTTCAACTGTCTTAATCCGGAACCGGCGGTAGTTTGTCTTATCTGCCTTCCCGTCCCGGAACTGTACCATCGACCCGACCATGGAAGTTCCCGAGAGATGCGAAATATCGAAGCACTCTATCACTGAAGGAATATGTTCAAGCTTGAGTGCAACTGAGAGTTCGGTTCCTTTGAGTGTGTCGCGGAAGAACGAGATCTCAAGGTTCTTTTTTGCAAGGTCAAGCAGCTGCTTCTTTTCTCCCCGACAAGGAATCGTTACTTGTACACGTTTTTCTTTTTTTACCGTAAGGAATTCACAAAGTGCGGGATCAGTCTCGATCCCGACGATTAATTCAGCCGGTGGTTCCCGTTCCGAGTAGTACTGCACGATAAACTCTTCAAAAAAGTCCTCGCCAGAATCGAACGTAAACTCCTGCTTGTTGGCAAGCGAACCCCGTTCAATGGAAAATATAATGAGGTAGACTCTTCCGTCAGTCACTTGGTACGCGATCACATCCTGATCATATTCCCGGCGGTGCTCGACATGCTGACGTTCAGCAAGGTGCCCGATAGCTGCAATCTCGTTTCTCAGTTCGAGCGCCCGCTCGTAGTCCTGTGCGGCGGAATAATTAGCCATCTCCTGCCGGAGCGATGCCTGCAGCTCACTGGTGTTTCCCTTCAGGAGCAGTGTTGCCTTTATTACATTCTTGCCATATTCTTCCGGACTCACGGCGCCGGTACAAGGTGCGCTGCAGGACTGCATGTGGCGGCGGAGACAAGGGCGTTTCGGAATTTTTTTGCACGTCCTCAAATGAAAGACTTTTTTTGCCACCTTGAGCACGTAGTCGCGCTCGGCAGCGGAGACAAACGGTCCAAAAAACGTTCCGTTACCAACCGCCCGTCGGGCAATCACAAGCCGTGGGAACACCTCATCAGTCAGTTCAATATACGCATACCGTTTTGCATCCTTTAAGTCGATATTGTATTTCGGCTGGTGCTTTTTGATGAGCGTATTTTCGAGAAGGAACGCCTCGATCTCGGTGTCAGTCACCACAACATCGACAGACGCAACGTGTGCAACCAGGCTCCGGGTCTTCGGATCGTGATCCTTTTTCGTAAAATAATTCGCCACCCGCTTTTTGAGGTTTTTTGCCTTCCCGACATAGATTATGGTACCGGCTGTATCGGAATAGAGGTAACAGCCGCAATTTTCGGGAAGTGTGGCGGGATCGATCATGGGTGATAGATTTTTTAGCTTACCGGAACATAAGGAGTGGGATTGAAGCAGAGAATTATTGAAGCACCCAGCCGAAATGGGAGCTACCCGACTAAATGTGTATGTGCCTGTTAGTGACGCTCTGCCAGCACCTTCTGTAAAAACAGCCCGGTATAACTTTTTGAAATATTTGCCACCTGTTCAGGAGTCCCGGTGGCAACAATCTCACCGCCGGCATCCCCGCCATCGGGTCCGATATCAAGGATGTAATCCGCTGATTTGATCACGTCAAGGTTGTGTTCAATGACGACAACCGTGTTCCCTTTTGCCACAAGATCGTCAAGAACCTTGATCAGTTTCTTCGTATCATCGAAATGGAGACCCGTGGTCGGTTCATCAAGAAGGTAGAGCGTTTTTCCTGTCGCCCGTTTCGCCAGTTCTCGCGTGAGCTTGATCCGCTGCGCCTCACCTCCGGATAACGTCGTTGAGCTCTGACCGAGTTTGATGTAATCGAGCCCGACGCGGGAGAGCGTTTCGAGCTTGGTTTTAATTGACGGAATGTGCTCGAAGAGCGCGAGTGATTCTTCTACGCTCATGTCCAGCACATCGGCAATTGATTTGCCCTTGTATTTCACTTCGAGCGTCTCACGGTTGTACCGCTTCCCCTTGCATTCCTCACACTCGATATACACATCGGGTAAAAAGTTCATCTCAATCCGGATCAACCCGTCACCTTCACACGCGTCGCAACGCCCTCCTTTTAAGTTAAACGAGAACCGCCCGGGTTTAAAACCCCGCATCTTCGCTTCCTTTGTTTCGGCAAAGACCGTCCTGACCTCATCAAAGACCTTCGTGTATGTAGCGGGGTTTGAGCGCGGTGTCTTGCCTATCGGGCTCTGGTCTATTACTATCACCTTGTCAATTTCGGAATCAAACGTGATCCCTTTATGGACACCCGCCTGCTCCCGTGAGCCGTGGAGTACCTGCATCATACCCTTGTAGAGCGTCTCGTAAACGAGCGTTGACTTCCCACTACCGGAAACGCCGGTGATGACCGTGAAAAGACCGATCGGTATCTTCGCGTCGATATTTTTTAAGTTGTTCTCACGGCACCCTTTCACCGTGATGAACCGGTTTCCTGTTCGCCTTTTTGAGGGTATCTCAATTTGTTTTATTCCCGCGAGGTACTGCCCGGTCAGTGACTTTTTATTCCGGATGATCTGTTCCGGTGTCCCCTCCGCCACCACTGCACCGCCGTGGAGCCCGGCACCGGGTCCCATATCGATGACGTGATCAGCGGACCGGATCATATCTTCATCATGCTCCACCACAATCAACGTGTTACCGAGATCGCGGAGCGTCCGCAGTGTCTCGATCAGTTTCCGGTTGTCCCGCTGGTGAAGCCCAATTGAAGGTTCGTCCAGCACGTACAGTACGCCCATCAGGTTTGAGCCGATCTGGGTTGCAAGCCGGATCCGCTGCGCTTCACCTCCTGAGAGCGTGCCGGCGTTCCGGGACAGCGTGAGGTACCCAAGTCCCACTTTTTCCAAAAACTCCAAGCGGGAGCGGATCTCTTTTATGATCTGTCGTGCGATCTCCGTTTCCCTGTCGGTGAGTTTAAGATCTGCAAAGAACCGGACAGCCCCGCTCACTGGGAGATCGGTTACATCGATGATCGACTTGCCACTGATCCGGACGGCAAGCACCTTGTCTTTGAGCCGTTTACCCTTGCAAGCTGGGCAGTCAGAAACCCGCATGTAACTTTCGAGTTCACGCTTGCGCCAGTCTGACTGCGTCTGGGTGTAGAGCCGGGCAGTCTGGGGCAGGAGCCCCTCCCATTCACCGTTGTGCGACCAGTGCGCGTCCCCGTTTTTCATGCTCATCGAAAAATGCATCCGCTCTGATGAGCCGTGCATCAGGGCATTATACTGACGTTCGGACAGATCTTTTATCGGCGTGAGCGCGTCAAACCCGAAATGTTTTGCAACCGTCGCGAGGTACTGCCCCCGGAACCCGTCCATCGGGTTCCGGTACGGTGCCACAGCACCGTCTGCGATGCACCGGGTTTTGTCCGGGATGATGAGGTCCGGGTCAAACTCCATCTTAACGCCAAGTCCATGGCAGGCATCGCAGGCACCAAACGGGCTGTTGAACGAGAACATCCGGGGCTGAAGTTCCTCAAACGCGAGCCCGCAGACAGGACAGGCGAGAAGCGAGGAATAGATCGACTCCTTCTCCTGTTCATCGACAACAATTATAAGCCCGTCTGATTTTTTTAAAGCGTTTTCCACCGCTTCGGTAAGACGTGAGCGGTCGGCGGTCCCGAGCCGGTCTATCACAATCTCAATATCCTGTTTTTTGTACCGCTCAAGTGCGATCTCTTCATCGGTGCGGACGATCTGCTGGTTCACCCGCACCCGGGCGTACCCTTCCTTGTTAAGGTCTCGGAGAAGCTGCTGGTATGTACCCTTCTTCTGACGGACGATGGGAGAAAGGATCGTGACCATGCCGGGGTTTTCCGCGGCGATCTGGTCGGCAATCCGGTCTGGTGTCTGGGATGCGATCGGAATATTATGCTCGGGACAGTAGGGTGTGCCGATGCGTGCGAAGAGGAGCCGCAGGTAATCGTAGATCTCGGTGGTCGTGCCGACTGTCGAGCGGGGATTTTTTGAGGTTGTCTTCTGCTCGATCGAGATCGCAGGGGAAAGCCCTTCGATGCTGTCCACGTCTGGTTTGTGCATGAGCCCTAAAAACTGGCGGGCGTAGGTGGAGAGCGATTCGACATAACGCCGCTGCCCTTCGGCATAGAGCGTGTCAAACGCGAGCGTGGACTTGCCGGAGCCGGAGACACCCGTAATGACAACGAGCTTGTCACGGGGGATCTCGACACTGATATTTTTGAGGTTGTGCTGGCGTGCACCTTTGATGATGATGTTTTTCATGCTGGTGTGTGGTATAAATCGACGCCGGCATTTAAAGAGATAAGGAAAGAGCTAACAGAAAATAAAATGGGAATTTTGCCTGTTTGTTTGTGTGCGATCGATAAGAAATTTGAGTGAGGAAAAAAATTCCTCAAATGTGACAAGAAATTATTACACTTTTTTCGAGACGTCACCTTTCATGACGTACTTCACCGTCAGAAAGATCACGCATGCAATAATCAGGAAATCAATGATTGCTCCAATAAAATCTCCAAGAAGGAATTTGATCGGTCCGACCTGCAATACCGATTCCCTCCAGTTACCATTCGGGGTAAGAACTGCAATAATCGGCATAATAACGTCAGTCACTGTCGAATTGACCAGTTTTGTGGCAGCTGCACCTATGACGACTGCAACAGCAAGCCCGATAACCTGGTACTTCTGGAGGAAATCCATAAACTCCTTGTTAAATCCCTGGGCTCCCTTCCCCAGAACAGAAACTCCGCCTCCAAGAACTTTTCCTGCATCTTCGATTTTTTTATCAACCATGTGTGATCACCATGGAGACACTGTCTTCTCCATAATGTAGAATCGGACATATTGTGGTTAATAATTTTGTATCCGTTCAGCGCCTTTTATATTTATGGAGCCGATGTTTCGCTGTTATGGCGAGTAAAATCCGGTTGTCACGATTTGCTCGAATTGACACTTGAAATGTATGCAGGTTGGATGCTATATGAGTGGTAATTATCGAGATGTGACGCCAATCAATCTTAGGAATCCCCTGTGATGAACAGAAAATGACGGTTGAACGACAAAATTTGGGCTTAAACGATGACCCACGAATCGCAGTCTTAATAAATAAAGAGCACCATAACAGCGATGATTATAAATGACACACAAAAATTATTCTATTGCATTGGGACTTCTCGTTCTGCTTGTAGTTCTGGCTATCCCCGGAGTAACCGCTGCAACTGTTTCGCAACCAGGCTATATCGTCGTTGGTCTGGCACCTGTTGCACAGTTCAGTGTGAATTATGCATTTCCCACATTACCGACAACAGTTAACTTCGTTGACGATTCCTTTGGGTCAACACCGATGACCTACCAGTGGGACTTCGGGGACGGATCAACATCCACTGTCCAGAACCCGAGCCATATATACATAGCGCGGGGAACTTACACCGTAAAACTTACGGTGACAAATGCGTACGGAATAAGCAGTGCAATAAAAAAGGATTTTGTCTCCATTGGGATGGAACCTAAAGCTGCTTTCACTGCAACGCCAACAACGGGCAATGTCCCGCTGCCCGTAAAGTTCACTGATGAGTCACTGGGACAGGTTACAAAATGGGTCTGGGGTTTTGGAGATGGGACAGGTTCAACCGAACAGAACCCGCTTCATACGTACTGGACTGCCGGCGTGTATAATGTAATCCTCACGGGTTCTAATGATTATGGGTCATCGTATGCGACAAAAAACAATTACATTACGGTTATCGGACCGCTCAAATCTCAGTTCTCTGCTTCTCCCAATACAGGAAAGGCACCGCTGGCGGTTCTATTCACTGACAAGTCTATCGGTAATCCTACATCATGGAGCTGGGATTTCGGTGATGGATTGAAATCCACTGATCAGTACCCGGCACATACCTACTCTTCGGCTGGGGCATATGATGTCAAACTCACGATCAAACGCGGCAGCGACACCGACACCTCAACACAGGTAATTAATGTTGGGGGTGTACCAGTTGCCGATTTCATTGGAAATCCCACATCTGCCAATGTCGCTGAATTTATCAGCTTCACTGATAAGTCTTCGAACAACCCGACATCATGGAGCTGGGATTTCGGGGACACTGCTACTTCAACCAACCAGAATCCCAAACACTCCTACCAGGTAAAAGGCATTTATACGATCTCCCTCACCGCCAGCAACGATAACGGTAAGGATATAGAGACTAAAACGAGCTACATTAACATCGGTGTAGGACCAAAAGCTGATTTCATGCCGGTCATCGCACCCTTTGAAATGAATAAAGTTCCCATGGTTGTAGGGTTTGTGGACCAGTCCACAGGACTTCCAACATCATGGAGCTGGGATTTCGGTGACGGGATGACGTCATCAGAACAGAATCCGATCCACAGTTTCATGAGCGAAGGGACATTTACTGTCTCACTCACGGTGAAGAATGCCTTTGGTACAGACACCACTGTCAAGAAAAACCTGATCACGGTCGGAAAAGGACCTGCCGTTGATTTCGTTGCTGACAAGACTACCGTCGGGGTTGGAAGGATTGTAACCTTTACCGATCTGTCTTCAAACTCACCAACCAACTGGGTATGGGAATTTGGGGATGGAGTGACCGGGACCGGGTCGAAACCAGACCATGTGTACCGTGCTACCGGGGTTTATGATGTGAGACTTACTGCATCGAATCCCTCCTTAACCAACAGTATTACGAAAAACCAGTACATTACTGTCCTGAATCTCCCGCGTGCCGATTTCGTGGCAGATAAAACCCGGGGCGGCGCACCCATGTCTGTTCAATTTACAGACAAATCTGAAGGAGCACCAACTTCATGGCAGTGGGATTTCGGCGACGGTGCCTCATCAGCAGAACGAAACCCGACCCACCAGTTTAGCTCTCTTGGAACCTACACGGTAAAACTAACTGTATCAAATGCAAACGGACAGGATGTCACGGAAAAGAGCGGATATATTGTCACAACGCTTGCACCTGTGGCGAACTTCCAGGTCAATGAGCGGATTGGCAAGGCTCCATTCATCGTCCAGTTCAAGGATATTTCTACGGGCAACCCAACCATATGGTCATGGGATTTCGGCGATGGAACTACGTCATCAGAGCAGAACCCACGCCATATTTATCCATCTGAAGGTGCCTATGATGTCCGCCTGACTGCATCCAACACGTATGGCAGTGACACCTCATTTAAGACAGGTACTGCTGCACCTGTAGTGACGATAGCAACACCAGTTCCGACTACAGCACCAGTTACGGAGACCCCAACAGCTGTTGTGACAACTCTCGCAACAAAAGTCCCGACCACTAAAGCCCCATTGTCACCAGTTGTGGCAGTGATTGCCACAATATTTGGGTTACTTGCAATCGTTGTCGTAAACCGAAAATAACCTTTTTTTATTTCTCATTTAACGGCACCAGCTGACAAATTCCACAACCAGTTTTTTAATTGAAAAACAATCTGTTTTTACATCCTATCGTTTGTGAATCGGAGTTCCCCTGAGACGGGCAACTCCAATATCGACTCCTCGCTGTGGACAATGAGTAAACTTCATTCCTTTAAGGTGCCAATATGTATCCTGAAATGGAAAAAGAACCCCTTGGCACAGAACCAGTCCTGGAACCTGTTGAAGAACAGATTCATATAAAACAGGATTTTGGTAAAACCCTGTACCTGGCAAAGTGGTCGACACGGTTCTGGGCGTGGCTTATTGATGTGATCCTCATCCTCCTCTTTTTAAATATTGTTCGCGGTACCTTCGAATACTCCTGGACAATCCATTCCCTCTGGGACTGGCAGCATTGGGAACTCTTTGAGATCGGGTTCCAGACCCTCTTTTTCTTTTTGTACTGGACCGTCTTTGAAAGTTACAAGGGACAGTCGATTGGCAAGATGGTCATGAATATCCGGGTGGTGAACCGTGACGGCACAAAGATCCATTACGGTGCGGCGGCAGTGGAGAGTTTCGGCAAGGCAATTCTCCTGCCGTTTGATTGCCTGATCGGGTGGTTCGGCATGCCGGGAACAAAACTCAGGGTATTTAACCGGATCTCAAACACGATCGTAATAAAGACGGATTACAAGGAACCTGAAGGCATATTGTATATAAAGGAAAAAGAGTAGACTGCCTGAATCAAAAACAAAATATTTTGATGTGATCGTAAAAAAGCCAGAATGTACGGGTCACTAAAAACACGTGTATCCACATTGTGGATGTATATATTCTATGAGGGACGGAGATGCCGGATATCGAATCGAGGTATAAAAAAGTCGATGGCAGGATATTAATCGAGATAAAACTCACCACCATCATACAGCTCTTCAACTCATTTGATCCCGCGCCGTTCCATGAGAAAGAGATCGATACTGCGGCAGAGCATTATATCGTCGATACGGTTAACGACTTTCCCCATAAAACCCAGTTCCGGATTGTAATTTTTTTGCCCCCGGAACTTGCTGCAAGCGAAGCGGCAAAAAAGATCGGCCCGGCAATCCAGAACCATTTCCAGTACAAGACTCTCGTTGCTGAACGAAAATTTCGTTCCCGGTTAAAATACGGCAGGTTCACCCTCGTGCTCGGGCTGTCATTCCTGTTCTTCAGCCTTCTCGTCAGTCAATATATCCTGAGTGTTACTTCCTTGTTTATCGGCCAGCTCATTGCCGCTGCGCTATTGATCGCCGGGTGGGTAGCGATGTGGGAACCTGTCACCGTGCTTCTCTATGAGCTCTGGCCTATTGTGCAGATGAAAAAAACTCACCAGAAGATCAGCACGATGGAGATCGATATCCTGCCGTTACCGGTGTAATATCTTAATCACAGGATATGGTAGATTTTTTTGAGCAGTGTGACCGTTTCTGTAGTGCTTAACTTCGGCACTCTGCATCCCGGCTCCTCGATGACATCTTCTCCGGCAAGCGCCCGGAATATATGGTCGATCGCCTTGCCATGCGATGGACCGTAGCCTCCTTCAAGAACGAGTGCAAGCGGGTGATCGACAGAGTTCACAAGAATTTGTGTCAACTCCTCAAAATCCTGCGGTTGTATCGCCATCGTGCCGAGCAGATCATCAAAAAGAATATCCTGCCCGGCAGATACAATCAGCAGATCTGGTTCAAAACGCGTTAGTGCAGGAGCAAACACTTCGGAAAATACCTGTGCATAATCAGCGATGGTGCAACCGGCTGCAAGTGGTGCATTGATCGTGAATCCCTCTCCATTCCCGGTCCCTGTCTCGTTTAACGCACCGGTGTACGGGAACATCCCCCGCTGGTGAACCGAGCAAAAAAGCACCCGGTCTGAACGGGAAAAGCAATGCTGTGTGCCATTCCCGTGATGGATGTCCCAGTCAACGATTGCGACGCGATCAACACGGTCCAGCGCATGCGTTGCGGCAATTGCTACGTTGTTGAGAAGACAAAATCCCATCGCCCGGTCATACTCTGCATGGTGACCGGGCGGTCGCATAAGGGAGAAGCAGTGCTCTCCGTTAAGGGCACGATCTACAGCAGTTATCGCAGCTCCGGCTGCACAGGTGGCAACCTCAAAGGAATAGGGCGTGACATAGGTTTCAGAGTCAAGATACCCGATAGTCGTCGTGGCGGCACACCGTGCCTGGAGCCATTCCAGGTAGTACGGGTTGTGGACGTGCATGATGCTTTCAAGAGATGCGTACTCCGGTTGGATGACTGGAATCGACTGGGGGATTCCGGTGCATGCAATATCAAGGCGTGCGTTTGACTCTGGATGACCGGAATTATCGTGCCGTGCGCAGATGGGGCTCGTGATTGCACAACAACGTGGCATACAAAAAAAACTCCATCCGGACAACCCGGGATTATGTGAATATCTCTGCACCCAGCATATCTGTCTTATGCAGAGTCGTGAACGAGAGCGGGAGTACGGTATTTTTTTACGGAGGCGGTTCAGTAATCGTCTCCATCAGCAGAATTGACCAATCAATTCACTCACTAAAGACCGCGAACAGGAAAGAACGCTCATCCAATAATCCCGTGCCCATTCTTGTCACCTCGCCCGATTCCTTTATAGACAAAACCGTTCGCTATGAACTGGTCAGGATCAATGAGGTTCCGACCATCGACAATCACCGGGTGCCTCTTTCCGGTGAGCATTTTTATGTGTGCAGCATCCAGCAACCGGTACTGGTGATGTCCGGCAAAGATCACGATTGCATCCGCATCCCGGAGTGCCTCATCGATATCGCTCTTGATTGGGACACCGGCATATTCGGTCACGTACGGATCGTGGACACTGACTATCGCACCATCATGGATAAGATCATCACGTAAGGGTTCTGAAGGGGTATTTCGCGCGTCATCAGTGTTCGAAAGAAATGCCCACCCGAGGATCGTCACCTTTGTGCCATTCACCGGGCATCCCGCTCGTGCGAGGGCATCGAGGGTGAGCCGGTGCATATGTTTTGGCATAAAATCATTGATGCGTCGGGCGACAATGAAGAGTGATGGTTCATCTTTGGGATAATCAAGAAGGTCCTTACCCAGAACCTGTACACCCCGTTCGAGATGGTATGTATCTTTTGTCAGGCAGTGTCCACCAACGCCCGCACCGGGCCAGAGCAGGGAACGGGTGATCCCCTCCCCCTTGAGGCTGTCAATTCCGGTCCGGACATCATACACATTGATCCCCATCGCTTCGCAGTAGAGTGCAAGTTCGTTGATTGCGGCAATCTGGAGATCCCGGAATGTGTTTTCCGCTGTTTTTGTGACCTCCGCTGCCGTTGCGGTCATCGGGATTACTTTGCCGGTTGTGAGTACAGCAGAATACAGTTCGGCGGCACGCTGTGTACTAACGGTATCGATGCCCCCGACAATCCGGTCGTGTTCACGAATATTTCTGATCAGCCTGCCCACCATTACCCGCTCCGGGGCATGCACAAGTCCAAAGTCTCGTCCTGCAACAAGACCGGACTCTAATTCGAGAATCTCCCGGGCCAGCCCGGTAGTGGTGCCCGGAGTGACCGTGGATTCAAGGACGACAAGCATCCCTGGCTGCAGGTGTCTTCCCACCTGCTGTATCCCGTCTTCTAAAGCAGAGAAATCCGGAAGGAGATCATCTTTGTTTAGAAACGGTGTCTGGATGGCGAGTGTTACGGCATCAAGACGAGCAATCTTTGAGAAGTCCGAAGTACATTCAAACTTTTTTTGTGCGACCACTCTTTTTAAGAGGTCTTCAAGCCCCGGCTCTACGCCTTTGAGCGGGCTCTCACCCCGGTTTAAGATCGCTATCTTGTAACCGGATGATGAAGAATCGCGCTGGAACCCATAAACTTTCTGAAATTTTGGTGAATCGGCAAAGAGCGCTGCCGCGGGGATACCCACATATCCCATGCCAATCACGCCGATTTTTTTGATCGGTCCCCGTTTTTTTATCAGTTCTTCAAGGATCATGAATGCGTTCCGGTATCAAAGCCTGCGCGTATCTGTTCACTGACCTCAAGGTTGCGGATCGCCTGGCCCGGGGTGATTGGGAAAGGCAGGGAATTTTTTACGCAGGAAATAAATGTCGAAAGCTCCACTTTGAGGGGTTCTGTTTTGTTCACCACGACCTTCTCAATAATGTTTTCCTGCACATACCGCTCTTCTTCAAACTGGTACTGCCCGGGCTTCCTGTATATGGTGATCTCCTGCGTCATGAAATCCCCCTCGACTGTAAAGTCTTCCTCCTCAACATAAAGGATACGGATCTTCTTTGAGGCTTTCCGGCTTGCCGAAAGTACTACAGGCACATGATCGCATTCCATCAGCACACTGCAGACATCCGCATTACCGACCGAATGGATGTGACACGGGTTGGGAAAGAAGACATTCAAGAGGATGTCGATGTCATGGATCATCAGGTCCTCAACCACCGAACTTCCAGCTACCCGCGCTGACGCCGGATTGTGCCGTTTCATCTCCACATACAGGGGTTTTCTGATGATCCTTTTAATCTCGTTAACGATCGGATTGAAGCGCTCGATGTGCCCGACACCAATGGTAGTTCCCGCAGGAGCAGACTTCATCAGTTCTTTTGCCTCGTTCGATGTGGCGCAGATCGGTTTCTCGATGAAGACTGATTTTTTTGCAGCAAAGACCTGTCGAGCCACTTTCGCATGGAACTGTGTGGGAACACAGACACTCACCGTATCGGAATGGAGAATCAAATCTTCGATGGTCTTGTAGACCGTCGCACCATGCTGTGCTCCAATCGCTTTTGCCGCTGCCGTATTGACATCAAACACGCCGACCGAACTCACACTTTTAAGCTCAGAAAAAACCCGGACATGGTTTTTGCCCATCGTTCCGACACCAATCACACCAACATCCATTCACTTCACCCGGTTTATCGTATCACAGATATATGCCAGTTCCTTTGCATCAAGAAGCGGGTGGACAGGAAGCGAGAGGACGCTCGTTGCAAGCCGGGTTGATACCGGGCATGGATCGGGATCGTTTGCGAGTGCGTAGAGGGGCTGGCGGTGGATAGGAATCGGGTAATGTACTGCAGTTCCGATTCCCTTTGTTTTTAAATATTCAATAAAGTCTTCCCGTTTCAACGGGAATTCATCGGTGAGCCGGATCACGTACTGGTGATATACGTGATACATGCCAGGAGCGACATATGGCGTGACAAGCCCCGAGACCGACAGGTAGCTGTTGTAGTAATCCGCATTCTTCCGGCGGCGCATGTTGAACTTATCGAGCTTTTTTAACTGTACAATCCCGATGGCGGCAGCGATATCGGTCATGCGGTAGTTGTACCCGAGCCGGGTGTGAAGGTATTTCTCGCTCTGCCCGTGGTTGACGATCAGTCGAAGACGTTCCGCAAATGCTTTTTCGCTGGTGGTGATCAAACCCCCCTCGCCGGTGATCATGTTCTTTGTCGCGTAGAACGAGAAGCATCCGAAATGCCCGAAACAGCCCACTTTTTCACTTTGATAAAGTGCACCATGAGCTTGTGCGGCATCCTCGATTAATTTCAGGTTATGGGATTCACATATTTCCTGCAGTGCTCTTACCTCAAACGGCTGCCCAAAGAGGTGAACCCCGATAATCGCTTTGGTCTTTGGGGTGATACGTTCGGCAACCTGTTCCGGGTTGATGGTAAATGTCTGGGCATTCACATCGGCAAAGATCGGTTTTGCACCGCACATTGAAACTGCGGATGCCGTAGCAATAAACGAGAACGCCGGTACAATCACCTCATCCCCGTACCCGATATCTGCGGCGAGCAACGCGGCATGAAGTGCTGCCGTCCCGTTGTTTGTTGCCACCCCGTACGTGGTGCCGCAGTATTCGGCAAACTTCTTTTCGAATTCAGCGACACGGTCACCCTGTGCGAGCATGCCGGATGCAAGCACTTCCGATACAGCCAATATTTCATCCTGACCTATGAACGGTCGTGCAACAGGAATATGTATAGTCATTCGCCCTCGCAAAATCTCGCTTATTGTTATAAAACTGCGTAATGATTGAATAATAGCATTCCTGTCGGGAAATGCATCCCGTTCCCTGATCTGATGATATCCGGTATCCGGAGACATGGAAGAATAGATAATTAGGGCAGTAGTTTCATATAATCGTACGAACGTGCCGGGAGGAGTGGCAACGAAACACATCATATCCATCGGGGATTTTAACCGGAATGAGATTGATCAACTGCTGGATCATGCGCGGCAGATTGATGAAAACCAGTATGATAAATTCGCCCTGCAGGGAAAGATCCTTGCAGTGCTCTTTTTTGAGCCAAGCACCCGGACACGGATGTCGTTTGAATCTGCAATAGCAAGGCTTGGCGGGGCATCAATCTCGGTAAGCAACGTCGAAGCCTGCTCCATCGCAAAAGGGGAGACACTTGCCGATACCATCCGTGTAGTAAGCGGTTATGCCGATGCAATCGTGATCCGTCATCCTAAGGAAGGGGCGGCACGTCTCGCCGCGGAGTTTGCGCATGTACCGGTAATTAATGCCGGTGACGGTGCCGGACAACACCCCTCGCAGACGCTTCTTGATCTCTACACCATACGGCAGTCGATGCCCATTGATGGGATTGATGTGGCACTGGTGGGCGACTTACGGTACGGGAGGACAGCGCATTCGCTCGCATCCGCCCTCTCACTCTATGGCGTTCGGCTCCATACAATCTCGCCCAAAGGGCTCGAACTTCCTACATCACTTGTCACTCACCTGTCTGAAAAGGGGATGGAGATCATCGAACACGATGACATCAACGAAGTTATCGGGAAGGTTGATGTCCTGTATGTCACGCGGATCCAGCGCGAACGGTTTCCTGACTCTACTTCGTACTTCAACGTGGCATCAAGTTACCGGATCACGCCCGAACTCCTTATTGGCGCAAGAAAACACTTAATTGTCCTGCACCCGTTACCCCGGGTGGATGAGATCGACCCCCGGGTCGATGCGTTATCCCATGCACGCTACTTTGAACAGTCGGGTAACGGGGTTCCGGTCCGGATGGCTATGCTGTTGCGGGTGATGAAATGACAAATAAAGAAAATTCCGGAGATGCCGGAGATGAAGATCTTCTCGTCCGCCGGATTAAAAATGGTACGGTCATCGATCACATCAATGGCGGTGAAGCACTTAATGTCGTAAAGATCCTCGGGATTACCGGATCAACCACGGAATCGCTTTCCATCGCAACAAATGTGGTGAGCGGTCATATGGGGAAAAAGGATATCGTAAAACTCTCAAACCGGGAACTCTCCAAAGAAGAAGTAAACAGGATTGCGCTCATTTCCCCGAGGGCAACCATCAACATCATCCGGAATTACAAGGTCTACCGGAAGAAAGGTGTCGAGATTCCGACGTTAATCGAAGGGAGTGTCCGTTGCCCCAATCCCGGCTGCATAACGAACACGAATGAACCGATAAAAAGCAGGTTTACCGTGCTACCCAATGGACTGCGGTGCCTCTACTGCGATTCTGTCATCACAAAAGACTTGACGAGCCACATTATCTGATCAGTTTCCCGTGCACATCGATCTCGCCCCGCCAGATTCGGGTTGACGAGATCCAGCGCCCGTCATCGGCAAGCACGCAGGTGATCTGGTGGATGTCCACCTTCCGTTTCTTTTTCCCGCTTCTTAATTTGTTGATCTCGACCGCAACCGGGAGCGTCTCTTCTGAAACAACAATTGCATCGAAGTCCGCATCGGTTGCTGAACCGTACCGGTCGCTTAACGGTTCGATCTCGCAAAGGGTCGTAAATTGTTTTTTTGCGATGAACTCTTCGAGATCGGCTTTTCGTGCAGCAAACGGGTGGATAGGATGCATCTTTTTGCTTGCAAAAGAATCTGTGGTCAGTCCGATCACGACATATCCATCCGGACCAGCAAGCTCGAACGACCGGGAAAGGAGTTGCCTGTGCCCATCGTGAAGGGGATCAAAAGTGCCCCCTACCATAACCTTCATACTGTCTGTACGTTAAGTTCCTATGGTATTATGGGTATTCATGGGAAGGTCACAGGTATACCGCTCTTTATCGCAGGCAACGCTACCGTCATCGGCACTGTTGATGTCGGGCAACAGGTTGGCATCTGGTTCGGTGCCGTTGTCCGTGGTGATAAGGACAGGATCGTTATCGGGGACCGGTCAAACATACAGGACAACTGTGTAGTCCATACAAGCAAAGGATACCCGGTTGTACTGGGCAGTGAAGTCTCTGTGGGGCATGGCGCAATTCTTCATGGCTGTACTCTTGGGGACCGGGTTCTGGTTGGCATGGGTGCAATCATCCTTAATGGAGTGAATGTTGGCGAGGGTACACTTATTGGTGCAGGAGCGGTGATCACCGAGGGGATGCAGGTACCGGCAAATTCCGTCGTTGTTGGTGTCCCGGGGAAGATCATCAAACAGACGACCGATGCCCAGCGCGACCACATCAAAAACAATGCAACCTCCTATGTCACACTTGCCGGGGAATATGCACATGAGTGATGTCGTCGTAATCGGGGCTGGCATTGCCGGTATCCAGGCAGCGCTCGATATTGCGGGTCATGGTATCCAGGTTCATTTAATTGAGCGGGAGCCTTCAATCGGCGGGCACATGGCGCAACTCGACAAGACCTTTCCCACAAACGACTGCTCGATGTGCATCCTCTCCCCGAAAATGGTTGATGTCGCCCGTCACCCGTATATTAAAATCTATACGCTGGCAGAAGTTGAAAAGATCGAGGGAGAGATCGGGCATTTCCGTGTCACCATAAAAAAACACCCTCGATATGTTGACGAAGTTGCCTGCAACGGGTGTGGCGATTGCATCCAAATTTGTCCGGTTGAAGTGTACAACCGGTTTGATGCAGGTGTCGGTGTAAGAAAAGCCATCTACAGACCCCACATGCAGGCAGTACCTGACATAGTAGTCAAGGATGCGGAGCACTGTATCGAGTGCGGGCTCTGCTACGATTCCTGCGGACCGGATGCAATCCTGCGGGAAGATACAGATAAAGAGATCACAATCGATGCGGCAAGCATCGTGATTACTACCGGCTACGAGGTCTTTGATGCCTGCCGCAAATCACAGTTCAGGCACCTCAGTCTTCCCGATGTGATCACGAGCCTTGAACTGGAGCGCATGATCAACGCGAGCGGACCAACAGGGGGTCAACTGAAACGCTTAAGCAACGGTGCTGAGCCGAAAAGTATCGTGTTTGTCCAGTGCGTGGGTTCGCGGGACATGACGATAGACCGCCCTTACTGCTCGTGCGTCTGCTGCATGCAGGCAATAAAGAACGCGATGCTGATCAAGGAGAAGCACCCGGAGATTGATGTGACCATCTGTTACATGGACATCCGTGCCTATGGTAAAGGGTACGAAGAGTATTTCGAGCGGGCACAAAGGCTGGGGGTAAAATTCCTCCGGGGCATGCCATCAGATGTAATCCCGGACCGGAACGGGCAGATCCTTCAGGTTGAGAATTCTGAAACCTCGGAAGTGCAGATCCTACATCCGGATCTTGTGGTGCTCTCGGTGGGCATAGGACCTTCTGACAAGACTGCGCAGTTTGCGGAACGCTTCGGCATATCACGGGAAGAGACCGGGTTTATCAAACCGTTACATGATGCCATTGATACGGTGGGGACAATCAGACCGGGCATTTACGTTGCCGGAACCGCCACCGCACCACGGGATATTCCGGACAGTGTGGCATCGGGGGGTTCTGCCGCGATGCGGGCATTTATCGATGCAAAAAGGACGCGGTCAGCGTGAACACCAGCGCTACACTCTGGTGGGATGCCGGATTACCAGGTATCCGGTATATAGACCAGACGTTGCTTCCCGGCAACCACCGTATCGTTGATTGCCGTACCGTCATGCGACTGGCAACAGCAATACAAAAACTTGAAATCCGGGGAGCGCCGGCGCTGGGGGTTGCCGGAGGATTTGGGGTTGCACTTGCCGCAGCAACCTGTACCGAAAAAAACAGAGACGCGTTTATTGCGGCTGTCAGAAGGGATGCTGAACTATTGAGAGGTACCCGCCCGACCGCAATCAATCTTGGCTGGGGGATCGACCGGGTACTTGACCGGCTGGTGAGTGCCGGGAGCGTTGATTCCGCACGGGCAATAGCGCTCTCAGAAGCTGAGGCGATCGCCCGTGAAGACACGCTCTGCTGCCATGCGATTGGTGAGTACGGTGCCGCCCTGCTCCCCGATCACTGTACCGTACTCACCCACTGCAACGCGGGCGCACTTGCCTGCTCATCCTGGGGTACCGCACTGGGTGCCATCCGTTCGGCAGTGAACGCAGGTAAAGACGTAAAGGTTATCGCCTGCGAGACCCGCCCGCTCCTGCAGGGCGCTCGGCTCACCGCGTGGGAGCTTGCCCGCGACGGGATTGATGTGACCGTGATCACCGATTCCACGGCGGCGCACCTGATGCGTACGAGCAGAATTGATGCGGTAATCGTCGGTGCAGACCGTATCACCCGCGATGCAGTATTCAACAAGATCGGGACCTATATGCATGCGGTCTGTGCAAAACACCATGACATCCCATTCTATGTTGCCGCACCGCTCTCTACCTTTGATGCGACAAGAACCGAACGCGACGTGACGATCGAAGAACGAAACCGGGATGAGCTTGCCGTCATGGGCAACCGTATGCTCATTTCACCCGGTGTACCGGTAAAGAATTTTGCGTTTGATGCAACACCGATGGAACTTGTCACTGCCATCATCACGGAAGAAGGAGTGCTCCGGCAACCCATCGATATTGAAGTACTCTTATCATCCCGTGGCGCACAAACAATTACACAAAAACCATGAGTATTGATCTCGCCTTCTGGAATAATCCTTACTGGGCTCCCCTGATGTATATCATCGGGGAGGTCACCCTGATCATCATACTCGGGGCGCTTGTTACATCCCTTATCCTTGTTTTCATCTCGCTCTATTCTATCCGGAACAAGCGGCTCTATTTTCCGAGGCTGCTCAAGGCAGGGCTGGTTTTTCTTGAGGGTCTGATGAAAGCGTTCTTCCGGCTCCTCGGGCTTGAAGACCGCGAGATGCTCTCGTTTTTTATCAAACTCCACAACTCCCTGAATACAAGTGATTTTGAACGTATCCCGGTATCCGAGCGGGCAATCTTTTTGCCCCAGTGCCTGCGCTCGTCCCGGTGCCCCGCCCATCTCACTCCCGAGGGACTGAAATGCCGTTCGTGCGGGCAGTGTACTATCGGTGAAGTTCGGCTACTACTTGAAAAAATGGGTTACCAAGTCTTTGTCGTCCCGGGATCGTCATTTATTAAAAGGATGACGAAAAAATACCACCCGAAAGCGATGATCGGTGTGGGGTGCCTCCCTGAAGTGAAGGAGGGGATCGATATGGCAGACAAGATGGGACTTGTTGTCATGGGTGTCGTGACACTCAAAGAAGGATGTGTCGAAACCATCGTGAACTGGACGGATGTCTATGAAGTGGCAATGCTCGGGATTGACCCTGCATCAATTCCCGAGGACCTTCATGTTCTTACCAGTTAATTTCCCGCTCTTGATCTTTCCGTGAATGATGATGGTATCACTTGTCGTCACGTCACCGACATGGACCCCCGGGCGGATGATCACCTGACCCCCGGTCCGGACTGACATGACAACGACATGATCAAGGAGGGTCACATCACCTGTTGCAACAAGTGGTCCTTTAATCCGTGACTGGCTGCCGATGATCGCACTCCCGCAGGTGACATCGAGCGCGACGCTCGAACGCGCCCCGAGTTCCAGCCTGCCGAGAACGACAAGCCTGCCCCAGAAATGGGTCCGGGGAGGTACGACAAAGTCCCCATCGATCCTGACGTTGCCTTCATAGTAGGAGCCTTTCGGCGCAAAATAGGTATTACCATGAGAGATGATATTCGCCATGACTGCACCATGGTACGTGAGGCACGATCAGGGGATAAAGTTGTTGATTGGTTAGGAGTTACGCAAGCAGAGAATTAAATAGAAAGATCTTTATATATAAAGAGCAGAATATATTTCGTGGTCAAAATAACACAGATCTCTGAAATGGATTACATCAACTTCCTTGTTGCGGCAACAT
>Ga0247841_10001507_pt1 | contig 51953 bp, 36 predicted proteins | sample LaCruzMarch2015__2_FD_192410 | JGI IMG/M metagenome (GOLD analysis project Ga0247841, IMG submission 192410) | Freshwater microbial communities from meromictic Lake La Cruz, Castile-La Mancha, Spain - LaCruzMarch2015_18m | ecosystem: Environmental > Aquatic > Freshwater > Lake | place: Spain... | reverse complement strand
CGGGGTGGAGGAGTGCAAGTCGATCTGAAGCGTGTCGTCTTCGGCTACCTCTAATTCAGAGTATGTCGAATCGTTGTAACCGATCTTTCGGCAGAAGATATCAAAAGGCACTTCGGCAAGCGCTTCCTGAATCGCCCAGTTTCCGTCGGCGTCGGTGTTGGCGAGGAAGCCATGCTTCGTGAAAACAACCGCCCCTTCGATCGGCAGCCCGGTCGCGAAATCGGTGACGCTCCCATAGAGTTTCCCGGCGCGGAACCGAACTGAGGTCGAGAAGAGAATCGCGCGGCGAGCCTGCAGCTCCGCGGCGCCGGTCGGGTAGCAGTTAGCGTAAGTATAGCTTAGCCCGCTGCTGCCGTCCGCCGCGGCGATGCCGACAGAAGCATAGGGATTGTTCTCCAACCACTCAGTTTCGTCGTTGCGAACGTTCGCCATGTTCCGGATCGTTTGATACTGGAAGAGAATGTTTGGATCGCCCGATTCTGTGGTCCAGACATCTTTATCGAGCAGCACCAGTTCGAATGTAAGATCTGCGTTCCCGCTTGCGAGGGACATGCCTGACCACTCGACGATGAACCGCGCTTCGTCTTCATCGTAGTAGTAACAGACTCTCCCCCGCTGCCCGATCCTCAGATCGTCCCAGAATGGCGCGATCATTCCAGCTCCGCCGCCAATGCACTGATCCATCGGCCAGTTGTGATGAGAGGTGATCCGAGGCTGGTTCCCCATCGAAACGTAACCGTTCGTCGACACGGTAACCGTGTCGTAATCGACGCCGTAGAAGCGGGTCGTAAATCCGAGCGGAACCGCGATCGCCTCCCCCATATCGAGGTGAGACTGCCCGCTGAAGTCCAGCCGCGTCCCCTCAAAATCAGGATCGTTAGCGGCGGGATTGATTTCGATCCATTCGTATTGTGGAGCAATGTCCCAAAGCGTATCCGTGTTATCGAAACAGACGTAACCGTAGGGATCGGGTCCTATCGGCGCCATCGCCCTCGGCCTCATAATTTGCAGCGAGAAATGAGTCGTATCGACGAATCCGGCGTCATTGGTAAGAACGAGATATAGTCCCGCTCTCGATCCCGGAACAACGATCTTATTCCCGCTGATCTCGAAGAGATTGCCATTCAAACGTGCGGATTCTCCCGGTTCGATAGAAGGACAGGAGGATCGTCCGCCGAAAACCGTCACTCCCTCCGCTTCGGGGCTGACCAGATCGACCGTCAACTCTCCTGAGCTGATACGACCGATGTTCCGCACGATGACATTCAGCGTCGTCGCCGAATCCGGGATGATATCGCCGCCGACCACCGAGGCAAACTCGAGATGGGGCGCGCGAACATCGAGCGAAAGGGCCGATGTCCAGCTCTGATCCCTGGAAGTGAACTCCACTTGCAAGAGTGGTTGCAACAGGGGACGGGCGACAGCGTCGGGGCAGAAGGGCGAGATCGTAAGCGTTACGCCGTTTGCAGCCTCTGCGTCTTCGCCGACGTCGATAGAACCGATATCGACAACATTTTCGTCCGCGATTCGCACATAAGGCGAGAGGCTGGTCAGTCGTGCAGTCACTCCCTCGACGGCGTTCGCGCCATCGTTGAGCGCGGTGATCAGGATTGTGAATTCCTCGCCCGGATTCAACTCCCCGTCGCCATTCCCGGATACTTCCTGAAGATTCGCCGCTTCGAGCACGACCAGCATTTCCTGATCTTCAATCGACGCCTCATGGAAGAACGGTTTGATATCGTCGCCTGTTACGGTGATATAGAGTGGTGTACCGGTAAGAAGAGTGTCGGTCGACTCGATGACCAGCCTTGCGATTCCATTGACGTCGGTGCGGGTGTTCTTGATCCAGAAGTTATTGTAGCCAGCATAGTTGGCGTTGTCAGGAGCGGGTATCCGTCCGGGAGCATAGAAGGAGACCTTGGCGTCGCTGACCGGCTCTTCGGTCTCGGCGTGGTGAACGTAAACTTCGATATACTTAGTCTCGGGAGAGATCGATTCCGGCGCGATCATTTCCACGACGCGCGGAACGCCGAGCCAGACCTTCAGACCGGGATCGCCAAAATGGTTATGATCCGTCTTGCCGATCTGATAATATGCACCATCAATACCCGGCAGGTGCGTTTCGAAGTGACTGATAGCATACGCATAGCCCCAGCCGACCGGTAGATCGAGCTGCATCACGCCTCGAACTTGATCGACCCAAATCGCGTTGGAGATACCGGTAGGAGGTCCCATCCAACTGAAAGTTACGTTTACCCAACCCTTTAGATGATCAGCGTCCCCTGTGCGCGACTCCATCTCCCCCGACCACTCACCGTGCCCCGAAGCGTTCAGCCGGATTGGGAACTTGGTATTCGGGTTGATTTGCTGATCGAAATTATTCCGGCCGTAACGGGCGCACCAAAAATAGTTCTCAGATCGGGCAAGGCAGACATTGCCGCCGTCGTTCAGAAATTCCCGAAATACGGGTCCTGTGCGCGTGCCGTATTGGTCGTATTCGAAGCTCTCCTGAAAGCGTACATCGTCGAAGCCTCGAGCTTTAAGCAGCTCTTCGCCCCAGCGGACTTGTTCAGGGATTGTGACGTGATAGGCGCCGTGCGGTGCATTACCCCAGTGTTGCGAAATCGCCAATCCGCGCGTGAACCAGCCCGGATCATCCATATCGGGATTAGCTTCATAGCGAAGCGTTCTTCCGACGAAAAGCCCCACTTTGGCGGCGTTGCCTCCAGCGAAGCGTCCGAAGGCGACGTCGGGACGTTCGTCGCCGCCTCCATCCATGCAGGCGTAGAGATAATCGGCGTGCCGGGCGCTAAAGGTTCCGGCTCCCTGAGGCGCTTCGAGCACCGTCGCCTGATCCTGCATCTCGAAGTATTCGCTTCGGTCGCCGACGAGAAGTATATATCCGAACGGCTCGCGACCGGCGTCAACCAGTTCATCGTATCGCGATACGATGTTCTGCTTGATGTGGGCATCGTCGGTAGCGCGGTTGGAAGGGACGCTGTAAATATCGACCCGGTAACCCGCTTTGCGCCGCCATTCGATGAAGGGCGCCATAAAGCGAACTAGCCCTTCGTGCGATACGATGAGGTAATGCCCGTTATACTGTGGCTGTCGATCGCGCTCTGGGTCGTCGCGTCCAATGGAATTGCCATTCAGGGCGAAGGCATCTATCAGTTTGAGGAAGTAAGGATCGCGCGCTTCGCGGATCGGCTTCGTTACCGGATTGATTGCTTCGCCATCGACCGACCGGATCTCTGTCGAAACATCCCGATGTTGGATAAAGACGCCGGTCGCGAAGTCATACTGGACCGGATAGACCGTCACGCAGACCATCCGGACGCCGCGGATGATGAACGGCTCGCTCATCTCCGCGACCACTGGCGGATAGAGTCCAGCCGTGTCGATAGGCTCGCCGGCGATAAGATCCGGCGCAATCACACGAAGTGGAGGGCGTCCGACCCTGATGACTTCCGGCTCTCCATCCTCGGTCACTACAAGTTCGAGATTCGAGGTTGCATCGACTACCACATTGCGGCTGATAGCCGGGAGTAGTGGCATTCCGTCTTTCAGGAGAACATCCTCCCCTTCAACGGGAAAGACGGTGAACTCCGAGCCGGCTTCGACGGCGATTTGTGGGACGATATTCCCCGGCTCGAACCGCATCGTAACGGCGGATGGATCTTCGCTCAATAAACGAACGTGCGAGAGGTTGAGTGAAGCAGCGTCTCCGGGTGCGCCGAAGGCGATACTCACAGCAGCGAGAAGGATTACAAGCGTTGAAGTCAGTCGCATGGCGGCGCCTCTTGGATCAGTCATAGATGTGTGATTGCCACGCCGTTTCAACCGGCGGATTTGGGTTAGGAATAAACCTTATTTGTGTATTTGTCCACAGGATACATTCAAAACAAAGATCGCGACCTGCCCTCATCCATTCGTCTCGATCAAAAGTGGCCCCTCGTTTTACTTTCCCTTACCCGGTGCGCCGGGTAAGGGAGAATCGCCGTCCAAACCCAACATCGCCTTGATTGACGATGTCGATTCTTTTAAAAGACGTACCTGTCCCTCTCATTACGACGCCTCCTGAGAAACGTCGCTCCAAACGCTTCTGAAACAATCTCCGGAATCACTTCAGATAGATCAACGTCGCGTGAGATTGTAAGACTCGCATCGAGTGGGGGCGTCTCAAGCTCGATCTCCATCAGGATGAACCATAGGACCTGTCCAACACCTTGCCGTGTGAGACTGAATCAAGCAGATTCGCCGCCATCTCTCGCACTATCCGTACGAAACCGATGTTCGATTGATCGTTCCAGCATCCGTTACAGAGCATCACGCCGAGTCCATAGGAGAATATCTGCATGGGCATGTAAAACGCTGAAGGCGGTCGTGTGTGAGGCCGCTGAGCTTGGCGTCGCTCTTGAAGGTATCGAATTTCTCATAGTTGATGTTCATGAAGAAATCTTCGCATTTGTTCCTTTCGACCTGGTATGAGAGGTAAAGGCTTTAAACTGCTTTGAGAAGCAGAGTTCGCCGATCCAAATATCTAGATGTGGCTCGCCCGCGTAGGGCTTGCGGAAGAACTCGCAGAAGAGGACGCTCACGCTTCGCGCCAGTTCGCACTTGAGCTCGCGCACCCCGGTGAAGTAACTGTAGAGAGGCTGGACGGAGGAGTTGAGCTTGCGAGCGATCCCCTATGCGGTGATGAAACTGAGCTCGCCCTGGACGGCGATTTCAAAGACTGCAGTCGGCACGTCGTCGTATGTGAACTTTACCTATGAATGCATAGTTGCCTTAGATTAGATGGAGATATGACGCAGAGCTAAGACGACATATTAGCATTATTATATAACGATCATATTATAATGTCATGTGTATTACAAGTCAAGCCGTTTTCTGCACTTTCACGAGGTCATTTAAAGAATTAATTGGTTCGAAAGACAGCAGGAGATATTGGCGGAAAGGGAGATGATCAAGCGGAAGACGCTTGCAGGCAGGAGAAGATTGAACCTCGGATCGTTCGTGACTGTTTGATATGCAGGATTCTGTTCGTAGATTAAAGATGCCGGTCGAAACGGAAACAGGCTCTACTGGGATAGCAACCTGCTGAGGGTAGACCGGAAGGGACTCATCGAAGTTCCCGTGAAAACGGGGATGATCTGGTGTGGGGGAGAAATCCCCCGCATCAGACCCAGTTCAGAGCATCGGAGGATAGATCCTTGAATGCCTCAGAAAATCCACCTCAAACTCGTCTAACTGTGTCTTAGCAAAACCGGAAATCTGTCCAATAAGATCTGACAACGTACAAACATCACCTATCTCTTGGCAACTGTTGAACAGTGTTAACTTACGTCCTATACAAGGACCAAATGAATATGCGATATTAAAATAAACGATGAAGTAGAAGTAGAGTACAGGAATTCAGCGTTTGAAATCGCTGAAGCTAAACTTGCTGCAATCGAATGCCAATCGGTGTAGCAAATAATATATTAATAATTCTTAATGAATTACAATGCTTCAGCAGAAGGGAACGAAAGTGAACGATCAAACGTACATAGAATCTCTGACTGCATCTCCACTGCTCCTCGCGTTGCTATAAGTAACATATTAACTTAAACATACACAACAATTCAACCTGCTTCCCAAGCTGGAAGTTGCGAGTTCGAGCCTCGTCGGCCGCTCCATGCTATTGTAATATAAAGAGTAAATATATTAGCCGTAAATTACTCTGCCTTCTAGCAAACAAACCCGCAAGATACTTGTTTACAAGCAATCTGCGGGTTTGTTAGTTGGATTATTGCCTTGCAGAAAGCCACAAACCAAACACGGTAACTGGACGCCTTCCTCTTTTCGCTACCTAATTAGCGTAATCTTCTCTATCCTGATCTGCCCCGCTGATTCGAGTTTCAGCAGATACACCCCCGAAGCAAGCTGGTCGCCGTCGAGAGCCACTTTGTGAAGCCCAGCCTTACTCTCCCCTTCAAATAGAACTGCAGCGATGCGCCCTGACAGATCATATAACTTCAAGGACGCAAACGCCGCCTTCTCGAGCGAGAACTTTACCGTAGCGCTGCCGTTGAAAGGATTAGGCCATACCGGTTCCAATCCAAATTTGAAAGGCGCAGGGTACTTATCCCGATCAGATTCATCCGGTATTACCACTAACCGGAACGGGGAATTACTCCCGACTACCTGTTCCCCGGAAACTGCCTCAACCCACCACGTAATGAGTCGGTCGAAAGTTATCGGCAATCCAAGCGTGTCCGGATTCAAGGTGATGCTCGTATCCGCAATCAGCGGAAGATTGACCGATCGATCCCCTACCGCCATATTGAATCGGTAGCGAATAGTATCCAGATCATTCGGATCGTCTGTCGGCTGCCAGACGAATGTCACGGGAGGAAGCTGTAGAACGCCCCCATGCATCGGCAACGCCTGAAGCGTGTCGCCATCCGCCGGAGCTATCAAGCCAAAAGGCGCAGGAGGTTGCTCACCCATAATATCAAGGGCGATGTCGAGGATCATCACATTGTCATCAGCGTTATGCGTAAAACGCATCATTCCTTCGAACAGCGTATCGGGAAGACCCTCAGTTCTGAGAGTCAATGTAAAATCGTGACCTTCACCAGTCTGGAGCAAACCTTGATAGCTGTCGAGTTCCATCCAATCTTTGCGGGTGTCCAGTTGATAGATATAGACTCTGTCACTCCCGTCAGCCCCATTCACATTGGGAATAGTCATGAACACCCAGGAGTAGACGTCAAACTGATTCGTGATGAATCCTCCACCGATTCCCGTGGAACCGCCCGGTGGCTCCAGTTCTTTCACCCGGATCGTATCGCCCGTTTCCGTGTTCATTTTGAAAATAACCGGGGCAGATCCACCGCCGGCAAAGGTTGTTATGTAGAGGTTGTAGCCCTCGGGATCCTCCGGCCAATAACTTAATCCGTATATTCGTAATGACTTGCGATTCAACGTGTCTACAAAGTTACCTTCTAGATCTGCCGATACGATGTTCGTAGTTGTACCAGATATCCAGAGTACCTGCCGGTCTGAATCATAGGCAATGTTGTTGCATGGATTGAAGGGACCTCTCCAACTGTTCACCAGCTCGCCTTCGGTTGAAAATCCATAAACCGCTGTATCGCCGCTGCCCCAGAGCAGATCGCCGCTCCATTCAAGGTCCTTCATCCCATATCGTGTATGGCATGGCTGCTCAAATTGTCTCTCCAAGTTACCAGCGCGGTCAAGAACGTAGATCATACTAGAGTCCGATCCGTTGGCTCCGGCAAGATAGAAGTGGTCTTCCGTGAATACGACTCCTTCGAGGCGGTCATCGTTCAGTGTGTCGCCTGCTGCATATTCCAAGCGGAGCGTCCAGGGCGAAGCGTCAGCATTCCCCGGCAGTCGCTTTTCCGCTGCCCAAGTCAGCGGTCCATTGCCGGTATTATCAAGACGGAACGGAAGTTCGATGCTCTGGCCCGGTTCTATGCTCGCGCCGAGCCGATCATTGCTGATGGTAAATTCGGGGTGGAGGAGTGCAAAGTCGATCTGAAGCGTGTCGTCTTCGGCTACCTCTAATTCATTGTAAGTCGAATCATTGTAACCGATTTTACTTGCAGTGATGTTGAAAGGAATGTCTGAAGGCGCTTTGGTGATACTCCAATACCCATCCTCGTCTGTATTGGCTACATATCCATGCCGGGTTCTGACTAATGCATCCGCAACCGGCAAACCGGTTTGAGCGTCGGTCAACCATCCACAGAGGAAACTGGCGAGACGAAACGGGGACGCAGTGAAGAGGATGGCTCGTCGGTTCTGAAGCGGCGCAGAGGTCACAGGGTATTGATTGGCAAATGAGTAGTTGATGCCGGTGTTTCCCATCGGACTTGAAATGCCAACGGAAGCAAAGGGCGTATCCTCAACCCATGCCATGCCGTTCCCCTGAACATTGCTGATGCTCTTGTACTGAAAAAGTATATTCGGATCACCTGTTTCAGACACCCAGATTGCCGGATCGGAAATGATCACTTCAAAGGTAAGATCATTATTGCCGTTTCCCTGATGGCGAAGCCGTGACCATTCGATAATAAAACGTCCATTCTCCTCATCGTGGAAGGTATAGATGGCGCCGTTCTGACCAAGTTGCAGGTTATCCCAGAAAGGCGCAATCATCCCGGCTCCGCCCCCGATTGCGCGATCCAACGGCCAATTCTGGTAATTAGTGACCGGCTCCTGGTCGCCGACTGCTATGAATCCATTTGTTGAGACCGTAATCTGCTCGAACTCAGTTCCATAGAACGAAAACACAAACGGAAGATCTACGACAAGCGCTTCTCCGACGTCGTATTGTGAACGACCGGTGAACTCGAGTAATGAACCATCATATTCCGCTTCTTGCGCCTCAGGATCGATCTCTGCCCATTCGTACTCGGGTGTGGCATCCCATCCTGAATCGGAATCGTCATAACAGACATAACCATAGGCGTCCGGACCTTGCGGAGCGCGTTCGCGAGAACGCATTACTTGTAGTGTAAAGGTCGTTGTATCACAAAAACCAAGATCGTCCCGCAAGATTAGTTGCATCGGCGTAATCGATCCGGGAACCACAACCTTGTTGCCGCAGATGCTAAAAGCCTCGCCTTGCATGCCGCCGTTCTGGCCGGGTTCTAATGCATTAAAACTCGACTGCGCGCGAAGTACGTTCACACCCATTCCGAGGCTTTCCAGAGTCGCGGTCAAATCGCGCGAAACGGCAGAGCCGATATTCTCAATTTCAAGCTCCAGTTGGGAGCTTGAATCGCTAATAACTGCGCCGCCGACAATCTGGCTAATCCTAAAATGAGGCGCTCGCGAGGCCAGTTTAATTCCCGAAATCCAACGCTCATCACCGCTCCTGAACTCGATCAGCGCCTCTGGTGCCAATGCCGGTCGTGAGACGCCGTCAGGACAGGCAGGATCGAAGCTCAACTGCACAGCATCATCCGCGCCTTGTTCCTGACCGGGTTCGATGTCGCCGAAAGATAATTCGGTGTTAGAAACCTCGAGATAGGGCGAATTGGAGGATAGAGTAGCGGTTACTCCTTGAAGCGTATTGGTGTCGCCGTTGTTCTTTGCTGAGATGTGCAGGTTGAAACTCTCGCCCGGATTGGGGAATTCGTCGCCGTTCCCTTGCACCTCAGAAAGCGAGTAGCTACTCAGCTCAACCGCCGCGTCCGGCGTTGAGATGATGCAAGTATCGAGTGACGGCTTGACGTCTCGTCCAGTTACCGTGACATACATCCGGGTGTCGTTAACGAATTCTGTCTCTTCATCGAAAACGAACCTCGCCATACCCTCGACGTCGCTTTTTTGAGTCAACATAAGCATCTGATTATAAGTTGGATAATCAGCGTGATTTGCTGCGGGCATAGCTCCCGGGAAGTAGAGAGTTACTTGAGCGCCTTCGAATGGTTCGTCGGTTTCATCCTCAATTACGAGAATATCCACCCGACGGGTTTCGCTCGTAATTGTTTCGGGAAACTCTGTATGCAGGACATGCGGTACACCCAACCACGGCTGCAATCCGGGATCGCCATAAGAGGCTGTGTATGCGCGGTTATAGCCATTCGGGGCGAAATTGGGAATATACAACTGAGGAGCCATAACGGCGTTGACTCGAGCCCACCCGAACGGCAAGTCTTTCTGCATCAAACCATTAATCGTCTCCAACCAGAGCAAACTGTTGGAATAGGTCTGCGGCGCGCCATAGATATCTGTGGCGACGACCGGTCCTTTAAGATGTCGGCCATCCCAGCCTCGTACCATCATCCAGGTCACAATCTCCTGGTGACCGGCATAATTGATGTAGATCGGGAAGATCGTGTTCTCTCCTACATTCCCCCAGCTACCATATATCGGATAAGCCTGCGCACGTCCGAACAATAGATTGACTCCATCATTGTATTGCTCGATCAAGAAATTTGTTACACCTGCCCCGTTGTCATTATCATTGATGCCTTCGTAGTAGCTGACGTCTTCGATGCTATGCCGTTTCAACATCTCCCGGGCCCATCTGACATTCGTATTTAGACTTGGGTTCCAGTTATTGCCCCAGTGCTGCGAGAACACTGCGCCTCGAGAGAACCATTCTGTGTTCTCGAAATACGGAGTCATCTCATAACCAAGCGTCCTGCCAGTATTCAGGAGCATCTGGTCCTGACTTCCGGCAATCCATTGTGCAATTCCCACATCGACGTCATAATCATTGTTGCCGCCTTCAAGGCAGCCATAATCCCAACCATAGGATGGGGTGTCTAGAACGTACTGTTGGCCCGGTATATTCCCGCCATAACCCCCATGATCGCCAATCAACATTAAGAGATCGAACGGATCGACTCCTTGATCGAGGTAATCGTCGTAGATATCCTGAATCTGCCCCTTTATCCAATTAGGATTGTACGCTCGATCGGCTGGAACGGAGAGGATATCGACCTTGTAGCCGCTCTTGCGACGCCATTCGATGAACGGCACGGCGTATTGTAGAACACTGGCGTGAACAACTACCAGATAGTGCCCTACATAAGGAGGATCAACGTCATAATCGGGATCATCCCGACCGACTTCATCTCCATTGATGGCCAGACCGCGGATAAACTTCAGGAAGGTTCGACTCCGATTACTACGCACCGGATGGAAGGCAGGATTGATTGGCTCCGAATCGCCGAAGCGCAACTCAGCCTCAAGATTGTCGCGAATGATGTAGTGCTTCGTAGCAGGGTCGAACTGAACCGGGTAGGTGGTAACTCGAACGAGACGGACGCCGCGTATGACCATAGGTTCGGACATCTCAGCGGTAACAGCAGGAATAAGTTCGTTGGTATCATCCTGCTCGCGTAGGACTTCGGTTTCACCCGGTGATTTCTCGTTGCAGATGACCAGAGGAAGATTCGCCGGAGTTCGATGTGATTCGCCTTCGCGAACGACAAGTTCGATTGACTTATCTGGTGGAACAACTACCAATCGCGAAATCGCCGGCAGCATTGGCTTTCCTTCCACGTAGAGACAGCCTTCCCCCGGAATGACCATCTGTTCCATGGTCAGACCGTTTTCGACGACTTGCTCGCATTTCATTGTGGTGGAATTGATACTGAGGGCGATTCGGGATCGGTCTGAGGCGGTCAGCGTGACGGCATCGGAATTCTCAATGGCTTGAGATTCCATGGCGGACGCCGTTAAGGGTGCGAAGCAGAGGAGGAGAAGAAATAAACGTTGCATGGCTTACCTCGTTGATCTTTGCTCCAGAGTTTGCTGAAGCGTTGTTAATTCAAGGCGCCCTGTACGGCATATCGAGAGATTAGGGGTCAGAAATAAGCGTGCGTCAAATATGCGAGAAGTACAACATCATCGATGCATTATTCATACTACACTCCGGCGATCAAGCGCGTTTACAAGTTCTTCTCGCATCTTCGATTTCTAAATCAGATTTTACATCCAATCTCATTAAACCATAATATCGTAAATTACAATTTATCTTTACTTAACGAACAAGAAACCAATCCAGAGTCCTATACATTTACTGAGTAAGTTACTACTGAAAAGAGCAATTGTCAAGAGTTCATCAAAAACGGTTTTTACTAATCAGCGACCAAAAACACAGCTCCGGCGAAATTCGCCGGAGCTGTAATGAATTAAGAGTGTAAAAACAGGTAGCGATTTAGACTCTTGGAGGGCGGCCATTCCTGACCGCCCTAACGTCAAATCATGCTTAATTTCAGGGCGGTCAGGAATGGCCGCCCTCCAAGAGTCACTACAAGTTGATACTCTCGAATTTACAAATATTCAGAAAGTAGTATCACTTCAAGCCAGTAACCAACGCCATCGCTCGAGTTGCGCTCCCGTCGCGACGGAACGATGAGAACTCCTTACTGCAAGAAGTGCAGATTTCGCTGTCTGTGACAGCCTCCGGCTCGAAGCCAAGCCTCGCGAGTTCCATTCTTATGAAACGCGCCAGATCCAGCATCTGCTTTCCCCAGACGAGAATCTGACATTCGGCAGGAAATTGCGCGACAACCTCAGGACCAACCGGATAACAGCATGCGCGCACCGTCGGCCCTATCCAAGCCTTCAGTTGGTTCGGTCCGGTTCCGTTGAAAGATCGAATAGCAGTAACAAGTTGTTCGACGATTCCGGCGCGCAATCCACGCCAGCCAGCATGCGCCTGCCCGATGACGTTATGGACAGGATCGTAGATGACTAAAGGCGAGCAATCGGCATGCGTCGTCAGCAGCAACACATTCTTTTCGGCAGTTACTAGACCATCCACGCCCGGGATCCAATCCGGTCCGGACGCTCCCCGTCCCACCTGCTTGGCGGTGACAATTTCAACGCTTGAGCCGTGAACCAGTTCACCGGCGACTACCTGATCTAATAATAATTGATGGGCAGCGAGGAATCTTGTCCGATTAGCGATTACGGCGTCGTTCGCAGCGCGCTTGAAAGACATCTGGCCGTCTTCCTTCAGCGAGAAGGCGAACCTGATCCCACTGAACCAATCGGGAAGAATCATCTCTACGGGTGGCATTTCTATCATTGGAGGTTGTATCTTTGTTGAGTAGAAATCAGACAAGCTCCTTAATTTTGGAGCCGCCCCAAATTACTGCACGGAATCTTTTGTGTCAAGCGATATGGTCACATCGAGAAAGAAACCTAAAAAGGCAGCCTCTCCTCGAGCTCGATTCAACGGCTTGTTTAGTGTTTGCGTAGTCCTTACCGCGACGCTTACAGTTAGCTGTTGGCGCCCGATCACGCCGGTTGAGGCCGATTGCGACGTCGGGATCTGGACAGGAACCGGCTCTTTTGCGCCAAGCGTCCGCGCCACTTTTGAAGCGGTTCGCGTCTCAGGGTTCACTTTCGACACCCTGACAACCGCGGAACTCGTGGGAAACGACGCCTCGGAAAAAACTATCTACCGCTATAAGGCTATCATTTTCCCGGGCGGCGACCAGCGCGAGTATTCTGAGTATCTCGGGAGCGCAGGACGCGCGATTATACGCGAGTACGTCGCTGACGGGGGCGGCTATATCGGCTTTGGCGCCGGCGGAGGGCTGGCTGGAGCGGATTCCCTGAGCTGGCCCGGTATCGGAATCATCGGAGCGAGTACCGACTATCCGGTCGTCCAGATCGCGACGCCCCCTGCCCATACGCTGACAGACGTTTCTCGCGGTGAAAATTCCGGTCCGATACACGGAGACAACGGTTATCGGTCAACCTACAACGGCGGGCCTCAGTTCTTTCCCTATACGAATTATCAGCTTTGGACAACATACAGATACAATGTGACCGGAACTGCGTCTGCAATGACGGGGGAGTATCATGCAGGACGTGTGTTTGTAACAGGTTTTCAACCGGAGCTTGAAGAGGGTTTGATGCGGGATAGCACGAGTTTTGCCGATGAATTCCCTGACCCAGAAACCGAGTGGGACCTGATTCGGCGTGCGATAGCTTACTGTACTTCGAGGTAGGTCAGATGGGTACAAAGAAGATCGAAGTCAACCACGTAACGGTAGGCTGCAACTCGGCGGAGTTTTACATTAAGTTTGGCGATGTGGTCATTTTTCTCCCGCCAACTGCGGCAAAACGGTTACTGTTGGAGCTTCAGAAACTCCCTCTGCCGAAAGACGCGTATAAACGACCGGAATCTGTGTCGAAGAAAATCCTCAAAGCGCTATATAAAAGTCACAAGGTAACGAAAACACTCATTTCCATTAACACTAACCGCCGCAAGAAGCTGCCTGACGGGTAGAAAAAAGGTTCCGCGCCGTTTCTCTGAGTTTTCGTGACTCACACGAAACTGCGAGTAGTATTATAAATAAGGTGCTTGGCTTGTGTTTCAGGCTGATATAGAGGATCGCAAGTTGTATCTGGTGAGGTTCCCTGCTATCTTTGAAAGAAGCGGAATTATTTGCGAATCCGTTTGACACTCGAACTTCGTGCCTAATAGCTTATATTTATGAGCTTCGCTGGAAACTCGCCTCAAAAGGAATTAGGAGGCTATTATCGGTATTCAAACTCTTGGAGGGCGGGCATTCCTGACCGCCCTGAAATTGAGCATGATTTGACATTAGGGCGGTCAGGAATGCCCGCCCTCCAAGAGTCACTACAAGTTAATACTCTCGGAATTGGATGAGGAGGTTTTATGTTTTGCGTGAACGGCGCTGCTTTTCTTTCAGGCACGAGATGTCCTGTCCTTTAGGAATACCGGTCTCGATGCCCGGCGCTGATTTGACGCATGATGCAAGCCCATTAAGGCCAGCCTGTACATGTGTTGTTGCCCTGTTGGTCAGTCAAACGACGTATCGGCGGGGCGTTTTCTGTTTTGGAGGAAAGCGTGAGGAAGCTTAGTTTTTGGGTGGGGGTGATGATGATGATGATGATGGCGGGAGGGGCAATCGCTCAACCATACGCTCCGCCGGAGAGGATGTGGTATAAGATAGCTCCATGGTATAACGACAGCGACATCCAGTTCTTCCATGACGTCACTTGGCTTGGCGATCAAAACGGCGACGGGTGTGACGAACTGTTGGTTGCCAACGAGCCGAGGTTCCGTGAAGAGAGAGGAGACGAGCACTTTGTGAATAACGTCGAACTTTACTTTGGCAGCGCCCGCATGGACACCACAGCCGACATTGTGTTCCATCCGACGCGACAATATGAGGTATTTGGTATTGCGGTAACTTATTTGGGAGATTTCACTGGAGAAGGCCCCTTTGATTTCGCTATTCAAACGGGAACATATGATGGAGCAGATCCGGCGCAATTCTATGATATAATGAATTGGTACGTCAACATTTATCAAGGCGGCGCGAGGCTCGATACGATCCCAGATTATACCATTAGCCATCGGGGTCTGTTTATGCGGCTCATCAATAACTCCTGCCCATTTGACCTCAATGGCGACGGTTATAACGACCTGATGGTCTTAATGGACGATCACGACCACACTGAGGATCTGCTTTACATTTACTTTGGGGGAGCGGAGTTCGATACTGTCGAAGACGTTATTTTACACAACCGCGATCTTGGCTATTTCGGTTTAAACGGTATACAAGCCGGTAAGGACGTCAACGGGGACGGATGCGACGACCTGCTAATATGTTCACTGAATCTTCATCCAGGGCCTGAGCACGGAAATTACTTCGGCCTCTACCTTGGTGGAGACTCGATTATGAGCGTTCCACGATTCGCCTGGCGGACAGAATCGATTGCAGGCTTCTATTTAGGCGATGCAGGTTTCGTTGGCGATGTCAACGGCGACGGTTTTGGCGATTGGAGCCTCGCAATGGTGAACATTAACCATGGAGATGCAGAAGCAAGCTGGGTTTACTTTGGTTCAGATCGTCTTGACTCTATCCCGGACAGATTTCCAGTCCCTGGCGAAAGCCCGGGATCCGGTCAGCCTTTCGGAGGCGACGCGAATGGCGACGGAAGAGGTGATCTTCTTCTCAATGGGCTTGGATATGGAATGGGCGATATTCGCACTTATCTTGGTTCCAACTGGTTTGATGAGCATTGGGCGGTTCGTCTTAATGGACAGGATGTGCTGGGAATGGGTACGATGGAGCTTAGACAGGGAGCCTATGGAGATTTTAATGGAGACGGCGCCGGTGATATAGTTGTCATTGGGTATGCCGGTCATGGAACTCCGCGGCGTATGGCAATCTACCCCGGCAGCCGTGGATGGCGGTTGGACGTTCCCAATGAGTACAAGACGCCAATTCCGAAGGATTTGGAAGTTGTCGCGTATCCTAATCCTTTCAATAACCAATCTTTTGTAACATTTCAGTTGCCGGAGAGAGGTGAATTGAACGTAGTGTTGTATGACCTCGCAGGTCGGCGTGTACAGACATTTGAACGGCATATCGCCGCACCGGGAAGCCAATCGCTTTTGATTTCCGGCGGAGGGTTTTCCTCAGGAATTTACTACCTCGTCGCCGACCTAACCGCGGTGACCGAGAGGTTTCAAACCAAGGCCAAAATTGTCCATATTCAATGAGGATCGTCAAATGAGGTTTTCGTAAATCCAGACTGATCATGGTAAACCATTATGCAAATGAGTTTACCTTATCCACGCCGAACGGCGAGGAACCTTTATTTGGTAATAATCCAGTACTGAACCGGTTGAAATTGGCGCTTCTTATATGCGAATGAGATGGCGCGAAGTGAAGAATAGCTCTGTTTGTAGCGTCGATGTGATTATATTAAACATGGGAATGGATACACCTCTGAATGCAAAATAGTTTTATTCTCTATTTCTACACATGCGTTCAGTACTGCCCTTCTGTATAGTTTATGTTGACAACTATTGGTTCTATCGGATCCGAAATGATTGATCTGATTGCACGTTATTACCTGCTCAAGAAGGCTGCTTTCGAGATAGTCTCACCTGATATCCTACCTAAACAGAATTGAGAATCGGATCCTATAAAAAATCTTGATTTAACGCTTGACAAGTGCGTAATATCCCTTTACATTTATTCTGCAATGGGTCGTAGCGGCAATTAAGAACAGAAAATGGAAGAAATTCCCACACTAACACTCCTCAGCGCAGCTGATTACTCCCTGGATGACAAGGGACGCATCAGCCTTCCTGCCGATTTCCGCCACCGGGTATCGCACGGAGGGCTGGGGCCGTTTGTTGTCACCTATGGAGCCGGTCGCAGCCTTTCGGTGTTCTCAACCAAGGAGTGGGAGGCGGTGCTGCACGATCTCCAGATTCCGCCAGAAAGCGAAGATGGCGAAGACGAAGATTACGAAGACTACTTGCGATGGGTGATGACGGGGACGAGCTTTCTGATGGCGGATGCACAAGGGCGGGTGAGAATCCCCGCGAATCTTCTCGAACACGCCGGGTTAACTGGAACGGTAACAATCTTCGGAATGTTCAATCGACTCGAATTGTGGGATCCGAAGGAACTAAAGAACCGCTTTGGCAGCGATCCATCGAAGTTCAAGAAGCAGCATAGCAAGACACTCCGTTCTTCTACTTATAAGACAATTGGCGCCAGAACAGGTTCACGGTTACAGACTTCGGATGGAATGGCTCCCCCGCCGGCTGAGGGGTGAACCTCACCCAACATCAACCGGTGATGGTTGACCGGGTTTGTTATCATCTTCTCGGAGCTACCGGGAATTTATTCTGGGAAGTGACGCTGGGCGGCGGCGGGCATATCGAAGCGCTGATAAATCATGCAGATCGTCAAATAAGCGTCATTGGCAGCGATCTCGATCCTGACTCGATAGAACGATGCCGAACGAAGTTCCATGACAGAGAAAATGTCAGGATCGTTAAAGGCGACTACGGCAGGTTGAAGGAAGTTGCAGCGCAACTGGGTGTGAGTGGATTAACGGGTATTCTCGCCGATCTGGGGCAGTCTTCTGACCAGTTGGAAGATCCCGCCAAGGGGATGTCGCATCGTTGGGATTCGCCGCTTGATATGCGATATGATCCGACCTCAAGTCCATCAGCCGCTGAAATTGTTAATGAAGCCGATTATCGTGAACTGGTAAGAATATTCGGCGTTTTAGGGGGGGAGCGACGGGCTCCCATGATCGCGAAGTCAGTAATTCGCAGCCGCCCGATTTCGACAACCGGCGAGCTTGTAGTGGCGATTACCCGGGTCGCCGGGCACAATTTTCTTCAAAAGACTTTAAGCCGCTGCTTCATGGGGCTAAGAGTCGCGGTCAATCGAGAACTTGAAGCGATTGAACGGTTTCTGCCTGATGCTATGGATCTGCTGGCGCCGCATGGCCGGATCGTTTGCCTGAGTTATGACAGCTCCCAAGATGTCAGGATCAAGAACTTCTTCCGCAGCCGGGCCAATCCCTGCATCTGTCCACCCAAACTTCCGGTCTGTTTATGCGGCCGGAAATCGGACCTGAAGATTATAACCCCCCACGCTGAACGACCCTCCCGCGAGGAGGAGGCCTCAAATCCCCGCAGTCGTAGCGCCCGTCTCAGGGCAGCCGAAAAATTGTAGCCGAGGCTTCGATGACGACCGCTAAAAACTCCCGATCCAAAGACTCCCGCCGTCGCATCAAGATGACGCGTCAGCCGCTCTCGACTGGAGCGCGCACGCTTATGCTCTCGCTCCTGTTTACCGGGATTGGTCTCGCCTGGGTCTGGAAGATGAGCTGGTCTGAGCAAACTTCGAACAGAATGCTTGCGCTTGAGCTTCAGGAGACCGAATTCAAGAACGAGTGGGGTAATCTGCAAGCAGAACTTAGCGGTCTTTCCCGCTACACTCGAGTTGAATCCGACGCGAGAACACGATTGGGAATGGTTTTCCCGACGGCGCCGCCAGACACGATCTGGAGCGAAGTCCCTGTTGAGAAACCATCGCTCGGATCGCTGCCCTTCCTTTCTCCCATACCGTCCCGGGAGCGGAAATTATCCCGCAGCAGATAACCGGCTCCGGCACGACCGGCCGTAGCAGACTCGCCCTCCTGAACCTAATTGTGGTCGGGGGGGCGGTTGCTGTATTTATCCGTCTTGTTATGTTGCAGATCGTCATGTCCAGAGACCTGACCAAGACGGCTGAGGGACAATACTATACGCGGATGGAAATTGAGCCGCGACGAGGCGCGATTTTCGATCGGAATGGTCGTCCACTAACGACGGATCTCGGTGATTATGTTACACTTGGCGTGAATCCCAAGCGAGTTATCAAGCCGGTGGATCTCGCCAGAGACATTTCACGTCTCACCGGTCGTCCAGCTGAATACTATCTGAAACGGTTGAAGCGCGACAGTGAGTATGTGGTACTCGATCGAAAGGTGCCTCCGGCAGTCGCCGACAAATTAGAGATCAAGGGCTGGCAGCTTCTCCGCCAACATGAGACTCGCCGTACTTACCCTCAACATGAACTTGCCGCTCAGCTTATCGGATTTACCGATATCGACTCGAAGGGGATCAGTGGAGTCGAACTCGCATGTGAGCCGCTGCTGAAGGGTGAAAAAGGATGGCGTACGCTTCAACTCGACGTTCGCGGTAAACCGCACATCGACGGAAGCCTTCCTGCCAAAACACCGGTGGATGGCGTGGACGTCGCATTGACGATTGACTTTGCCATTCAGTCGATTGTCGAAGAAGAGCTTCTTCCCGCTATCAGTGAGGAACACGCTGAAACCGCTTCGGCGCTGGTGCTTGATCCGCGAAATGGTGAATTGCTGGCGATATCAACAGTGCCCGGATATGATCCCAACGTGCCTGAGAAGGCTCCTCAAGAAAGGCAGAAGATCCGTCCGGTAGTTGATTTATTCGAACCGGGGAGCACTTTCAAGGCATTTGGCGCAGCATACCTGTTAGAAAAGGGAATCGCAAAGCCCGCTACAAGAGTCGATTGCTCAGATGGTTACGTTAAGATCTACAATAAGAAGATTTCCGATTCCAAAAAACACGGCGTTATGACGTTTGAAGATGTAGTCGCCTACTCATCGAACGTCGGGATGATCAAACTGACACAGGATATCTCACCAGACAACCTTTATAAAGCAATTCGACTTTTTGGTTTTGCCGAAAAGACCGGCATAGAGCTGCAGGGTGAAGTGAGCGGAATTCTTCCGAAGGTGAAGCAGTGGTCAGGTTTAACTCAACCTAATCTGGTTATTGGACAGGGAATTGGCGTTACCATGCTGCAAATGGCAATGGCCTATGGCGCGATTGCGAACGACGGAGTGCTGATGACTCCGACGGTGATAAAAGGACGCTATGCCTCCGACGGGACGCTGATCGAAGAGCCTCCGATGGAAGTACGCCGTGTCATATCCAAGCAGACTGCTCGCACGCTTACCGGATTTCTTACTAAAGTAGTTGAAAAGGGAACCGCGACGAGAGCCAAAATCGAGGGGATCGCGGTCGCCGGAAAAACGGGCACTGCCCAAAAGATCAATACTGAACATGGCGGCTATTACAAGGACCGTTTTGTCAGCAGTTTTGTCGGATACTTTCCTGCCGAAGAGCCTCGTTATCTGGTGATGGTATTGTTGGACGAACCTAAGGGCGATCTTCATCAAGGCGGTCAAGTCGCAGCGCCTATTTTCAAGCGAATTTCTGAACGAATTATCGGATTGAATCCTGAGTTGCGCACCGTTGGGAAAAAGGGGAAGAAGAGTGTTGCAAACAGTCTGGTTGCACTTCCCGATTTACGCAATCGTCCCTCAGATAAGGCTATAGCCAGTCTCAAGAAACTGGGATTTGAAGTGAGAACTCATGGTGAGGGAGCCGTCGTTTGCGATCAGCTTCCATCGCCCGGCGTTAAGGGGAACAAAGGAGACACAGTCGAACTGACGCTCGGCCCGGCTCCGAGACGAGGCGGCGGCCAGATCGTTGTCCCTTATCTGACAGGGCTTTCACTCCGCGAAGCAATCGCCAAGGCGAGCAAACTTGGCCTGAACGTGCAGTTTAAAGGCTCGGGACGCGTTGTCCAGCAATTGCCAAACTCCGGCGCACGAGCCGCTCAAGGCGACGTGCTTACTTTACTCGCGGCAAGTTGATGCGATTCGCGCTCACAGCCGGATTGATCGAATTGCTTCTGCCGATCCAGATTCAAGGCTCGACGCCTCAATTCCTGACCAGCGTCACGCAAGATTCCCGACTGGTTGAGCCGGGCGGGCTTTATGTAGCGCGCCCCGGAAATAAAACGAATGGTTTGGAATTTGTAAACAGCGCGGCAGCTCGCGGGGCGGCGTTACTGTTAACCGCCGAACCTCTCCCCGCGAATCTGCCGCTTCCAGCGATTCGGGTAAAAGAATTCCATCCTGCTTTCGTCACTGCGTCGCACTATATCACGGACGATCCTTCCAGAAAGCTCGATTTGATCGGAATTACTGGAACCAACGGTAAGACCTCGACGGCTCATCTTGTGAGATCGATTTTTGAATCTTCCGGCTCAAAGTGCGCAATGTTGACAACCATAGGCTATTGGACAGGCGCGCAATTACTCGAAGCGTCACTGACGACGCCCGATATCGACAGAACTTGTACACTTCTATCCAAAGCAGTATCCAATGGCTGTCAGTACGGAGTAATGGAAGTATCGTCACATGCACTTGATCAGGGACGGGTGGATCGCCTTCGGTTTCGCGCCACTGGATTCAGCAATCTGACGCAAGATCATCTTGATTACCATCAGACGATGGAGTCCTACTTCGAGGCAAAACTCAAGCTGTTTCAAAGACAGTCTCCGAGTGATGTTGCGATAATTAATATTTCCCAATCGTGGGGAGCTAAAGCTGCGAGAGGCGCGTGGGGATTGGTAGTCACGGTCGGAAAAGAAGGAAGCGGAGCAGATCTGACCGTCGCCAATCTGGAACACACTGCTCGCGGCGCTCGCTATCGGTTGAGATGGCTCGGTGAAGCATTTGAAGTAGGAACTCATCTGGTGGGCGACTATCAGGGAGAGAATATCGCACTTGCGGCGGCAATCGGACTCTCGATGGGGCTTGATCTTGATACGGTCAAACGCGGCGTCGAGTCTCTTAAAGCTGTTCCCGGAAGGATGGAAGCGGTAGATGGAGGTCAACCGTTTGCCGTTTTAGTCGATTACTCACACACTCCGGATGCTCTGGAAAGAGCATTGGCGTCATTGAGATCTCTTACGGCAGGTCGCCTGATCGCGATCTTTGGCTGTGGAGGAGACCGCGACAAGGCAAAGCGACCGCTAATGGGGCGGATTGCCGCTCAAAATGCGGATTTTGTCTATATCACGAGCGACAATCCTCGCACCGAAAATCCGTCTGAGATCTGCACCGAGATACTTGCAGGAGTTCCAACCGAATTGCGCTCAAACGTAAAAGTAATCGTTGACAGGCGAGAGGCTACTTTTGAAGCGATTGCAAGCGCTAAAGAGGGCGATGTGGCGTTGCTGGCGGGAAAAGGATCGGAATCCTATCTGGAAGTCAATGGTGTGCGGACGCCTTATGACGACCGTCTGGTTGCGTTGGAGGCTCTGAGCCACGCCGGATATCAGCGGAGTGAGGCAGCAATATGATGTACCATCTTCTGTTTCCGCTCCGGGACATCATCTCCGGTTTCAACATTTTCCGATACATCACGTTCCGAGCGGGCGCTGCGGCGGTTACGGCTTTGCTGGTAAGTTTCATTATCGGGCCGATTATCATCAAGAAGCTTCGCTCTGCGGGAGCTATCGAAGAGATTCGGACAGATGGGCCTGCAACTCATCACGAGAAGCCAGCGACGCCCACAATGGGTGGTATAATCATTCTCATCTCGTTGTTGACTGGCACGTTACTGTTCGCCCGCCTCGATCTACCTCATGTCTGGATTGTGGTAGGGGCGACGGTCTGGATGGGAGTGGTTGGATTTCTTGACGACTGGTTGAAGGCTCGAACCAATAAGAAGGGACTTGTTCCGCGCTACAAATTGCTTGGTCAGATATTTCTCGGATTAGCGATAGGCGGACTGCTTTATTTTCGCCCCGAGTTATTCTCCGCTGAATTTGCAGCTCACCGGACAGAATCGACGCTGCCGTTTCTAAAGAACAGCCATTTGGACTGGGCCTTCTTTGGTCTGGGAATTTTCTTTATCGGGATGGTTGTGCTGATGGTTACGGGATTCAGCAATGCTGTTAATCTTACCGATGGTCTTGATGGACTTGCGATTGGCGTAGTGGGAATAATCGCCGTCGGGCTCGCAGCCATCGCCTATGTGACCGGGCATGCAGTTTTCAGTGAGTATCTCGGAATCATTCACCTCCCCGGCTCAGGCGAGGTGGCGGTTTATTGCGCCGCGCTTATCGGCGCCACCCTCGGCTTTCTCTGGTTCAATGGAAATCCCGCAGCGATATACATGGGGGACACCGGCGCCTTGGCGCTTGGGGCGGGGCTTGCGGCGGTCGCAGTTGTATTAAAAAAAGAGCTGTTTCTGTTAATGTTGGGCGGGATACCGGTGGTTGAAGCGGCTTCTGTGATGATGCAGCGCATCTGGTTCAAATATACTCGGAAGCGGTATGGTCAAGGTCGCAGGATTTTCCGGATGGCGCCGATCCACCATCACTTTGAACTTTGCGGGTGGAAAGAAAATCAAGTAGTGATTCGATTCTGGATAATTGGGATTCTGTTGCTGTTCCTAACCATGACCACTTTCAAGGTGCGGTGATGACGCTGCGGCGCGCACATGTTCTCGGCGCCGGAATTAGCGGCGTTGCTGCGGCGGAGTGGTTGCTGCGCAACGGCTGGATGGTTGTTGTGACTGACCATCAGATAAACGCTCAGATCGAGGCCGTAGCTGATAAACTTCGCGCAATTGGAGCCGAAGTGATCCTCGGCGGACACGAAGGGGCGCTCGCAATGCCTGCGCAACTCTGTATTGTGAGTCCCGGAATGTCCCCCAACGCGCCTGCGGTGCAGGAGCGCAGGCGGCAAGGTTCAGAAGTGATTGGTGAATTGGAACTTGGTTGGCGGAGTGCAAAGGGGACTATTGCAGCGGTGACCGGGGCGAACGGGAAAAGCACTACGACAGCTCTGATCGGCTCGATCTTCGAACAGACCGGACGACCGACATTCACTGTTGGCAACATCGGCATTCCGCTGATTAGTGTTGCGGAAGAGACCAAGTCCGATGCACTGATTGCGCTTGAAGTCTCAAGCTACCAACTCGAGACGATCAACAGTTTTCATCCTAAAATCGGCGTGTTCCTCAACCTTACCCCCGATCATATCGAGCGTCATGGCAGTTTCGAAGGCTACGGTCTGGCCAAATCGAGACTCTGGCAAAACCAGACATCTGAGGATCACCTGATCTTTAACGCTGATGACGCCGTTGTGGTTGGTCTGGTCGGACGTGCAAATTCGAAGAAGACGCCATTCTCCACTTTAGGTCCGGTCACGCAGGGCGCTTGGATCGAAGATAACAACTTTATGTTTCGGCTCCCCGGTCTGGAGTTTTCTATTCCCAGATCCAAGTCGCAGTTGCCCGGGAGACACAATATCAGCAATGTGCTCGCAGCGGGATTAGCGGGATTGCTGGCGGGCGTTACTCCCGAACAAGTTGAAGCTGGAATAGAGAAATTCTCCGGTCTGCCTCACAGGCTAGAGAAAGTACGGGAACTGCACGGAGTCGCGTACATCAACGACAGCAAGGCGACAAACTGCGACGCCGGAAAATGGGCTTTGGAAGCGACGCCCGCTCCGGTCATCTTACTTGCGGGGGGAAAGCCGAAGGGTGGGGGATTCAGATCGATTCGCAGTGAAGTGGAAGGCCGAGTAAAGCGACTTATTCTGTTTGGACAAGCGGCAGAAGAGATCAAGGCGGATCTGGGAGATCTGGCTGAAGTGGAGATGGTGAAGAACATCGAGGAAGCGATTAAGGCTGCGCATGCTGCGGCTACGCGAGGCGATTCGGTTCTGCTTTCTCCGCTTTGTGCGAGCTTTGATCAATTCCGCAACTTTGAAGAACGCGGCGATCGCTTCCGCTGCCTGGTGATGAACCTTAAATGAAGTTCAATCTGCCAAATTTTGATCGGGAAGAACCGCGTTTTTTCTTACCGCGTTCCGGGGAAGTTATCACCGGCCCTGGCGACTGGATGTTGTCGGTTGGACCCGTATGCATGACTTTCTTCGGTCTGGTGATGGTTTACAGCGCGTCTCTGTTCGTCGCGGCGCAGCAAGGTTCTGCCGATTCATACTATCTCGTCCGGCAATTAGCGGTTGTGGCGGCGAGTCTCGGAGCGCTTGTATTCGGGATGAAAGTAGATCCCTCGCTCTATCGCAAGTACGCAAAGATCCTCATTATCGCAACGATTATTGTGATGGCCGGGCAGACTGCGTTTGCGCCATCCATTAAAGGAACGAAGCGATGGCTGCCGCTGCCCGGCGGGTTCATGCTCCAGACCTCTGAGTTTTCGAGGGCAGTCGCGATTATCTACGTTGCCCGATTGTTATCCGACAACGTTGCCCTTGGATTGAAATTAAGCAAGAAGTTATTGGCGGCATTGATCCCGGTAGGGATACTCGCCGTTCTGACCTATATGCAGCGCGATCTTTCCGGCGCTGCGATGATTGCTGCGATGGTCGGTCTGGTGCTGTTTCTTGGTGGTCTAAACGGGAAACAGTTCTGGGGGCTTACCGGCGGAGCGACGGCAGCAGGATTGATCTTCGCACTGCGAACGCCCTACCAGCGGGCAAGATTAGTTGAGTTCTTCTTTCCGTCTGGATCGGTTAGCGGAGATCGGTATCAATCCTTTCAATCGATGCTTGGCTTCGGAAGAGGCGGAATATTTGGCGTCGGACTCGGCGAGGGGAAACAGAAAATGCTCTTCTTGCCGGAGCCGCACACCGATTTCATCTACTCGATCATCGGTGAAGAGATGGGTTTGATCGGTACAACAGCAGTGTTAGTCGCCTTTATGTTTCTGTTTGTTCGCTCCATCAAGGCTTTGAAGCAGCAGAGCGACCGTTTCAGTTTCCTGATGGGAAGCAGTTTGATCGCCTCGATTATGATGTTTGCGTTGGTTCATATGGCCGTTACAACCGGGATTGTGCCGGTTACCGGGCTTCCTCTGCCATTCATCAGCAATGGAGGTTCTTCATTGTTGGTGTCGCTCTGGACTATGGGGGTGATCTGGAACCTTTCACGCCGAGGTTCATCCTTTGAGTAAATCGCGGGTATTCGTACTCTCCGGTGGTGGAACCGGAGGGCATGTGATGCCTGCGCTGGCTGTAGGACGGGAACTACGAAGGCTGGCGCCGGATCTTGAGATTCTTTACATCGGAGCAGGTGCCTCCATCGAAGAGCGATTAGCTAAGGTAGAGGATTACCGGTTTGAGGCAGTTTCGATTTCGCCGCTCCGACGGGGAGTATTGTTGCCGAATGTGATGGTTCCGTTCAAGGCTGTCTATTCTGTGATCGAGGCAATGTGGCTTCTGAACCGAAATGGCGCGGTTGGAGTGTTTGGAAGTGGAGGATTTTCGTGCTGGCCGGCTTGCGCGGCGGCGAGGCAGTTGAGGCTTCCTTACTTCCTTGAAGATGGCAACGCATATCCCGGACTGGTGACAAGGCTATTGGCGAAGAAGGCGACCCGGATATATACCGCCTATGAAGAGACCAGCCGACATCTTAAAATTGCGAATGACAAAGTTGTACTGGCAGGCATTCCGGTTTCAAGCCGGATAGGAGGGGGAGACGCAGTTTCCGCGCGTCGTGAGCTTGGTTTGGATGAATCTCGGTTTACGATTCTGGCGACTGGCGGATCGGGGGGATCGAAAACGATCAATCGGGCGGTCGGGGAAGCTGAAACGAGATTGCTGGATAAGGGTTTCAATTTGATCTGGCAGACGGGAAAGCAGATGGAAACTCTCCCGACAATCTCATCGGAACAACGGACAAGATTGCTCGTCGAGAGATTTCTTGAGCCGCCGAGAATGGCATTGGCGCTTAGAGCTTGCGATCTCGCCATTACGCGCTGCGGGATGATGTCATTAGCCGAATTAGCAGTAGCGGGCAAACCAGCGATCCTGATTCCGTTCCCATATTCCGCCGAAGGACATCAGGAAGCCAACGCCAAGGCCGTTTCTGCAGCGGGAGCGGGGGAGATGGTTCTGGACAAGGACTTCAATGCAGATCGGCTGATGGAGCTGGTGGAACATCTCAGTAATCCTGACAGATATGAGAAAGCGACCACAGCAATGAAATCATTGGCGAAACCTGACGCCGCCTCCAAGATAGCTGAAAATATTCTGAAATGTTTGGGCTGAGAAAGTAAGGGTACGAGCAAGCTGTCAATCCTCCGTGATTGACAGTGTACCAGAATTGAAGTCATTACTCGCCTGTCAACCACGGAGGGTTGACAGCTTGCTTCGGATTACCGGACGGGCAAGCATGCCTGTCCAACTGAACCTGACCACTGGGAATTGAATGCTTGATGTTCTGCTGAAGAGTTTTCGCCGTCTGCATATGGTCGGCATCGGCGGTTCGGGGATGAGCGGTATTGCAGAAGTCCTGCTGGGCGATGGTTTCCGAATTACCGGCAGCGATTCACAGGAGTCTGAAGTCACTCGTCGTCTGAGAACTCTCGGTGCTGAGATATTCATAGGGCATGCCGCAGCCCACCTCCATGACGTGGAGGTGGTAGTCTATTCGAATGCGATCAAGTTAGATAATTCCGAACTTGTCGAGGCGCGGTCGAGATTGATTCCGATTATCCCGCGAGCAGAGATGCTCGCCGAGTTGATGCGGATGAAGGCAGGAGTGGCCATCTCGGGCACTCATGGAAAGACGACTACAACGTCGCTGGTGGGCGCTGTGTTGACCGAAGGCGAGTTAGATCCAACAGTAATAGTCGGAGGACGACTTCGCCGTATCGAGGGGGGCGTCAGGCAGGGCGAAGGTCAGATAATGGTCGTCGAGGCTGATGAGTACGAAAAGTCCTTCTTGAGACTCAGTCCGACAATGGTTGTTGTGACAAACGTCGATGCAGATCATATCGAATGCTATGGCAGTTTCGAGGCGCTTGAAGAGGCATTCGTTCAGTTCGCTAATTCTCCGCCGTTTTACGGGCGGACAATCGTCTGTTTGGATGATATAAAGCTTAGGCGGTTATTGCCGCGTCTGAATCGCCCGATGATTTCTTACGGGCTTTCTCCTGAAGCAGATATTCGAGCTGAAAGTGTTGTTTTCGACGGGATCAGGACGACTTTCGACGTGACCGCCAGAGGGAAGCGGTGCGGCGAAGTCGTCCTCCCGATCCCCGGACAACACAATGTGTTGAATGCTTTGGCCGCCGTAGCAGTCGGTCTTGAATTGGACGTTCCTTTTGTGACGATCAAACGGGCGCTGGAGAAATTTGAGGGAGTGCATCGCCGCTTCGAAATCTACGGCGAGGTTGGCGGTGTAATGATTGTTGATGATTTCGCGCATCATCCCTCGGAGATTGCAGCGACGTTAAGCGCGGCTAAGGCTGGATGGAAAAAACCTCTGGTTGCTGTTTTCCAGCCCCACTTGTTCAGCAGGACTCAAGCGCTCGCCGAGGAATTTGCCAAGGCGCTGCTGATAGCGGAGACCGTCATAGTGTTGCCGATTTACCCTGCCAGAGAGGCGCCGGTTCCGGGCGTTACGAGCGAGTTGATTGTTTCCGCCGCTCGCAGGTTAGGGCACAAAGGGGTGTCGAGTCTGCCTGATCGAAGTCTGGTAGTTGACGCTGTGAAAGCCGTGGTTAAATCGGGCGATATGGTTCTTACGATAGGCGCCGGGGACGTTTATAAGTTGGTGCCCATGATTATAGACGGATTGAAGTGAGCGAGTATCTCTCAAGAAGTGAACTCGCGGACATCGATCTGACCGCGAAACTTGCTGAAGAGATGGCTCTCGCTTTCGAAGGTCGGTTGTTGATAGATGAAGTGCTTTCAAAGCATACTTCGTGGAGAGTTGGCGGACCGGCGCGTTTTTATGCTTATCCCAAAACAGTCGAGAGCCTCGCAGCGGTTTATCAGTTTTGCGCTTCGAAACGCCTAAGAGTGTTCACAATCGGTTACGGGACAAACCTGTTAGCTTCCGACGACGGGTTTGCCGGTTGTGTGATCGATCTGGTCGAAGGTGCGCAGACCCTGAAGGTCAATGGAGACGAGCTTACTGCAGGCGGCGGCGTATGGTTGGGCGACGCGGTTAGAATAGCGGCTGAACATGGTCTCGGTGGAATGGAGAAGCTCGCCGGTATCCCTGGAGGTGTGGGGGGCGGAGCGTCAATGAACGCAGGGGCGTTCGGGATGGCAATCTCAGATCATCTGGTCGAAGTGCAGGTTGTCTCGTGGGATGGCAAGATCAGATGTATGAGTAAGAGCGACGTCGGATTTGGATATCGTTCGGCTCCCGGCTTAGTCGGACAAACCGTATATCAAGCCAGATTTCAGCTTCTCCATCAGAAGAAAAGTGAAGTTATCAGGGCAGTGGAAGATACAATTACCGAACGGTTTCGGCGTCATGTGATGACCCTGCCATCGGCGGGAAGTGTTTTCAAGAATCCTTCGGGCGGTTTCTCGGCAAAGATGGTCGAAGCGATCGGCGGAAAAGGGATGAGCGAAGGAGGAGTGGAGGTTTCTTCCAACCACGCCAACTTCATTGTAAATGCAAGAGGTGGGACGGCGGGGGACGTCATTCGACTGATACGCCGGATTCGCGGAAAAGTAAGAGAGCAATTCGGAGTAACGCTCGAGCTGGAAGTAAGAACACTCGGATTTGAAGAGGGACTGGACCTTGGCTGAAAAGCGGAAAAGTCGCACTGTTTTGATCGGCCTTATTGTGATCTTGCTCGGCGTAGGCGGAGCAGGATTCGGGCTATGGCGGCTTGGTTCGGTGTGGCTGGAAAACTCCCGCTGGAGCAGGCTCGAGAGCGCTCGCGTGGAAGGGCTGGAAAGACTTTCCGAAAAGGAAATTCTTCGTGCAGCGAACTTACGTGCAGGACTGAACATTATGCAACTATCTCTGGACGATATCGCCGCCCGGGTAATGAAAGTTCCGGGAGTGAAGTCTGCCAGAGTATCGCCGAAGATACCTTACCGGGTCCAGATTGCAGTAGAAGAAAGAGAGCCTATCGCCTGTTTGCAGAAAGAGAAAATCTTTCTGGTTGACGATCAAGGCGTCTTGTTTCCGACCGTTGGCGCCGGTGAGCTGATTGATCTGCCGGTGATTACCGGTGAGGTTGCGGCAAACAAATCGAATGCAGGGCTTCGACGGGCGGTCGCTTTTATCGCCAAAACGAAAGAAGCATACCCAACGATTTACAGCCATTTAGGGGAAGTGATCGTAAAAGGCGGTAAGATAGAATTTCGGTTGAAGGAGGGGGGAGCAGCGGTGTTGTCGGGCGATCCGACCAGCCCTGCGACGCTGGTGAAGCTCGAACAGTTTCTCATCCAGCGCGGCGGCGAACTGACCTCTCGTTCGCAGTATGTGGACCTCCGTTACCCGGCGATGATTGTGACCGGGACGGAAGGATAGATTGACTTTCAACAAGTTATCGGTATTAAAGCCCAATGCCGCAACGCGGCAAGATCGGGAGGAGATATGACAGCTCCGGAAACAATTGTAGGCCTCGATCTCGGAACCACCAAAATCAGCGCCATTATCGCTGAGGTTGGCGACGATGACGAAGTTCAGGTCGTCGGCGTCGGTGTAACGCCGTCAAATGGGATGCGGCGCGGCGTGGTCGTCAATATCGAGAAAACGAGCGAAGCGATCCGTGAAGCTGTGGATCTGGCAGAACAGATGGCGGGAGCCAGCGTAAGGAATGTCTTTGCCAGCATCGGAGGAGACCACATTCGCTCGATCAACAGTCGAGGAGTGATCGCAGTATCACGCACTCAACCGGCGGGACGGGGAAATATCATTTCGCCATTCGACGTCGAAAGAGTCATAGAAAGAGCGCGCGAGATAGCTCTTCCAAGCGATCGCCAGATTCTGCACGTTCTTCCGCAGGGCTTTACAGTTGATAATGAGACCGGCATTAAAGATCCGGTCAGTATCACCGGTATGCGACTCGAAGCCGATGTGCATATCATCACCGGACAGGTTGCCTCATCCGAGAATATCTACCGCTGCATAAAGAACGCCGGAGCGAGCCTGCGCGAGCTTGTGCTGCAACCGCTCGCATCGAGCTATGCAGTATTGTCGGATAGTGAGAAAGATCTCGGCGTCTGCCTTATCGACATCGGCGGCGGAACAACCGACATCATTGTTTTCTACGAAGGTTCAATCAGACATACAGCGGTAATTGGACTGGGAGGGCAGAATGTCACTCGCGATATCGCCATGGTGTTGGGCATTCCGACCGATTCGGCAGAGAAGCTGAAGGTTGAGCGAGGCGGACTTTTCGCACCGCTGCCGGACACACCGCCGATCAAGGTGGAGCCAGTTGGTGAATGGAAAGGCCGCGACGTTGACGCCTCGGAACTAAACGCGATTATCCAGGCGCGTATGGATGAGATCTATCGTCTTGTAGCACGTGAATTGAAGCGCGTTGAACTCTTCGATTCGATTCCAGCAGGGATAGTACTGACTGGCGGAGCGTCTCTCCTGAAAGGTTCAACCCGGCTCGCCGAGGAGGTCTTCCGTCGTCCGGTGCGCATCGGTTATCCGAAAGGCATTAACGGGCTTGCTGACACGGTGCACAGCCCGGCGTATGCTACCGGGGTAGGTTTGATTCTGTATGCGCTCCGAAATGGAAGCGCAGAGACTCTCGAAAAGAGCCACAAAGGTTCGTTTACGGGCATCTTCAGCTCCCTGCGCGGGATGTTTGAAGGCCTTATCGCCTAATCTGAAATAAGTTTTCTACCATATACTTCCAGGAGGCTCGAATGAGCACTCACCTCAACTTCGAATTTGCTGACGAGATTCAACTCAACGCCACAATGAAAGTCGTTGGCGTTGGCGGGGCGGGCGGAAACGCCGTAGATCGAATGATAAACTCCGGATTGCGCGGCGTGGAGTTCATCACGGTCAATACGGACGCTCAAGCATTAGAGCGGACATTGGCTCCGAAGAAACTCCAGATCGGGCGTTTGTTGACAAAAGGATTGGGGGCTGGCGCAGATCCCAACAAAGGTCGCGAAGCAGCCGAGCAGGATGCAGAAATGTTGACCGAAGCTCTAAGCGGCGCGGACCTCGTCTTCATCACGGCAGGCATGGGCGGCGGCACAGGCAGCGGCGCGGCTCCGAAGGTGGCTGAGATTGCCCGCAGCATCGGCGCGCTTACAATCGCGATTGTAACCAAGCCGTTCGCTTTCGAAGGTAATCGCCGAATGGCAGTCGCTGACGCGGGGATCAAGGCGCTTCGGGAGCAGGTCGATACACTTGTGGTTATTCCGAACCAAAGACTGCTCTCGATTGTGGACGCAAAGACTTCTTTTCTTGAGGCTTTCAAGAAGGCAGATTCAGTTCTAAACGACGCCACCCGTGGCATCGCAGACCTGATCACCTACCCCGGTATCATCAATGTTGACTTCGCCGACGTCAAGGCTGTGATGAGCGGTTCCGGGGATGCCTTGATGGGTATCGGAGTTGCGGTTGGCGATGACCGTGGAAAGACCGCCGCCAAGATGGCTTTCCATTCGCCGCTGCTCGAGGAAGTGAACATTGCAGGCGCACAAGGCGTACTTGTGAACATCACCGGCTCGTCAGAAATGACGATGTTCGAGATGAACGAAGCGATCTCGGAAGTGACCGCTGCGGCAGGTGAAGACGCGAACATTATCTTTGGCGCTGTAATTGACGATAATGTCGGTGAAGAGATTCGGGTCACTGTTATCGCGACTGGATTTGGGAGAAAGGAAGTCGCTCCGCCGCCGCGTCCTCAGCCCGATCTCTCGACGAATTTCCAGCCGAAGCGCGTCATCGATCTGGAAATTCCGACTAAGACCCGCCGGGATCAGGAAGCCGAATTCGCAAAGAGTGAGACTCCTTCGAATGGCAACGGCAACGGCAATGGCAACGGCGGCAACCGGAAGTATATCACTGTGGATATCGACGCGGATCCGCCCGATGACGATTACAACATGCCGTCCTTCCTGCGCAAGAAGAACGGACACAGGGAATAATAAGTTCACGAAGACCGGATTCACGCCGCCGTTGCCATTCTACCCTGGCGACGGCGGCGTGGACGGTCACACATTGGTCTCTAATCACGTCGTCAGATCTCACCACGAAACCTTCAGACAGGAGTAGGGAATTTCTTCCCAAGACTCAGTAATCCCGGTTGAACCATACGAAGCTCTGGCGCGTATCTATGACCGGGTGATGTCTCATGTCGATTACATGGCTTGGGCTCGATTTTCGCTTGACTTTCTTGGCGAGCACGGGTTGTGGAATACGCTATCAGAACCGCCGCGGATCCTCGAATGCGCGTGTGGGACAGGGGAACTGGCGCTCCTGATTTCAAGATACCGCATCCAGATCGACGCCTTCGACCGCTCCCCATCGATGATAGCGGAAGCGCAAAGGAAAGCGGTGGGATTGGAGGATCCTCCTCACTTTTTCGTAGGATCGTTTGAATCGTTTCATGCCGACCCTCAATATGACGCTGCGATATGTCTCTACGATTCGATCAACTATCTACTCGAACCGACTGAGATTGTGTCGTTTTTGCGACGGCTTTCTGATGCGATGCAACCGGAAGGTTTGATTCTGTTCGATATCTGCACCGAGGCGAACTCGGTATTGCATTTTAATGATCGCTCCGACCGGGAATCGGGTCCCGGGTTCAGCTATACGCGAACGATGCGTTATAACCGGACAACGCGGATTCAGGAGAATGTCTTTGAAATCAATCTGAAGGGCTCGCCGACGCCGCTGATCGAGCGTCACCAGCAAAGAATCTACCCGATTGAAGACATCGAACGTTGTGTACGAGAAGCAGGTCTCGAGATCCTCGAGACTACCGATGCGATGGAACGGCGCCCTCCCACCGAGCGATCGCTCAGAGTGCATTTCATGGTGAGGAAGCGGGATTAATAGAGTTTTCTAAAGGAATTCCGGGATGCTGCGACTGCTGAACGTTACATATCGCTACCCGGAAGGAGGTGGAATCGAGGGCGTTACGCTTGAGATCCTCTCCGGAGAGTTTATCCTTCTCGTTGGACGGACAGGAGCGGGGAAGACTACTATTCTCCGCCTGATCTCGCTCGAACTCAAACCACAAACCGGCGACATTCAACTCGAACGCTACAGAGCAGGAGAATTGAGACCGGCTGATCTCCCTGCATGGCGCAGGAAACTTGGTATTGTCTATCAAGATCTCCGACTCCTTACCGATCGCTCCGTTTACGACAATGTCCTGCTTGCCGCTGCTTGTGAAACGAACCTGCCACAGAAACCTCGCGCCAGAGCGCTCAAGACCCTAACTAATCTCGGTCTCGCTCATAAGCTTCACAGTATTCCTACGCAGCTTTCCGCCGGCGAACAACAGCGAGCGGCGTTGGCGCGCGCGGTTGTAAATGAGCCGTATGTGCTGCTCGCCGATGAACCAATCAGTCACCTCGATCCGACGACTTCTGACGCGATTATTGCTCTAATGAGTAAGGTTAACCAGGCCGGAGCGGCAGTGATTGTGGCGACTCACCAGCCGGAGCGATTTGAAAGCGTCAAACCCCGGATCGTCCGCGTCGAATCGGGCAGGGTGAACGGGTTTTGATATACTTCATACTAAAAGAAGGGTGGCGGAGTTTTCGCACTCTCGGGATTGGTGGGGCTCTTACCCTGTCTGCGCTGACGGCGACGCTTGCCCTCGCCGCGCTGACGCTCGAGGGATTTCTATTACTATCGAACTGGAATCAAGCGCTCCTCGAGAAATTTGAGATAGAAGTATTTCTTGCTCCCGATGTGGCTGATGATGACGTGGATATTATTGCAAAGAGAATTGAGCGATTGGAGGGAGTGACCAAAACATTGATAGTTACCCGTGCGGAAGCCGCTGAGCGATTCAGGGAACAATTTGATTCGAATCTGCTTGAAGTTCTCGGTTATAATCCTCTTCCTCCTTCAATCATCACCACACTTTCAAAATCGGCGGTTAAGCAGCGAAAATGGATGGAGTTGGCCAAGCAGATCGGGAATGTGGACGGCGTGGAAGATGTGGTTTATCAGGGCGAACTGGTCAGCGAAGTGGATCGCTTTTATAATCGTGCGGGGAGTGCGCTAATCTGGTTGATCGGGGGAGCGTTGATCGTATCGCTAATTTTTACCGGAATGACCACATCAGCGGCTATTAAATCGCGCGGAGAGTTCATTCAGGCAGTGCTGATGTGCGGCGGGTCGAGAATGATGGCAAGAGGGCCGTTCATTGCGCTCGGAGGATATTATGGCGCAGTTGGAGGGATGGTGGGAGCTGGAGTGGCTGCTGGAGTCTCAGCATTGGTGACGGTGGGCTGGGAAATAGAAGCCCACTTTCCGCTCGAATGGCTTCCTTTGCTGGCGACAATAGGAATTCTATTTGGCGGCGCGACTGCGGGCTGGGTGGCAGGGCGTAAGATAAGACAAGTTTAGCGATGGCTCGAAAGACATCCCAAAGCGGTGTAATATTTCTACTTGGGCTATTGATCGGGGGAGGCGGTGGATTCTACCTTAAAACTGATAGCAATCTCACATCAATCTCAATACCCGATGGTTTCAAGGGAAAGAGCGCCTATCCGGTAGTGCGGGTTGTTGACGGCGATACGGTCGTTTTAATGATGGATGGTAAGGTTGAAAAGGTGCGCTTGATCGGAGTGGATACTCCCGAAACCGTAAAACCAAACTCACCTGTTCAACCATATGGACCTGAGGCAAGCCGCTTCACGAAGAATTTACTGTCGGGAGAGTCGGTGTATCTTGAATACGATCCCGATGGAGCAGGAAAGAAAGATCGGTTCGATAGAAATTTGGCGTTTCTCTACCGCGCACCAGACGGATTATTCGTAAACTTGGAACTGGTCAGGCAGGGATACGCAAAGGTCTATCGGAAGGTGAATTTTAAGTATCGCCCACTGTTTGAGCAGACGGAAGCGGTTGCGGAACAGAACCACAGAGGACTATGGGCTTTATAGATCGCCGAAGGCTGAAATAAAACATAGCGTTGCCACGCTCCTTCTTGTTTATCGTCGGTTAGCTCATCCATAAACATTCCAAAACTTGAGAGTATTAACTTGTAGTGACTCTTGGAGGGCGGGCATTCCTGACCGCCCTGAAGTTAAGCATGATTTGACATTAGGGCGGTCAGGAATGCCCGCCCTCCAAGAGTCTAAATCGCAACCGGTTAATACCCTCCAAAACCTTACTCCCATACATATACCTTGCACCATCTTGTTCAGGACATAGGCATCGCAGTCATCGTTGCGACTGCCGTCGGGCTGATCTTCCACTTCCTCAGGCAGCCGATCATTCTCGGCTATCTACTCGCTGGAGTTATCATCGGGCCGACGATCGGGCCCAAATGGATAACGAATCCGGACCACATCGAAGTAATCTCTGAACTTGGATTGATCTTTCTCCTTTTCATTATTGGATTGGAGATGGATGTTCAGAAGCTAAGATCATCCGGCAAAGCGATGATAGTAACAGGTATCGGGCAATTCTCCCTCTCGGTGATTATCGGGCTTGGTTTCTTCATTTTAATCGGTTATACGTTCGGCGGAGGATCGCTCGACGCACTCTATCTGGCAATCTTCTGCGGGATCAGCAGCACCGCTATTGTTGTCAAGACGCTCTATGATAAATTTGAATTGGATACGTTCTCTGGAAGAATAACTCTCGGAATATTAGTATTCCAAGACATCTGGGCGATACTCGTACTCGCGCTCCTGCCGCATTTGACTGATCCAAAAATCAGCGTGGTTGTTCTTGCGCTGGCAAAAGGTGTTCTGCTCACCGCGACGGCGTTCGCGCTCAGTCGCTATCTCCTTAAACCGGTATTTGAGAGGGTCTCCAAAGCTCCAGAGATCGTTGTCTCGATATCGGTTGCCTGGTGCGCCACTCTGGCTGGGATGGCTGGTCTGTTGGGGCTTTCATTCGAAATGGGCGCTTTGGTTGCTGGTATCGCGATTTCGAGCTTTCCGTACAGTGATCACATTTCAACCAAGATACTTCCGTTAAGAGATTTCTTCCTGACACTCTTCTTTATCTCGTTGGGAATGAAGATCCCGGAACCAAATGCGGCGTTGTTAACCGGCGCCTTGGTCATAGTTCTCTTTGTCATATTTTCGCGATTTTTCACTATTTATCCTTTACTTGCGGCATTTAAGACCGGGCGTCGTACAGCATTTATAACTTCGTTGAACTTATCGCAAATCAGCGAATTCTCTCTGGTGATTGCTGCGCTTGGAGTATCGTATGGTCATATCAGACAGGAGTTGATGGCGCTTATTCTATATTCGATGTCCGCAACTTCAGTGCTCTCTGCCTATATGATAAAGTCGAATCATCAGATATATCTGATTTTTGATCGATTGCTAACCAAGCTTGGGTTTCCTGAGTCGGGCGTTTCGATTACCGAGGAAATAGTAAAGAGTGCCAGCTCGGTCGTGGTGCTTGGGTATCACCGGGGAGCCGCCTCGCTCGTCAAAGAGCTTCAACGCGATCGACCAAAGGCGCTTGATAAGGTGCTTGTGATAGATTTCAACTCTGAAATCCTTAAGATGCTGCATCGGAAGGGAATCAAGGGGATGTTTGGCGATGTGTCGAGTGTGGAAACGCTTGTCCATGCTCGAATAGCAGAAGCGGAGATTATTCTCTCGACAATTCCCGATATGTTGTTAAAAGGAACGTCTAACTGCAAGCTGGTGCGAACTTGTCGTTCGCTGGCTCCCAACGCCATCATTGTTGCGACGGCTGAGTCCACAGCTCAAGAATCCGAGTTGTTGAATGAGGGGGCGACATATGTGATCCGACCATACTCGATGGTAGGCAAACAAGTCGCCGAGTACGTGTTCGAGCATTTACGATTGGACTAATCGACGTCTTATCGATGAGAGTTTTAACTTGTAGTGACTCTTGGAGGGCGGGCATTCCTGACCGCGCCTAACGTCAAATTATGCTTAATTTCAGGGCGGCCAGGAATGCCCGCCCTCCAAGAGTCTTAATCGCTACCCGTTAATACTCACTTATCGATCAGGGCTTTTATAGTAAATCAGCGTCGATGTTTGGATCAGAAGGATTGACGCTGATCCTCATTATCCTGATTTTAGAATTCCTCCAATCAAAATATCTTCACAAAATTCTTCCATCCTCTCCCCTTTCCCCTGTAAAATCCTTATATTGTAAGGTTCCAAAATACCGAATTAACTTTTAACCCCGCACAACTGCGGGCTGTTCTGTCTCTGAAAGGACTCCATGCCGGACGAACTTAACATCAACCCGGAAGAGGCTCAAGGTCTTGAGCCAACTCCGGCAACACCCGAACCGACCCCTGCTCCGAAGGTCGCCAATATCTTTCATCCACCGGCTCGCCCTGAATTTGAAGAAGAGATTATAGACATCTCTGAAGCGGGCGCCATCGATGAATATACCCCTCAGCAACGCGCTGAATGGGAGTCGCGCTACGCGGAAACCATGAAGGTCTTCCGTACCGGCGAGATTGTCGCCGGCCGCGTAGTCGCCATCACCGACAACGACGTCGCAATCGACATTGGATTCAAATCTGAAGGAGCTATCCCCAAGATTGAATTCCTGAATATCTCCGAACTGAAAGTCGGCGACGAGATCGAAGTCTATATCGACTCGATCGAGAACACCGACGGCACGTTGATTCTCTCCAAAGAGAAGGCCGAGTTCATGCGGGTCTGGGAGAAGATCAACAATCTCTACACGACCGGAGATATGGTCGAAGCGAAGATTGTCCGGCGGATCAAGGGCGGTATGGTTGTGGATCTGTTCGGCGTGGAAGCGTTCCTGCCCGGTTCACAGATCGACGTTCACCCGGTGCGCGACTTCGACGCGCTCGTCGGCGCCGCGATGGACTTCCGCATCATCAAGGTGAACAACGCTCGAAAGAATGTTGTCCTCTCGCACAAGGTGCTGGTTGAAGAATCCCTCCGTGAAATCCGCGAGAAGGTCCTGTCAGAGTTGGAAGTCGGCCAAGTGGTCGAAGGCGTCGTCAAGAACATCACCGACTTCGGCGTCTTCGTCGATCTCGGCGGCGTGGACGGCTTGTTGCATATCACCGACCTCTCTTGGGGTCGCGTCTCACATCCTTCCGACGTGGTCAAGCTCGACGAGCGGATCAAAGTCAAGGTGCTCCATTACGATAAGGAGCGCCAGCGCATCAGCCTCGGCCTGAAGCAGCTTAAGGAACATCACTGGGAAGAGATCGAGGCGAAGTTCCCGTTAAACGGCAAGGTCAAGGGCCGCGTAGTCTCCATCGTCAAGTATGGCGCATTCGTCGAACTCGAACCGGGCGTTGAAGGTCTCGTGCATATTTCCGAGATGTCTTGGACCCAGCACATTAAGCATCCGTCGCAGATGGTTTCTGTTGGCGACGAAGCTGAAGTCGTCGTCCTTAACATCGACCGCGAGAGCCGCAAGATCAGCCTTGGTATGAAGCAGGTCGAAGAAGATCCGTGGGAGCGTCTGGAAGCGACTTATCAACCGCAAACCCGCCACAAGGGGACGGTTCGCGACTTGGTTCCGTTTGGCGCCTTTGTGGAACTCGAATCCGGCATCGACGGTCTCGTCCATATTTCTGACCTTTCATGGACCCGCAAAGTCCGCCATCCCGGCGAGATTGTGAAGAAGGGTCAGGAAGTCGAAGTCATCGTTCTGAGCTTTGATCGCAACGAGCGCCGCATTGCGCTGGGCTTGAAGCAGATCGAAGAAGATCCGTGGGATCGCTTCGAAAAGGAATATCCGATTCGCGCTCGCACCGACGGCACAGTGATCCGTGTTCTTGAAAAGGGCGTGGTCGTGATGCTGCCTATGGGCGTCGAAGGTTTTATCCCGAACTCGCAACTCGGCAAGACGGTCTCAGGCGACAACAAGAAGAACCTCAAGGAAGGCGACAACCTCGAACTCGAAGTGATCGAATTCGACAAGGCTAACCATCGCATCGTACTTTCACATTTGATTCCTGAACGCGCCAAAGAGCGGGCTGCTTACCGTGCTTATCAGGACGGATCTGACGAAGTAAAGACGACCATCGGCGACATGGTTGGCGGAGACGTTCCTACGCCGCCGGCAGGCGAAGAAGTTGAACCAGCTCCCAAGAAAACTCGCCGTAAGAAGGAAAAGAAAGAGGCGGAAGTTGTTGAAGGCGCGGAAGCGACTCAAGAGTCTGCTGCAGGTGAACCGATAGTCGTTGAAGCAATCCCGGAGATGGAAACTGCACCGGAAGTCGAGCCAGTCGCTCCGGCTGTAACGGCAGAGTTGCCTCTTGAAAGCAGCGAACCGGTCGCGGAGAAAGCGCTCGAAGAAGCCGCCCCAGAGAGTCCGGTTGAGGAGCCTCCCAAGGAAGCATAACCGGGCTGTCAGCAGGTATGAAGAAAGCTCTGCTCTATACTCTTGGCTGCAAGCTGAATCAGGCTGAATCGGTCCTTGCCGCTGAAAAGTTGGCGGTGGAGGGTTATCAGATTCTGAAATCTAACCAGGAATCCAAAGCCGATCTGATCTTCATCAATACCTGCGCTGTGACTGCCCGAGCTGCCGCGAAATCGCGTCACGCCGTTTCGAAGATGGCGAGGGAGAACAGTCAAGCAGAGATAGTCGTAGCAGGCTGTCTTGCTCAGAATGATCCGCGCGGACTTGGAGAGATGCCCGGCGTGAGTCGTGTGATCGGGACAGCTACTCAATGGATGGACAGCTATTTGGTTACTGAAAGCAAAGGGGCAGTGCGAACTGCCCCTTTGCCATTTCCGAGAATACCGTTCTTGCATCGTGTTCGACCGTTACTAAAGATTCAAGATGGCTGCGACCAGAACTGCACTTACTGCATTATTCCAGCTCTTCGAGGGCGTCTTCGCAGCGAACCTTTGAGTAAACTGATTTCGAACGCTGCGGAGCTTGTCTCCGCCGGCGCGTCCGAGATCGTCCTGACCGGTGTTCGCATAGGAGCATGGGGGATTGATAGTGGTGAAGGCAACCTTTGTACGCTGCTTAATGCGCTGTTAAAAATTAACGAAAATTATCGGATCCGCCTCGGATCTATTGAACCATGGGAACTCGATGAGGAGCTGCTTGACCTTGTCGCACACAATCCGCGAATCTGCTCGCATCTGCACATTCCATTGCAGCACACCGACCCAGACGTCATTGCTAGAATGGGACGCCCACCGATTGAGAAGTCGCTGAGAGTTTTGGCGGAATTTGGACGTGAGTTCCCAGACGTTGGGATCGGCTGCGACCTGATTTCAGGATTTCCAGGTGAGACGGCAGAAGTGTTTCAAACTCATTATAACACGTTATTAAATCTCCCTCTGGCTTATCTACACATCTTTCCATTCTCTCCAAGACCAAATACTCCGGCGCAGCATTGGCGAACAACCGCCGATTTCCCAGAAATGAACCGGCGCATAGAATTGCTACGTAACTCCAACAGACAGATGCATCGGAGGTTTCAGGCACGGCAGATTGGGCGCACGGCTATGTTCATTACCGACAGTCCAAAACCCGGCGCCAAGTGGACAACCGCTGTCAGTGATAATTACCTTCGCATAAAATTGCCAGCCACTGAGGAGATGGGAACTCCGCACGAAATCAAGATCACTCCCCAAAACCTGATCAATTATCCTTTCGAATGATGTGCGAAATTTGCACTCATAATGCAAGCAGTGCTTTCTTTTCTAAATAAAGGTGGAAAACACTTGACAATCGGGATACAGATTCATATCTTTATCCATAGAAAAATGGCGGTAATAGAATTACTTTCGGATAGGTGAGTGCAGGATTTACAGTATCGCCTCTCACTAGATTATAAAAGAGTTGCAACCGTCCATTAAGCCTGCTGGCGTTAGAATTTCTTCTTGCATTGGGATACATCCGCCGAGCTGTGCAACGATGTCGCATGACCCCGCTGATCCGACCTTGCCGCGATAACTCTGGTATTGTGGACGATCAGGAACAAAACGGATGTTCAGCATAATCCTTTCCCATAGAAATATTCAGCGCCCGTTGGCTCCGCCCATTCTGCGTCTAATCGTAGTAGGATTGATCCTGCTTCTGGCAGGACAGGGTCTTCAAGCGCAAATTGTCGCCAACGGGGCGGTATCCGGCCAGTGGAACGGGCAGGTCCGAGTTGTCGGGAACATCTGGGTTCCGATGTCGGATACGCTTGTTATTGCTCCGGGAACGAGGATTTCTTTTGAAGGGAATTTCTCGCTTGAAGTGAACGGGATGCTTTTAGCGCAAGGAATACACGGTCAGCCGATTGTTTTTACCGGGAACGCCCTATGGCGGGGAATTTACTTTAGACCTTCGGCAGATCCCTCTTCACAGTTGTTTGAGTGTGAGATCGTGAACGCTTGGATCGGCGTCCAGACTGAACGGACGAGTATTGGGATCTTGAATTGTTCGATCGATGCGGTCTCAATTGGGATCAATTCGATTGACGCCAGTCCGAATATAAGCGCTAATTATATGATTCGGGCGCGGTCGGACGATACGCAGGAAGGAAGCGTCCGGGCTATCAGTTTGAACGGCCGCTCGAATCCCCTTATTACGAATAACAGTCAGATTATAGCCATTTCAAACCAGCGCGGTTCTGCGTTTGGAATATGGATAACCTCTGCTTCGCCGACCATCGAAGCAAACTGGATTGACGCTATTTCTGTTCAGTCGGCGGTCAGCATCTATGCACGGGGATCGGAAAAGATCAGAATACGGCGGAATATCATTCGCGCCAATTCGAACGTAATGATGCGGGGAGTGTGGACAGTCTATTCAACCATTGACCTGATAAGTAATGATGTGTTCCTTTTAACTTCTACTGATAATGCTACAGGGCTGATTGTGGGGAATGGCTCTACTGTCAAGGTGATTAACAACATCATTTACGGTAACGGTCGAAGCGTCGGTGACAGCACGCTTGACGGCAGAGTGGACAGCAGCAGTGGTTACAACAATTACTTCAATCACTATGTGAATCATGTTGGCGAGTGGCAAGGTTACGAAGAAGTTACCGCCGATCCTCTCTTTGAGAATTTCGAAGAATCTAATTATCATCTGACACGGGATGAGCCTGTCTATTCCCCCTGTATTGATGCGGGGCACCCTGATATTATTGACCCGGACGACAGATACCGCACTCGTTCAGACATTGGTCGCTATTGCTTTGTGTATCAACCCAATGCGGCTTCGGGCGATCCGGCGCCGGTTGCTAACGGTTTCATTTTACATCCAGCTTTTCCAAATCCGTTCAATCGGACGACGCAGTTCTCCTTTGAACTCGCCTTACCCGGGCCGGCAAGCGTCGCAGTATTCGATTTGAGCGGTCGTCGTATCCAGAGCCTCTGGGATTCACCAGCGGCGGCGGGAGTCCACCAGATAGTATGGTCTGCAACAGGACTTCCCGCGGGCGAGTATCTTATCCGCCTCGATGCGTCGGATCGATCGCAGACCTCCCGTGTGGTATTCTTACCATAGCGTGTTCGTCATCTGCGGGTTGCGTAAAACACAGACGCCCTCTGAAGAGATTCAGAGGGCGTTTGATTTTTGGGAAGTTGAGAGTTGAGAGGGGAGGGGAAGGCGTCATTGCGAACCCATCAACACCAAATTTGATTCTTACCGACTGTTGCCAGGTGTTGATGGGTGCGGCAATCTCAATGTTTATGCTATAGATACATAATAGATTGCTTCGCCCTTCGCCGCCCACGCCATTGCAAACGAAGTGATGTAATCTCAAGGTGGCGAAGGACTCGCAATGACACTGTTGCTGCATAAATGGGCAGTAATATCTTGACTTTCACCTCGGATTTTCGTATATTCCGGCGTCGAGGGGAAAACCGTGTATTTGACATCGAGTAGAGATTTAAGGACCCTCCGATGAAAGTCGGGGGGTTTGCTTTTGGAGTTGAGAGTTGGTCGAAGGGAGGTTATTGGACGACGCACCGCGTAGGGGCCAGCTTGCTGAGCCCTGCTTTCGTGAATGGGTAAGGTTAAGAGGGCTTTTCTCCGTTCGCGTAGAGGCCAATCCGCCCGTGACCATGTGCAATATTTGCTTAACTTGTTAGAGGCGGATTGTGCCCGTCTTTGTTACCCCCTCACATAGAACGTCCAGAAGCTCGAACAATGGCATAATCCGCCTCCCCAAAGCAGCATAAATGACCGGCGGATTGACCTCTACGCGTGCAGACCCCTTCCCGTAGTGGCGGGCTCAGCAAGCTGGCCACTACGAGGGGGGAGCAGTGTAAAGGTTGAATGGAAGGTGGCGCTTGACTTTCTCTGATACACTTCTTAACTTAATTTAATCCTTTGACGAAACAACGAGTAAAGCCGGCGCAAGGATCCTAAAATTGCCTCGGATGGATACTATGATAAGCAAAGCATTGATCGCCGCTGCCTTGAATCTCCTCCTTGCCTTTATCTGCACCGCACAGCCCGCAGTCGAATGGATTCGTACATACGGGAATGGGGATCGCGAGTTGTTCAATGACATTACTGTCAAGACTAACGGCAATTTCCTGATGTGTGGCAGAAAAGCAGCGATAATTAATGGGAACCCTGGTAGAGACCGTTCGTATGTCGTTGGAACTGATGCAGATGGGAATCAGCAGTGGGAGGCGCTCTTTGGCGATGGCGAGCTGCGTGAAGAAGCACGTACTATCATTGAACTTGACAATGGTGACTGTGCGGTCGGAGGAACTCGCGGGACAGGCCCGAGAGATACTCCTCAGGCGTTCGTTGCCTGTCTGAGCGCGAATGGCGACCTTCGCTGGCTTAGGCTTTACGGGGAGGGAACCTACGGTTCGGCTCTTATAGAATTGAAAGAAGGACCCTTGATGCTTGCCGCGGAATCAAGAGCTAACAATCAACGAAGCGGCTTATTGATCAAGATTGATACCGAGGAAGGCGCAGTCATCTGGCGCAGAACGTATGGCAACCAACAAGGGCACATGTATTTCACCTCAATGCGTGAGACAGAGGGCGGGATTGTAGTCGTTGGAACGAGCTTTACGAACGACATGCAACAGGCGAGGTTATTATCCGGGAAATACGAGACAGGAGCAGGTGACGAAATCTGGTCTCACTCATACGAAGGCGCGCTTCCACTTGAAGGCGGAGCGCCTTCGATTTGCTCGCTTCCTGGTGGTTTTGCTATCAATTCATTTGCGAGGGCGAGCTATTATGACGATGGGCTTGATACATTATGTTTGCGGAAAATAGATTCAAACGGTAATGTTGAGTTCTTGATTCAAACCGATTTAGACCAAGATTTGGAGGGAGTCAATAGTTATTGGTATGGAATTGCACGCATAGCTAATGATGATCTGATCCAGATTGGCATCGCGAGCTATGATGTAAGTCATTCAAGACCCTTCGCCCAATGCCTGTCTTCAAACGGAGAGGAACGTTGGCACACAATCTATCGTCTTCCGGAGCTTGGCAACTTTACGGATGGTGTTAATGGGCTTACGTCGGTGGCTCCGACTCCCGACGGCGGCGCGGTAGCATGTGGAACCGTTTTGCCTCGAGGAAATGGTCAGTTCGACTATAACGGGTTAGTAATGAAGATTGAGCGGTTGCGAAATGAGCCGCTCGTTTTCTACCACTGGCCAGAAGATACGACGCTTGAGTGTTTGATTGGCGATGGAATCCGCTTCACCGTCCGCGCCAGCGACCAACTGCGACGGGATATCAACTATCTCTGGATCTATGACGAGGTTGACACGTTATCGACCGATACGTCAGTTGTCTTTACTTTCAACGAGTTTGGCGAGCACATTGTACGCTGTCAGGTCTCCAACGGTGAGTTTTCTTCCTCGGTGCGCTGGCATATCCCAGTGGTTGACCTCTACATCGCTGCGTTTACTCCCGACACACTGAACCTCGCCGTTCGACGAAGCGCATCGATAGAATTCTCGCTTGATACCGTCCGCTGCACGGAAGGGGCGGAACCGGAATACCTTTGGACAAAGAACAACCTCGACAATCAGGAACGAGAGGAGGCAGGTTCGGAGCCCCACGCTAATGTCTCTTTCCTACAGTCAGGAAACTATACCGTCGAGGGACTTGCGTATCGCGGGGAGTCTTCCGATGCGGTGGTCTGGAATGTCGGCGTGCGAGGTGTAATCTGGAGTTTCCAACCTGAAACGCTGTCGCTTTCGGTTCAAGTTGGCGAACAGCTCGCGTTTGAAGTCTATCCTTCCAATCCGGATACCGGGCAGATCGGGTATAGTTGGACGCAGGACGGGGAAGTAGTAGGAACGGATTCTGCGCTTGTTTTCCAGTCTGACCGAGTTGGCGTTCATCTTCTAACTGGCAAGGTAACAGAAGGCGCTGAGGCCGATAGTGTTACTTGGACGTTCGATGTGACGCCGTTGGGAGTAAGGAACGACAGGAGTGGACAGGCAGGGACGCCTATCCTCCTGAGGGTGACGCCCAATCCCTTCAACTCCTCGACGACGATTGAGTATTCGCTCCCTCGTCCGGGAAGATATGCGGTGGACGTAGTGGACATTAGTGGGCGGCTGGTCGAGAGGATCGCGGGAGGGTATGGGCAAGCGGGGAGCCATCAGACGGTGTGGAATGCCGGATCCACGGCGGCAGGAGTCTATATTGTCAAGCTGGAAGGGGGCAGGATAAGGGATCTGAAGAAGGTGGTATTGGTGAAGTAGGCGTTGGGCTTTGGGCGTTAGGCTTTGGGGGGAGGGGGTGCTTGGAGTTTTGAGTTCAAACTTTAGTTTGTCTGGAGTTTAGAGTCTACAGCTTCAGCGTGTCTGGGAAAAATCCAAGGGGACAGCAAACTAAAGTTTGAACTCAGAACTCCAGATCCCAGACAAACTGAAGTTTGAACTCTAAACTTCAGAAACGAGGAGAGCCGGACGTGACCGTCCGGCTCTCCTAATATCAGATTGTGACTGAATATTGTCAGTCAGAAACCTATTCGACCTTAAAAATGCACTCAACCGGGCAGACTTCCTTGCAGCGCGGGGTGTCGAAGTGCCCCACACACTCGACGCAAGTAGTGGCGTCGATGACGTAAATCTCGTCGCCTTCAGTGATCGCGCTCGTCGGGCATTCAGGCTCGCAAGCGCCGCAGTTGATGCAATCCTCGTTGATGTAAAGCGCCAACCTAACCTCCAGATATTTTAGATTTTGGATTTTGGATTTTGGATTTAAGTGCTGGCATAAATCCAACTAATCTTAAATCTTAAATCCTAAATCTTAAATTGAATTAGTCTTCCCGAATCTCCGCCTCCCGGGTCTTCAGGAGGTGATCTATTTCTGTAATATAATGGTCGGTGTCTTTTTGAACCAGATCGAGCATGTACTTGCTGTCGTCTTCGGAAAGCTCGCCCGCCTTTTCGACCTTCTTGATATGGTCGTTGGCGTCGCGACGGAGGTTCCGAATCGAAATTCGTCCTTCTTCGGCAAACTTGCGCACGACCTTTACCAACTCCTCGCGCCGTTGTGACGTCAGCATCGGAATAGGAAGCCGGATGATCTTCCCGTCATTTTGAGGCGTTAGCCCAAGATCGCTGGCGAGGATCGCCTTTTCAATAAGGTGCATCGCGCCCTTGTCGAAGGGCTGGATGGTCAGTAGTCGGGGTTCTGGCGCATTGACGGTCGCAAGCTGCTTCAGCGGCATGTGCGAGCCGTAATAATCGACTTTAATCCCGTCCAAAAGCGTCGGCGTCGCCTTGCCAGTACGAATGTGCTGCATTTCGTCCTTGGTGTGCCCCACCGACTTAATCATTTTCTCTTTAGTCGTTCGGACAATTTCTTCGCCGGTCACTGTCAAACCTCCGTTACCTTTGTCCCGAGTGGTTTCCCGCAAACGATATCCCTGAACATCCCGTTTTCAAGAATGTTGAAAACATGGATGGGGATTTTATAATCTCGACAAAAGGTGATTGCCGTAAGGTCCATAACCTTCAGTCCGCGCTTGATGATGTCCATATAAGTGACCTCATCGAATTTCACAGCATCCCTGAAAAGCTTCGGGTCGCGGTCAAATATCCCGTCAACCTTGGTCCCTTTCAGGATTACCTCTGCGCCGATCTCGCTGGCGCGCAAGGCGGCGGCGGTGTCGGTGGTGAAGAGCGGATTGCCTGTACCTGCGGCAAAAATAACCACCCGCCCCTTGAGGAGGTGGCGGATGGCCCTGCGACGAATAAAAGGTTCAACTAACTCATTAATCTGTATCGCTGACATAACACGGGTTTCGACGCCAATGTTTTCGAGGGCGTTCTGCAACGACATCGCATTGATGACGGTCGAAAGCATTCCCATATTATCGGCGGTGATGCGGTCATAGCCAGCTTTTGCGGCTTCAGATCCACGAAAAAGATTTCCACCGCCGACGACGATCCCGAGTTCCAATCCTTCCAGTACTACTTCTTTGACTTCGCCTGCAATTCGGGCGACGACATTGAAGTCAATACCATTTGCCTGCTTCCCCTTAAGAATATCGCCCGAGAGTTTCAGCAGGACTCGCTTATATGCATGCTCAGACAAGAATTACTCGCCGAGGGTGAAGCGGACGAAACGCCGAACCTGGATATTCTCTTTAAGCTTACCGGCCATTTCAAGTACAACGTCGCCGACCTTCATTTTCGGGTCTTTCACGAACGGTTGTTCAAGGAGACAGACGTCCTGATAGAACTTGTCGATTTTCCCTTTGGCGATTTTCTCAGCGATTGCGGTCGGTTTGCCTTCTTCGATGATCTGAGCGCGGTAAATCTCGAGTTCTTTTTCAACCTTCTCAGCAGGCACATCTTCACGTTTGACGGCGAGCGGAACGGCTGGCACAGCCGCAGCCACTTGCATGGCCAAGTCGTGCACCATATTGAGGAATTCATCGTTGCGAGCGACAAAGTCGGTTTCGCAGGCGATCTCAATTAGAACGCCGATGCGGCCGCCGGGATGGATGTAAGATGCGACAACCCCTTGCCCGGCGCTGCGGCCGGTGCGTGACTCACCCTTGGCGATGCCCTTGATGCGGAGGTACTCTTCAGCCTTCTCGAAGTTGCCTTCGGTCGCTTCCAAGGCTCGCTTGCAGTCCATCATACCGAGGCCGGTCTTGTCGCGCAAGATCGCCACGTCTTTGCTCGAAATCGAACTCACTTATGTTTCTCCGAATGATCTGAGTCTGCTGAACGATCGTTTCTACCGCCGAAATCTCTTGAAGGACGTCCGCCGCCTCCGCCTCCGCGGTCATTGCGAGGGCCTCTATCGGGTCCACCGCCGCCGGGGCCGCCAGCGCCACGGTCGTTCGGACCGCGTTCACCGGGCTTGCGACGACGTGGCCCGCGGGCATTGCGATCGCGGTCGCGATCACGGGCGTCGCGGTCGCTGCCTTCATCTTTATCTTCATGAAGAGGAAGACGCACGGCGCGCTTCCCTTCAATGATAGCGTCTGAGATTGCGTGAGCGATCAGCCAGATTGACTTGAAAGCGTCGTCATTGGCAGGGACAGGGTGATCCACGAGTTCGGGATCGACGTTTGTATCGACAATTGCGAAGATCGGAATGTTGAGCTTGCGTGCTTCCTTTACGGCGATCGATTCTTTCTTAGTATCCACGATGAATACCGCGCCGGGCAACCGACGCATTTCGCGAATGCCGCCGAGAGTGAGCATCAACTTTGCCTTCTCACGTTCGATCTGGAGCTGCTCTTTTTTATTCAGCTTCTCATAGGTACCGTCGGAACCCATTTTTTCATAGGTTTCAAGGGTTCGCAGCGATTTGCGGATAGTACTGAAGTTGGTGAGCGTTCCACCGAGCCAACGATAAGTCACCGACGGGCAACCAGCGCGCTTCGCTTCGGTATCGATAATGTCGCGAGCCTGCTTCTTTGTTCCGATGAAGAGAATTTCTTCGCCTGTTGCAGCAAGCTTGGCCATCGCAGTGCAGGCAGCCTCAAGCATACTCTGGGTCTTCTGCAGATCGATCAGATAGATGCCGTTGCGCGCCATGAAGATGTAACGCTTCATCTTCGGATTCCATCTCTGCGTGAGATGGCCGAAGTGTGCGCCGGCGAGAAGTAGCTGATCAACCGAGACGCGCGGCCCGACGTTGGGCATAGCGGCGATCTCTTCGACCATCAGATTAACGCTTGGAGTACTGGAAGCGCTTGCGGGCGCCGGGTTGTCCATACTTCTTCCGTTCCTTTTCACGAGGATCGCGAGTTAAGAACCCGCCTTGTCGTAATACCGGTCTCAATTCCGGGTTGAAAATGATCAATGCCCGGGCCATACCAAGCCTCATCGCTCCGGCTTGAGCAGACTTCCCACCGCCTTGGACTTTGACTTCAATGTCGAAGGCAGTGGTTCCACCCGCCAGCGCGAGGGGCTGTTGAATAATCATTGTGAGGGTGTCGCGTTCGAAATACGCGGCAGGCTCAAGACTGTTGACGCGGACTTTGCCAACGCCCGGTCTGAGCCACACCCGTGCTATCGCCGACTTTCGTCGTCCGGTAGCGTAAAAACTCTCACCTTTCAAACGGTTCTCCCACCTTCGAAATCAGCGTCTTTTGCATCAGCCGATTAATTGCGGCTGCTGGGCGGCGTGAGGATGTTCTGCGCCGCTATAAACCTTAAGCTTCTTAATCATTCTTCGGCCGAGAGCGTTATGAGGGAGCATCCCCCAGATCGCTTTGCGTACTGCCCATTCAGGCTTTTCCGACATAATGCGGCTCAACGGCGTGGTTGTGCCGCCGCCCGGGTGGGTTGAATGACGGAAGTAACTCTTCTGGTTCAGCTTCGCGCCCGATAGCCCGATCTTTTCCGCGTGGACAATAATGACGAAATCGCCCGTGTCCAGATGCGGCGTAAAAATGGGCCGATGTTTGCCGCGCAAATAGCCTGCGACGCGACTGGCGAGCCGTCCAAGAGGCTGACCCGATGCGTCAATCAGCAGCCACTGGCGCTCGATGTCGCCTTCTTTCGGAATAAAAGTCCGCAACACCATCTCCGTTGTAAATTGAAAAAGTAAATATAACTCGCCCGTTACGAGGTGTCAAGCGATTCTCCCCCTCGCTTCTGACCCGACGAGCGAATATCGTCCAAAGCACTCATTTTCATGCACTGGATTCAGGTCTATACATCGCACAAACAGTGTTACGTTAGTAAATATCGTGCGACAACAATATAGTCAGGGCTTATTTAACCGACGTCAATATAGATGAGTATAAGCATAGTACTGCCCTAATCAACGCTGGTGGTTGCATTTGATCTTGAGCGCATCTATCTTAACTAATAATCTGGCCTAATCCGAGTGTTAAACCTGAGAATCGGTCTGAGTATTAAATCCCGAGCCTTATCATTCGGTGGTCCGCTCAGTATCCTGTTCAATATCCGAGCAGGTCGTTTGCTCAGCGGGCTAATAATTGCGATCACAGTGGTTTCCAGCGTTTTCGCAGCGGAAGGCGATGAGACCGCCGATCAAATTCGCAAAGAAATCAAGGCGCTTGAAGAGCGGGTTAAACAGGCTGAGGCTGGCAGATTAACCGCCGTCGAACAGCTTCAGGACGTAGAACGCCGGATTGAGTTGCGTCGTCGATTGATTGTTGAACTGGAACGTAAATCTTCTACTTCCAACGAACGAGTCATCGCGTTGGGGCAACAGGCGTTAAAAGTAGAACAAGAGATTCAGAGCCTCAATCTTGATCTTTCTAAAGAGGAATCGAATCTCGAACGCCTAAAGCGGAGCGTGGGGGAGCGCGCATCATTCTTCTATCGGAAAATGGCAGGCGCGAGGCTTGCAATGCTGATCGGAGCGAAGAGCGGACGAGATCTTGCTCGACGGCGGAAATATATTGCTGTAATCGAGAGTTTTGACCGAAAGGCGATTGAAGACGTTCTCGAGCAGCGCAACAAGGTCGCGGATGTAAAAGATCAACGCGAAATCCTTAAAGAGAAGCTGGCAAAGGATCAGGCGAGACGATTGGGTGAGTTGGAAAAGTACAGAATGTTGATCCGCGACCGCAGGGCAGAGGAAGAGGCGTCCCTCAAGGAGCGAAATCAGAAACAGGGGCTGATCAAGAAGATCGAAGACGACGCCGAGTCGTTAAAAGCGATGCTGAATGACCGCAGGCGGGCGTTGGAAGAGATTGAGAAGGAAATTCAGCGTTTGACCGGCGCGCCCAAGCGAAAAGACTTTCCCGACTGGTCGCCCGGAACGCCATTTGGCAGCCTTGCAGGGAAGTTAATCTGGCCGGTTCCCAGTGAAACCATCTCGCAACCTTTCGGGCCGAGCCGTCACCCGAAGCTCGGCACAGTAACAGTAAATCCCGGTATTGATATCCGGGCGACGGCAGGCGATCCGGTTCGGTCAACCGCCGGGGGCAAGTAACCCG
>Ga0247841_10001505_pt1 | contig 51970 bp, 44 predicted proteins | sample LaCruzMarch2015__2_FD_192410 | JGI IMG/M metagenome (GOLD analysis project Ga0247841, IMG submission 192410) | Freshwater microbial communities from meromictic Lake La Cruz, Castile-La Mancha, Spain - LaCruzMarch2015_18m | ecosystem: Environmental > Aquatic > Freshwater > Lake | place: Spain... | reverse complement strand
AATAAGCTTCAAGAGGTCCAAGATATGCTTAATGACAGGCCTCGTAAAGTTTTAAATTGGAATACGCCTAACGAAATATTTACTAAATCTGTTGCACTAGAAACTAGAATGTAAGCAGTCACAAAAAGCGTGACAGTCACCTTTCTCTAAAAAACAGAACCGTCCCCATGTTTTTAAGATACTACCGTTTGACTTTTTATTAAAGAATGTTAAAATATTAAGAAATCTGGAGGTTAAATGCCTATCGATAAAGAAACAATTAAACATGTCGCGCATTTAGCGCGTATCGAGTTGCAAGCTAATGAGTTGGAGAAGCTGTCTGGAGAACTAGATGAGATATTAAGCTTTATTGATAAGCTTAAGTATTTGGATGTAGAGCAAGTTAAGCCTGCTAGCCATATCTTATCCCTAAGTAATGTGTTGCGGGAGGATAAGCCTCAGGTTTCTTTGAGCCCGAATAAGGCTTTGGAAAATGCCCCGAGTAAAAAAGGAAACTTCTTCAGTGTCCCGAAAATAATAGAATAAATATGGAATTAAGTCAATTTACCGCCCACGAATTATTGGATAAACTTAAAAGCCAGCAGACGAGTTCTAATGCGATTTTGGCTTCTCTCTATGCGCGTATCCAAAAGATCGAGCCTGAGGTTAAGGCTTATGTCAGGGTTCAAGAGGCAGAAAATCCTGCTTTAAATTATTCTCTTTTAGGTTCACTTAAAGGATTACCGGTTACGGTTAAAGATAATATCTGTACCGAAGGGCTGCCTACTGAATGTTGTTCAAAAATTCTACAAGGTTTTCGTCCGCCGTATGATGCCACAGTAATTAATAAATTAAAAGAAAGCGGCGCTGTAATTTTCCCATTAAAAGCGAACATGGATGAGTTTGCTTTTGGTTCGTCCACGGAAAATTCCTATTTTGGGCCAACGCGTAATCCCTGGAACCTGGATTGTGTTCCCGGAGGCTCTTCCGGAGGATCCGCGGCTGCCGTAGCCAGCGATGAAGCGATTTGGGCTTTAGGAAGCGATACCGGAGGTTCCATACGCCAGCCGGCATCTTTTTGCGGGGTGGTCGGATTAAAGCCGACCTATGGCCGGGTTTCGCGTTGGGGATTAATTGCTTTTGCTTCCAGCCTGGATCAGATTGGCCCGATTACCAAGGATGTGCAAGACGCGGCAATTTTAGCCGGGATTATCTGCGGGTATGATCCTGGCGATTCGACTTCCGTAAATCAGGGTGTTCCGGATTATACTAAAAGTTTAACCGGAGATATTAAAGGTTTAAAGATTGGCATACCCAAAGAATATTTTGTCGCGGGCCTAGACGCGGAAGTTAAAACTATTATTGAAGAAGCGGTAAATAAACTCAAAAACTTAGGCGCGCTTACTAATCCGGTATCCTTGCCGCATACCGAGTACGCTGTACCAGTATACTACATTATCGCTACAGCTGAAGCTAGTTCAAATTTAGCCAGGTTTGATGGAGTACAATATGGATATCGGGCACAGTCAGATAATCTGATGCAAATGTATAAGTTGACTCGCGCGCAAGGTTTTGGCCAGGAAGCTAAACGCAGGATCATATTAGGAACCTTTGTTTTATCGCATGGATATTATGAGGCGTATTATTTACGCGCCTTAAAGGTGCGCGCGTTGATTAAGCGGGATTTTGATCAAGTTTTTCAGGATTTTGATTGTATTGTTGCTCCTACTTCTCCCACCGGAGCCTTTAAAATTGGCGAAAGAATGCAGGATCCCCTGAAGATGTATCTTTCCGATATCTATACGCTATCCGTAAATTTAGCTGGAATTCCGGCGATATCCATTCCTTGCGGCTTTACCAAAAAAGGCCTGCCCGTAGGTTTACAGATTATGGCTAAAGCCTTTAATGAAGAGATGCTTTTTAGGGTAGCGCATACTTTTGAACAAAATACAGATTGGCATAAAATTAAACCTAGGCTTTGATGAATTAAATAAAACAGGGGACGGTTCTATTTTTTTTGGCAAAGGGGAAAGGTGACAGTCACAAAAAACGTGACAGTCACCTTTCCAGTCACCTTTCTCTAAAAAATAGAACTGTCCCGCGATTCAAGAAAGAAGGAGCGGGATGAAGTATCAAACGGTTATCGGCCTAGAAGTTCATTTGCAGCTAAATACTAAAACTAAGGCTTTTTGCGGCTGTTCGACGGATTTTGGAAAAGCCCCTAATGCTAATGTTTGTCCGGTATGCCTGGGTTTCCCCGGAACGTTGCCGGTTTATAACCGGCAGGCTTTAAATTCCGCGATTAAGTTAGCGCTGGCTTTTGGCTGTCAGATTCAAGAACACACTAAATTTGACCGTAAAAATTATTTTTATCCGGATTTACCAAAAAATTACCAGATTTCGCAATTCGATTTACCTTTATCGCGAAACGGATACCTGGATATTTATAGCCAGGATAAACCTAAACGCATCGGGATTACTCGGGTGCATTTAGAGGAGGATGCCGGTAAACTTATTCATGAAACAGGTGTAAGCCTGGTGGATTTTAATCGTACCGGAATTCCCCTCTTGGAAATCGTCAGTGAACCGGATTTAAACAGCCCGCAAGAGGCTTTTGATTATTTAACGAGCTTAAAAAGTATTATTGAATACCTGGATGTATCAGATTGCGATATGGAGAAAGGTTCTTTGCGCTGCGATGCTAATATTTCTTTACGGCTTTGGGGGGCTAAAGAATTGGGTGTTAAAACCGAACTCAAGAATATGAATTCTTTTAAAGGGGTAAAAGACGCTTTAACCTTTGAGGTCCAGCGCCAAACTCAGCTCTTGGAAACTAACCAGAAAATGGTTCAAGAAACCCGGCTTTGGGATGTCCAAAAGGGAGTGACAGCAGCTATGCGCACCAAAGAGGGGGCAAAAGATTACCGGTATTTTCCGGATCCAGACTTAACCGTTTTTATTATTGAGCAATCCATGGTTGCTCAGATAAAGGCGCTTTTACCAGAACTACCTCAGGAAAAAATGCGCCGTTTGGTTAAAGAGTACAGGTTAACTGAATATGATGCTAAGATTTTAGTCAGCTCTAAAAAAGACGCGGAGTTTGCCGAAAGTTGTATTCTAGATTATCCGGAAAAAGATAAAAAAGAAATGGTTAATTGGTTAATTGGCCCCTTGCTTTCTGAATCTAATTCGCGGAAAGTAAAATTGCATGAGTTGAATCTGGATAAAAATGAATTAATCAGTTTGATTGGTTTTGTGCAAAGGCAGGAGATCTCCCATCTTTGCGCTAAGAGCGTATTAAGCCAATTGATTGATACTGGGAAATCCGCGCGAGATTTGATTCAGGAAGGAAATCTAGGGCAGGTATCTAATGCTGATGAGCTCTCTGAAGTGATTGAAACGGTTATTCAGGAAAATGAAAAATCGGTGAGTGATTTTAAAGCGGGCAAAGCTAACGCTTTGATGTATCTAGTGGGTCAGGTAATGAAGAAAAGCTCTGGCAAGGCTAATCCTAAAGTAGTGGGAGAATTAATACGGGGGAGGTTGAATTGAGGCGTAAAAATATATTTCTTGTTTCTTTATTCATCGCGTTGGTATTTATCGGCGCCAGGTTAGGTTTCTCCGAAAATAAAAAGAAGAATTCTGACGCGTTGTATAAGCAGGTTGAGGTATTTTCCGGCACTTTGGCAATTATTCAAAAAGAATATGTTGATGAAACAAAAACTAAAGATTTAATTTACGGGGCATTAAAAGGTATGTTGGCTTCACTTGACGCGCATAGCCAATTTATGGATCCGGAAACCTATGAGGAATTAAAAGTAGATACTCAGGGTGAGTTTGGCGGCTTGGGTATTGAGATTACCATCAAAGATGGCTTGTTAACTGTAATTACGCCAATCCAAGATACCCCTGCCTGGAAAGCAGGGGTAAAAGCTAATGATCGAATTGTAAAAATTAATGACCTTCTTACCCGAGAAATGTCTCTTACGGATGCGGTTAAAAAAATGCGCGGGAAGCCCGGTGAAGCCGTCAACCTTACCATATTAAGGGATACTGAAAAAAAACTCTTAGTTTTTAGAATCGCCAGAGAGATAATTAAGATCACTGATATAAAATACGCGCGTATTCTGGAAGATGGAATTGGCTATATCCGATTAAGTGAATTTCGTGAAAAGACCTTCTTAGAATTAAATAGCGCCTTAGGTATTCTTTCTAAGCAAGGAATGAAGGCATTAATACTTGATTTGCGTAATAATCCCGGCGGGCTACTGGATGCCGCGGTCAAGGTAACCGGAAAGTTCTTGGGGCCGAATAAACTGATTGCTTATACTAAAGGCAGGAATAAAGATCAGGATATGGAATTTTTCTCTGAGGCTAAGAATACAAACTTAGGGTTACCGTTGGCGATCTTGATTAATGAAGGCTCCGCTTCCGGAAGCGAAATTGTTGCCGGAGCTTTGCAGGATTATAAGCGCGCTATAATTATTGGGAAGAAGTCTTTTGGCAAGGGTTCTGTGCAGACAGTTATTCCTTTAAGCGATGGTTCAGCTTTGCGTTTGACTACCAGCCATTATTTTACTCCCTCTGGTAAAATAATCCAAGGTAAGGGGGTTACTCCGGATATTCTGGCACAAGAGGCTTGTCTCCTGGATACCAAAATCGATGAAGTTAAGAGTAAAAATCCTGATGAGCTATTTGATCAAATTCAGAATGATCAGCAAACTAATAAACCAGCCAAAGACGCTTTTAATTATAAAGCCGATTTACAGCTGATGCGCGCCGTGGATGCTTTAAAAGTAATTCAGATTTATAGGCAGGTTAAGTAACTCAAGGGTTAATTAGCGAATGAAAAACAAAACTTTTATGGCCCTGGGGATTATTTTGGTTTTGCTGGTATTTATCGCGCTCATTTTGATTCCGCTTCACAAAAAAGCTCCGGTGGTTAAGAAAGCGCCAAAGATAAGCGGCCGGATGGCTATTGTGATTGATGATTGGGGGTATAGCTTAAATAACCTTGGGATTATTGAGCGAATAAAACAACCTTTAACCTGCGCGATTTTACCCGGTTTAAAAAATTCAAATTTGGTTATGGAAAAATTAAATAATTTAGGTTTTGAAATAATTTTACATTTGCCCATGGAGCCAAAAGAAAAGTTTAATTTAGAAAACAATACGATTACTTTGAAAATGGACGCTCAGGAGATCTCTAATATTTTTGATAAAGATTTAGCTAGCGTTACTTTGGCTAAAGGGGTATCCAATCATATGGGGTCAGCGATTACTGAAGATAAAAAAGCCAGCGCCAGGGTGTTGGCTGAAGCAAAAAAACGCGGGTTATACTTTTTTGATAGTTTTGTGACTAGTAAATCCGTCTGTCCCGCTTTAGCTAAGAAGATAAAGATTAGATTTGTTAAAAGGGATGTATTTTTGGATAATCAGGATGGTTTTGGATATATAAGAGGACAACTGATAAAATTAAAGAATTTAGCCAGAACCAAAGGCACAGCTATTGGCATCGGACATGACCGTAAAAATACTTTGTTGGTATTAAAAGAAATGCTTCCTCAACTGGAGAAAGAAGGTTATAAATTTGTTTTTCTTTCGCAGGTGGTAGAATGATTGTTTTAGGGGTCGAGAGTTCTTGTGATGAAACCGGGGTGGCCATTGTTAAGGATAAAAAAAAGATTTTAGCCAATGCCGTGGCTTCCAGCCTAAAATTACATCGACGCTATGGCGGGGTAATCCCGGAGATTGCCTCGCGTATGCAGCTGGAAAGTATAGCTGGTATATTTACGGAGGCAATTAATGCCGCTAAAATAAGGCCTGAGCAGATTGGCTTAGTCGCGGTTACTACCCATCCCGGTTTACCCGGTTCATTGATGGTAGGAATCGCGTTTGCTAAAGCATTGGCTTTAAGCTTAGGCAAGCCGATATTGGGGGTTAATCATATTCATAGCCATGTTTATGCCAATCTCCTTGGCCATACTAATATTAAACTGCCGGCGGTGGCTTTAGTTGTTTCCGGAGGGCACACCTCTTTATTTTATATAAAAGATTTTTCTAAAATCCAGGTAATCGGGCAAACCCGGGATGACGCCTGCGGGGAGGCTTTTGATAAAGTAGCCAAGATTATGGGGCTGGGTTATCCGGGAGGGCCTTTAATTGAAAAAATAGCTCAAGGCGGAAATAAACATAAAATTAAATTTGCCTGCTCAGGAATGAGCAATGAGCTGGATTTTAGTTTTAGCGGTATAAAAACCGCGGTTTTATATTATTTAAAAGATAAAAAATCCGGCATTAAATTTAACCAAGACCTGGCCGCTTCTTTTCAGGAGAGCGTGGTTAATGTTTTAGTAAAAAAATCCCTGCTGGCCTGTAAACGAAAAAATGTTACGCGCCTTTTAATCGGTGGAGGGGTGGCGGCCAATAGAGTTTTGCGCCAGAAATTCAGGGAAAGCGCTAAAGCCGCGGGAGTCGACTGTTTTTTTCCGGATATTAATTTGTGTATGGATAATGCCGCGATGATTGCCGGTTTGGGGGGCTGCCTTTACCAACGCGGCGCAAGAAGTGACTTTAAAAACTAGGGGACGGTTCTATTTTTCTTTTCAGAAAAATAGAACCGTCCCCTGATTTAAAAAAGGAGATTCTATGCCTACGGATTTACAAATGATCGCGCGTTTATTATTAACTTTGGTTTTAAGCGGCCTAATCGGCTTGGAAAGGCAAGTGCACCGTAGAGATGCCGGCTTGCGCACGCATATCTTAGTGGCTTTGGGCAGCTGCCTTATCATGTTGACATCTCTGTATGTTTTTGATATATATAAAGATCAGGCAGCCTTAGATCCCGTGCGCATTGCTGCTGGAGTAGTTACCGGTATTGGTTTTCTGGGAGCCGGTACAATTATTCGGGAGCCTGATGGGGTTAGGGGTTTAACCACGGCAGCTAGCCTTTGGGTGGTCGCGGGAATTGGTTTAGCGGTGGGAGTGGGTTTTAATAAAATAGCAGTTTATACCACGATCTTGGTTTTAATTGTTTTACATTTTTTACGTTACGTGGAAGGACGCCTGGCAAAATAATCTTTTCCCTTCGCGGGAGCTTGAGGGTCATTTTTCCCCAAGCGCCGGAGGCTGGGGAAAAACTCTCCCCCTCGCGGGAGCTCGGGGTCATTTTTCCCCAAGCGCCGGAGGCTGGGGAAAAACTCTCCCCCTCGCGGGAGCTCGGGGTCATTTTTCCCCAAGCGCCGGAGGCTGGGGAAAAATGAGGAGGGAAACATGGCTTTTAAAAAGAATTTAGAGGAAAAAACGCTGGATGTTGATGCCGCTATGCAGGGGACTCTAAGTTTTAAGGATCCGGTTAATCTGCGGATTAATGGAAAATTTGAAGGCAATTTAGATACTCTGGGTAATTTGACTATTGGCGCTACGGCGGTAATTAACGCGGATATCGTGGGAGATAATATTATTATTGGCGGCCGGGTTAAGGGCAAAATTACCGCTAAAGAAAGGCTTACGCTTCTTCCGCAGGCGGTAGTTGAAGGGCATATTTATCCGGCTAAACTTAATATTGCCGAAGGCGCGGTTTTTCAAGGACAGTGCACAATGCTGCATGACTTTCTTAATTCTGAGCAGTTGGCTAAATACCTGGAGGTAGAATTAAGTTCGATTGTGGAATGGGCTAATTCAGGAAAAGTACCGGCGAGCAAAGAAAATAACGACTGGAAATTTGAACGTAAAGCGGTAGATACCTGGATAGCTTCAGGCAAAATCGCGAAATGAAATTATGACTGAAGAAAAAATGCTTACCGTTAGAGACGTATCGATTATGCTGGGGGTCTCGGAAAAAGATGTCCTGGACCTGACGGATAACGGAACGCTTCCGGGTTATAAGGTAGGAGGCGTATACCTAAGATTTAAGCAGGAGCAGGTAGAGCAATATAAGAAGAAGCAGGGCCTCTTAAAGCCTAAGGCGGCTAAGGAAGAGCTTGTTGGTTTAGGAAGCAGGATTCAGGATTTTTTTTATTTCAATGATTTTTATATTTTTGCTCTAATTTTCATTATCCTTTTGGGATATTTGGTTTACCGGGGTATATAGAGCAATGGCCGCGGGTAAAGGATTTTGTGATTTAGGGTTTGCCAAAATTGATACCGCTAGAAAGAAACGAAAAGGATTCGCGGAAGTTATTTATTGCCCGGGAAAGAACCGCCTGCACTTAAAAAAAATTGCCAAGAAAATAATTTCCTGCCGCCAAGACCTGCTTTTAACCAAACTAGATAAAGCTGTATTTTCTTTTTTAAAGAAAACAATTCCTGTTTTAAAATATAACCCCCTGGCAAAAATCGGTTATTATACAAGTAAACCTAAAACCTCCTCGCGAGGTTTAGTTTTAGTGGTTTCCGCCGGAACAGCGGATATCCCGGTGGCTGAAGAAGCGGTGCAGACCTTGTTGGTTATGGGTAATCGGGTCGAAAAGCTCTATGATGTAGGCGTGGCCGGAGTGCACCGGCTGATGCATAATCTTGATAAATTGAGAAAGGCTCAAGTAATTGTGGTGGTGGCGGGCATGGAGGGAGCTTTAGCCAGTTTAGTCAGCGGGCTGGTCAAGGCGCCAATTGTGGCTGTACCGACTAGCTGCGGATATGGGGCCAGTTTTTCCGGGCTGGCCGCGCTGCTAACGATGTTAAATGGCTGTTCGCCGGGAGTGAGCGTAGTTAATATTGATAATGGATTTGGGGCAGGTTATTTTGCCAGTTTAATTAATCAAAGGTAATCATGGCGCTTTCGGGTTTGGATATTTATAAGTTATTGCCTAAAACAAATTGCCGCCAGTGTGGTTTAGCTACCTGTTTGGCTTTTGCCATGCAGCTGGCCAAGAAAACATTGCCGATTGAAAAATGCCCTTTTGTTTCGCTGGAGGCTAAAAGTATTTTGGAAGCGCAGGCAATGCCGGCGATTAAATTAATTACTTTAGGCAGTAATGAATCTAAATTTGATATTGGCAATGAAACGGTAATGTATAGGCATGAAGAAAAATTCCGCAATCCGGCCGGCGTTGGTTTTATTATTGATGATTATCTTAGCGATATCCAAATAAAAGAGCGGCTCAAAAAAATTAATCAATTAAAATTCGAACGCGTGGGCCAGGAGCTTGGAGTTAATCTCATCGCGCTAAAACAAAATAAGGATGCGCAGAGGTTCCTGGAAGCAGCTAAATTGCTTCTGGATAATACTATTTTACCGATTATGTTAATGAGCAGCGACTTGGTTGCTTTAAAACAGGCGGTAGTTATCAGCCGAGAGCGTAAGCCGCTGCTTTATTCCGCGGTTTGGGAAAATTTCGCGCAAATCGGTATAATCGCTAAAGAATTTCAATTACCTTTAGTAGTCACGGCGCGGGATATTGGCCAACTTAGCCGGCTTACCCAAGAGCTTAACGGCTTAGGCGTAAGTGAGCTGATTTTAGATACCGGGATCAAGCCGATAGCGGATAAAATCTGGGATTTAACCCAGCTTCGCCGGCAGGCGCTTAAGAAATCAAATCGGGCGTTAGGTTATCCGAGCCTGGCAATTGTCCAGAGTACTGACCCTTACCAAGAGGCAATGGAGGCAAGCGCTTATATCGCTAAATATGCCGGGATCGTTTTGATTAAAGGACTGGATACCTGGGAGGTCCTTTCCATTTTGACCTTGCGGCAAAATATTTATACTGATCCGCAAAAACCTTTACAAATTTCCCCTAAGCTTTATGCGGTTGGGCAAGTAAGCCAAAATTCGCCGGTTTTGATTACTACTAATTTTTCTTTAAGTTATTATACTGTTTTGACAGAGGTAGAATCTAGTAAAATACCGGCGTATATTTTAAGCGTGGATACCCAAGGTATGTCGGTGCTCACGGCTTGGGCGGCGGAAAAATTTAATGCTTCGGTAATTACAAAATCACTGGAAAGCTCGAAGGTAAATGAGGTAATTGGGCATAAGAATTTGATTATTCCCGGTTATGTTGCCATGATCAGTGGCGATTTGGAAGATGAATCAGGGTTTAGAATAATTGTGGGCCCTAAAGAAGCAGCGGGGATTCCTAAGTTTTTGAAAAATTTACATTAATTCTTGATTTTGCGGGTCCCCGCCATTAAAGCTTTGGCGGGCAGGCTGTCTTGGGTATTTTCTTGCGCTAACGCGCTTCGAAAACACCTAAGCCACCCGCAAAATCACTTACTGTTTTTACAAAAAACTAGTCTAGTAGAGATCGGAAATAAATATGCAGAAATTCAAAGTTACATTTCTCCCGGACAACTTATCGATTACGGTTGAAAAAGATAAGACCATTCTTGAGGCGGCCATCTCCGCGGGGATTTATCTTAATGCTAACTGCGCTGGAGATGGTACTTGCGGCAGGTGCAAAGTGGTTGTTAATCAGGGGCAAGTTAAAAGCCTGCCTAACGGAATAATCACCGCGCAAGAGAAGAAAAATAATGTTTATCTGGCCTGCTTGGCCGCTATCCAGAGTGATCTAGAGGTTTTGATACCAGATAACTCGCGAATTGATGAAAATATTCAAATTGACAGTTTAGGAGGCGAGGTTACGGTCGAGCCGGCCGACACAACCGGTAAAAACTTTGGGTTTTGTTTTGATATTGGCACGACGACAATTTCCGGGCAACTTCTAAATTTAAATTCAAAAAAAATCCTGGGAACTAAAACCGCTTATAACCGGCAAGCCGTTTTTGGCAGCGACGTGATTACGCGGATAGTTTACGCGGCTAAAACCGGCGGCTTAGAAAAATTACATAACGCTGTTAGCGATACAATGAACCAAATTATTAAGGAATTAGTCAGTGAGCATAAGATTAGCCTTTTTGATGTTAATTGTGTTGTTTGTTCAGGCAACACGACGATGATTCATTTGCTTTTAAGCGCGGATCCGGCGCATATTCGCCGCCAGCCATATGTTCGGCCGGCAAATTTTCCTCCGGTTTTACGCGCCGCAGAAGCTGGAATAAACATCAGCCCCAGAGGGTTGCTTAGCTGCGTTCCCGGAGTTTCCAGCTATGTGGGCGGGGATACTACCGCCGGAATTTTATCCAGCGGCATCTATCAAAAAGAAGAGCTTTGTATTTTAATTGATATCGGGACAAACGGAGAGATTGTTTTAGGCAACCGGGATTTTCTGGCCGCTTGCGCGGCATCCGCTGGCCCGGCTTTTGAAGGCAGTGGGGTAACTAGCGGTATGCGCGCCTCTGGAGGGGCAATTCAAAAAATAAGTATTAATAAAAACGATTTTAGCGTTAAGTATTCGACGATTCAAAATAAATTACCCCAGGGGATTTGCGGTTCAGGTTATATTGATTTACTCAGTGAAATGTTAGAGTCTGGAATAATTGATAAGGGTGGAAAGATTAAAGTTTCCGGCAAACGGGTTCGCTCCACCGATGATGGCCGAGAGTTTGTGGTTTGTTTTAAAGAAGAAATTAAAGGCGAAGCGGATATTGTGATTAAGGAGTCGGACATTGAAAATCTTAAGCGTTCTAAGGGGGCGATATATTCAGCGGCGGCGGTTTTAGTTAAACATTTAGCCCTGGAATTTTCTGCTATCTCTAAAATATTTATCTCCGGGGGATTTGGCACTTACCTAGATGTTGAAAAAGCTATCCGCATTGGATTATTGCCGGATTTAGAGCGTTCCAAGTTTATTTTTATCGGTAATAGCTCTTTGGCCGGCTCTAGAGAAATACTTTTATCCAGCCAGGCGCGGGATATGGCGGAGGAGTTGGCCTCTAAAATCACCTATTTTGATTTATCAGTTGACCCAGGGTACATGGAAGAATATAGCCAGGCGTTATTCTTCCCGCATACAGATTTGACTAAGTTTCCTACGGTGAAATTCTAGAGTTTAACGTCATTCCCACGAAAGTGGGAATCTAAAAAGCAGATCCCCGCTTGCGCGGGGATGACAAAATGGAGTGTATTAATGGGTTATGTTATCGCATTAGCCGGAAAAGGTGGTACGGGAAAAACTACGATTGCCGCTTTAATTATCCGGGCTTTAAAAGAAAAAAAACTGGGTTCAGTTTTGGCCATCGATGCTGACCCCAATAGTAATTTAGGAGAGGTTTTGGGCGTGCCGACAGGTGATAATGTGGGCGCTATCCTGGATCAAATATCTGTTGATCCGAATAAAGTTCCCGCGGGGATGGCCAAAGAGCGCTTTATACAGCACCAGGTGCAAGCAGCGATTCAGGAAGAGGATGGTTTTGATTTATTAAGCATGGGTAAACCTGAAGGGCCGGGCTGCTATTGTTATGTAAATAATGTTTTACGCGGCTTAATGATTAAGCTGATTAAGGATTATGATTATATCGTTGTGGATAATGAAGCCGGATTAGAGCACTTGTCACGGCGTACCACGCGTTTTGCGGATATATTAATCGTAGTATCGGATGCTTCTAGTATAGGCTTAAAATCAGCTAAAAGAATTATAGAATTAGCCAGCAGCTTAAAATTTGAAGTTAAAAAAAGTTTTCTTTTGGTCAACCGTTTTAATAAAAATATACCAGGGGATAAAATTAAAGAAACCGGTTTAGAGCATTTAGGTAATTTACCGCTGGAGCCGCAAATTGAGGAGTTGAGCCTGCAAGGTAGATCCGTTTTTGATTTAAACTCGGATGCGCAAGTTTTAACGGCGCTTAGTTTGATAATGTCAAAAGTTTTATAAAGATAAGGAGTGGGAAATAAAACTAATTCCCCTCCCCTGGTGGGAGGGGCTAGGGGTGGGGGAGATTAATTGGGAGACCAAATATGGAAACACCATTAGTGGTTGAGAAATGGCAGGGAGTGGTTTCGACGGTAATTATGGGAGCTAAAAAGGGCCAGGGGGGTTCTCGCGGTAATACGGTAAAAATCGGCGGGCAAAGCGTTATGCCTTTTCTGTTTAAGGAAGGCGTTATTCCTAATAAGCCTAAGATTGCCTTTGAGATCTGGGACATTGCTCCATTTGATTTTGATGAAGAGTTGATCTTAGCATGCGGCAAGGCAATAAATGATCCACTGGCCTGGGCGGATATCTGCGTTAATGAATATAAAGCAGAGTTGCTCTGCCTGAAAATGCAGGGAACGCATCCTGATTTTGGCGATAAAAGCCCTGCCAGCGCGGCCAAGTTCATTTCCGCGTTATTAAGTAAAGTTAAGGTTCCTTTAATAATTATAGGAAGCGGTGATGACGATAAAGATAATTTGATTATGCCGGCTTGTTCCGAGGCAGCTAAAGGCGAGCGTTGCCTGATAGGCTGCGCGACGCAAGATAATTATAAAACTTTAACGGCCAGCGGATTAGCTGACGGCCATAGCATTATCGCGGAAAGCCCGATAGATATTAATATTGCCAAACAGCTAAATATTTTAATTTCCGACATGGGATTAAGCCTGGAGCGTATTGTGATTAATCCGACGATTGGCGCGTTAGGTTATGGTTTGGAATATGCTTATTCTATTATGGAAAGAGCCAGGCTGGCTGGTTTGTCCGGAGATAAAACTTTAGCTTCGCCGTTTATTTGTTTTGTCGGCCAGGAGGCTTGGAGGGCCAAAGAAGCAAAAGCTAATCCCCAGCAGGGTATTATTTGGGAGGCCGTTACTGCCGCTAGCCTTATTCAATCCGGAGCGGATATTTTGGTCATGCGCCATCCTAAGGCTATAGAGCAAGTTAATAAATATATAGGTGAATTATGTTTATAATCGGTGAGTTAATTAACGGGATGTATTCTAATATCGCTTTGGCGCTTAAGGATCACGATAAAAAAATCGTGCAAACTTGCGCGTTGGAGCAAATTGCTAGCGGCGCGGATGCCTTGGATATATCCTGCGGGCCGGCTTCCAAAAACCCCCTAATTGATATGCCCTGGCTGGTGGAAATAGTCCAGGAGGTAACCGATAAACCGCTTTGTCTTGATTCCAGTAATCCTAAAGTTATCCAAGAAGGTTTAAAAGCCGCTAAAAATAAAAGCATAATTAATTCCACGACCGCGGACGCGGAAAAACTGGAAATTTTTCTTCCGCTGGCTAAAAAATATAAATCTAAGCTTATTGGAATAACCATTAGCGCTCAAGGTATTCCCCAGAATAAAGATCAACGCCTGGAGTTAGCGGCAATGATTCTTACGCATGCTGGTGACCAAGGGTTTCCTATTGAAGACCTGTATCTTGACCCCATAGTCATGCCGATTAATGTGGCGCAAAACCAAATCCAAGATATCCTGGCGGCGTTGCTTGAGTTTAAGTTGATTTCGCAGCCTAGCCCGAAAACAGTTATCGGTTTAAGTAATATTTCTCAAGGCGCCAAAGCTCGCAGCCTGATTAACCGCGTATTTTTGACGATGGCAGTTGCATCCGGATTAGATTCTGCTATACTTGATCCTAAAGATAAAGAGCTGATGGACGCATTGATTACCGCGGAGCTGGTTTTAAATAAAAATATTTATTGTGATTCATATTTAGAGGCTTATCGAAAAAAGTAAAAAAAGTTTGACGGCGTAGCTCAGCCTGGTAGAGCAAGCGGCTCATACCCGCTCGGTCAGTGGTCCAACTCCACTCGCCGTCACCATAAAAAAAGGGGACGGTTCTGTTTTTCTTTTTGTCATCCCCGCGCAAGCGGGGATCTGTTTTTAGATTCCCGTTTTCACGGGAATGACGGTAGTAAAAAATAGAACCGTCCCCTAGTTTTTAATAGCTATTTTCCTGAGATTTTCTTGGCGAGTTTTTCCACAATTAGTGAAGTGAGAACGAATACACCTGCTTCAGTGAGCACCGTGGCTAAGGCTGCTCCGACGTAAGAGAATTGATGAATGAGTATGAAGATGAGCGGTAAACCGGTAAGCGCGGCGGCAATGTGAATTTTGGCGTAGAGATCCTGTTTACCGCAGACCAGCAGAAACTGCACCTTAAAGTTATTTGCCCCCACAAAAAATACCGCTGCTAATAGCAGCCGTAAAGCCAGCACTACTTCTTGATAAGCAGCTCCGCAAGCCAGGTTGATAATCCAGGGGGCGATAAAATAAGCAATGGGCAGGCTGATCACAAAGCCCAAAGTTATACCATCCTGGATCCGGTACATAATGGCTACCGCGCGCTGCTTATTTTTCGCGAAAACATTGCTGATCCTAGGGTATACTGCCCGGGTGAATGAATCCATGGGAAAAGTCTGAATAATATTGGCGATCCTTTCCGCCAGTGAATAATAACCGGTCAGCGCGTTGTTGGTAAGCAATCCTACGGCAAACACCCGGCTGGTAGTATAGGCGTTGACCGCTAGAATAGAAATAAAAATATCCCAGCCGGTTTTAAGCTCCCTTTTTATATCCACATATTTCTGTAAAATAAATTCCAGCCGGAATTTCTTAAAGGCAATATAAAGCCCAAGTATTCCGCTGATAATAGATAAAAGCGAACCTAATAGAGGCACCAGCAGGTAATCCTGGGGGCCATGGATAAAAATAAAAATACAAATGGCGTAGGTTATGCCGCTGATGACATTGACTACGGCGATATAACTCATTTTTTCTTTACCTTGGAAAAACCAGATCGGAAACAAAGTGCTGCCAATTACCGTTCCAAAGCATAAGATGTAAACTATCCAGTCAGCTCTGAATCTGGGCACAAGATAGAGCAGGGCGCTAAGGGCCAGCAAGCTGATGGCCGCGAAAATTAGCTTTACGGTCATTACCGAAGAAAATAGCGCGCTAATCTTTCCCTTGTGTTCTCCAATCAGCGCGATTGTGCGGGTAGCGGATAAGCTGAAACCATAATCCGTTAAAATCATAAAATATTGAACCAGGCTTTGGGCAAAAGCGATTAAGCCGAATTTTTCTATGCCAATTACCCGGATTAAATACGGAAGCACGGCTAAGGGCAGGATATAGCTAATACCCTGGAGAGTGGTGAGAGAAATAAAATTTCCCAGGACAATTTTTCTTTCTTTGCGGGTGACGATTTTAGCAGCCATTGATATTAATTTACACTTTTAGCAGAGTAAAGTCAACTTTTTCTTCATTGTTTTAATTTTTATGATAAGATAAGCCCAAGATGAATAAATTTAAAGAAACAATTAAAAAACATAACCTGATTCAGAGGGGGGATAAGATCCTGGTGGCTGTATCCGGAGGGCCGGATTCACTGGCGTTACTCTTGGAGCTTTTTAGCCTAAAATCTAAGCTCGGCTTAACTTTACACATCGCGCACTTGGACCATGGTTTACGTAAAGATTCTAAGCTTGACGCGCTTTTTGTAAAACACTGGGGACAGAAGCTCGGCCTTTCCGTAACTATAAAACAGCTAGCCAGCCAGCAGATTAAACAAAAAGGCTCTTTAGAAGAATTCTTTCGGGAAGAAAGATTAAAATTTTTTATTCAAACCGCGAAAAAAATAAGAGCCGATAAGGTTGCCTTGGGGCACAATCTTGATGATCAAGCGGAAACGGTGTTGATGCGCCTGTTACGGGGTACCGGTTTATCCGGTTTATCCGGAATATCCGCTAAAAGAGTTATTCGGGGCGCGGTGTTTATTCGGCCATTCCTTGAAACAACGCGAAGCCAAATCGATAGATTTTTAAAAAACAGGGGCGTAAAACCGCGCGTTGACTCAACCAACCAAGAAGATATCTTTTTGCGCAATAAGATTCGCCATCATTTAATTCCCTTGCTTAAGCGTAAATATAATAATAATATTCTGAAAGTATTGGCTAATCTGGCCCAAAGTGTTTCCTATGATTATGAATATTTAGACCAAGCTGCCAAACGCAGCTTAAAAGGTAATCCTCTGCGCCTAGATCTTAAGAAAATCGCAAAATTGCATCCAGCAATCCTGCGCCTTAAACTGCGCCAGGGCATATCCTGTATTCAGGGAGATACGCGCAGAATAAGCTTCCAGCATATCAAGGAACTTGAGGATTTAATTTGCGCCCGGCCGACTGGGTCAATTGTTGATTTGCCCAAAGGAATCCGCGTACAAAAATCCCGCAATTCTCTCCTTTTTCTTAACAGAAAAAGGTGACAGTCACAAAAAGCGTGACAGTCACCTTTTTTTCGCTGGCCAATATTTAAATACTTGATTTTACACATTTCTCAGGTTATAATAAAAAATCTAATTTTCTAACACTATGAAAATCGCATAAGCGGTTTTCTTTAAACCCGGAGACTTTAAATGGATTTGCAAAAAAAACCTAACCTCAATAAAACCAACCTCATCAAGCGCTTTCCTTTTGGTTGGCTGCTGGTCTTTTTCCTGCTGATTATGCTGATGAATTCTTTTAATAATATTCCCGTAAATGGTATTCCTAAAGAAATCACCTACAGCCATTTTTACCAAACTTTAAAAAATAATCCTGAGAGCATCAAGAAAGTTACCAAGATTGAAACTATGCTCCAGGGAGATTTTGCGGATAATTCTAAATTTTTCGTGAATATCCCGGAGAATGACCCGGAAATGCTTAGCCTGATGCGGCAGAATTTAAAGAATTTTGAGATTAAGCCGGCGCGGACATTTTGGATCAGCCTGCTCTTTAATTTAGGGCCGATATTATTGCTTATTTTTTTCTGGTGGATGATGGCTGCCCGCGGAGAACAGTTAGGCTCTAGAATTCTGTCTTTTGGAAAAGTTAAATCTAAGATTCAAAGCAACAATGAAAAGGCTACTTTTGATGATGTGGCGGGCGTGGATGAAGCCAAGGAAGAACTGAAAGAAGTAATTGAATTCCTTAAAGACCCTAAAAAATTCCAAAAATTAGGCGGTAAGATTCCCAAAGGCGTGCTTTTAGTCGGCCCGCCTGGATGCGGCAAAACACTAATTGCCCGGGCAGTTGCCGGAGAAGCCAATGTGCCTTTTTTTAGTATATCCGGCTCTAATTTTGTCGAGATGTTTGTGGGGGTGGGAGCCAGCCGGGTAAGAGATTTATTTGATCAGGGGCGTAAAGCCGGGGTAGTCTCGGGAAAAGGAGCGATAATTTTTATTGATGAAATTGATGCTGTCGGGCGCTTGCGTTTTTCCGGAATTGGAGGAGGCAATGATGAACGTGAACAAACCCTTAATCAGTTGTTAGTAGAGATGGACGGGTTTGACGGCCAGCAAGGCCTCATCCTGATTGCGGCCACTAATCGCCCGGATACGTTAGATCCGGCGCTCCTGCGCCCGGGAAGGTTTGACCGCACTATTATTATTAACCTGCCGGATATTAAAGGGCGTGAAGAAATACTTAAAGTACATACGCGTAAGATTAAGCTTGCTGAATCAGTTAGTTTAAAATCTGTGGCCAGCCAAACCCCGGGTTTTTCCGGAGCGGACCTGGCTAATCTTTGTAATGAAGCAGCGTTGATGGCTGCCCGCAATAATAAAGAAGCAGTGGAAGAGGTTGATTTAGATAAATCCGTAGAAAGAGTGCTAATGGGGCCGGAAAAGAAAAGCCATATTATGTCTAAGAAAGAGAAAGAGATTACTTCTTTGCATGAGTCCGGGCATGCCCTGCTTTCCTTGCTGTTACCGGAAGTCAACCCTTTAAAGAAAGTTTCGATTATCCCGCGCGGCCTGGCCGGTGGGTATACCTTTACTCCGCCATTGGAAGACCGGCATTATTGGACGAAGAAAGAACTGCTGGCGGAGATTACCATGATTTTAGGGGGCAGGGCTTCGGAAGAGTTGAACTTAAGCGAAGTGACTACCGGAGCGCAAAATGATTTGGAAATAGCTACCGGTATGGCCAGGCGCATGGTTACTCAATTTGGTATGTCTGCGAAGCTGGGAAATTTAACTTTAGGCCGGAGGGAAGGGCTGGTATTTTTAGGCCGCGATATTATGGAGGAAAAAAACTATAGCGAACAGACTGCGCGGGTTATTGATGAAGAGGTAAAACAGATAATCGATGATGCTTATAATAAAGCAATAGAGTTATTGAAAAATAACCAGGATAAGCTTAAGCTTCTTTCAAATTCTCTCCTAGAAAAAGAGGTCTTAAGTGGCGAAGAAGTAAAGAAAATACTGGGAATCGAAAAAAGCGATCTGGTTTAATGCGTATTTTTCGTTTTAGCTGTTCAGAGGAAGTAAAAAAAATTATGCGTGAAATTGGCGTTGACCCTTACGGGGCCAAAATCATGCTGGCCAAGGCTGCCACTTTTTTAATCCGCTTAAACTCCGTCAATAATATCGCGGCTAATATTCTTAAGCAAGAAATGCTTTCTTTAGGGGCAGAGGCGGCGATTGCCAGAGGCGCGCTTACCGGTAAAATTAAAAAAACTGATATTCTTTTAATTGGACAACTATCCCAGTTTACTGCTTTGGTAAATAAATTAAAAATTCAGCCATTTGGCCTGCGAAAGCTGGCGCGGGAGTTAGATGAAAATATTAAAAATTTTACTAAAAATGATTTTGTCCTGTCTTTAAGAGGAGGTTTTTTAAATCTTAGTAAAAAAACTCAAGTTATGGGTATTATTAATTTGACCCCGGATTCATTCAGCCATGACGGTTTATACCGGGAGTTTAGTAATAACTATCCTGATTTAGCTTTAAAGAAAGCACAAGCCATGGTGGCTGACGGAGCGGATATTATTGACCTGGGAGGACAATCCAGCCGTCCAGGAGCAAAAAACATAAGCGTTAAAGAAGAATTATGCCGGATTGTACCCGCAGTAAAACTGTTGGCAAAAAAAATCAACGCGCCGATTTCTATTGATACTACCAGGCCCCAGGTCGCTCAGGCGGCTTTAGATGCCGGCGCCCAAATCATTAATGATATCTCTGGTTTAAGAGACAGGCGCATGATTAAAGTGGCTGTCCAATATCAAGCCGCGGTGGTGATTATGCATATGCTGGGCAGGCCCGCGAATATGCAAAAAATAATTGCCTATGAATCTTTGATTGAGGATATCGCTATTTACTTAAAAAAAGCTATTTCCATTGCGCAGGCAGGCGGGATTAAGCCGGATAAAATTATTATTGATCCAGGTATAGGATTTGGTAAGACGCCGCTTCATAGCCTTGAAATAATCAAACATCTGGCGGATTTTAAGGCTCTAGGCAAACCTATACTTATCGGCCCTTCCAGGAAATCTTTTATTGCCAAAGTTTTAAGGAGTAATTCGCAAAACCGGATCAGCGGCACTTTGGCTGCCTGTGTTCTGGCTGTTGAACGCGGCGCCAGTATTGTACGTGTGCATGATGTAAAAGAGGTAAGCCAAGCCTTAAAAATGGTGGAAGCGGTGAAAAAATGTTAGCACGCAATTTCATTCTATATTGGAGGCCGGCAATTGAGATTACTATTCTTTGGTTTCTTATTTACCGGATCATGCTCTTTTTTGAAGGTACCCGCGCTTTGCAAGCTTTACGCGGCATAATCATACTAATACTTGCTTTTTTAGTTTTTCAAAAATTTGATTTTCCGGTATTAAGCTGGTTATTTGAAAAGCTCTTTGGAATATCGGTTATCGCGATATTAATTATATTTCATCCGGAAATAAGAATGGGGCTGGCTCAGATCGGCAAAGGCCAGATCTTTAAAAATAACCTAAAAAATGAAGATATCATACTGCTTAGCCGGCAAATCGTAAAAGGCTGCGAAAACTTAGCTAAAAATAAATTAGGGGCTTTAATTGCCATTGAAAAAAATGACTCTTTGGCGGCCTATATTCAAAGCGGAGAGGCTATAGATTCGCGGGTTGGCGCGGATTTAATTGAGGCAATTTTTACCCCGAATAACCCTCTGCATGACGGCGGCCTGATCATCAGCCATGGAAGAATTGCCGCCGCCGGATGCCTCTTTCCTCTAGCCATAAATCAAGAATTAAGCAGGGTCTTTGGCACGCGGCACCGGGCAGCATTGGGCTTAAGTGAGGAGACCGATGCCATATTAATTGTGGTTTCTGAAGAAAGGCGCGATATCTCTATTATTTACCAAAGTAAATTCTACAAAGATTTGGGCGTTGAGCAGTTAGAGGTAAAAATTAAAGAGTTGCTTAAAACAAAGGAAGAATGAACAAAGATCAAAAAAATATTTTTTTTCGGATAACAAGTTTAATCTCTATCCACCCCTGGTTGAAACTTATTTCTCTGCTCCTAGCGGTAATCATTTGGTTTTATGTAAAAGGGGAAAGAATATAAAATCTTCTCTTATGCCTAAATTAGGAGTAAATATTGACCATGTGGCAACTCTACGCCAGGCGCGCGGCGGGAATTTGCCGGATCCAGTTTACGCGGCGTTTTTGGCTGAACAGGCTGGTGCTCAGAGTATCGTGGCGCATTTAAGGGAAGACCGCCGGCACATCCAGGAGAGAGATATTAAGCTTCTACGAAAAAAGATTAAAACTAAACTTAATCTTGAGATGTCCATCGCACATGAAATTTTAAAAATTGCTTGTTCGATCAAGCCTTACCAGGCAACCCTGGTGCCGGAAAAAAGGAAGGAATTAACTACCGAAGGCGGATTAAACGTAGCCGCTAACCTTAAGATTGTTGGCTCAGCCATAGAAAAATTAAAAGCATCTGGTATTCGGGTGAGTTTATTCATTGATCCGGATAAAAAACAGGTTAATGCCGCCCAAAAATCCGGCGCTGAAATTATTGAGTTTCACACCGGCCGCTACGCTTTGGCTAAAAATTCCCAGCAAAAAGAAAAATTTTTTAACCAGCTAAAACACGCAGTGGATTATGCTCGAGCGCAAGGGTTCCTGGTTAATGCCGGGCATGGGCTTGATTATGCCAATGTCAGGCGAATTGCTGGAATCCAGGGGATAGCAGAACTTAATATTGGCTATTCCATTATTTGTAAAGCTTTATACGTGGGGTTATTCGCGGCAGTTAAAGAAATGCGAAACTTAATTAGCTAATGTTAATCGGAACCGGAGTAGATATTACTGAAGTGCGGCGCATCCGTCAAGCCGTTGAAAAATGGGGCCAGGATTTTTTAAAACGCGTTTTTACTCCGGATGAAATAGAAAACGCTAAAACTAAAACTTCTTTATACCAGCATTTGGCCGGAAGATTCGCCGCTAAAGAGGCAATTTTTAAAGCCGTAGGAGATAACCGGCTTTCCTGGCAGGATATTCAAATCCATAATGACCCGGAGGGCAAGCCGGTTTGCCTGTTCTTAAACGGCAGAGGTAAAAATATTAACGTCCATATTTCTATTTCGCATGTTAAAACCTATGCGGTTGCCAACGCGGTTGTTACGCAGAAAAGCTGATTCCCATAAGGGGGATTATGGAAAGATATTGATCTTAGCCGGTTCAAGCAGGTTTTCCGGAGCGGCTTTGCTTTGCGCCGAAGCAGCTTTGCGCTGTGGAGCAGGAGCCGTTACGGTGGGTATACCTGCGAGCATCAATTTGGCTTTAATTAAAAACAAAACCCAAGAAGTGATGACTTTGCCGTTACCAGAAACCAGGGCAGGAACATTAAGTTTAACGGCATTTTCTAAAATCAAAGTTTTTCTTAAAAATACTGACGCCTTAATCATTGGCCCGGGCTTAGGTAATCACAAATCAACTTACGCGTTGGTCAGAAAAATAATTAAGCAATTTAATTTACCTATGGTGGTTGATGCTGACGCGCTTGGCGCCCTTAGGCATCATTTGGGGATACTTAAACAACACCAAGGAAAAATTATCTTAACTCCGCACGCTAAAGAGATGGCCGGACTTTTTGAGATAGGTATTGATTTTGTAAATAAAAATAGAAAATTGGTTGCGAAAAAGTATGCCAAATACTATAATAGTATAATTATCCTTAAGGGCCATAAGAGTATTGTAACTGATGGCAGAAGAAAATTTTATATAAATAAGACCGGTAATCCCGGTATGGCAACTGCCGGAAGCGGAGATGTGCTTAGCGGTATTGTGGGCGCGTTTTTAGCCCAGGGATTAGATGCTTTTAGCGCGGCCAAATACGCCGCGCATATTCACGGCTTAGCCGGGGATATCGCGGCAGCTGATAAAACGCAAATGGGATTAATCGCGTCGGATATCATTAACCGGATTCCGGATGCGCAAAAGATTTGTAGTCCCCGCCACAAAGCGTGGCGGGCCCGCCAATAAATATGGCGGGAGTGCCGACGTAGCTCAGTTGGTAGAGCGGCAGTTTTGTAAACTGCGGGCCGGGGGTTCAAATCCTCTCGTCGGCTTTAATTGAGATACCCTGCCCGAAAGGGGTGTGGGGGAAAACTTCCCCCACGTATTCGGGGTAACAGCGACGAACGTAAGTGAGGAGCGCCATAGGGGCAGAGCCCCTTTGGTACCGGGCCGGGGGTTCAAATCCTCTCGTCGGCTAAATAAAATTATGATACAAAAAAATAAAATAAATATCAATAATATTCGAGATCTTTATTGGAATAGGCAGTATAATATAAGCCAAGTTGCTAAAAGATTAGGCGTTTCTTTTTGGTCGCTATACGGTTTTATGGATAAAAATAATATTCAAAGGAGGCTTCCCGCAGAAGCTAATTACGTAGTTAGTAGAGATAAACCACAATTTAAAATTAAAGAAAATCTTAACTTCACAGAAGAGAAACTGAAGACTGCTGGAATTATGCTTTATTGGGCAGAGGGTACGTTAAAAGGTCAAACAGTAGATTTTGTAAATTGCAATTCTAATATGATAAAGACGTATTTAAAATTTCTTAGAGAAATTTGTGGTGTTGCTGAAAAAAGATTACGCGTTTATCTTTATACATATTCGTATCTTAATTTAAAGAATACAATAAGTTATTGGAGCAAAATTACAAGTATACCAACAAGCCAATTTACTAAACCATACATAAGAAAAGGAAATCCCAATTTAAGTAATAGAAAATTGTCTTACGGTTTAGTGCATATAAGGTATAATGATAAAAAATTATTAGAAATTATAGATAACTGGATTAAAGAATATTGTAATAATATTTTTAAATGGGCAGGTACCCAAGTGGCCAAAGGGGACAGACTGTGTAAACGCAGCGTCTTGTCGAAAGGCAGGATGGAAAAGTAGGTGAATTCAGGGGAGCCCCAAGATACACTTGGGGGAATCCTGAGCCAAGCCCGCTGTAATGCATCTTAGCGGGAAGGTGCAGAGACTAAGCGCCTACCACCTAAAGTTTAAAACTAAGGTGATGAGATAGTCCAAGCCTCAAGGTAACTTGAGGGCAGTCGCCACAAAACATCGGCGGCTGTCTGCCAAAGCAAGAATGGCAGACACTTGAAATCTGTTGCACCTGTGCTTCAAAGGTTCGAATCCTTTCCTGCCCATTGTTTTAATTGGTTCTAGGTGACAGGTTTTAGGTTATAGGTGACTTTTTTACCCCCGCCTAACACCTAGAACCTAACACCTAGCACCTAACTTGCGGGAGTAGTTTCCCGCCGGAATGATTTAAAATAGGGCGGGATCCCGTTTCCAAAGGTTTATTTAGAGAAACGGGACAGTGGTAGAACAATAGCCTTCTCCCGCCGCTGTTAAAGATTAATGCGGGAGTAGTTCAGTGGTAGAACAATAGCCTTCCAAGCTATGAATAGGGGTTCGATTCCCCTCTCCCGCTCCAAAATTAAATAATGACAATGGGCACCAGCACAAAAGAGATGATTCCTGAACTAATAGAAAATGCCGCGGTATTGATGCTTTATTTAGATTGTGATGGGAATGTCGCTCTTTGTAATAAGAAAACTGAAAGCATGATTGGGGTTAAACCTGGGGATATTCTAGGAAAAAACTGGCTTGAGGTATTGTTTAAGGATACCAGTAATGCTATGAAGAGGGATATGTTTAAGGCGGTGTTGGATGATGCCTTGACCTATAAAAGAGCAAAGGACTTTGAGTGCCATCTTTTGAGTAATCATGGCGATTTGCGGCTTATCTGTTGGAATATTACTCCTATTCTTGACAAAAATAATCAGATTCAGGGAAGTGTGCTGTTTGGCCAGGATGTTACCGAGATCCAGGAACGTGAAAATTCGTTTAAGAATATCGACGACTCCCTAAAGAATATTATCTCTAGTATTAATGAATACGCTTTATACGTAGTTAACCTGGACGGCTTGATTACCTATTTTGGCATGGGTTGTGAAACGATGTTCGGTTACAATAAGCCGGAAATCATTTTTAAACACGTCAGCATCTTGCATAATATCGATAAAGCCGCCTTAGAACTCGGCCTGATTCTAGAGCGTGTGCGCCTTTTTGGCAAGCATGAATTAGAAATAGAACTGTTAACTAAAGCCGGCAGGGCAATTCCGGTGAGATTAACGATTAACCAATTTTTGGATGCCAATAATAAGTTAACCGGTTATATATTTATTGCCAAAGATATAACCCAAACAAAGAAGCTGGAATATCAGGTCTTTCAGGCTGAAAAATTAGCCGCTTTGGGGCAGCTCTCTGCCGGGATGGCTCATGAAATTAATAATCCTCTTTTTGTCGTCTCCGGAAGGTTAGAGATGCTTAGACAGGAAAAGCTTGCTCCCAAACTTAAGGAGACGATTGATTTAATTGATTCCCAAGTTGACCGGATACGTAAACTGGTGGATCGGATTTTAAAGTTTGCCCGTAAATCAACCCTGGCTTTGGAGCCGATTGACGTTAATGAAATTATTGAACTAGTTTTACCCTTGGTTCATTATAATAAATTATCTCCGTTTAAAGTGGAAATCAAAAAGTCGTTTGAAAAAAATATGCCCAAGGTCATGGCATCCCCGGATCAGCTGCAAGAAGTTTTTCTGAATATTATTGTTAATGCCTATCAGTCCATGCCTGAGGGTGGAGTAATCAAAATTACTACCAGCAGCTTTCAGAATCTTTATGCCCAAGTACGAATAGCTGACACTGGCTCAGGTATTTCGGCGGATAATTTTAAAAATATTTTCATGCCTTTTTTTTCAACTAAAGGCCAAGGCCTCGGGTTAGGATTATCAATTTGTCATAACATTATCAAGAACCATAACGGCTCTATTGAATTGGAAAGCCGGATTAATCAAGGAACAACTTTTACCATTAAATTGCCTTTTATTTAAAAAAAAGGGGGGAAGCCGTGCTTTATAAAATTTTGGTGGTTGATGATGAAGCGCCTGTGAGGGATTTGTTGGGAGATTTATTTAAAAAAGAAGATTGCCTGCCGATTACTTGCGGCAGCGGCGAAGAGGCATTAGCCATACTTAATAAAGAAACTTTCGATGTTGTATTATTGGACATCAAGCTTCCCGGAATGAGCGGTTTAGAAGTGCTTAAAGAAATAAGGGCCAAATTCGTAAATTTGCCGGTAGTAATGATTACGGGTTTTGGATTTGATGAAGAATTGATTGGAAAAAGCAAACAGCTTGGCTGCTGCGGCTATATCGGTAAAAACATGCCGGTGGCCCAAATTATCGTTACTTTTATGCAATTTGTAAAAGAGGCTAAAGAGAGAGGCAATTCCTTTAGAGAGGGCCCAGCTTCTAACGAGATTAATTATGCCTAAGCCGCGCATCGCGATATTAGGAGATGGGGGTTGGGGAACGACTTTAGCGGTATTGCTTTCTAATAAGGGTTATTCTGTCACGCTCTGGGGTAATTTTGCCGGCTATACTAAAAAGATGGTAAAAACCCGGCTTAATCCTAAATTTTTACCGGGAATAAAAATTCCGCGTCAGATTAGTATTACTAGCGATATAAAAAACGCGGCTAAAGATAAAGAAATTGTTGTGTTGGCGATTCCTTCCCAGTATACTAGGCAGATACTAAAAAAGATCGCGGGTAGTTTTGCTAAAAAGACTATTTTTTTAAGTGTGACTAAAGGGATTGAGATTGGTTCTTCTAAAAGAATATCCGAAGTAATTCGCGCGGAGCTTGGGCCGGTTAAGTTAGCCGTTTTATCCGGGCCGACTATCGCCGCCGAGGTAGCTAAAGAAGTTCCCACTGCCGCGGTGGCCGCCTCGGCTGATAAACAAATACGTAAAATTATCCAAACAGTATTTAGCACGAAAAGATTCCGTGTGTATACTAACCCGGATCTGGTTGGCGTGGAATTAGGGGGCAGCTTAAAGAACGTAATTGCTATTGCTTGTGGTGTAGCTGATGGATTAGGGTTTGGCGCTAACACTAAAGCCGCGATTCTTACCCGTGGGCTTGCCGAGATTTCCAGATTAGGCAAAGCCATGGGCGCGAAATTAGGGACTTTTAGCGGAATTAGCGGATTAGGAGACCTGGTTACAACCTGTATCAGTAAACAGAGCCGTAATCGTAGCGTGGGGGAACTAATCGGAAAAGGCAAGAACTTGAAAGAAATCTGCCGGCATATGCAGATGGTCGCTGAGGGAATACCCACGGCAAAATCCGCCTATGCTTTAAGTTTGGAATATAAAATAGATATGCCTATAATCAGAGAGGTATATTATTTACTTTATATGAATAAATCTCCTGCTCAAGCGGTAAATGATCTGATGATGAGAAAAAGTAAAGAAGAATAGTTGTTGCTATGGAGATGTGATGGGGCATGCCCCGTTGCATCTCCACGATAAAAGACTCAAAGATGCAACGGGGCGTGGCTCAGCTTGGTAGAGCGCTTGAATGGGGTTCAAGAGGTCACAGGTTCAAGTCCTGTCGCCCCGACTAAAAGTAGAGCGTCCGCCATTAAAGCGTTGGCGGACGGGCGCCAAAGATCCAGTGGCGCCCGCTTGAATGGGGTTCAAGAGGTCGAGAGTTCAAATCTCTCTCTCCCGACCATTAAAAATGTTTACAGGTTTCCCGCTAAGAGTTTTTATGAGATTGCGGGATCCCGTTTCCGAAGGTTTGATTTAGAGAAACGGGACAAGTCCTGTCGCCCCGACCATTGAAAATATTAATTTAAACATAGACACCCGGCGCTAAGCGGAATTGCGCCGGTGTTGTCTAGGTAGACAAGGAGGATACATGTTAAAAGAATACTCTGGGCTGGAAAAAAGAAAGTATCCCCGCGCAAACGGAAGATTTATTGTTTCCTATAGGGTTATTCCGAATAATAGTAACGCCGATATTTCACAGACTAAAAACTTAAGTTTAGGCGGGATGCTTTTAACCACCAATTGCCAGTTTCCGGCGGGCACGAACTTAGCGCTTGAGATCCGCCTGCCCTTTGATCCTAATCCGATTAAGACTATTGCTAATGTCATGGAATCAAAAGAAATTACTAAAGGCATGATCTATGATACGCATCTTGCTTTCTTAGCGGTAGATGAAAATCATCGTAAGGTAATCGGTGAAACGGTCGGTTATTATCTTAAGAAGGGGTAACTTATGAGAAAAATTAATATCGGTATTATTGGTTTCGGCAATATTGGATGCGGAGTGGTAAAAATTCTTGGTTCTAGAAGATCATTATTGGCGCAAAAAATAGAAACTGAAATCGTAATTAAAAAAATATGCGACAAGGATCTTACAAAAAAAAGAGATGTTGCCGTGGATAAAGCTTTATTTACTGCTGATGCTTATGAAATTATTAATGATCCCGGAATTGATATTATTGTAGAACTAATCGGCGGGATTAATCCAGCTAAAGAGTTTATTTTAGCGGCTTTAAAAAAAGGTAAACACGTGGTCACGGCTAATAAAGCGCTATTGGCTCAACATGGCAATGAGTTATTTAGAGAGGCCAAGGAGCGGGGGAAAAATATTTATTTCGAAGCTTCCGTGGGCGCGGGTATCCCAATTATAAAATCCATTAAAGAAGGGCTGGTGGCCAATAAATTCAACAGTATTTTTGGCATCGTAAACGGCACATCAAATTATGTGCTTACGCAGATGTCTAAAGAAAACTGTTCTTTGATTAACGCTATTAGGGGCGCTAAGCTTAAAGGATTCGCCGAGAGTGACCCTACTTTGGATATCCAAGGTATTGATTCAGCTCATAAACTAGTGCTGCTTACTTATCTGGCTTTTGGAAAATTTGTTAATCTAAAAGATATTTTTATTGAAGGCATAACTTTAGTTTCTGCCTCTGACATTGCTTATGCTAAAGAGTTGGGATATACAATAAAATTATTGGCCATCGCTAAAAAGAAAATCGATGAGTTGGAAGTGCGGGTGCACCCAACTCTATTACCTAGCCAGCACCTGCTTTCTTCGGTAGACGGGGTTTTTAATGCTATTTATGTCTCCAGCGACCTGGCAGGAGAGCTTATGTTTTATGGCCCGGGAGCGGGGCAATTACCCGCTGCTTCAGCTGTTATCTCGGATATTGTGGATCTTACCCAGGATATTAAAGCCGGGTTGTTTAGGCCAACTTTGAATTCCCGGGAAGATAGTTCAATTAAAGGTTTACGTAAAATAGATGAATTTGAAAATAAATATTACATCCGGATTACGGCAGTGGATAAACCGGGAGTGTTGGCAAAAATATCCGGAATCCTGGCAAAATTCGGCATTAGTATTGCTTCGGTTACTCAAAAGGAAAAGCTAAAATCTCAGATTGTGCCGGTAGTGATGGTTACCCACGAAGTAAAAGAAAAAAATCTACGGGGCGCTTTAAAAATGATTGATAAATTGGCAGAGATTAAAGATAAAACTGTTGCCATGCGCATCGAAGGTGTTTAATGAGCGAGCAAAAATATAAAGGGATAATTCAGAAATACAGGCGTTTTCTGCCGGTGAGCGGCAAAACTCCGGTGGTTACTTTAAATGAAGGAAATACCCCCTTGATTTACGCCGGGTATTTAAGCGCTCTGGCGGGGAAAAATTTCGAAGTCTATTTAAAGTACGAAGGCCTTAATCCCACGGGTTCTTTTAAAGACAGAGGGATGACCTTAGCTATTTCTAAAGCCTGCGAACAAAAGGCGGCTGCGGTAATCTGCGCTTCTACTGGAAACACTTCGGCATCGGCTGCCGCTTACGCCGCTGTCGCCGGAATAAAATGTATCGTGCTTATTCCCAGCGGCGCGATTGCTCTGGGAAAACTTAGCCAGGCGTTAATTCATGGGGCAAAGGTTTTAGCAATTAAAGGAAATTTTGATGTTGCTTTGGATTTGGCCAAAGAAATTACTCAGGCTTTTCCGATTACGCTGGTGAATTCTTTAAATCCTTACCGTATCCAGGGGCAAAAAACTGCCAGCTTTGAAATATGCGACTATTTAGGCGATGCGCCGGATTTTCAGGTTATGCCGGTGGGAAACGCGGGCAATATCACTGCCTACTGGAAAGGGTACCAAGAATATAAAACGCAAGGCTTAAGCAGGAAACTTCCGGTTATGTTAGGTTTTCAAGCGCAAGGAGCCGCGCCAATTGTAAGGGGCAAACCAATTAAAGACCCTGAAACTATTGCTACCGCTATTCGTATCGGAAACCCGGCCAGTTGGAAAAGCGCGGAGCAAGCCCGTGATGAATCCGGAGGATTAATTGATTTAGTTTCAGATAAACAAATACTTGCCGCTTACAGAATGCTCGCGGAAAAAGAAGGCGTATTTGCTGAGCCGGCTTCCGCAGCTTCTGTCGCTGGGCTATTGAAATTGGTAAAACAGGGGTACTTTAAAAGGTGCTCGGTGCTCGGTGCTCGGTGCTCGGCCCAGCACCTAACACCTAGCACCAAGAACCGAAAGATTCGGATTGTCTGCATCTTGACCGGGCATGGCTTAAAGGATCCTGAGCGGGCGATTAAGACGATTAAACCGCCTAAGTTGATGCGCGCGGAGTTAAAAACAATTATTAAAGAAATTGGATACTAACCTTAAAAGAAAAAAGGTTTTAATAACCTCAGGGCCCACCTGGGTGCCTATAGATGATGTAAGGGTTATTAGCAATACGGCAACCGGAGAAACCGGGATCTTGCTGGCTAAAAAGCTTAGGCAGCAAGGTTATAAGGTTACTCTTTTGCTAGGCCCAGTTAACAACGCTGGCTTAGATAAAAAGATAAAAGTAAAACGTTTTAGGTTTTTTAACCAGCTAAATACTTTATTAAAAGATGAACTTAAGAAAGATTACGATATCGTGATTCAATCCGCCGCAATAAGCGATTTTGCTCCGGAGTTCTCTGGTAAAAAGAAAATAAGCTCCCAATGCAAAAAACTTAAACTTATACTTAAGCCAACAACTAAGATTATTAATTGTTTGCGTAAGTTTAAGCCGAACGCGTTTCTGGTAGGTTTTAAGTTTGAGCCGCGCCTTAAAGCTAACCGGCTGATTAAAAAAACACGTAACCTTATTAAATCAGCAAATCTAGATTTGGCAGTAGGCAATAATTTGCTGGATAAACGATATAACGCGTATCTGGTAAACAAAACAGGCTCCGACGGCCCATTTTTATCAAAGCCAGCAATGATTAACAGCTTAATTAAATTAATTAATACAATCTAATAGGCTCAGTAATGACAAAATACATTTTACTGGTTGGTGATGGTATGGCAGATTACCCCATAGAAGGGCTGGGCCTGCGCACACCCTTAGAGGCAGCCCGCACGCCGAACATGGATTTTATTGCTAAAAACGGGTGCCTGGGGCAGGCTAAAACCATTCCGGATAAAATGACTCCGGCATCGGATGTAGCTAACCTTTCAATTCTAGGGTATGACCCCAAAAAATATTATTCAGGAAGAGGCCCTTTAGAAGCCGCTAACCTAGGTATTGAATTGGAAGATGACGATGTTGCTTTTCGCTGTAATTTAATTACGGTTGAGGCGGATACCTTACTTGATTACAGCGCCGGGCATATCAAATCCACGGAAGCGGAAAAGATAATTAAATTTATTGATAGAAAACTAGGAAGCAATAAAATGCGGTTTTTCGCGGGTGTAAGTTACAGGCATTTGCTTTTGGTTAAGCGCGGCGCGGAACTAAAATTACAAAATTTGAAATGTTTGGCTCCACATGATATTTATGGCCAAAGCATCAAAAAAAATTTACCTCAAGGGGATAACGCGGATATAATTATTAAACTTATGTTGGATTCTAAAGAAATTCTGGGGCCGCATGAAATTAATCAAGTCCGGCTGGATTTGAAAGAAAACCCGGCAAATATGATTTGGCTCTGGGGCCAGGGTGTAAAACCAAATATGCCTAAATTTAGGGATAAATTCGGTTTATCCGGAAGCGTAATTTCAGCGGTTGACCTGATTAAGGGGCTTGGGCGCATTTTGGGGCTGGAGGTAATTAATGTCCCCGGAGCAACCGGTTATTATGATACTGATTATGAAGGCAAAGCTAAAGCGGCAATTAAGTCTTTAAAGAAAAACGATTTTGTCTTTGTGCATGTTGAGGCTCCGGATGAAGCCGGGCATAATGGTGATTTGCGCCAAAAGCTTACTGCCATTGAGCGTTTTGATCAATTAGTGGTCGGCTCTTTTCTAAAATATTGTAAGGATAAGGATGATTTCCGGATTATGGTTTTACCGGATCATGCCACGCCATTGGCTTTAAAAACGCATACCGCCGAAGCCATTCCTTTCGCGATTTACGGTAAAGACATGCCCAAGGGGAACTTTCTTAATTACAGCGAAAAAGAAGCCCAAAAATCACCAACCTATTTTGAGTATGGTTATCAACTTATGGAATATTTTATTTCAGGCGCCCGGCGCTAAGCGGAATTGCGCCGGTGTTGTCTAGGTAGACAAAGAGAGTGAAAAATGACTAAGGGTTTAGTGGTGCAAAAATACGGCGGTTCAAGCGTCGCTAATGTCGAGCGCATTCAAAGAGTCGCGCGAAGGGTGGTTGGTTATAGTAAAAAAGGTTATGATTTGGTGGTAGTGGTTTCGGCTTTAGGAGATACTACTGATGAATTAATAGAACTGGCTGATAAAATTAATTCTCATCCTTGCGAGCGGGAAATGGATATGTTGCTTTCTACTGGAGAGCAAATCTCAGTCGCGCTTTTGGCGATGGCGATTCAAAAGCTGGGATTCCAAGCTATTTCATTTACCGGCGCTCAAGTTGGAATTATTACGGACAGCAGTCATACCCGGGCCAGGATTATCAAAATCAACGTAGAAAAAATTAAAGAGGAATTAAAAAAAGGCAGGATCGTTATCGTTGCCGGTTTTCAGGGAGTAACCTTAAATCAGGATATTACCACTTTAGGCCGCGGCGGCTCAGATTTAACCGCGGTAGCTTTAGCTAAAGAACTTCAAGCGGATTCTTGTGAGATTTACACGGATGTCCAAGGTGTTTATACCGCGGATCCGCGGATTGAGCCTCAAGCTAGAAAAATTAACCGGATTACTTATGACGAAATGCTGGAGATGGCTTCTTTAGGGGCGCAAGTAATGCAGCCGCGTTCTATTGAAGTAGCTAAAAAATTTAATGTCCCTTTGCATGTGCGCTCTTCGTTTAATACCGAAAGCGGAACCATGATTATCAAGGAGGTTAAAAAAATGGAAGATGCCCTGATTAGCGGGATAACTTTAAATAAAAATGAAGCAAAAATTACTCTTTGCGGCGTTTTGGATAAACCCGGAGTAGCCGTAAAATTATTTAAAGATCTGGCGGCTTCCGGAGTAAGCGTGGATATGATTGTGCAAAACGTAAGCCATACCCGGCAGACAGATATATCTTTTACAGTGGCTAAAGCCGATTTCGCCAAAGCCGGTAAGATCACTAAAATGGTTGCCAAAAAAATCGGCGCCGGCGATGTATTGTTCGATCAAGATATCGCCCGAGTCTCGATTGTCGGGGTGGGCATGAAGTCTCATCATGGCGTCGCGGCAAAAATGTTCGGTATCTTAGCGGACAATAAAATAAATATCGAGATGATCTCTACTTCAGATATTAGTATTTCTTGTATTATTAAGAAGAAAGGCGCCGAAATCGCGGTAAAAAAATTACACGCTGATTTCGGATTAGATACTGTTAGATGAAAGATTTTAGATAAATTCCCCTCCCCTGGTGGGAGGGGCCAGGGGTGGGGGGGGAATCTGTTTTTTTAAAAACTATGAGGTAAATTATGGCTTTGGTAAAATTATACGATACCACATTACGGGACGGCTCGCAGGCGGAAGGAATATCTTATTCAGTAATGGATAAGATTCGTATTGCTGAAGAGCTGGATAAAATCGGCATACACTTTATTGAGGGAGGCTGGCCGGGTTCGAATCCTAAGGACCGTGAATTTTTTGAAAAAATAAGCCGTTTGAAACTCAAAAACTCTAAAATTGCCGCTTTTAGCATGACCCGTCGGCCGCAGATTACCGCCAGCCAGGATAATAATTTATTGGCCCTGCTAAAATCCAAGGCCCAGGTAATTACTATCGTCGGTAAAACCTGGGATTTTCATGTGCTGGAGGTTTTAAAAACTACGCTGGATGAGAATCTGGCGATGATTTTTGACAGTGTTAATTTTCTAGTCAAAAAGGGGTTTTTAGTATTTTATGACGCTGAGCATTTTTTTGACGCTTATAATGCCAATAAGGATTACGCCTTAAAAACCTTGACTGCCGCCCAAGATGCCGGTTGTTCGGCAGTTTGCCTTTGTGATACTAACGGCGGGTCTTTAACCAGCCAAATAAGCTCTACCATTAAAGAGGTTAAAGGGGAAATTAAGGTTGATTTAGGAATTCATTGCCATAATGATTCCGGAGTGGCGATTGCTAATTCCCTGGCCGCTGTAGAGGCCGGAGCAAACCTGGTTCAGGGGACGATTAATGGATATGGAGAACGCTGCGGAAACGCGGATTTAATTCCAATTATCGCGAATTTAAAAATTAAATTAAAAATCGACTGTATTGCGGACGCGCAGTTAAAACAACTAACCCATCTTTCGCATTTTGTCAGCGAAATCAGCAATATGCGGTTAAAGAATGAGCAGCCTTTTGTGGGTGATTCAGCATTCGCGCATAAGGGCGGGATGCATATTAATGCCATTATGAAAAACCCTTTAACTTATGAACACCTTGATCCGCGTTTAGTCGGAAACAGGCGCCGAATTTTGGTTTCCGAGTTAGGGGGAAAAACCGGAATCTTGTTAAGGGCTAAAGAGCTAAATTATGACTTGACCAAGACAGACCCGCAAACAAAAAAAATTCTGGAATTAGTGCAAGCCTTAGAGCATAAAGGTTTTCAATTTGAAGCCGCAGAAGCATCTTTTCAAATATTAATGCAAAGGTCTTTAAAGAAATTTAAGAAATTCTTCGAATTAGAAGGGTTTAGAGTAGTTATAGAAAAGGGCCAAAACAAGAAGATTACCTCGGAAGCGATTATCAAGTTAAAGGTTAACGGGGTTAAAGAGCACACGGCTGCCGAAGGAGACGGCCCGGTTAACGCGTTAGATAATGCCCTGCGCAAGGCCCTTAAAGATTTTTATCCAGCCTTAGCCAAAATGCATCTGTCTGATTTTAAAGTGCGCGTTCTGGACGAAAAAGCGGGTACCGCCGCCCGGGTGCGGGTATTAATCCAATCGCAGGATGAAAAAGATATCTGGAATACAATTGGAGTTCATGAAAATATTATTGAGGCCAGCTGGCAAGCTCTGGTTGATAGTGTTGAGTATAAGCTTTTAAAAGATAAACTTAAATAGTTTTGTGTCATTGCGAGGAGTCCGCCATTGGTTCAGTGGCGGACGACGAAGCAATCCCTTTAAAAAGATTGCTTCGCTTCGCTCGCAATGACACTTAAGGGTAATCCCTAATGGCCCAAGAGCTTAGTAAACAGTATAACCCTAAAGATACCGAAAGTAAGTGGTATAAAATTTGGGAAGAAAATAATCTTTTTTCCGCCAAACCCACCTCAGATAAACCACCCTACTGTATTGTTATTCCGCCGCCTAATATTACCGGAATCCTGCACATGGGGCATGCCTTAAATAATACTATCCAGGATATTCTCATCCGCTATCACCGTATGAAAGGTTTTGAAACACTCTGGATGCCCGGGACAGACCATGCCGGGATTGCCACACAAAACGTAGTTGAGAGAAGCATAGCAAAAGAGGGATTAAAACGCCAGGATCTTGGGAGAGATAAATTTATCGAGCGCGTCAGGCTCTGGAAGGAACAATACGGTTCGACTATTATTTATCAGCTAAAAAAGCTCGGCGCTTCCTGCGATTGGCCCCGTGAACGCTTTACCATGGATGAAGAATACTCTAAGGCGGTAAGACAGGCTTTCGTCACTCTTTGGAGCAAGAAACCGGCAGGATTAATTTATCAGGATGATAAAATAATCAACTGGTGCCCGCGCTGCCAGACGGCATTAAGTGATGAAGAGGCCAGCCATGTTGAATTGCAGGGTAATCTTTACTATTTAAGATATCCCCTTCGGGGACAGTCCCCTTCGGGGACAGTCCCCTATATTATCGTAGCCACTACGCGGCTGGAAACTATGCTTGGTGATACAGCCGTAGCCGTAAACCCCAAAGATAAACGTTATAAAAGATATATCGGTAAATACCTAACATTGCCTATAATTGGCCGGCCGATAAAAATTATTGCCGATAGTACAATCGATATGCAATTTGGCTCCGGAGCAGTCAAGGTTACTCCCGCGCATGATTCCAATGATTATGCTTTAGGAAAAAAACATGGCCTGGAATTTATCAATCTCCTGGCTCCGGATGGCAAGATGAATGAATTAGCCCAAAAATTCCGCGGCCTTGACCGTTTTAAAGCCAGAGAAGCAATATTAGAAGAGTTAAAATCATTGGGCTTACTGGAAAAAATTACGCCGCATACGTTTTCCGCCGGGCATTGTTATCGCTGCCACACGATTATTGAACCATATCTATCCAGGCAATGGTTTGTAAAGATGAAATCTTTAGCTAAACCCGCGATTGAAGCAGTTAAAAAAGGTAAAATTAAATTTCATCCTCATCGTTGGGCCAAAGTTTATCTTAACTGGATGGAAAATATCCAGGACTGGTGCATTTCAAGACAGATCTGGTGGGGGCATCGCATTCCAATATGGTATTGTCAAGATTGTAAAAATGCGGCTATGTCAAGCGTGGAAGCCCCAGAAAAATGTAAAAAGTGCGGTTCTACGCACATTAAACAAGATGAGGATGTCTTAGATACTTGGTTTTCTTCCTGGCTCTGGCCTTTTGCCACCTTTAAAGACAAAGAAGACTTGCGATATTTCTACCCTACTTCAACTTTGGTAACCGCGCCGGAAATTATATTCTTCTGGGTCGCGCGTATGATTATGGCGGGTATAGAATTTCAAGGCAAAATACCTTTTAAAGACGTTTACATCCATGGAACAGTGCGGGATATAGAGGGAAAAAAGATGTCCAAATCCCTGGGGAATATAATTGACCCTCTGGAGATTATTAATGAATATGGCGCTGATGCTTTGCGTTTTAGCCTTATCTCTACAACAGCGCAGGGACAAGACGTATATTTATCCAAGGATAGGTTTGAACAAGGCAGGAACTTTGCCAATAAAATCTGGAATGCCTCGCGTTTTATACTAACCAATCTTAAGCCTGAAGAAGCCGGGGTAGATTTATGTGTTTTTTTTAAAGCTGAACAACTAGATATTGTTAACCGGTGGATCTTGAGCCGTTTTTATACAACTTTAGAAAAAGTAGAAAAAGAATTAGATAGTTTTAAATTTAATGAAGCTGCTAATAGTTTATATTCATTTTTCTGGCATGAATTCTGCGATTGGTACCTGGAATTAATTAAACCCCAAATCGGCCAAGAGCAGACTCAAGTAGTAATGTATAAAGTGTTAGAAAAAACCTTAAGATTATTGCATCCTTTTATGCCTTTTATTTCCGAGGAAATTTGGCAGCGTTTACCGCATGCTAAAGGCTCAATCATGCAGCAAAGTTGGCCGCACCTGCAACCTGACTTAGTCAATAAGAAAGATGAATTGCAGATGGAATTAGCTTTTGATCTGATTAACACTATAAGAAATATGCGCGTAGAATTGGAGATTAATCCTGCCAGCCGCGTTGATATTCAATTAACATCCTCCAGTAAACTTACCAAAAAATCCCTGGATATTATCTTAGCTTACATAAAAAATTTGGCTAAAGTTAACAACTTAACTCTGGAGGAAAAATATACCGCTGGAAACAACCAATACGCGGTTGTGTTTAAAGATTCGCATATTGTAATGCCGCTTGAAGGGATTGCCGATGTTGCCCAGCAGATTAAGAAAATTAATTTAAAAATTGATAAATTAAAATCTGAGATTAAAAATAAAGAGGCCATGCTGGCAAATAAAAATTTCCTCCAGCGGGCTCCTAAAGAAATTGTGTCCGCTGAAAAGACAAAACTGCTGGATATGCACCAGCAGGTAAGTAAGCTAGAGGTGATCATAAATGGCCTACGGTAAAATCGATACTAAAGCAATAACCTCGATCATAAAAAATGCTTTGGCGGAAGATATCGGTTCCGGCGATATTACGACCCGGTTGTTCATTGCTCAAGATAAAAAGAGCCAGGCTAGGATTATGGCTAAAGAAAATTTTCTGCTTTGCGGTATAAATATTGCTCAAGAAGTATTTAGGAGTGTTGATTCCGGCTTAAAATTCCAACCCAAGATAAAAGAAGGCAGTCAAGTAAGCAAGAATAACGTGATTGCCGTTATTTCAGGTAAGGCTTCCAGTATTCTTACCGCTGAACGCGTCGCCTTAAATTTCCTGTCATTACTCTGTGGGATTGCCACTAAGACTAATAAATTTGTAAAGAAGGCGGCTCCTTATAAAACAAAAATTTTTGATACCCGTAAAACTATCCCGGGATTAAGAGTATTGGAAAAATACGCGGTTAGGGTGGGGGGCGGGCATAATCATAGGTTTAGCCTGGATGAAATGATCTTACTTAAAGATAATCATTTAAAAATTAACGCGGGTTGTATTAAACTGCCAAAAGCGCCTAAAAAGTATAAAATTGAAATCGAAACCCAGAACTTAGCTGAATTTAAACGCGCCTTAATCTTAAAACCGGATATAATTATGCTGGATAATATGAAGATTAAAGATATCAAGCAAGCGGTAAAATTAAATAAATCCTGCCTTCTTGAAGTAAGCGGCGGAGTTAATTTTGGCAACGTCAAAAAATACGCCGCAACCGGAGTGGATATAATTTCGATAGGAGAGCTAACAGATTCGGTTGAATCCGTGGATATCAGCTTAGATTTTGCCTAGTAAAACGAAAAGTGTCATTGCGAGGAGGGCGGTGCCCGACGAAGCAATCCTTTTAAAACCAGATTGCTTCGGGCTTCGCCCTCGCAATGACACTTCTTTTTAATTTGGTCACGAGTGAGGTTGACTAGTGGATAGATTTAAACTCATCTCTAAATTTTCTCCCCAAGGGGATCAGCCCAAAGCAATACAAAAACTCTCTAAATCCATCCTGGCTAAACAGCGCTATTCCACTCTGCTTGGGGTTACCGGCAGCGGTAAAACCTTCACCCTGGCTAATGTTATCGCCAAAGTAAACTTGCCGACGCTGGTAATCTCGCACAACAAGACTCTGGCGGCTCAGCTTTACGCGGAATTTAAGGAATTTTTTCCGCATAACGCGGTTGAATATTTCGTAAGTTACTACGATTACTATCAGCCGGAAGCCTACATTCCCTCTACGGATACTTATATCGAAAAAGATTCCTCGATTAATGAACGGCTGGACCGTTTAAGGCTTTCGGCGACTACATCTTTAATCAGCCGTAAGGATGTAATTGTGGTGGCTTCAGTTTCCTGTATTTATAATTTAGGCTCGCCGCAAGATTATCAAGAAATGCTGGTGATCTTAAATAAGCATACTTTCATCCAGCGGGATGAATTAATCGTTAAACTTCTTAAGATTCAATATGAACGTAATGATTATGAATTTAAGCGCGGAAAAATCAGGGTGCGCGGAGACGTGGTTGAAATATTTCCATCCTATAGCCAGCAAGCCCTGCGTTTGGAATTAACCCAAGACAAAATATCCCAAATTTCAGTAATCGACCCGGTATCGGCAAAGATAATTAACCGGATTGATCAAGTAGCTATTTATCCGGCTAAACATTTTATCGCCTCTGAAGATAGAATTCAGGCGGCGCTAGGCTCGATTAAAGAAGAATTGGCTGTCCAGTTAAGCCAATTGCGGGGAAAAAATAAATTATTAGAGGCCCAGCGCCTGGAGTCGCGCACAAATTATGATTTAGAGATGCTCAAAGAAATAGGATATTGTCACGGAATAGAAAATTACTCCCGGCACTTGAACGGTTCCAAAGCAGGATCCCGGCCGTCGGCAATGCTGGATTATTTTAGCACAGATTTCTTAACGATTATTGACGAATCCCACGCGACTATACCGCAAATCCGGGGGATGTACGCCGGTGACCGGGCGAGAAAAGAAACGCTCGTAGACTATGGATTCCGGCTCCCTTCATGCCTGGATAACCGCCCGTTAAAATTTAACGAATTTAACCGCCTGGTAAAACAATTAGTTTTTGTTTCCGCTACCCCTGATGAATATGAATTAGCCTTAAGCGGCAATAAGGTTATTGAGCAGATTATCCGCCCTACCGGGTTAATTGACCCACAGATTATTATTAAGCCCGCGGAAGGCCAAATCCAGGATTTAATTCTACAAATAAAACAGCGGGCAAAAAATAATCAAAGAGTCTTAGTAACCACGCTGACCAAGAGGTCCTCCGAAGACCTGGCCAGCTATCTTACGGAACAGGGAATAAGGGTAAAATATTTACACTCTGAAATACAAACTCTCCAGCGGTCGGTAATTCTTAAGGAACTACGCGAAAAAAAATTTGACTGCCTGGTAGGGATTAACCTCTTGCGTGAAGGCCTGGATCTACCGGAAGTTTCATTAGTGGCCATTCTGGACGCGGACAAAGAAGGATTTCTGCGCAGCGCTACCGCGCTGATTCAGGTAGGCGGCCGCGCCGCGCGCAACTTAGACGGCACGGTAATTATGTACGCTGACACCATCACTAAGTCCATGAAAAAAGCAATTGACGAAAGTAAACGGCGCAGAATTATACAAACAGAATTTAATCGTAAATATAAAATTACTCCGCGTTCTATTCGCACGGCAATCAAAAAAGGTATTGAAGGCTCAGAGCAGGCCCAGGAATTTGTGCAAACCTTAACCGGAGAACCACTCGAACAATACCAGTTGCATAAATATATTACCGAGTTAGAATATGAAATGGAACTGGCGGCAAGAAACCTACAGTTTGAAAAAGCCGCTAGCCTTAGGGATAAAGCCAAGGAGTTACGCGATGCTATTAACTATTGATATTGGTAATACGAATATCAGTTTTGGAATTTTTTCCGCCACAAAGCGCGGCGGATGCGCCAATATTTGTGGCGGAAAAACTGATAAAATTATAAAAACATTTGATTTGCCCTCGCGGCAATATTCGCTGAATAAGTTTCGTGAAAAAATTGGCTCCCTGGAGATTACGGATATACTTATCTGCAGCGTTGTCCCAAAATTAACTAATACCGTTAGTAAAGACCTAGCGGGAACCTTCGGCAAGAAGCCTTTAGTAATAGGAAAAGACGCACGAGTACCGATTAAAAACTGCTACCGAAACCCAAGCCAGGTTGGCCAGGACCGGCTAGTTAATGCTTACGCCGGATTAATTTTTTACGGCGCGCCCTTAATTATTATCGATTCCGGAACAGCAATTACTTTCGACGTGATTTCCAAGCGCAAGGCATATTTAGGGGGTTTGATTCTTCCGGGATTGGGAATTTCTCTGGCTGCCTTAAATGAAAAAACCGCGCTGCTTCCGCGTATTAAGCTGCGCTATCCTAAAGAGCTTATCGGCCGCGATACAATAAGCAGTATATTAAGCGGGGTAGTTATTGGCGCGGGCGCTCTGGCCGATGCCTTATCCAACAGGATTAAACGTAAAATTGGGGAAAATACCCGGGTTATCGGCACGGGGGGAAGCATAGATTTAATCAAAAGATGCTCCGCCTTAAAAATAAAAATTGACCGCGATCTGACCTTAAAGGGCCTTAATCTTATTTATAAAAATAAAATTAAAAAGCCACGTTTATAAAAATTACTTGACAAGAAATTTTTTTTGTCTATAATTAGCAATCTAGGGAAAAGAGTGCTAAGTGTAAATTAATAAGGGGAAAAATGAGGAGGTGACAAGATGGAGATTAAACCATTGGGTGATCGCATTGTTGTTAAACCTTTAGAAGCAGAGAAAAAAAGTAAGGGCGGTATTGTTCTGCCGGATTCTGCCAAGGAAAAACCGCAAGAGGCCAAAGTAGTTGCCGTAGGTAAAGGTAAAGTATTGGAGAGCGGCACGGTTCAGGCGCCTGAAGTAAAAGTCGGAGACAAGGTAATCTTTGGAAAATATTCCGGCAATGAGTTTATTACCAAGGAAGGCGAAGAGCTGCTTATTCTACGCGAGGAAGATATTTTAGCAATAATTAAGTAAGTGATTTATCCCGGTGAATGATTAATTAGCCGGAACAACACACAGTTAATAGGAGGATTTATGGCAAAGCAATTATTGTATAGCGATGATGCCCGTCGCAAGATTTTAAGGGGCGTGGAACAGCTGGCCGCCGCGGTTAAAGTAACTTTAGGGCCTAAGGGGCGTAACGTGGTTATCGACAAAAAATTTGGTTCCCCCACGATCACTAAAGACGGCGTCACCGTAGCCAAGGAAATTGATTTAGAGGATGCTTTTGAGAATATGGGCGCGCAGATGGTTAAAGAAGTTGCCGAAAAAACATCTGACAATGCCGGTGATGGCACCACTACCGCCACCGTCTTAGCTGAAGCGATTTATCGTGAAGGTTTAAAGAACGTTACTGCTGGATCAAATCCCATGGAATTAAAACGCGGGATTGAAAAAGCAGTGATCAAAGTAGTTGAAGAGCTAGGAAAACTTTCTACTCCGATCAAAGATAAAAAAGAAATTGCTCAGGTTGCCAGCATCGCGGCTAATTCTGATACCAATATCGGAGAATTAATCGCCGAAGCCATGGATAAAGTAGGCAAAGACGGCGTAATTACCGTGGAAGAAGCAAAATCTACCGCTACTACTTTGGATGTGGTGGAAGGCATGCAGTTTGACCAGGGTTATTTATCGCCTTATTTTGTGACCGATGCCGAGAGAATGGAAGTGCTTTTAGAGGATGCTTATATTCTTATCTATGAGAAAAAGATATCTTCAATTAAAGATATCCTGCCCTTATTAGAGAAAATCGCCCGTGTAGGCAAGCCGCTTTTGATTATTGCCGAAGAAGTTGACGGGGAAGCTTTAGCCACATTAGTGGTTAACAAAATTCGCGGTACTTTTGTTGCCTGCGCGGTAAAAGCTCCGGGCTATGGTGACAGGCGTAAAGCCATGCTTGAAGATATTGCTATTTTAACCGGCGGCAAAGCCCTGACTGAAGATTTGGGTATCAAGCTGGAAAATATCGATATTGAAGACTTAGGCCGCGCGAAAAAAATAAAAATCGACAAAGAGAATTCGACCATTGTAGAAGGCGCGGGAAAGAACGCGGCGATCAATGCTAGAATAGTTCAGTTAAAAAAGCAAATTGAAGATACGGATTCAGATTATGATAAAGAGAAACTGCAGGAACGGTTGGCTAAATTGGCCGGCGGAGTCGCGGTAATCAATGTTGGCGCGGCCACAGAAACAGAGATGAAGGAAAAGAAGGCTCGCGTTGAAGATGCTTTGCATGCCACTCGCGCGGCTACCCAGGAAGGTATTGTTCCCGGCGGCGGCGTAGCGTTTATTCGCACCATCGCGGCTTTAGAGAAATTAAAGCTGGAAGGTGATGAGAAGATTGGCGCGGATATTGTAAAACGCGCTATTGAGGAACCTTTAAGGCAGATCGCGCAAAACGCCGGTTTGGAAGGTTCAGTGGTGGTACAAAGAATCAAACAGGAAAAAACCAATATCGGTTATGATGTCAGCCAAGATGCTTATGTGGATATGATTGATGCTGGCGTGATTGATCCGACAAAAGTAACCCGTTCAGCTTTACAAAATGCCGCGAGTATCGCGGCCTTATTACTTACTACCGAGGCTTTGATTGTGGATAAGCCGGAAAAAGATGATAAAATGCCTTCGATGCCTGGTGGTGGAATGGGCGGCATGGGTGGCATGGGTGGCGGAGGAATGTATTAAGAAACAGTAGATAGTAGTTAGTAGATAGGGTGAATCAAAGAATCACGGGGACGGTTCTCTTAAAAGAAGAGAACCGTCCCCGTGTTTTTAATCCCTCCCCAAGAAACCGCTTTCAAAAAGAGCTGTTTTCCCATTGAAAAGCACCAGTCTATAGCGCATATTTAATATATGGTAGCCTTATCATATCTTTATCGAACCAGAGTAGTTTTAATGATAACAAGTTCGTTGTTTCTTTTTTATCAAACCTCTTTCGCGGAAATTAATCTTGCTGAAATCCGCAAAAGTCGTAATATGCCTGAGTCAAGTGTGCCGTGGACAATACCTGCCGTTAACCCGCTGCCAACAGTTACCCCAGAAATATCCGTTATTAAACCAGTAGAATCAATAAATTCTTTATTAGACGTCACTGGAAATGTTGTGGTTGATGATAAGGATACAGGCGCTATCCTGCAGTATAGCGCGGGGCTCATTACTGATGAGGACATAAATACAGGTAAGGCTAATTTCAACAAAGACAAAGCCGATATCAATGGCGATGGGGTAATCAATGCCAAGGATGCGATAATATTTTTAAACCTCAAGGATAAGACCGCAGATGAGGCTCTGGTTGATCCTAAGAAAAAATTGTTGAGCAAGGTTAACCCGGAGCTGGGGTTAGGCTTAATTACCCAGGCCAGTGAGGAGGCCGCCATACCGAATATTAAAGAAGTAGCCGGGGTAAAGAACCAGGCCGGCCAGGATACCATGGGCGCGATTGTGGATACGGCCAACAAACAGGGCATCAGCGTCTTAGACGAAGTTGCCTCACCTGCGGTAGCCGCGGAAGTAGTCATAGCGGCCCCGGTTGAGCCGGTTGTGGAGTCAATATTCATAGCCAGTCAAGAGCGGGTGGATGAGATTGTTACTGACCATCCCGAAGCAGTAAATATTGAGACGAATAATGACCCCAGCGGAGCCAAGACCGGGGCGCTTTGGTTAGTGGCGTCATTGCCGGCGGCTCAAGAAAGTAAAGTGAAAGCCAGCCAGAAGACATCAGAGGTTACGGCGGACCTGTTGAATCTCATAGAGATAGTTTCAAACAAAGAAGATATTAACAATCAACAGCTAACCAGTACGCGCCAGAACGCAATAAATTCTTTAGGGGATTTCGCTAGAAATAATAATGCGCTGGCCATAAATTATCTGTTGCAAGTATCCAACGATAAGCAGGATAACGTATACATGCGGTTCCTGGCAGGTACTGCGTTAGCGGTGGCATTTTCAAAGATAAATGACCCGGCTACTCAAAGCAGAATAGTAGATGCCTTAATAGGAGTGTTGACTAAGGAGGGGGATGATTCGGATACCCGCGCTATGAGATCCTTTGCAATATTATATATGCCCTACCTAAATACTCCCCAAGCAGTAGAGCTGTTAAGTAAAGTTTTGTTAAGTGATGTTGATCCAGATATTCGTTGTGCAGTCGCGAGGGCATTAGGAGAAATAGGAAAAACGCCAACGCTTGAGCCATCCAACAAGAAGGCGGTAGTAAAATATTTAATTAAGGCCCTAATTAGCGAGGACAGGAGTATTACGCATAGCGTGTGTTCTGCGTTGCTGGATATAGGAGAACCCGCGGTAGCAGAATTAGTAAAAGCGTTAAGTGATGCATCGGATTATGTGGCAGATAATGTCTCGTCGGTCCTACGCGCTATAGGTTCTTCTGCGGTTAAGCCGTTGCTCAATGAACTTATAAATGGACAAAATAATAATGCCCGTAGCAAAGCTGCTTCGTTATTAGGTTATCTCGGTACTCCGGAGATAATCGGTTCTTTGATAAGAATAGTGAATAATAAAAATGATGCTTTATATGTTCGACACGCGGTAGTACTGGCGTTAGGAGAAATATCGTGTCGTAACATATTGTCTTTATCAGAGAAGGAATTGTTGGAAAACTCGCTCATAACAATAATTAAAGATGAAAATCAGGACTGGAATTTACGTGAGTTGGCAATATTCGATTTAGGGCTCTTGAAGGATTCCCAGACAGTAGATCTATTAGCCGATATCTTCATTAATGATAAAGATTTCAACCTGCAAAAAGCTGCGCTAGACGCGTTAATTACTATAGGCAGGCCGTCACTTGCAGCCTTGTTTAACTTATATAATGATCCCGACATTTCCTATGATAAGCGGATAATAACAGCATATGGGTTAAGCTGTCTATCAGAGTTTATCGATAGTAAAGAAATGAAAGAAAAGCTGGTGCAAATTTTTATAGATATTCTGAAAGAAAAGGATATTGCATCTTGGTACAGCATAGCGATGTTCTCATTGCATTATTTAGGAGCACTATCTATTGAGTCATTGGCTGACCTTCTGGATAATAATGATGCGTGGATACAGAGACAGGCTGAGATCGTATTGATGGGAATAATAGGTGAGTTGTCTCCTGCAGCCGCGACAAAAGTCTTAGGTTACGAAAATCCAGCGGTAATCGGGAAAATAATATCTTACAACGAAAAAAGCGAAGAACTAAAGTCATCGATCGAAAAAGATTTTGACGTTACCATAATAGACAATATAGGCTTAAGCTTTTATTTGGGCGAATTAAAAGAAATCAAGGATATTCTAAGCACTTTATCGCGTGAAGTGGTGAGTGGGCTGAAGATAGAAAAAGTAAAAGATTCATCTACATTAGGAGTCTACGACAGCAGCATAAAGACTATAAGCCTTCGTTCTAGTTTGGGTGATTTCACTGATTTGATTTTAATTCACGAGATAGGACATTACGTAGATGACAAATATTTTGATTTTACAGCCTTTCAAGAATTGTATAATAAATCAAGGAGCTCCGGTGATTTTGCGGATTCATCTGGGGAAACTGATTGCTTGGAAGATTTCGCAACTACCTTTGAATCATACGTTAGTAATTCGGGAGAAGAATTCCTTAGGGCACTTGATGAGTCGCCAGTTTACTTAGAAAAACTTTTAACAATAGCGGATGTTTTAACGCAAGGACATCCAGATTATACGTTAGTTTATAAAAATACACAAGAAGGTATTTTAGTAAAAGCGGTAAATGTAGAAAGGGATCAAGGTGGCAATATCATATCCTTAGGAGGAGTAGATATCTATAAAATAGGAAAAGACGATAATGGCCAAGAAAATAAAACCTACAACATACAGGGGCTAAATATTTTTTTTGAGAGATTATGGCTTTAAGGAATAAAGGGGACGGTTCTCTTCTCTTCCAAAAAAAGCGGGGACGGTTCTGTTTTTCCAATGTAGAGACGCAAAATTTTGCGTCTCTACGAAAGAATAGAACCGTCCCCAGTTTTTAACCTCTTAAAATGCTCAAGGGGCTTGACAAAATTTAAAAAAATTATATACTAATTAAAATTAAGGAAGTTTGTTTATCTAAAGGCAATTAGATATGATTGAAGTAAATCACCTCTGCATGAATTATGGCCCGGTGGTTGCTCTTGCTGATGTATCTTTTGAGGCAAAAGAGCGCCAGATCGTTGGCTTGCTTGGGCCTAACGGCGCGGGCAAAACCACCTTGATGCGCGTCCTCACCACCTTTTTTTACCCTACCCAAGGAACTGCCAGAATTAACGGAATTGATATCACCCAGGATCCTTTAAGCGTAAGAAAAATTATCGGTTATCTTCCTGAGACTCCTCCGCTTTATATGGATATGCGGGTGGATGAATTTATTAACTTTGTCGGGCAAAGCCGTGGTTTAAGCGGTAAAAAATTAAAAGAAAGAATTGATTGGGTAGTGGAGGCCACAAAAATAAGGGATGTCTGGAAGCATATGAATAGCGAGCTTTCTTTAGGGTTCAGGCAGAGAGTAGGGCTGGCCCAGGCGTTAATTCATGACCCTAAGGTAGTTATTCTTGATGAGCCGACCAGCGGGCTTGACCCGATGCAGATTATTTTAATGCGTAAGCTGATCAAGGATTTAGCCGGAGAGAAGACGATTATATTTTCAACGCATATATTACAGGAAGCCTCCAGCGTAGCCGAGCGCCTGGTAATCATAGACCGCGGTAAAATCATCGCCAACGGGTTAATTTCAGAGTTAAAAAAGGAAAAAACAGGTGTGCCGCCTTTACTGGTGTCGTTAGAAGCCCAGAAAGAGGAGGTTGAAAAAGCGCTTAACGCGCTTTCTACTCTCAAGGGAGTTAAATATTTAGATAATCTAAATTCCGCGCCCAGATTTTTATGCTCTAATCTTAACGTGAATGAAGCGATAAAATCAGTTAACGCCTTGGCTAGGGAAAAAGGGTGGGTTCTGGCTGAGTTATCAATTAAGGAGCCTTCTTTAGAAGAAGTTTTCTTAGGGCTTTTTAAAAAATGAATCTAAAAAATATTATTACAATCTTAAAACGCGAACTGGGAGGATATTTTAACTCCGCGGTTGCCTATGTTTATTTAATCGCCTTTATCGCGATTAACAATGGTTTATTTATGACGCAGTTCTTTTTAATTGGCCGCGTGGATATGGATGCTTTTTTTAACGCGCTCCCCTTTGTTTTATTGCTTTTTATTCCCGTGATTACTATGCGGCTTTGGGCGGAAGACAGGAAAGAAAATACCTTTGAATTATTGCTAACTTTCCCGTTGCGGCCGGCGGAACTGGTTTTGGGGAAATTTTTAGCCAGCCTGGTGTTCTATATTATTTCGCTAGCCAGCACTTTTAGCGTCCCCTTGGTTTTATTCCTTTGCGGCACTCCGGATGCCGGCAGGATTATCTCCGGTTATGCCGGAGCTTTGATGCTGGGCGCTTTATTTATGTCCATAGGTATATTTATTTCCGGGTTAACCAAGGAGCAGATTATCGCTTTTGTGTTAACTACTTTATCTTGTTTTTTTATTCTATTATTAGGAATGGATTTTCTGGCTGGCTTCTTTGACAGCTGGATTTCCGGTTTAGGCAGTTTTATGAAGAATTATATCGGCGCGACAGGCCATTTGGCAAGTTTTAACCGGGGCATAATTGATATTAAAGATTTGCTGTATTTTGCTGTAATGAGTTTTATTTTTCTTTTGCTTAATGGTTTCTCTTTTGAGGGCAGGTTAAGGCCGCGGGCAAAGTTTGTTTTTGGGTCAGCCGTGGCTGTGTGCTTGGTAGGAGCAATATTATTTAACTGGTTAATTAAGGATTTACCGTTAGGTAGGTTTGATACTACGGAAAATAAAATTTATACCGTTTCAGGCGCTTCCAAGCGGATCCTGGCGAATCTTAAGGCGCCTGTTGGAATAAAAGTTTATATTACTCCGGTGGAGAAAATGCCCACCGGCATTAAAAGCCTGGAGCAGGAAATTACCGGCAAGCTTGATGAATTACGCATCGCTTCTAAAAACAAATTAAATTTTAAAGTTTTTTATATTGAAGCGGCTAAACTTATCGAGGCAAATCAACAGAAGAATATTCAGGGCGCGCCGGCTGTTGATTCGCTGGAGAAATCTCTTCAGGAAAAAGGCATTGTTCCTTTCCAGGTTGAAAGCATTGACAAAGACTCCCTTGGCGTCAGGCTGGTTTATTCAGCTATCAGTATAAATTACCTGGATAAAAACGAAGAGCTTTTACAACGCGTACTTTTGCAAAATATTCCGGATTTAGAATATATGCTCCTTTCCAGGATTGTAAAATTGACCCTGGAGAAAAAGCCAAAGATCGCCTTATTTTCTTCTTTACCCCAGGATAAGGATGAATACCGGTCACTGGCATCATTAATTATAAATAACGGCTACCAACTCCAGCGAATTACTTTGACTAAAGAGAGCGTTATCGCGGAAGATACGGTTACGCTTTTAATTATGAATCCCGGAGTTTTGAACGACAGGCAGCTTTATGAAATAAATAAATTCTTATATCAGGGCGGTTCGGCTTTGATTGCCGCGCAGGGCTTTGATTATTCATTTCAGATGGTACCAACGCAAGGCTTGGGTGTTACGCCTGTCAAATTAAACTTAGGTATCAATAAACTTCTCCAGAAATGGGGGGTAAGCATCAATGATAATATGCTGATGGATGAAGATAGCCAGGTAATCAACGTCTCTAGTGACCAGAGTATCGGCCCGTTTGCTTTATCTATACCCGTGAGATTGCCTAACCAGATATTCGTGCGGCAGCAGTTATTTGATCATCAAGCCGCGGTGATGAACAGGTTAAACGCTTTATTTTATTTCTGGGGGTCATCTTTGGATGTGGCTGATCCAATTATAAAGCAATCTAATCTTGAGAAGACGCTTTTATTTACTTCCAGCCCTAGAAGCTGGCAGGTGCCTTTCCAAGAAGGCCCTTTAAAAGGCGCGTCCCTGGAATATCCTAAAGCCGGTTCGGCCGGGAAATTTCCTTTGGGGTTAGTTCTTCAAGGCCAATTTAGCGATACTTTTCTAGATACACAAATACCCGGATGGGAGCAAGAAATAAAAGAGCCTGCCGGAAAAGACAAGGTTGAAGTTTTAAGCAGCCCTAAGCCGGGTAAACTTATCGTTATTGGCTGTTCTAAAATGTTCAACGACCAGTTGATTATGCATAACTTAGGCAATCTGGGTTTATTTGCTAATATTGTAGATAGTTTTGCTTTGGGTGATGACCTAATCCAGATACGCTCCAAGTCTATTTTAAACCGCGACATCAAGAAGTTGACCGATTCCCAGATCGCCTGGTATAGGTTTATCGCGGTAGTTAGTATTTCCCTGATTTGGGCGGTTTACGCTTATATTAGGCTCCTATTACGCAGAAAAGAGAAGTGGTCTTACCTGGCGGCGAGAGAGAGTAACGGATGAAATTTAAAAAACTGATTATATTAACCGGCATTGTATTGGCGTTGTTGATTCTCGTTGTTATCAAGAACTCTTTGCAAAAGAAACAGGACATTCTAGAACGGATGACAGATCCGGAAATTGCCTTGGTAAATGGCAGTATAAATGTTTCCGCGTCTAAAATTATAATTTACAAGGGTGATGATGAGAAAAGTAAGGTAATTCTCTCCAGGCAAAATGATGGGCAATGGGTTTTAGAGAATAAATTTGGCTTAAGAGCCAAAAAAGAAGCAATGGATAACCTTTTAAATAGCTTAAAGGATTTAAAAGGGGAGTTACGGGCTGATTCAAAAAGCGTGTTCGGGGATTTCCAGATTCTGGATAATCAGGCCGCGCATTTGATTTTGTCTAGAGCAGATAATCAGCCCTTGAGGCATCTGATAATTAGTTTTAAGAGCCCAAATTGGAAGCAGAATTTTGTCAGAGTTTTTGACGCGAATAAGATTATGCTGGTTGACCGGAACATTTTATTCGCCATCGGCCTTTTTGATAAAACAGTAAAGCCCGACGGAAGCTATTTTGCTGATTACCGGATTTCTCCTTTTGATGTTAATTCCGTGAATAAGATAGAATTAATGGCTGGCAAAAAACGCTCACTGGCTTTAATTAAGATTGCAGCCTCTGATAAAAATCCTGCCAGCGTATGGAATTTTGAGCCTGTGAATAATAAATCTTTGCCGGATTTGGCTAAAGTAAATGAATATTTGCAGAATGTCGCGGGTTTTTACGCGCAAGATATCTTAGACCCTGCTTTTGAAAGCTATGGCTTGGAGTTTCCCGCGAAAGTATTAAAACTTAGCCTGCTTAAAGATAATCAACCTGGGCAGATCCAGATAGAAGTAGGCTCTTTCATAAAAGATAAGCAAGCTTATTACGTCAGGGTTATGCCCCAGAACCAGGTTTTTGTTGTTTCAGAGCCTTTCATCAAGAGTCTCAATCGCGATAAATCATACTTTACGGTTAAAGCTGATAAAGCCCCAAAAAAGTAAGTCTTCATAAAAACAAAGGGGACGGTTCTATTTAAAAAATAGAACCGTCCCCCTGATTTTAAAGATAACAATTTTAAATGGTAATGTCAAATAAATTGTGTAAATTCTTTTAAAGGTTTCTCTTGCCATTTGGAGTTTAGGCGGTTAAAGATCGCATAAATAATTCTGCTTACACTATCATAATTGGTAAAACATCCCATAGGCC